>Ga0163217_1075243_pt1 | contig 10620 bp, 25 predicted proteins | sample SynspAceP_FD_185933 | JGI IMG/M metagenome (GOLD analysis project Ga0163217, IMG submission 185933) | Saline lake microbial communities from Ace Lake in Antarctica - Synechococcus sp. Ace-P (PacBio error correction) | ecosystem: Environmental > Aquatic > Non-marine Saline and Alkaline > Saline ... | reverse complement strand
TCGCCTGTAGGATTACCTGTTTCCATTTTTTTATGAGCGTATTGTGGGAAGCTTTCCAGGGGCCTTGTTTGGCAAATTGTAAGGATTTGGACCTTTTTCTTAGCTTTTTTATCAATGAAAAGATAGAATAAATTGACAATGATTACCCAAGTTCACCCCGATAGAGATTGGATAAGTTGATTCTGTAAAGATTTTTTAGAGTTTCTTCTAGCTGTTTTTTGATTGCTGGATATATTTGTCCATATTGTTCAAAAACACGTGATTCTTTCCGTATTATGGTATTATATTTGGCGCCAAGAAATCAGATTTGGGATTATTGAGCTTTTAGGGCAGATTCAAATTATTTTAGTGGTACTGCGCGAGGCCGTTAAATAGGCGTATTTTTCAGAATTGGGGAGACTCGGTTGAGGGCAATTAGGTAATTTATGATATTTGCCATTCCGTGGTTAAAGCTTAGGACTATCCGAGATAAACTTTTGGTGGTATTAAGCCTTAGTCTAGTTTTTTAAGCAACCATGTTCGAGTAGGGGCTTGGGATGCGCTGTCTTCTGCCCCGATGTTATTTATTTTATCCGAAGTCAGATGTTTATTCGATTCTGAATACAATGACAGCTAAAATTCATTAGTACATGGTGGTAATAAAGAGGAAATCTTCTTTTTTGTGGATTTTTCAGTTTATCCATTGGGGGAATTTTTTTTAACTTATATTAGGTCGATTGTGCCAAAAGGAGTGGGTTGGGTAGTAATTTGTCCTTAAAATTACGTTATCAAACCCATATATGATCCCTTGGCCCCATATTGTATGATGGTTTTTTATTGGGGTTAATTTTTTTCTTGCAAATTCTAATACTTTTCTTGACTTTGAGTGTGGTAAATCTTGAATCGAATTTAAAGATTAACAGGAGATTGGGTGCTTGGTATTTTAAAATTTAATTTACTTTTTTGGTTAGTAATAATTTCACCCGGACCATAGGGTTTGTTTCAAATTATGGTATTAATGAAAAATCTTTGTTCTATACAAGCTACTATATTTGACCTTCAATTAAGTTCTTGTACAGAAATATTACAAGGAGTGTCGTTATAATTTTCCTTTCCTTTCCGCTTATTTTAGGAATGTTGGGCCATTTCGTTTGTCATTTGCGTTTATTATGTGGGTCATTTTTGGGAACGGGCATTGGCGGCAGGTTTCCTTGGGGTAATGTTTTGTATTTTAGCTGTAGTGGTATTGGATTTTCTTCAGCCTTACTCCTTGGTCGGCAGAGGAGTGGGGAGGCCCATGCTATTGATGGAAGAGCGCCACTTAACACGGATTTTACTGTGTACCATACTTCGGGATTTTTTCACTTTTTGGTTATAGTATTGGCCAAGCCGCTTAATGATCTCTTGAGCAACTCCTTGAGGTGGTGCATGGCCTGCCTATATGGCAATGGTGGCCTTTTTTTGGTTTCCGTTAATTATTTTCAGCATTTAGCAGTTCCTCTGAGTGTCTATCCTCGACCAAATATATGTATGGCACCATTATTGCAAATTCGTAATATATTACTATTTACTTGTTATTTTTTGCTCATGGGATTCCCCCAAAATGGGTATCGTAGGGGCTGCGTTGGAAGGTACTTTTGATTTCGTATCATTTTGGTATTTTTCTTTGGGTGCTATAAAGAAGAAGAAATTCACGACTCATGTCACGGGATTGAATTTTTAATTATAGAAAAAAGGCATGAAGAAATAAATTGACTTGGGATTTCCTTTGGCTTACAGATGTTCTTTGAAGTGGCCATATTTTAGGCGGGGCTATTTGGTAAGCGGTGTTTGGAAGAATTCACAAGCGGCCAACAAATGCGCTTAACTATAGTTAGTATGACCTTTATGGGTGGGTTTGGATGAGTTAGGTGCGTGGCCTGATCCGTGTGGGATCAAAAGGGATTAGGGATTTTTAAGGATTTAGGGCCGATTGCCAATCTATTTTTTTCTACTCTGATATTGGAAATTATATTTGCCTATCCTTTGTTCTTGCTAAAGGGACTGGTTGCCACATAGATTTGATCTTGGTGATGACAATTGGCGTATACGAGGTAGTGTCATTTGCGGCACAATTGGTTTTAATAGCTGCCCGGTATTTCACATTTCCGATGGTTTGCAGTGGGTGGTCCTAGGTGCCCTTAGGGGGTGGCAAGATGTTAAGATATACGTATGTTACTTCGTGGGCCTATTGGTTGATCGGTTTTCCCTATTAGTTTTATTGGGAATATTAGATTTTGTGCAAAGTAAGGTGGGATAGTGGTGAGTCGGGGTTTATTGGTCGGCGGACTGTACGTGTTGTGCGATGGATGTTGTGTTATGCCTGTTGATTAGTTTTGTATAAGAGTAGAATGATCGTAGGAGTGCGTGGTTTAGGTTGAGGATTAAAGTTGTGGAAAGTGATCCGCGTGTATCTGTGCAGTGATGGTTGTAGCAGGTATTTGGGCGGATGGGCCGGGTATATTGTAGAGGTAAAGGTTGATATTGGAATTGTTCAAAAAATTTTGTGTTTAGGTGATTACAGTTTATCCGCGTTATGTTGTGGTTAGATAACTGGTATAGCTCCTTGTCTATCAAACCGTAGAAATTGATGAGGTAGAGTGGTTTAGTTAAGGTTTTACCTGATGAATGAGGTGAATGGATTTGGGAAGGAGAAGCGAATTAGTAATTATGGTGTACAAAGTGACGTATTTTTGACTGGAATTTCACGTAGGAGTATGTATTGGTATATGTGACGATATTTGGTGCTTTCGTTAAGGAGTTTGTCTGTTTCGTTATAATTGGGAAACTGGCCAGTGTGGGTGGGTTTTGGTGGTTTTTTGCCATAAAGTGTTCATTCGGCGTATTTGTATGCCTTATTTGGGTTGGTTCGTATTCGGTTTGGTCTAAGGCGACTTTAGTTGACATGGGGGCGGTTGCCTAGTATGGTTTTTGGTTTGCGGGATCAGATTGGGCAATTTCCTTTGATAGTCCGCGGTGTGTGCAACGGTTAGGCATTGTCAGATCCAACAAATAAAATGGGCTTATGCGTCGCTTGGTGAGCGTGTGTTGTGGGGAAAATTTGGGGGTATTTTCTCTGCGCGGCGATGCCGTGCCATTCGGTTGGCGTGGATATTGTTCTTCTTTCTGTTATTATGCGTTCTCGCATATTAGAATTTATTGGTTTGGTGCTATAGTTGGGGCGCATTAGTGTGGTTGGTTATAGTGTCGTTGGTATTGGTTGTGCACTTTTCATTGTGGATGTAATGCAAGGGTTCTATTGGCCTTTTGAGTTGTGTGGGGACTGTTTTGTTGTGCGTATGTCAGTAAGTGGTGTCGGTAACAGTTTTATTAACTGGTTGTCTTTGGATTATGTTGGACGGGTAGTGTAGTGTGTGAGGGCTATGTGTCTAGTGTTATTTTGTCTGGTTCGTGCGTTAGGATTTTTGTTGTGCCTCGTGCCTATGGGAAAATCTCATATGTGAATAAGGTGCCGTAGGAGGTGTCTGGGTTCGGTATACCTGCATTTTCGACTTGGCGGTGTTGGGGGCGTGAGCCCAGATGGAGGTGTATGTGCTCACCTAATAAGGTGGTGGATGGTGGTGGTGGGGGGGTGCATGTTTACATGGAAGTGAAGTGGGTTATTGGCGATCCTGTAACGGATTTTCAATTTTCTAAGGAGGGGGTGTTTAGGGTAGATTTTAGGTGTTGTAGGATACGTGTTGGAGGAGGAGGGGATTGAGGCTGAAGATGATGTTTTATGTGTGTTCCTTTTGCACTTACACGAGTGATTTATTGGAGATGTTTGTTTGGTCCCTTTGGGCGGTGTTCGCGTATAAATTCGCTCGATTCCAACAGGCATAAATTGTGTCGCGCATGTGTATTTTTCCCCTGCCGTGGAAGGTATGATGAGAATAAAAGGAAGTTTACCAGTTTCATGATCGGTCTTTTGGAATGGCCCTAGGCGTTAGTTTGGTGGGTCCGATGTGTGTGGGTTAGGGGTGTATGGTACGTTGTAGTTGGTGGGCCAAATAGCATGTATTGGGGTGGTCCAGTGGTCGCACAGGCGTGGGTCTTCTTTGTTGTGCGTAAGTTGTGTTCAGAAGTAGTTAAGGTATCTGAGTAGCCAGAGGAACGCCTATAGGAGTTCATGCGTTGGTGTTATATTAATATAGCGTTAGTCGGTATCGTGGGATTGTTTGGTTCCAATTTTGTATGGGTGTGGTAGGTCATGTTTTTAACTATGTGATTATAAGTTACTTAATCGAAACGTTTTTTTTGTGCTGTTGTGTTTTGTGGTCGGCATTGATTATATTGTCTGGTTGGTCGTGTCGGTGGTTCTTGTGCCGGGTGACGCGATTTCCGGGGTCCAGGAATCGTTATATATGTCTGGTTTTGTGAGTGACTTACTTGGCCGTGGCATACTTATTTGCCGGGTTCTGTGGTTATTAGTATGCTCGTTCTTGGTGGGAGTGATGTTGCATGTGATTCCACGTCATTTTTGGGTGGGTGTGCTATTGTCCCGAGGGCATTGAGTTTCGTATGTCTTTGTTTTGCTAGTGACTGGTTGGTTAGAGATTGTACTAAGTGTGATTTGGTTTAGTTGCGTGCGCGGGCCCCGAGTGGCCATGTAGATTGTATTTGGCGTCGGGGGCTTACGGGGCAGGATAGGTAACGATAGCATGGCCTAAAGTAAGGCTGTTTTTTTTTATTGTGGTAAGATAAGGGTAATTCACGGTCATGGTGAAATTACGGGGAGATTAGATGAAGAGCCTCGTTCACTGTAAGTGTCTTTCAGGATAATGTGGCGCGGATGGATAAAGCGGATGACTATGAGGGGTCGCTGATTATACCGATAATGTAGTTCGGGTGTGATTTTTTTTTCAGGTTAGATGGGCTAGGTTAGATGTTGTAGATTATTGTCCGGAAATAGAAGGTCCAGTGGTATGTGTCAGGTCCGTCAAGGGGATTATTAATTGCGTGGTTCTAGGTATCTGCTTTTTTTTTTCGTGGTGATAGAGGTATCTTACGGAGAAAATAGGGGTCCTGTTAAAAGGTTTAAATGAGTTAACTTTTTTTTTTATTGTTCCCTGTATTTCTTTAAGATGATGTGGTATATAAGCCATTAAGGCCGGGATGTCCAATTTCCACTCTGTATATCATAGCTCCAGTAAGGTGGAGGGACTGATTTGTATGGACAATTTGGCCGGTGTTGTCTTTTTTTGTGGTTGTGGTGATAGGGTTGAGATTGCGGCAGGATACATAGTAGGATACTATGTCATACGTGGCCGCTTTATGCTGACTCCATCTTGTGTATTGGTGTTTTTGTGTGGTTTCCAAAGCCTTGGATTTAATCAAATCTGTCAGTGTATAGGAGGTAGGTTGTAAATGGTTCCGTTATACGCTGTAACGGGGTCCCTTTTGTGTCATTGAAGGAGCGCCGATTAGAAGGTGCTGCCAAAGTTTGCTTGTGTGGTGTCATTTGGTTCTCGGCTTGGTGCAAGGAATTATGGGAATCAGGGTATTGGTTGCGAGCATGTGATTCTGGGGTAGTTGGGGTATGTTATGCATGGGATGGTCCGTTATGGATGACGATAACATTAGTATTATACGTTGTGTTATGAGTTGTGCTTTTGAGAGTGGCATGGTTGTGTTGTTCCTTCCAAATTTCAAGGAGCGGGATGTATCTTTCTATTCTTCCCTTAGTTTTTCTATGGGTCGATATTTCATGGGTTAGTGAGATTGGCCTGTCCGTATTGGTTTTCTGCATTTCATATATTTTAATAGTGCAAGAGGTTGGGCTCGCTGTTAATTCCAGCTATGGGTAAAGGCGCGCCGCCGGTTTTCATTATTGAGGTGTAAGGTTCATTTCTTGTGTTATTGTTTGTGTATACTTTGCTTCATTGGAGTATTTTCATTCTTTGTGTAATGATGTGTTTGGGGCTTCTGGTCGTGGCGGGTTTTTTGTGGAGATAGGTTTCATTGATTATGATGAAATTTGGGTTTCTGTCTAGGAGATCTTAGCGAGATTGTTGGATTCTTTTTCAACTTTCTTAGTGATGACTGTTCATTTTAGTTATATTTTCTTAAATTTTGATGTTTTTGGGGCGATATTTAACTTAAGTATGGGCGTGCGGAAGTAGGTAGTCTTTTGTGTTGTGTGGAAATGTTGTGGGTTGTGGTTCGTGGTTTTCGTTTAGTTAAGATATTATTAATTGATTTCCTTTGTTGTTCTCCTAGGATTATGGAGTGTGTTTTAAAATCTTCATATTGGATAATTGTGTGTCTTTTTATGAATGAAGGGTTGTTTCTTGTTTCTGGTTATGTCATTGAGAGTTTGCGAGAGTTCTAAAGGTGTTAACTACTGGTTACTGTTGCGATAGCGGTTTTTGTTAGGGCTGAATCTTATTGGTGTATGTGTTTTTTGTGGGGTGGTGTGGTTACTTGGTTGGTTTTTTTCTGGTGTAAGGTTTGTTGGCGCTGTGAGTTGTTGTGGTATGTACGATATTGGTATATATATGTAATGTCTGGTTGTGTAATCTGCGTGGAGATTGCTCCTGATTGCCTTCTGTGTGGCTTGTCAGTGCCTTGTTGTAATTGTGATTGGTTAGGATTTTTTTATTTTATTAGGTGTGTGCGTGGATTGTTTTGTTCGAGGTATTATTTGAGTCATGTCCGAAGCATTCGGTTAGAGACTGCGGATATGTATTGTGGGGTGTCTGAGATTAGTGGTGAGTTTTGTAATTATAGTGGTTTATGGTCGTAGAAGGTTTTGGTAGTTCATGTCGTTTTTCTCTCTCTCTTCGGGGTTTTTTGTGTTGTTGGACTGGTTAGGGGTATAGGTATTTGTTTTTTTTTTGTTTCCGTCGGTTGTTATTTTTGTTGTGCTGGTTTGAGTTAATTTTTTGTGGTCTTATTTTTATGTGTTTGGTGTTGTTTAGGTGTGGTGTTATAGAAGCGTGGGATTTTTTTGCTGATTGCGTTGGGATAGTGTTGTGACGTATGTTTTTTTTTTTTTTTATTGTAATTCCCATGAATGGTAAGGTGTGGAGTTAATGCCGTTTGGGCATTTGAGGTTTGTCTTTGGTTTGTCTGTTTTTTATTTTGTGTGTTTTGGTATGGTTTAGGCAATATTTCGGGGATATTGCCTTTGGTGTTTTGTTGTTTGTGCTTTTTAGTCTTATCCTAATTTGGGTTGATGTTTTGTGTGACGTTTTGTCATTGGTTTATTTGGTGTCTTTGGGTGGTGTTGGTGTTTCCAGCAGTTTGTGTTGTTATTCGTGTGGAGAAAAGAAATGTAATGTGCTTTTTTTTGGTTTTTGGGTTCTTGTTTGGTGGGGATCTATATGTTTTTTTTGTGAGCCTTTTTGTTTAATGGTGAGGTGCTGTCTTTTTGCTTGGTTTTATCTTGGTATGTGTTGATCGTTGGTTATATATTTTTTAGGAATTTATTTTTATCTTATTTTAATTGTGTGTGTGTTGAGTGGGGGGTTGTGTTGGAGTGGGTTTTTGGGTTTTGGTGATATTTATTCTTGCGGACTTGGTGGTTCTTGTTGTTAATTTTTGAGTTGTTATTTTTTCGTTAGTGATCTGAGTTGTGGGTGTTTTGAAAGTGTTCGATTGGGAGGTTGTTTTCAATTTTGGTTTTTTGATTGGATTATGTGGTTATTTATGTATATTTGTTGATTTTTAGATTGGTGTTTGACTTCGCTTTTATCTTTGCTGGTGTTTGCTGTTTTATGTGTTTTGATTTTTTTTGGATTGGTGTTTAATTTATGTGGGATGGTTTTATGTTTGTTGTTGCATTTTGTTGTGGTTGGCCCATTGATTTTTGGGATTTTTTTGTGGGTGTGTGTGTTTTCGTTGATTGGTTTGTGAATATTTTGTGGGCTTTGTTTGGCTCTGTGTGTTATTTTAGTTGTTTATGTTCTTGTTATTTCTGTGCATTTGTGTGGGGTTCGTTGGGGGTTTTGGTAATTTTTTTGTGTGGAGTTATCTTTTGGTTTTGTTGTATGGTTATGTGTTGCTTTGGAAGGAGGGATGGTGTAGCAGCTTGTGACGGTGTGGAAGGAGTCGTTTTTAGGTGTGTTTTTTGTGTTTATGGGAGTTGGTTACTTCTGTTGTTATTTGTGTTTGGCGAGGTCTTGTATTTTATCGTTTTTTTTTTTGTCTATGGGTTTGTAATTTTGTTAGTGGTGTTGGGGATGAGAACTGTTTTTATGGTTTTGGGGTTGTGTTCATTTTTGGTTTGAGGTTTGTTTTTTTGTATCGTGTGTGTGGTTTTTGTGTTTGTTGGGGTGTGGTCGTTTGGGCCCACGTCTTCCTGTGATAATGAATTTTGCCTATTATGGAAACGTCTTATATTTGTTGATTAATGTTTTATTGTGTGGTCTTTTGTGTGTGGTTGGGTTTCTTTTTTATAGGAGTGTGTGGTATTTGGGATTGTGAGCGTGGTGTGGGTTGGGTGTTTTTGTTTATGATATTCTTTGGTTAGTTTATGTTTGGATTGTATAAGAGTAGTGTGTTATTTTTTATGCGTTTTTTTGTAGGGTGTATTTTTTTCTTATCTCTGCCGAAGGTATTTAAGGCTGGTGCTATATGGTCTTTAGTCTTTGTTGGTTTAGTGTGGTGTTCCTGATGTTGGTGATATTTGTGGAGTGTGAACTCTTTTTATTGGGTTGCGTTATATTGGGAAGTCGTGGTGTTATGTTGTGTTTGGTTTTCATTTGTGTTTTCATAGAGTGCAGTGAGCGGTTATTGTTGTGCTTCATTTTTGGGCTATAGTTATGCCTGATTGGTGGTTCTTATATGTGTGTTGTGGGGGTCCTTTTCTTGTTCTTTTTTGTAATGTGTATGTGTGGGGAATGTTTTGTTTTTTTCCAATTGTGTAAGAGGGCTTTTTTTGATGGTTATGGTGTTTTGTTGTTTTGGTTGTTTGTGTGGTAGGGAGATTTGTCCTTGCTGTCGGGCTATGGATACTTACTCTTTAGTGTTTAAACTTAGTTCGTCTTTGTTTTTTTGTGTGGGTTTTGGTATTATTGTTTGGTGTTAATTTGGCATGTATTTTGGTTTTGGTGGTTAGGTTGGGTGTGGACATATCCGTTAAATTTTAGTGTGATTAGATGTGATCTATTATGGTGTTCGGTAAGGTGAAGTTTGCCGTTGGTATTCGTCGGTAGGAATTGAATTGTTAGGACGTTGTGGTTTATGAGTGGGTTCGGGTTTCGCTATTTTTGATGTGCGTGTTGCGGAGTTAATGTGTTTATGGTGTCGGACGTAGGGATATGGGGGATGTAAAGACTGGTTTTTGATAAGGTTAATTTTTGTTTACTTATATTTGTGGAACCTGATGGGGTTTTAGCTTGTGGTGTTAATTTTTGTGGTGATAGGGTTAGGAATTTCGGTTTTTTGTGATGACGTGATGGTTGTTCTCTGTGGCTTGTGGTTGTATTTTAGGTGGTGATGTTATTTTTGGGGAGAGCGCGGGTGTTCTGTGGGTTGTGGGGTAGTAGTTTATTGTTTTGGTTTTTTGTTTGTTATTTACTTTTTGTATAAATTATAGTTTGGTGATGGGTTCATGTAAGTGTGTTTGTTGGGAGGATCTGTTGGTACCGTTCCTTTCGTTTTTGTGTTTGAGTTGTTTCCTATTTTTTTTTGGTGGGGTGTTGTAGAGTAATATCTGGGAAACGGGTTTGGTGTTTGAGTTTGTAGAGGTTATTTTTGGTTGTTGTGTTTTTTATAGATGAACGGGATGAGTGTTGGGTAAGGTCTGTATTGTGGTTAGGTTGATGTTGTATAAATAGTTTTATATTCAGTGGAATGTTGTTTGATTATGGTTTGGTTTTAGTGTCTTAATTTTATTAGCAGTGATTATCTTTGAGGATTTAATGTTGGTTGTAGGATTTGGGATCTTTTGATGTTTTGTATTGTAGATAGTGGTGTTTCGAGGGTGGATTTTAGTTTTGTGGTTGATTATTGATTTTTGTCGCTTATCTCCGAGGCTTGGTGCCGGGATTAGTGAGGGAGTGTATACGAATGGCTTTTGGGGCTATCTTTTTTTGATTTTTCTGTTGGTGTGCCTCTGTTTTTGAATATTATTGGGTTTGGCCGTTTGGGGATGGTTTTTGGAATAATGACTTTTATGTTTGTCCATTTATCGCGGTTTAGGTTTTCTTTGTGTTGTGCATATTTGGGGCTGTTTTTATTAATATTTGTTGTGATATTTGGGACTTTTGTCGAATAGCTTGTTTGACGTTGGGTCGCAGGGTGCTATCTGAGTATTGTGTTCTCTTTTTTTTAGTGTGTCCTTGATGTTAGTGGAGGTCTATTTCTTATGGGTGATGTGACGGCTGTTTCTTAAGTGGTCTGTGTAGGGAATGCATTGTGCGACCTTTTGGAATCTATGCGGGAATTTAGTGTGACTATTTTTGGAGTTGGTTAGGTTATTGTGTGAGAGGGTGGTCTTGGTTGGTTTATTGTTTGTTGGCGGTGGTGGTGTGACTTTGGAGTAGAACGACGAGGGGAGAAGGATTAGAGGAAAGAGGAAAGAAGAATATCAATTTCCCACAGGGCTTTCACCCAGGGTTAGATTTTATGGTTGTTGGATGTGTTGATTTTTATGGC
>Ga0163217_1042560_pt1 | contig 10620 bp, 7 predicted proteins | sample SynspAceP_FD_185933 | JGI IMG/M metagenome (GOLD analysis project Ga0163217, IMG submission 185933) | Saline lake microbial communities from Ace Lake in Antarctica - Synechococcus sp. Ace-P (PacBio error correction) | ecosystem: Environmental > Aquatic > Non-marine Saline and Alkaline > Saline ... | reverse complement strand
TTTTATTTTCTATAAGACGCCAAATACCTCTGGGTTTGTTTAAACTCAAGGTGGATATCCCCAAGGTTATCCTTGTAGCAATTATCGTTTGAATTCGTGATTGCATTTGTCATAGTAAGAAAAAAGCTGGTTTATTTTTCCTTATTGAATCTGCAAAGTTTTGGAAACCCTCAGTTCTGTTCTGTATTGTACCTTAGCCGTAAACCTGTTTTTTATGTCAACTAACACTCCCAAATTTGAACATAATAGGCAACGGGCCAAGATAAGCAGTGACCTGTAAATTAATAAATAATTTAATTTTGATGAAGAAGCCAACTTTTAATGTTCATTCTGTTTAAGACCTTTAAGATCCTTAATTAAAAAAATTATCTCCCTGTTTAAGCTGAGGTTGTGGTATTGCCAACTTAACGGTAAAACTTTGGTTCTATTGCATTTTTAAGCCCTCCCAAAACTGTTTTGGTTTGTTAATGTAAGATATTTGCCCCCGTTTATAAAAGTTCTCTTCAATATCGGCTTCTGAGGAAGACGGGAATAGATGGCCGACCATTAGCTCCTTTTAGGCAGGGGTGTTTTTTCTATTTCATTGTATGACATTGCATTCCATTTTTTTGATAGGCCATGTTTCAAATCTCCAGAAATATATTTGTTTTTTTTTTGTGTGTATAGCACATCGTGGCATTGATTCAATGTATTTATTCTCATTTTAATCTTGGCCTTTTGAATAATGATAGATTGGTCTTAATCTTTAATTTCTTTCTTATTTAGTCTCTCCTACAACATTCGGTCATCTTCCATCATCATCGGCCAGGGCAATTATACATGGTATGTAAGGCATAGTTTTGTGTTTTTGGTATTCTTGGGTTAAGGCTCTTTCTTTTCGTTTCTGAATTATTTTCAGAAATGTTAGAGGGGGTTAGGCCAGAGTTTTCTGAATTGGTTCAGATTATATATTTATGGGCCACTCCTACTTGCTATAATTTAAGCTTTGGAAAAGCTATTTCGTTAGGGTTGAATTATTTTGAACTATTAGGTTTTTTTGCAAATCTTATTTTTTTTTTTATAATCTATCTCATAAATTCTCGTATGTGTAGGAAATAGTGTTAGTTTCTCAGAGATAGATTGAAGATAAATAAGTTTTATAAGTATAATCCAATTTTTTTCGGTTAAAGATAGTAGTATGAATATTATAGCGCTTTTGGGGAATTTCTTCATGATGAATCCATTCCGTAACGGTATTCCTTTATGCGCGTGAACTAAGGGCCATTGTTGATCATTCCCATAATTTTCTTATATGCCATAATTGCAATATATTGCGCCATTTCTCTTCTTCGTAATTCTTGTAGGTGGTCGTTAAATTTCAAACTTCTCCTACGCCATGTATCGTATAATCTTAATCTAGGATGTCCAATTGTTCACGCAAACACAGTTTGCATTTGATATGCATTTAAATCCGAACTTTGTAAAACTCTCAATTCAATGGTTTATTATCACGGTGTTGTTTTTTATAATGGCCAATTTCCTTATGTCCTATAAAAAAGTAATTGATATTGTGATTCGTTTAATTAAATAACAAAGATGATAATTTTTTGATATGTGCAAGGATAATAATTTCCTAAAATACTATTTTCTTTTATTTATAACAGATTCCGATTCTAGGTCTTTTGTGTGTTTTAATGGTATGAGGCACTTTATAAATTTCTAAAATCCAATATTATTCATAATTAAAGTACCTACTTGTTGCTCGTGTATGTTCACAAGTCAGGTGGGTTAAAATCCATTTACCTTAGTAACAACATTGTCTATTAACCGATTTTTATGCATCTATATTTATAGTGCTTAAGGATATGCGATTCTTATTTAAAAATAAAAAACGGGACAAGGTCCAGATAGAAAAATGTCGTTTCAGTTATATATTTAAACCTCTCAATTTGTATTTATAGGTTTATTTCAATGTGTTTGTCCTGTGTGCATCATCTTATTTTTCATTCCCCAATTTTCTTCCACGCCTTCCTAATGCCATCGCTCTACTTTCTTCTCTAACTCCTTCTTTCGATTCTTTTCTCCGGCAGTTTTTATCTTCCCTGCAGCCATTCCAATGCTGGAAAGTGTGATTAATGGTGATATATATAGTGTGAATGCAAGATATTAAATAATCTGATTTTTTTCATGTCTATGAGTTTTTTAGAGATTAATATTAATTGTACTAGTTTAAATACCACTAGTTGATTTATATATTGGTGTTAGGTTCTACTTTAAAATTTTTTGGTCTTCTTCCCGTAAATAAAGAGATATTTCAAATAGTATTTTAAGATAAATAAAAAAATGGATTTTAGCAATACTTGACAGCTCCTGCTGCATCCCGTCTCGAATTTCCAAAAATCGCGGCCTATTATTGCTAAAATTTACGAATGTGACTGTCCAACGTAACATAGTGTATATTTTTTTTTATAGGTTAAATATTATGGGCCATTTTCATTGGCCCTATATACAAAATGTCCAAGTTTTTTCCCGGGTTTATTTGTCGGCTATCCAGTTAATGTTTAACTTCAGATAGATGTGATTTCCGAATGTTGTAATGCGTTTAATAATTAGCAACTTTTCTTATTTGAATTGTGCAGTTAATTGATTTTTTCAGCATTGCATTCGGGTTGTTCCTATATCCTTTTATGGGTTAATTAGCTATTGCTAGGTGGGAGCTTTTGTGGTCTAACTTTTTCTTTGAAAGATAAATAAACCGGACTGGGGTTCACATATGGTGTAGCCATGCTTTACTATAAGGAAAGTAACTCAATGTCCATGTTTGAGGGAATCATTTTCTCTCAGTTGGTCTCGCGGCTTTTTTCTTATAGAGTATACAGGTCTAACCATAGAGGGTTTTTTATTTTTATTATATTTGTTTTTAAAAGTAATTTTCTTTTTTTGAAAATTAGGGTGGGCTATGAGCTTGAAAATTTGTTTAGGGTTTGGTAGCATTTAAAATATGTTGGATTTCTTTTTCATTTATAAATCTTCCTCTCGCTAGCCATGACTGCTTAATTCTTTTGAAGCATCATGGGTTACGTATCCAATCTATATTCTGAACCGTTTTTTTATGTTGTTGTGGTGGGGTTGTTCGTTTATTTATTTAGAGTGCTTAGTGTTAAGAATCATCGTTCCAATTCTATTGTATTTATACCTGGTTAAGCAAATTTTAATGGTAATCGGAGGGCTCTGTTGAACAATAGTAGGGACTAAGGAAATTCCATCGATTACAGTAGGATGTAAAAAAATTTCAGTTAACGGGGATTTAAGCACCCTTCTTTGCATTAGGGCACTCGGTAATACCAGGAGGGTTGTTATGGAGTTATATTGAGGTTTAATGGAATTGAAGAATATCTGGAACTACATTCCAATCATCCCTATAGGCCTCTGGCATAGTCCCCAAATAGCCGGAACGTTTAGTAATTCTTCTTCTCCATGGTTTATTTTTTATTAGTGTGTTATGGTTACTTCTTCGTCCAAAACCGTTGATTCTTTAACACCTGTTTACCAAATAAATCAGGGTATTTAAAGCCGCCTATAAATTCTTTTTCCCAAATGTTTATTCTTACTAGCTGTTTGGATAGTTGTGATTACATAAAAATAATAATTAAGTAAATCTATATCTTCACGGGAACTTTTTCGGTTCGGCCAAAATATAATTCATATAATTCAACATTACTATTTACTAAATCCTTTATGTTAAAAGTCAAAAATGAAATATGTGGATTGCAAAACCATCCTCTAACGGACACAGGATTATTTGCTGTTATTTATTATCTCTTTTATATATATCTTCTCATAGTGTCGTTTTTACTTTTGGTTTTCAATATATCTTCTTGAATTTGGTTCATTTGTTGCGTAAAAGGGTCGCTGTACTAGGAGGGTAGATCTTGTTTCCGAGAGTACCTCCCTTATTTATTCCTTGTATCTAGTTCGCTTTTTCTCCTCTAATGCCTCCTCCAGCATTGCCTTCATCGTCGTCCCTGTTATTAATAAGGGCCTTAACGTCCATCCACTGTTCTATGTTCTATACGCAGCGTTACACTTCTCATCTTCTTCCATTTTGACCAAATTAGTGATTTCACTTTTCAGTGCCGATCCAAAGTATTTCTTTCAGTACTCTTTTAACGAAGAAGGATTTTAGATAAGGATTTTCCCGTATTGCTCCAAAGTCTTTTTTATATCCCTTTTTCGGCATCGCTAGGTTTTTTCTAAATTAGTTTTCATTTTTAATTTTTCATATTGTATCTGTGTATGTCCTCATTTTTATATGTGATTTAAGTTTATGCGAAAGTTTTTTTATTTGATGTCTTCGCATAGGCATCTTATTGCCAAGTTAATAGTGTTTTGTTAAGTAGTTTCGTCATTAACCCTAATAAAATATAATTTTTGTCACATCCATTTAGTTTTCTTTAGGAAGGTGTTTTTCTCTTACTCCCTTAAATATTTTAGTTGTTTACTCATTAATATAGCTCTCTCTTTATAGGTAGCTTAAAAATTCTATTGTATGATGAATTATGGAAGTTCATTAATGCATTGCAGGTTGATTCTTGCATATGTTGCGCAAAGAAAGGATAATTCTAGTCGTAAAAAGAATCTTTTCATTTTTTGGAAAAAACATTAGCTTTTCTTCATTAATAATCTTTTAGGATAAAAATATCCTAATTGTACGGATGGAAAAGGAATGTTGATTCCATTATTCTGGTTTCCAAATGCTTTTTTAATGGCTATCATAAGCAAATTGGTTTTGGCCTTTTAATAACTTCTAAGTTATGAAGTGGGATTTTAATCCAAAACCTTGTTTCAAAATTATGGAGCTATCCCGGAACTTTTTTCGTATAAAGAAAAATTACTTCTTTTTATGGCATTTTCTATATTGTCAAAATTAGGACGTAATGGTTTTGTATTATCTCTAATTCCATCTGTGAACAAATTCCAGGTCTGGAAGAATTAGGCGACACCACAAGCTAAGATATATCCTACGGATTGGGATTGTGGTGGGAAAAGTTTTTTATTGTTTGGTTCTTTTCTAATACCCATTTATTAGGAATGCTAGGGACCAAAATTGTTATCCGATTGTTTAATGTAACTGCTCGCATAATCTATATTCGACCACCTCGCCTTCATATTTTTTAACTTTCTATCCAATCCCCCAAATTATGTTTGTTTTTATGCTAACGACAGTACTATTGTCTTTTTTCCGAATATGTGTTGGCCAATGCGCCTTGCAAGGCAAGCCCTACCGCCACAGACCATGTTCTATACTTCGGCACCTGCCAAACAATAGTATTCAGCGGTTTTGCGTAAATCTGAATTTCAATACCAAGTACTATTTATAATATAATCCCGTTAGAATTACCAAAAATTGACAATAATGGGCAAAAACTTTTTTATGATTTTTGTAAATTTTTTTTGTTTTATTTCCAAGTTAGCTCCATGTTTAATTTTGGCGACATATTTTGCAAGTATAATAACGATTATTTAAAATACTTTACCACGTCGCTAGAATTATGTTGGGTAAATTTCCACTATTAAACCATCTACCAGGAGACAGTCTGTTAATCAATATGCACCCAAGTCTCTTGTCAATATTAAAAAATCATAGGTGTATTTTTTAATCATGGTTCACGAAGTTAGAAGATTTTTTGATTCCCTCCAACTGGCGGACAATATCCTTTGAATATTATTGGTTTTTTTGATACAAATGTCTATAAAATCGGTTCCGACGTTTTTTAGTATCGGAACCATTCATTTACAACCCCAAACCAAAACCATCTTATCGTGACTACTTTTGTTAGTTTAAAGTAATTCACAGAAGAATACTTTTTATTTTTATCATTTTCCTAAAATGTCCCCCGAAATTCAGGTTTTTTCTAATTGCAAATCTGATTTATGTAGGCCAATTTCTTTTCTTAAAAACAAATTTATCCAAGATTGTAAAATAACTTGTGCTCTTCTTAATATTATTAGCCTTATGCAATTTTAGTCTTGCTCATTTTGGGAATTGGAAATAGTTTAATTTCATTGTTTCAATCATATGTGATTTACTATTTCTTGGCATTGGGCTTACTCGCAAAAAAAGGATTTACTTCACTCTTTAAAGAAACTCGTAAATTGGGGTCATATTGATGTGGGAGATCGCGCTATTAAAAATATTGAAAACGCTTTATAGTAAGGTGTTACAGAGATATAGCCTTTTATCCAGTTGTTCTCATTTCTTCGGATTTTTTCTTTTGCCTTGTATAGTATTGGAATTGGAAAGTTTGGAGTTGGCCAAAAACTTGAAAGAGAAAGTATCTTCTCTCTATTTATATTTTTATATTAGAAGGACTTATGAAAAACGGCTTCGGGTCCATATTAACAACTTTAATTGGAGGAATTCTTTCATTAACAGTATTTAGTTTTTACTATGGTATTGTGGTTATGTTATCTTATATGCTCATAATAGCCTCGTGTGCTCTTAATTTTTCGCCATTTTATTGCCAATGTTTAATTTCCCAATAGAAAGCATCAATTAATTTTCTGGGCTTGTGTATATAGGTACATTATTGTACTGTTATCATAATTTTGATAGTTCTGGGCGCTTCATGGAATTAAGACACCCATTTCGCGTGGCGGTTTTTCAACTACTGTTGGCCGCAATTTCAGCCCTGTTTTGTATAGGTCTTTATTTTGTTTATATTTTTTTATCCATAGGCATTTCGGTATCCATTCCAAATTCACAAATTTATTTAATTTGATCAATTATTTTTTCGGTTCCAGTTTCAAGACATTTAGATAGGAGTATTGAGGATTTTAATTCTTTAAAAGTGGCGGTACAGTCTTTTTCAAAAATTATGATAATTTTGGATCCCATATTTTGAACTACTTTATTCCCATAAGTCTGGCTATTTTAGAGGATTTTTGATGCCTCATTGTTAAGTCGATTCCTTTGGTTTTGTATTGCAATGCGCCATCATTTTAGAATATACTGCCTTATGTTGTTTCCGGCAACATTATGGAAGGTATGCCAATCATTAAGGTTTCAGGAAATTCGCTCGAGGATGGTAGATTTGTGTGATATGATCTCTGTTATTCGTGTGTATAAAACTATCTCCAGGTATGAAATGATCAAAGTAGGCGGTACATCGACGGATTTATTAAAATTGATGGAAATTGCGGTCAAAGCTATGTCGCCTTGGATTTATTAAAACGATCCAGGAACAGCTATTTGATTTTGCTATTTAATTAAATCTGGCGCCTCTTGCTCTTATAAGTATTTCCTATGAGGTTTTTTCCGTAATTTATTTAAACTTCCAATTCGTTGAAGGGAGGTAGATTATTTTCTTTTTGTTTCGATTAATAACATTACTGTCCAAGGATATTATTATCATAATTTATTTGTACAGCCTATCAGGTTGTTTTTATTTGTTTCCAACAAGGAATAGCTCAGTGTTGTTTTCTCTTGCTTCTTTGGGAGCTTTGAATATTTATATAGCACAGGTATTCATCAAATTTCTCAACTCTAGGGATATAAGTTAGGGGACGGAATGTTACAAAGGAATTGGAAGCTTGAAAAAATGGATGTTTTAGAGGGTAACATCGATAATAAATACGATCGGGAAAAAATTTACATTGTTTAATTTAGTGTAGGTGGTATTCAGGTGGATTATCCTTTAGTCTGCTTGTTTATTATGGTTGTGAAAAATAAAGTAGTTCTCTTAGGTACTTTAACTTTAAAATCAAACATATGGTGTTTATCATATATAGAATCAGTTAAACCCCATATAATGGTTTTAGGCGTTCGAATTAATTATAATCACGTTTTTTCAGATCGGGATATTAAAACAGTATTGTTGATAATGGCTCGAGTTTTTTTGTTATTTCAAAGTTGGAAAATCGAAAGTGTGGAACATAGGTTCTGGACTTTTAAAAAATTTAGGAAAAGCTTTGCTGAAAAATAAAAGAAGTTTATGCCAATTGATGGACCAAAGAAAATGGGGTGAAGCCCCATAAGCCAAGTCTCAAGCGTTGTGTGGGAAATTGAACATATTTTATTTCGCATGGGTTCTTTGTGATCTTTTTATGCTCTAAAATATTCGGTTCAAATTCTGGCGATGACCTCTATAGTACGAGGGCGGTAGAAGAAAGTTTTAGGAAGTTATGACCTATCGGTTGTGTATTGGCCATTATGCCTATGGATATACTTTCTCTTTTTGGCAGGTTATCCGCTTTGCGGCGCCCACGCTCACAGGCTGGTTAATACTGTTGATCTTGAAAACATGCAAGCAATCGTTCCTTGTTGTGCTGTTTGGCATGCGCACTTCCAAGAATTATTTAAACGGCAGGTTATCCAGAGGGTAGTTTTCAGTTTATCTAAGCGGTACTATTTAATGTGCATGCTTGTATATCCATAATACGGTAATTCTTGTTGCCAGGCGTGTCACCTTAACGGGGAGTGAGGAATAGAAAAGTCCATGGAAGGGCAATAGCTGCTTCAGGCGGGTAAGCATTTTAAATAAATCTGTTATGGAACTAGGCATGGTAATAATTGCTTGTATGTTTGGAAGATGGGCCGATATGGATACCTATATGGATACCATGGTAATGGCCCGAATTGCAGAATTTACGGGTACAAAGCTGGGCATTGTTTCTTCTGTCAAAAAGATTTATAAGTGTTAGAAAGCCTATTATGATGAAGTTTATAATGAAAATTTCGCAATAAAAAATCCAGACCTCTGATATATATCCTCTCTCGTGATAGTTTCTATGTGATAAACAAACTGGATATAGGGGTAATGGCAAGAGGATCTGCAGCAACCTTGGCCAAGCAAGTACAGGGATCGATTAATAAAGGGGTTCTCTATTATAATTTTTATATGTTTTGGTAATACAGAACGGGGTTGCCTTACTATGAGCCTTACAATACTTACAGATGTTTTCCCGGGGATGCCGGCATTTGATGAGGAGTTATTTTTTGGCCTTTATAGTATGTCGTGGCTCTATCGTAAAAAAGCAAAAGATAGGACCTCTCTCTCGATGCTCCTTGCTTTGGCCGTGCTCCTCGAATCTCTCCAAATTTGCCTTTGGCTCCATTCTATTTTATCATGTGTATTATAGAATCGGCAAGAGAATTAATTGGAAGGGAAATTACGTATGTGTGTTGGTGTTCTCATTTTTCATAAATGAAATTGGTTAGGGTCGGACCCCAGATTGGTTTCTCTCTTTGGGCTGGTCACTTTAAGACATTCAGGATATGGAGGAACTTGTTCTTTTATGTGAAGCGGATTGTTGTGAGTTTTGTAATCCAAATATAAGACTCTCGTTTTTACTATTAATAATTACTAGCGTAGAAAGGACCTTTTTTCAAAGCATTGGATTATGTGAAATACTTGTTGACTCAATATTTTATAAATCCAGAACTTGCGTTTCCATCTATAGAATCCCTATGATAAAACCAGAGATACATTAAAATAATTTCAAACGTTAGGTGGAATCTTCAAAATGTGTCAATAAATTCTCGTGTTAAATGGTTTTAAATTTTTTTATAAAATCGGGAAGCTTTATTATTGGGGGGTATATCCTACATAAAAATTAGCTTCATTGTTACCTCTCATATGTCTTTTATTCCATTTTTATATACCTGTTATATCTATAATCCAATTTTTTTGATACATTGAGCGTTATGTTCTTCTCAGAAATATAATCAGAATTATTGCATATCTAAAATTTTTGAGTTTGCACCCGTCAATAGCTATCATATCTGGGGATTCCAATTAGTTTTGATAATAATATGATTTTTATATATGGTAAATGTATTCATGTGTATATATTTAATATTCCACAATATTAAGATATCAGTTTTTTATCTTTTTTACTTTTTCTATATAATCCAATACACAAAAAAAAAAGTAAGTTAAAGAAACACTAAATTTTTATAATATTATAAATTTTATTATTTACATTTGTGATTAACAAAATAGTAGTTAACAATGGAAACTAGGAACACTTCGTTAGTCTTTGTATAAATTAAACCTAATATTCCGTTAAGAAGGTATACATTAATATAGACTCTTGTGGGAAATATTACTTTAAAAGGACTGCTGTAATACTTTAGGACTACCTTATTTAATGCCATTATATAATGTCTTTAACCGCATAGAGAGCTCCCACTGGCATTCTCTATAAATTTAGTATCCAATACTTCCATTTTACTTTTGATTTGGGTTTATAGCTTTTTATGTTAATCTTTCGTGGTTTAAGTTTTGTGTTGGATTGGTACCCCCCCCAAATATTGGCCCGTTTAAAACAAGACTTTTTGTTTTTTAACATAGTACGGGGGGCGGGGGAGGCCGTTGGCATAAACAGAAGCCTCGGATTTGGTTTTCCCGACTGTTGCCTGTCCAATGTCTCCATCTTTTTTGGGTTCCAGATTATCGGTAAGTAATTACGGGAACATTTTTGTGTCCATTCGTCTTCTTCCCTTATATAAAATCCGTATTCTCGATCATTCTTATCCTTGACGGCAGTCGTGTTTTGATGATGAAAATGAAATTTGTTTTGGATGTTCTTATTTCCCGACCATCTTCAAAAGCATCTTTACTGGATAATTTGAAAAAT
>Ga0163217_1016549_pt1 | contig 10620 bp, 5 predicted proteins | sample SynspAceP_FD_185933 | JGI IMG/M metagenome (GOLD analysis project Ga0163217, IMG submission 185933) | Saline lake microbial communities from Ace Lake in Antarctica - Synechococcus sp. Ace-P (PacBio error correction) | ecosystem: Environmental > Aquatic > Non-marine Saline and Alkaline > Saline ... | reverse complement strand
TGAAAAAATTTCGAACGTTATCAAAAAGCACTATCGTATTTCCGCTTCAATACAAAACGGGGCTTGCCCTAACGTGCGATACGGCAAATTTTGGGAATGCCACCATTAAACCGGGGATGCATTATCGGCTTCTAAGATCCACGCTTAAATTTTTTTTTGGGGGGGATGGATTGTTGTTGTTTTGCCCTTGGTACCGCAACGCCAATACCAACGGGTCTTTTTAGCACATTTTCAAGCGCTTGAGGACCACTTACTAGGGAATATTTGCGATCCAATATATTCTCGCACGGTATTGCTTTGTAGCGCATACAATACCACTAATCAGGTTGGGGTGTGGGAACTGGTCAGTGGAAAAACCTTCTGTAGATGTATACCAGCGATTCAGTTGTGTGCTCATCGGGCGGATTAAAACGTTGTTATCGTGCCGGTAACCGTATGTCGGGCTTTGCATTGCGGCAATTCGCATAAAGTGCCAACAAATACAGGATATGGTATGCATAATTTAAAGAGATCCATTTTTAAGATGTGCTTAGCTTCAGAGACTGCAGGTAAACCTATCACTGTTGAAATTAATTTGATTCAATTATTTTTACTTTATAGATGTAATTTTCCGGTTTGTTAGCGGAGTTTTTTTGCTTGTTAGCGTTATGATCGAAAAAAACTGACAGCAACAAATATATTAAGCTGATCTATCTTTACCTACCCTTTTTAAGGTAATTACACATACTTGAAAAACGTTTGAACTCTCAACTTCGGATGATGGTGCTCATGGAGCTAATACTGCTATCGATCTATTGGCTGCTGTAAAGCATGCTTTTAGGTGAGTCAAGGTGCCCTTGTGTGTGTACTAGGCTCCTCTGGTTGAAAACGTACAAGGTGAAACCCCGAAGTGGATGTTTTTCTAATCATACTAAGGTTATATTCTAAAGTTGGGTTATTCCCCAAAGCCGATTTTCTTCGAAGAGAAGATGATGTTGTGGCCTGCATCTGAGGGCATATTTTGGTTAGTTTGACCCTAGATGGTTCCACACGATTTTATAGCTTATCGGTTTCTATTTTTTCTATCAGTTCATGGCCGCGTGGATGAACGCGATCTCGCCTTTTTGGCAGGTACCAAGTGTCGCCGCGTTTATGTCTTATATGGGCCGTCGCCCGATGCTTAGCTTGACAACTGGACGTGGCACTCTATACGCTGATTAAACCATGGTTGGTTTTTGCTGACTAAGCATGTAAGTGCCGGACAACCAGTGAATTTGCGATTAATACCTCTATCAACGTCATTGGGAAGAGCCCAGTTCAGCGTTATGTTAGTGATTTTGATGCGGGCGACAGACGGTCCGAGGTAAAGATTAACATTATGCGTTGGGGTCGCGTATGGTGTGTGTATCATCGGTGTTAGTCGTGGTGGTTTTTTCTTTTATCCTTTTGTAAACGATCCGGAAAACCCCGGTAAATTGCGCTTGTTTTATGAGCCCCATCCGTGGCGTTTTATAATGGAACGGGTGGTTGCGAAGGGCCGGGGGGAGGTTTATGGAAGTTATGCTACAGAATTCATCGAGAGTTCGGATGTTGAGCTCAAAGAGAAGTTGAAGCCTGTTTACTATTATAAGTGCTGATAGGGCTCGTTGCAAATACGATTGAGTTGTATTTGTCCCGCCATAGTTTAGGGTTGATTATTCGTTTTGACTACTACAATAAACGATTGTTGTTGATAAAACGCTTTGAATTCGATTAATTGGTGATTTGCGGGAAATTCAGTTTGTCATTTTTTCTTGCCCTTGCTTTGTTAATTGGACAATTAAGCAATTTAGACTAATATGAGTTTAATTGACGTACCTGCGGAAATTGGCTGATGAGTCATGTCTATTGAGATATTGCCTTCTGATCGGTAAATCTAAGTAGGACAGACCAGCGGTGCTCATTTTTGTTTGATCGTTTATGGCAATTGTATGATTACCAACCAAATATGGTTTATCATATACCTTGTTGAAGATGTGACCCGTGAGTATTAGTTATGTCGACGTTATCCATTGCTGTGGCTGTGTCATTAAGTGCCGTTCCTGTCGGCCGTCCTAAAATGATTGATGAATAGGTACGATGCCTAAATTTTAGCGGTTACCTGGTTGGATAATTATTCGGATTTACCGGAAATCTGATATTGATAAGTCGATTGCTAGCGCAATAAATTTTTTGAACATCAAGTCTTGCGGCCTAACAATGGGTCAATTGACGGTTTGGGAGTGCAAGATCGGCCAAAGCTGAGATTACGTGTGGTAACGTCGAGAAAGCAAATAACAGTCTTTTTAGTGCCTTGTAGCCGCTGTTTGTCCGGCTTTTTTGTGGCTTTAAGTTTGCTCCAGCTGCCTTGTAAGGTATTTTTCCTTGCGGCTGGAATTTGTTGCTGTGTTCTATTTTATTATCTCTTACACTCAGCTAATCTAGACTGCGTATCGATTTTACTTATTGACTTGGTAGGCATTCCAATTAAAAGTGCATAAAAAATGAAAAAAATCTTAATTTATCTACTTTGTGAGTTGTGTTCAAGGAAACTTAGAACTTGTTTTGGGAAGCTTGATCCTAGATTATATCGCTCCCGCACAGGGTCGCACGATGCAGCATGTACAACAACATTTGATGACTTGTGGTTAGTCGCTCACGGTCGTGGTTAAAATCCCGGTTTTATTGTTGCCGTTGAAGGCGACATGAAACTGGGACCGTGAATTTCTGTGGTACCGTATTTTGGGTTGTATCATGTACCGCCGCACCGCCCACAAATAGTCTATGTGAGTTTTCAGCCGGGGTGCCGTAGTATCTCCGATGTGTTTGGGTCACCGGACGCTCTCTCTAGGATGCATGGGAGGGTTGAATAGTACGTCGGTTATCGATTAAGGTATAGTGTACGCATTAGGATGGATATGGTTAGATTTAATTAAATAAGTTGATGATATTTCTAATTGCTTGCAGGATTATGGCGCTTATAGAGTTTTGTTGGGTAGTAGGTTATTTATACTGATTTTTTTTGTTTGTTTTTACAAGGGTGCTCGATGTTTTCTTTACGAAGATGTCTAGGCGCAAAGTTATTTTCATCCTATGGTACTGGATTTCTTAATTTATTTGGGGTTCCACGTTTACTGGTTTGGGACGTCGAATTGCTGCGGGACATTTTCATTGAAGTACAATACCCGCTTTAGTGCCACCATAGTGCTTTAGTCAGAATTGAGAGGTAAGAGATCTTAAGTAGGCAGCGATTATGGCGATGAAGACGCACTCGATGCAGCAAACTATTTTGCGGATGATATGGAGCTTTACTAAAATTCAGTCAATTATCCCATTTGGCGAGAAGCCATGATTAGAGTCCTTTTGCCGCTTATTTAAATTTGCTTTAGCATTTTGATCATATGGTCATCAAAAGTGATATGTCTAAACTGGGAGAGTTAGTGCGCATGATGACACTTTTCGCGTTGCCAGCGCTTACTGCTTTTCGGGAGCTCGAATTATTGCCTTTCCAACGGCATAATGCATAAAGCGCTGTTACTAATTGATTACAGTGGAGTGTATTTATGGCGTGTATTTTGTGTGTTCTTTGCTACTGTGCTATTCGATTTGTAGGTTTGCGTAGTAGTGTTGTGAGGTGGTTAAGTTCAATGAAGATATTGCCTAGAAGTTTGGTGATTGCGGTGGCCATTGAGACTAAAATAAAGATGAAATTGGGCGACTAGTCTATGGTTCATAATTTTTGGAAAAATTCAAGGTTGTTGTCAAAGATATCGTCATGCTCATTCCACTTTTTGGATTGCTCAAAAAACTTTATCATTAACGATGATACCATGCGATTGAGGTGCAGCAGAGTGCAGCGGGAAGCTAAGTGCCGTAGTGACAGACTGCTAGTGTGGTCGCCCCCCCGGTAGACAGTGCGCTGGAAGCAGCAGTGCGCGGGTGATGCTGCTTCTGCCGCGGATAACGTCCAGTTGTGGTTCAATACACCGTTGGAAGTTCGCAATGGCGTACGTGAAGAACGCTGAAGTTATTGAAAAATTGAATCAGTTTCATCAGTGGGTGTTGGTTATTGACGGCATTAAAGGTATTGCTGCAATAACTTGTTGGCTTAACGCCGCCATTGAAGCGGCAAGGGCGGGGGAACAAGTCCGAGGTTTTGCGGTGGTAGCCGGCGAGGTGGCACTTTTGGCTTCCGTACCACATACGAGCAATTAAAAACCATTGACAGCTACAAATGCAGCACGTTCGCGGTGGTGTTATGTCTAAGGCACTGATAGCCCATAGCGTTGAACCGCAATAGGCGGGACAAGTTTATCAGTCCATTATGAGGACATAAGCGATTACGGCAGTGTGACCAGATTGCCCACTTCCAACGGGTGAACACTTCAGTGGCAAAAACTCCAGTCCTGTGGTGATCATACGACAGTTGACGCTATGTTCGCAATTGGCATCTGTAGTGTGGTTGACAGCTGGCGCAGATTTGAAGCCTTCTAAGCAATTTAAAGTTCTAGTTTGTTGGTCTCAACAAAGCAGATAGATATGAGTGGCCACGCGGATTAGGTTATTCAGCAGGGGTTTCAACTTATGTCCAGCACTACCTGGTCCTCTCAGTAGGGTTTGTGGGGTTAGATGATTAAGGTGTTTGGGATATGCCGTGTGAAGTTTTTCGTGTTTGAACAGAGGGGCTTCCTGGGTAATTGAAAGCGCTACGGGGCACAGCAGATATAGGAATGAACATAACCTTTGTGGTTTCCAGTCGATGACTGCATCTCTTATCTGGATTATACATCAGTATGTTGAGCGGATTATGAACATAGATATGAGTTTGCTTACTGGGTTGATTGATTTAGATGACCACAACACAGTATTAGAGCATGTGATTTCGCTCATTTGATTTTGGGAATTAACGTATTAAGCTTTGTTGCAAACAGCTTTTTTAACCAGTAAAAGTTAGTACCAGATTTTAGGGGTTTTTCTTAAAAGTCAAGTATGCTTTAGAGTTTCTTTTAAAGGGAGGTTGTAGGCAGCTTGTGCGCTCTCCTATGTTGTGAATTATCTACTAATTATTTATTTGTGGCAGGTTGGGTATACATTTAATTTGTCCATTAAGGACATGAGTGTTTGTTTGTGTTGTGGCTCCTGTTCGTCCCCGTGTTTTTTCCATTGTTCTAATCATTTGGCATGAAAACTGTATCGTGAGCCCGTAAGCAGGATTTGATGGGTTTATCGAATCCGTCGAATGACTTGGTCACATTTTTGGCAACCGAGGTTCGTATGAGTGACATATTTTATTGAGCTTGATCGCTACGAAACGTAGTTGCATATTTTCTGTTATATGAATTGCTTAGTAGCTTTTTGGCAAGGCAGATGCCGAAACTCAATGATAGCCACATTAGCTGATGTTTTAAAATTTCCCTTGGGTATGGAGTATTGTCAAAGCTGTTGCCTTTAAGGTGATTGGTGTAACGTCTACCCCCAGGATCTTTCTCTCGTCATGACTGAAAAACTCGAACCGTATGTATTATGTTTTCAGTATTTTTCCCTTAACATGTTGATTGTTTTATGGCTTTTGTGACTTTATTTTCTTTTAATCGCTTTTGTTAGCCCTTAAGTCGTTTTGTCGACTTTGCTATGAGTTAGCCAACATACTTGGTCTTACCTGACTTCAGGGTAATTGAAATGCGAAATTAAGTGATGATTATTGAAAAATGATGGGTTTCTTCAACACCAACGGGAAACAAAGAGTTTATCGCAGTTAACTGGAACGAAACGTGGAAAGCTGGCTTATTTTCCGTATACTGGGCTGGCTTAAAGGCATTTTTGTTGGATGTTGGTGTAGAGCTACTAGCCCAGGTTCCGGTTGATGTTGCACTTTTTTTGATTGATGGTTTTAAAGGACGTCAATGGATTTTGGTATTGAGTGGGTGACAGTTGTGATTTAAAATCGCTGCCTTAGTTAAAAGCTATTTGCGTGAGGTGGACATTATTTCTCGTTGGGTTGGTGTGATTTAATTATGTTGTAAACCCATCCGATGACACTCTGAGTTTAAATTGCGAAGGACTTGTTAGTGGTTTAGGTGACCATAAAATTGAGAGGATGTTGGCAATTACGTCGGTGCGCTAGGCTCGTAGGCAAGTCAGTCAACTTATCTAAGTGAATTTTCAGCAATGCGATTTAGCATGTCGTTCTAGTTAGAGGGTAAGGGCGTACACTTTTTATTGAGAGATGATGGAGACAAACGTAAGTTAGCTATGCCAAATATTGATATGCCCTGCTTATGATCCTTTAGTTTGTTTTATCAGCAGGTACTCATGGCGTGACGGTTTATGAGTTTTCGTGGTTGCACGTTAGGCTGATTTCCGCGAATTTTATTCCATTGCGAGCAATGTGGCAGGATTATTGTCCCTTATTTGGGTTTAGGCTTTGTATTTGAGTTTTCGTTGGCTTAACAGCAAGCTTTTGAGTTGGTAAAAGTGTCCGTCATTATCGCTTAGTATTAAGATGGATCTTTTTGAGGAATTACTCACTATTGTAGATTTCTTATGCCCCCCGTTTTAATCGAATTTTGAAGTAAGAATTGGTATCCGAAATTTACTTGCGCCTACCAGTTTTTTGCAGTACAAGCTTAGGTCAACAATTGATTTAGTGTATTTGGTACGGTTCTCGTACTGGTTTTCTTACGCGATATCTCGACACTTAAAAAATCGAAAGATTTGTGGATCATGGGGTTTCAGAAGCGCAGTATCTTATTTCTATTGCTCATTGTTGGCCTTTCCCGAGTAATTTTACATTTGTGTGAAGGTGTTGACAACGCGAGAACAGCGGATTTTTTGATTTCTCGCGGCTGTCACATTACAGGGCTATTTATTTTGGAGTCCGGGTGGGCACTTAGGATATAAACTTATCAGCGTAATTTTCCCATCTCCTGTTTTATAGGTACTTTTAAGTTCGGGCTAAGGCGGTCCGAGCTGTAATTAGGTCGCCACCCGGGTACTAATAGGTATTCACAAGACTCACGAACGCGATTTGTTTCGGTTGGGTCTTTTTGCCGTAAGGCATTTGTGCAAGAGATTCGTTCCTCTGTAACAATACCTGGTATTAAATTAACTCGCACTAGGTGTCGGTGGTTAACTGCGACCACAAAATCGTGCTAAAGAGAACCATAATAAGCTTTTGATTGTTGCTTTGTATCGCATTTCTAGTTCTTAATATTGGTAGACTCCATATTGTGTCTTCGCTTTGGCTTGACCTTAACAAGAACCTGATAAAATCCAAACTCAATATGCCGCATAGATTTTCTTTGAGTATCAGAACACATCCAAGCTTACTTGTAGTAGTTTGCTTTGATCAAGCGTGGGATTTTTTGGTGAAGAGGAGCGCTCTTTTGTGCCCTATCAAGTTGAGTTTAATTGCTTTAGTGCCATGCGGGGTTGAAGTCCCAACGTATACTAGTAACTATCCAAATTGGCGCGATAGGGTTTCAAGTTGCATCAAACCGGTGATAAGGATTAATTGGGGAGCAACAGGGCCTATGTGGACTTACTCTTATACTTGCGATGCGCAGGTTGCATGCCAGTGATGGGTATAGAATTAGCCACCGCTGAGGTAATAACTTGGTGAGTTTTCGGGACCACTATAGGTGAGGTATGAAACTATTTTCAGAATTTCAATATTGAGCGATCGTAATTAAGGGTCATTTGATTACTTTTACTCGCGTGTGGGTATTCAGATTGTTGCCATAGAGGGATAGAGCCGTTGATGGCCAGCAAGCAGCCCTCAGGATAGTCAATTGGATTACCATGGGGTAGGAAACCTCAGATTTTAGTTGCGAATTACTGAATTTAAATATACTCTGAATGATTATTTCAGTTTAGAACTTGACTCACCCGGGAAATCCTTTCTTGAAAACGGCCCAATATAGGCTCCTGTGTTGGTGAAAAGCTGTCTTCAACTATTCATATCTGTTTGGCTGTTCATAATCTCGCATTAGGAAAAGCTTGATAATTAGCTTTGGGGTCTGGGTTTCCAAGGTAAGCATAACGACGTCTTTGGATAATCGCCTCTATTTAGTTAAAGGGCGTGCGTTATTTGCCGCTTATTGTAGCGGCATTCAGTTGCTTGTAGGTGGTATATAACCATTTCTTCCGATTTCGCTGTTCTTGACGAATGGGCCAATATTGCGAGGTTAATGACCATTATCGGTTTGCCCTTTATTGAAATAGTACTAAGGATTTTTGCCAATTAACTATCATATTAGTTGTCGGTAAGAGGATTTTTATATCAAACACCGCGTTAGGAGTGAACCCCGGGATAATCATGGCTTTTGGCGTTGATTGCCTTATGGAGGACTAAATAAACGCTTTTTAGTGCAATAATAGCAGTATGATTAGAAAAATTTGGATTGGTAACTTTTAGTATTAATCATTAAAATATAGCATCGCAGCCTATTTTGAGGTGTGATTTAATATATTTCCTAGTTGGTCTAGGCTTAGCTGAAATTTATTATGTAACTAATAATTGGGCCCTATGTATTGTTATGGTTTGCGCTTTTTGTAATGAAATTAGTTGGGCTAGGTGGGTCCCTGCCGGCGCCATGTTGCTATTTTGCCTACTTTGATACAAAGGGTATTGCCGCATATAGTGCGCTTCTCTTTTGCCCCTTATAAATTTGTTGCCAGAATACTTATAATGGCCTATAGTGAGCCGTTTTGCAAATAGTGTTGATTAAATCGAAAATCGGTTCGCGGGACCCCCGGTTTCCAACATTGCCCCATAAAGTATTACGAAGATTGTGATAGGAATCACTGTATCGAAAAAATCCGATTTAATGATTCTTAAAATGATTGTTTATTTAATCTGTCAGCTTTTAAGAAAGGAAGTTGTGAGTCAAACTGGCAATGTCGCGTGTGCTGGCACACCGACAATTTGGACATCCAGCATCACTTAGGTTCCTATAGGGAGTCGGCCGTATTATCCACTATTCTGCTAATACCCGAGATGTTTAACGTGGTCGCAGGCGGTGCACAGACGCTGTAATGTTTGATTATGAAATGTAACTGGGTGGGCTATTAGTATACAAGCGTTTGGAATGTTGGCGCGTTGGGACGATTATTAGCAGTTTACCCCGTTGCGCTTCCGCACGAAGGGGTCCGTCGCGCTTGTCGAGGCGACATAGATAACTTCATCGATATCGCGTGGTTCTTCAAAGTTTGTGTGCGGCGCAGTGAGGGGATGTAGAAGGGTTTGCCTTCCTTATTGTGTGTTCAACCAGCTCTCGTGTTTGGTTTTAGGTGTGGTATTAGTGCCTTTGGTGTTGTGGCAGGTTGTTGTTTGGCTTTCATAATTTACCATTTGGACTTCGGGTGTTTAAGCGCTACGGCTTTGCGCTTCTCAATGGACGTCCAGTTGGTGTGGTCTTACCGCGCTTTCCGTTACTCACGATTGCTTGATATGTGACGGGCTTCTTGGTACGGGTTGCGTATTGCGGAATTGGGGGTGCGTTTCCGCCATAGATGGGATGAGCTAGTGTTGGGGGAGCAAAGGCGCTTGTCGCCGCTCAGTTCGCGGGCACTTTGGTGGCACTCGCTGGCGCACTGCCCAACTATCAAATCGAAGGTACTTTGGGGTGTCTGCCCAGCCGTACTTCAAGTTTATCTCTCGATTTCGATCGCTTAAATCTTTTGTGCTTTGTGGGGTGGCTGGTCGGCCGGTTGGTCCTGGGCTGGCTCTCTCAAATTCTGTGGCGCGCGCTTGCCTGTATGCCAAGTGGTCTTCATTTAGTTGCTCCACGAGAATGGGTCGATTTTGAACTGATCGGTAGCCCCTTGGCTCTCAGGTCCAGTATGAAGTAAGGCACTCTTGATGGCGTCGCTTTGGTTAAGGTGTAACTGTGTTAAATAATTAGTATTTACTGAGCTGTTATTTAGAGGCCGTGTACCGTATCTCTATCCGGTATCATGTGATGTAGCGTGTGTCCTGGCTTGGGCTTAGGTCATAGTCGCCTCACCCCTCTCGGGGTATAGTCCTCTGCGCAGTAAGCGGCTCTCGGCAACAACGATTCCACCTGAAAGAATATGGTGGTTGTCACCGCCGGACGCTCTCTCGAGGGTTAGACATCGTACTAGGCATTTTTTTCTTATTTTTAAGGGGCTGATCCCACTCTGGGAACGGTGGAGGGGTCTGAAGGAATGTGTGGACGCCGTAGTGGACACGGTAGCGCAAGTGGGAACCTGATTCGCGGAGCCCAGGGTTCAGAGTACGGGTTTGGGGTTAAGCGTGTGCTTAAATGTATAGGCCGGCAAAGCGGCCGATACTTCGGTCCGCGTTGTAATCCAGACGGTGCTTGAGGACGGGTCTAATCGTGCAGGGAGCCGTTCAGTAACCGGGGGAAAGCCTGGACCCCGTACTCATGAAAGGCGTCAGTGCTCAAGGCGCAAGCCAACGGCAGTGATGGGGGCGAGTGGGTGGCAGATGACGCCGTAGTAGTGATGAAGGTTCTGGCTGTGAAAGCCCGGGTAACGGTGTGGAGGGCAAAAACCCGGAACGGTTTCCCGAGCGGAGGTGCTGGTTGGTGCCTTGCGAGGCGTAGCGGAGCGGGCAGTGAAAGGGCGGAAGTAGTGTGT
>Ga0163217_1100853_pt1 | contig 10621 bp, 9 predicted proteins | sample SynspAceP_FD_185933 | JGI IMG/M metagenome (GOLD analysis project Ga0163217, IMG submission 185933) | Saline lake microbial communities from Ace Lake in Antarctica - Synechococcus sp. Ace-P (PacBio error correction) | ecosystem: Environmental > Aquatic > Non-marine Saline and Alkaline > Saline ... | reverse complement strand
CAAAGTAGTACATACTCATCGCATTGCTACGATGTGAGGCGATTAGTGGATCGGTAGGCCGCTCGGTAACTGCTATGCGCTAGTGGAAAACGTGCGAATGAATCTGTATATCTGCATCTATTTCGATAATATATGTTCTCGCGTATTGATCCCTATTTTGCTCGCGTGGCTCTCGGTGACACAATTGATCTCTTCGCGCGAGATCTCATGGCAGTGTGTGGATTTCGTGATGACGCGCTTCGTATTCTCCGCTGTGATCCGCACATCGGAGCCAGATCCAGCGGATGCGCGATAACAAAGCGCAATTTCGATTTCGATTCGTTGCTGCAAGATGGCAGTATACGGTCCACCAGAGCGAGCTCCATAGTCGCACGCTGGAATATTTGAGACGTATGGGTCGCGTCTCGCTTATGACGCGGTTAGTGAGAGGCGTGTCGATTACTCGGCGCGCGTGGCTTGAGTTAGGCGCGCTCTATGGTAGGACTCGTTCTCGCCCGGTGCTTGACGCCAGCGGGACGATTTTGTCGGTAGAGTGGAAAGATATGGCTCGTGCACAGCCATTACTGCCGTTCTCAAAGTTTCGCGAGCCAAGTAGGTGTCATAAAGACTGGTGTACGTCGCTCGTGGTGGTAGTGCCGGTGATGAGAGCGCGATCACGGTATTGTATAGGGGTGCTCTCACGCGATGCGGAACGAGGGCGTGTGCGCGCGAACGTGCGATTGTGGGAAATGCGGTTATATACTCCAGCCGATGAGAGAATCTCGGGAGTTGAGGGTCATCAGGGTCGTATTAGTGATTCTCTCTCGAACTACGCTGGCTTGATAGAGACAATTCTACAGCGTTAATATGGTCGCTCGCATAATGCTAGCCCAAACTAATTTATATAATAAGGGAGCGACACCTCTAGTCTAGACGGTCTAGATATCGAGATCTGGGAGTTCTCTCGGGATTCTCGGTGGACTTAAAGAGGTTATACAGAATTGTACCAGTAGTACAACTATAGACATGACCTGGGAGGAGTGACAGATTAGTGGCCATAGAGAAGTACTGAGCTAGACTTCTCGTATAATACAGACGACGAATAAATTACTATATCTTCTTTGCTGCGCTTATCATGGAATTCTAGATCTTGTGCAGAATGTAACCCCAGTGGCTGACTTCGGTGCTTCGGCGATCAGAGTAGATATTATCAGCGATATCGAACAAAATACAAACCTCTCACTGCCTCTCGTTGCTCTTAGAGATAGTCTCATTTCGGGCCGCGATTAAAAGCCTTATGGCTACGCGTAATATGTAGAAGATGTACGGAAAATGCTGCTCGTGCCGCTCGCTCTCACGGTGTACTGATACTCCCCGAGACCTGCCTGGTGAAAAATCAGTCGTGTCGATGTCAGCCTGGAAAGGTTAACGTACGTTGTTCCGCCCTTTTTTCTTGCCGTATCTGGATCTTTCTTCCCTGATCACGTTTGGTCGCTCTCCACAAGAAGAGATGCGCGCAGCCCGCTTGCGCTCATACTCTGAAGTGAGTGCCGCTGTCGTCTAGATGGGATGCAAATAATTTGGGCGCGGCGACTGACTTATCTGAACGGATAATTCTCCGCTTCTAGTCGCTGGCGCGATGTTGATCGTGGGACTTACTGTGTCGGATACGTTACGAGACGCGTCTGCGTGGACCCAGTCTGCTGTGCGCGCATCGCGCTGTGACCTTGGCCGTCGACGAGTTTGAGAATTCCTGATGTAAGAACTCTGGATCGAGACGCGAGCATATGAACACGTCGTTCATGAACTTTTTTAGTAGCATCCAGCACGCGCAGTCCATGTGACCTCTGTCGGATATGCTAATTACTAGACCACAAATCCGGGCTAGATTAGAGCACTGCGCAGCGTCGACCCGGGAAGCACGCGTGGATCTAGGCGAGTTCTCGACATCCTTCCTATGGTATATAGAGCGCCCGAGTGCCGCTAGGACGGACAGTAGGTAAGATCCAAATGTCGTCTGATCCGCGCGATGTTCGTTTCGAGCGATCCATTCTATCGGCATATGTGGCGATATATATATCGATACGACTGAGAGGGCGCGCTCTATTGCGAGCTGCTACTACTGGTAGGCGCGCAAGCGTTGGGACATACGTTGGTGCGACATTATAATCTCTGCGGAGGAACTGCTCTGTGGTCTCATGACTGGACGGAAATCACAGTCGATGAGAGTAGCTCGACATAGACTGCGAAAGCTCGAGACCAGTACTCTGGTGCTCGAGAACAAAGTGCGGAGTGCTCGAGATCTGTCTTAGGTGACGATTGGGTAAGTGGTCTCAGTGTGGCCCTCGGGATACGAGTGGATTGAGGTATCTTTACTGGGCGAGAAAGGAAGACTCTTATATGTTCTTCAACCCTGGCCTGCTCTCCGACTGGTGAGAAAACCTCACTTGCAGGCACGTTAGCGACTGTCATCATGCTGGGCAGAATCATGGTATCTCAGTGCAGTATTGGCCCGGAGGAATAATGCGGCATTCCCAGATTACGCCCTAGGGCGGCGATGACAAATTAAAATAAAGTCTTCTCGCAAAATATTAATGAGTGAGAAAGTGCCTTTATTCGCGTAGGTGCCGTTCAGAAAAGGGCGCTTAAACTGGTGTACTTCTCGAAGCAGTTGGAACAAGGGCTATGTCAGTAGTGGAGCGCACTCTGTGTGCTCAAAGGTGAGTAAGGTGTTTCGCTGGGGTTGAGTAGCGCCCACTGACGGATATCTGTCTGACGAAACTGCACTCTCAAGAACCGTCACGATCGGTTAGACTGACAACGCACGCGACTCCACGCGCAAGGGCTATAGCGTGTGCACAGGCGCCATTGTAGTGAAGACAGATTAAACGTATGTTCCCTGGACAAAGGTCGAGATCGACGCAGGATATGGTTATTCTCCTTTTTATCTCCGGACCCACTCTGGCACAACCTCATGCCCCAGAGCTCAGGAAGGTAGTTGTTGCGGAGTTTCTCACAGACAGCCACCTTAACAGGCCAGAGAACATGCCGTTCAGAGGGCATTCCTGAAAGGAGAGAGATAGAAAATTTATCAATTACGGGAATGGCAAAGATTTGAGGGAGGGCATACAGGATCAATGCCTATATGTGAAACGAAGGGATTTTACTTTCCCAACTGGAACCAGTAGACATTGCAAGAAGTGCTTGGAAAAGGCTATTGGGAGTGGCAGTTCACCAGTTTTCCTGAGAAGCGGACTCATCCAGTGTGCGAGGATTTTGAAGAATTTTACGTGAGCGCTGGCTTAAACTCACCATTTTCAATGTTGTGGGCAAGGGAAAAAAATTATTAACGGGAATTAAGGACGTATGGGGTTCCATATTTTGAGCGCAGTTTTTTAAATGCGACCAAAAATAGTAGCTGCTCAAACCAGAAATGTGTTTCTCTGTGTGCGTATCGCTAGCGCTGGACGCGTAGATGATATTTCCGGTGTATTGATTACAAGGGATTCAGTTCAGGCAATCACTGGATCTCGAGCGCTAACCATTGCCCTTAGCAGGGCGATGCGTTGCGTGCGTGCGCGTGCGTACGCGCCACAATCAGCAGTTAACCGAGACGTGTTGAACTACATTAAGCTCTTATGGTAGATCTCGCAGTGTTGCCGTGCGTACGCCGACGTGCTCTGGCGCAGTGTAACCGAGTAATCGCTCTCCTGGAGACGCAGTGTGGCTCGCGCACCGGCACATCAAGTAGATGCTCCGATGAATTTACATGAGATAATATCTCCATATGCTGTGTCAGATCTCAGAGGTCACGGTACTCTCGTGACGCGAATATGAGTTCTAGCTCCATAGAGCCGTTTCGTGCTTTTCGCGGAATCGCGCAATGAGCGTAACGACGAAGAGTCGCGATTTTACGATGGTGGAGGCGGACACAACTCTATGAAGTTGTGGACTCTAGGATTTCAAACCACATAGCTCCTGTTATATTTCGTTTATTGTGTAGCGTGCTCGTGTTTGAAGAAAACTCGACTGCATTTAGAGTTCAACTTGAGCTCTATGGAATCTATCACGCGCTCCGACACCAGTTGAGTAGATCCTGTGCGGGCGATCGTGAGTATTCTCCCACCGCTTCTCGCAACATGATATTAATGTGAGTTCCATGACTGCCGTCGAATGGATATACTCAGATCAGCTCATGTAGACTCGTCAGGCGTGTGAAGTGTAGTGTGAGGCCGTGTGTACTGAGTCGCCGTTCTTGATTACTCGTTATTTGGATTGGTATTGTGCCAGCACGGACTATCGACACGCGCTGGTGTAAAATTAGATGTACCGGGGATATACTCTCGCCGTTCAATATGCTGGGAGGAGTCATAACGGGTCTAGCTGATCGATGTAAAGTATTCCTCGGCTCCGCGTCAAAGGCTTAGTGGTAATGGCGTAGAGAGAGTTAGACAACTGAAGCTTAATTCTCTCTGAGGCATTCGCGCGATGCCTCCGCGAAGGTACGCACTGATGAGAGATAAAGGCTTATACCTCAACGATGCTTGGATGGATGAAGCATTCTGTCAGAGGGAAAGGGAGCAGTCAATGGTATTTTTGAGGCCTGGACAAACGAGTTCCCACTGTCATGGCTGTGTCTTGATTGTGGAAGTTTGTACTGCGGGCGATTAGTGGCGCTTATAGAATATGAGCTCGCATAGCAGCGATAGATATACGTATTCGAGACGCATGACTGGATAATCTCCAGACATGGTGTCGCTGAGCGAGTTCCACGATGGGCGCTTTATTTTGTAGCTCTCGCATGGTACACAATGTGAGACATTAATTTGTCAGTTAATCTTCAAGAATTTCCTTTGCGCGAATTGGCTTGGATCGTTCTCGCGTGCAGAACACACTCCGGTAAATTCTGGGCCGTCGTGTGAGCGGTTGAGCAGACGTTGCGATACATGGTTTTCCGCATTTTTAATTGTGCGCGCAGAACATTTACCTCAGTATCGCTAAGAGAGAATGAACAGGTCAATGCGCCCAGGCGATGTGTCGTTGAGTGTGTGTCTGGTTGGTTTGACTGGCGCAGGCCGCAATATTCTCTTCTAGTGTCAGGTAACATACGGAGCAGCAGTGGAATTACGCCGAGAATACTAGGATCAATCGGCGTTGAGCCTTCATCGGTGATGGGGCGCCACTCTCGAGTTGAGGCGTAAGTGCCTCCCCTGTGACCCTTGCGCTAACCAGAGCGGTACAATGCTTGTTTATTAACTCGCAACGACCAATTAAGGTCTAGATGGACGATGCTCTGGCGCCAAGTATGTAGTGTGTGTTTGGATTATAACATCCGTGAGCCTTGGTTGGAGAGAATTAGGTACAATTACTCAGCGTCACTGAGTGGCTGCGTGTAGGGAGAGCGATTTTACTTCTGGCCCGCAATCGCATAGTGTCGGGAAGATAGGTATCGGTTTTTTCGCGCCAGTGATCGCGGTTGACGTCCTGTCGGGTCTGAGTGCAAGTTGGATATGAGTCCAATCTGGGAATATGAAGGGCGTAAGAGAGTTAGGTACTCATGATACAGTGTGGATTGAGCAACGCTTGATGTATTATCGCGAACCGCGAGAACTGTGAGTATGCAGACCGTATTCGCCCTGCTTTGAGCACTGGCTGCGTTGGTATGTGGTTTTAAAGCGGGCGCGCGCAGTGTCTCCTTACATTAGCTCGTCGCGAAGTGAGAACGTGACATGCCTGTGGAAGGATTTGATGTGCGCCATGGTGAACCACATGTATATGAATCTTTAACGCATTATAGATACCGTCACGGTGACAACTCTGTGGCTATTGTGATATTTGCTCGTGCGAGTTACTTGATGACTATCGCGTCTCTGGGCTCGCTTAGCATACGCTCGACGAGCGTGGGGTACAAGAGAAAGGTGTGCTGACAAATAAGACACTCGCGTTAGAGTGTATTAACAGATCGATTGTGTCTTCAAGAGCAGAGCTCACAGTGTCAGGCATGCATTGTATTGTCTACATTAGACTCGTGTTGTCATCGCTCGTGGTCCCATCTCCTCAGAGAATGCGATCTCACTAGATAGTTGTGACACTTGAATGTAGCGAGGTCGCTGTTTCTGTCAAATTTCGTTACGGCGGATCTGCCGCGCGCGGCTCTCGAGATTTTTAGCATCTTAATCCGCTTATTCTGCGCGTGATGTGAAATTAGCTCGCTTAAATGAGCTGTCTGTTTTCAAACGTAATCTAGTCTGAGGCACCCTGGATTGTGATATTGATGCGTTCTCTCTGAAATTTCTATGATGCTCTCGCGAGATTATCTGCGGTACGGGTGCGCCCCTGTTATTGATGGACTCTCGCGACTTATCGCGCCGGTCGATCTCGCGCATCTCTACCTTGATAGTGCTGCTAATGTATCGTCATACGGAGTATGTCTCGTCTCTCGCGCACAAATATACCGTCGGTGCGCGATTGTGTCTAAGCTCTCTCTCCTCTCTCGGTTGTCTCGAGATGGTGTCAGTTTTAAGAAAAATAGGCGCGGTATTGGATTATGATCGATACAGTGCTGTGGGGATGTACGAATTTTCTCTCACGGCTCAGAGGTAAGATGTGACAGTATTCGTGTGATCATTGCTCTTTCCCACACGCAGTCTCCGACACGCATACATACTTCGCGGTAAGCCTCACGTGTCGGTTGCTGTCATTTCTTAACCCTGTGCCGCTCGGTGTTTTCTCGCGCGCGTCGTGCTTCGATTGTTGTCATACATGTTGCCGTGTTTGTGGTAGTCTCGGATATACCGCAGGAAAGATAGTCTTTCTGGACGATCAAGTAATCATGGCCCTGTTCTATGAAGAATTCTTACTGCACATACTTACTGTAACAGGTGCCTCTCATATTTATTCAGAAAATCGAGCGCGCGGACTCGCGGCAGGGAATATTCCTCTCTCTAGGTAGTGTTTCTAAAGCCTGTCGGATATTACGTGCATACTTATTCTCACGGTGATGTATACCTCGTATCGTCTGCTAGCGTGTCTCTATCAATGTGGGTATTAATGGCCCTGTGTGAGAAGAGAACGTCTCCACTCGCTTACGCTTGTCGATACGTAGTCCCGCGCGTGTACTGGGCGATCAGAGGACTCGTTGTATAATCTCTGCTTCAGAAACAATTAGTCATCGAATTCGCATGGCTCTCAAGGTGTGAGACCTCTCGCCTATAGCCTGCGAGACTCTTCGCCTGTCCTTACCGGGACATCTAGGAGCGCAACGATGTGTAGGAATGTCTGAGGATAAATGCATATATACCTTATGGTAACATTGGCGGGCTTGAAGGATAGCATATTCTGACGGGTGCTAGTGAGTTATTTCTCGTGCGAATAGAGAATAGAGGCATGTAATATTGACTCGATGAACTTGATTTCATCGTTGTCGGGTATCTTAGTCTTTCGCTCGTTTGAGGATGAGCTTGTACATACTTGTAAGTCTTGAGATGCGCACTAGCTCGGAATTCTGATTTGTAACAGTTGCTCTGACAATGCATAGTCTGATTGCAGACATAGACTCTCCAGAATTCAAGTTGGTGCCCTGCTCGCGGCGAATCGCCAGTTCTCTCGGTGTTGGCGATAGAGTGGCCAAGGACAAAGCACTATTAGTTGCCGCATTGGCCAATAGTATTGTCCTCTACCGAAGATATTTATCAAAAAGGGATAACCGGGTCTTGTGCGAAAATATGTTTAATATGTATATCTAAAAGCCGCAGTAGTCAGCTGTTGATCCTTAGTCCATTACCATGGTTTCTATTTGGAACCACACAATTTTCTGGGGTATTTAAAAATAAGGTTTTCATTACGCAAAGCCCTCACTTTTGGCAGATGGAGTATTTAATGGCTTTTTAATGGCAAAAAAGAAAACGTCCATCCTAACTTCCCAATGTTTTATGCAACATATGTAATGTTTATTCTGATTCTCCGTCCCAGTTTCAAACGACTCTGATACCGTTTCAATAATGGAAAATGTTAACTTTTATTTCCGGATTTGTTTGCCCTTCTCCTTTTTTAGATGGGTTATATTCCAACAAACTCTTAAAAGAGGTTATTTATATTTATTCCTTAAGTTTGATAAATTAAAAATACAACCAGATTAGAAATCAGTCCCAATAATAAATAAACACTGATATAAGTAGAGAAATTTCCAAATCGTTTATAAAAAAAGATAAGTTTCAAAGCCCGCCATCCCTGTAGCTATTTACTATCTACAAACAACATCTGTAATGTTTGGTTTCTTCTTTTTAATTTCTATGGGAATGGAATTGAGAGGCAATGTCTGTTGCGGCTTTATTAACCCGACTGTTTTAGCTTCCGTCCACCAATTTTTAATAAACACAACTTACCAAAGACTGGGGCACAAACCAATAACAGAATGAGCCCAGCAATATTTTCCCGAAGGCAACCACAGTAAAGATTTAACCTACGGCCACAAGTCCCTACAATACCGCTTTGGAAGGAATAAACTCGTATTACAGGGGGAGATAACGCTTCCAGGTAGAAAACCAGAAATCTCAAAAAAGCGGCTTAATTCATCTTGGTTCCTGAATAAATCTGGAAGCATAATCACTGTATTGTGATAATTCTACCAACTTCGCTACTAGAACGGCTTAGTTCCTATTGACGAACCGCAATTAGGGCCTTGTAATTTAGTATTGCTTAATAAGTTATAAAAAGGGGGATTTCGGGCCTTGGGGATTGGACCGACTGGATACCTGAAAAGGATTTATGTTTTAAACTTCGTTTTTCCAGATATTACCGTTTATAGGCAAAACAGCCACATTAACAGGGCGGCGTCCAGGCCAAAGAGAACAATATAATCCTCCCAGTGGATTGATATAATGGTCAAGAGAGGTTAAATACCCTCCAATATTCCCCCTGCAAATAGCACCGGCACAATAAGCCGGAGGTACTCGTTTGGCTCACGGGACCATTATATTACCAAATTGGCCATTACCAAAACTTGGGATCGCAGTCGCGATATTTAGTCCCGACCAAAACTCAGGCTACGAAAGTATCGATTAACGGTTGCCTATGGCTTATTTCAGTCCGTCTCCTATCATATCTCAGTTTCAGGGGTTGTGAGGACAGAGTGACGCTAATGAGAAAAATCTGACCAGAGGGTTCCGATGATAATTGGTCCTTCCAATCTACATCTGTGTGTGTTTCACGAACCACGCTAGCCTCTCTTCCAGACGGTCGCCGTGGCACCCGACTTAACTACGAGCGAAGACGATCGCACGCTCCGTCCGGAGACCGCAGATAGTGCTCGGATGTCGTTATAACTACAGTAGCCAGCACTTGGCGCGGACACCGGCAACGTGTGCGTCTCGTGGGTAAGTTCGATCAGATCTAGGATTATGAGACGCAAGCACGACGGCTAGGTCACGAGTGTGTGGATTAGTGGTTACGGGTTGTGGAAATACGCTGTTAAGTGGAATCAGTCGTTCGGGAGTTTCGTGCAACAGTAGTCTACTGCGGAAATCATAGATTCTTCTTCGAACAAATTAATTGCCGCCCGTCATGCAAGCGTTGTGTATATTCGGTGTGTCTGGTCTTGTTTTGAACTCTGCCATACCTAAACCCCAGATCTCTTCAAGATCTCCATTTTATACCGCGTGTGGTGTACGCGCAGGGTGTTAGGTTTTAAATCTGTTATTACAGCAATCTTGCAGTCGTGAAGGCTAGGATTCTCTTAGTGTGTGACTGCGATCTTTGGACACTAATTCTTAACTCGGTAGTCAGGTTCGTATCATCTTCAACGAACTCTATCCATAGAAGTTGAAGGTCCCGCAAAGAATTACTTAGTATACTTTGACGATCCATTATGCGCGAATGAGAAAATCGAGAAGGGTAATTTCGTCTCAAGTAAGAAGTATTAGAACGTAGTATAGTTAGAGGATGTCGTTTTCGGGAAACTGATCACCCGATATCCTCGCTTCGCAAATACTCTGATTCTCGAGCAGGGATTTTTACACCAGGTCAAGAACCTCTTTACGTGAATTTGCTCTATCCCTGCTCGACTCTTATCTAAGTCCTCGAATTCCATTGGAGCGCTAACCTCGTGTCGTAGAGACGTTCTCTCGACTTACGCGGGCTCGGCGTACATAGGCTCTAGGTCTCCCCAACCAGTATAGAATTCTGAGATGAGTAGTTTCTAGCGTCTGCCAGAGCAGAGCTATATCCATCTCAGTCGCGATGCGCGACATCGAGGAGACGCTTATAGTTGTGCGCGAGTGAGTGGTCTTGAGAACACTCATGTGTTACTGCAGTTCCAACAATTCTGCAAGTTCTGATGGATCTCCGCTCAAGTCGATATAATTTCCTCACAGCAGGTATCTGCTCCGAGATGGGACGCGGTACAACGTTCGACTGTGAGTGACAGCGTAACTCTCTTGATGCAATGCTTGAATATCCAGCCTCAACAAACTCCTGGTCCACAGTTGCCGACCACTAGAGAGCACTGGTGCTGATGTTGTGTTGGGTGCTCGTGGTTGCAGGTGGTATCTTCCACCGCGACTCTCTCCATGAGTGCTGCCTTCTCGTGTCGCGCGCTAAACACTCACGTGGGGTTGGTGACGCGTCCCTCAAATTGGTTCTCTCG
>Ga0163217_1058093_pt1 | contig 10621 bp, 6 predicted proteins | sample SynspAceP_FD_185933 | JGI IMG/M metagenome (GOLD analysis project Ga0163217, IMG submission 185933) | Saline lake microbial communities from Ace Lake in Antarctica - Synechococcus sp. Ace-P (PacBio error correction) | ecosystem: Environmental > Aquatic > Non-marine Saline and Alkaline > Saline ... | reverse complement strand
TGAGCATATACTTAACTCGTATGGGGAAATTAATTGCCACATATATGGCTAGTATTACTAACCTGGCAATGTGCAAAGTTTTGTTGAGGTTGATGTTACATGTGGTGAATTGGGGAATAAGGTTTAAGATGACCTTTGAAAAGGAAGGTGAGAAACTAATTTTACTCCATATTTTATGGAGGCTGTGGCTATTGCACTTAAGAATATCTATGGTAAATATCTATCTAGAGGGATACGATAAATAAGAAAAGAATATAAATATTGAATGCCGCGCCTTGGGTACTGATGGCAATTTAAAGTTCCAGTTATTAAAATGCAGATCAGCTAACTTGGTAGGGTATGGCAAGCGTAACGATTGGCAAAGATGTCTAGAAACAATGCTTGAGCCAGACGAGGTTAAGGACGGTACTTATACCCGTAACATATGTTGGGACTTTTGGCAGTGTTTTTGACACATTATCAATCAGCCGCATGGTATTCTGGCGCTGGGCGCAATTAGTTTAAATTGCTTCTGTAATGAACCAAGAAGGTATTTATTGCTATCAGAAGTAAAATGTACCTCTTCACATGATTACGGACCATAGGGGGGACGGTGCTCTGGCGGATGATTCGTAAAGGAAGTAGCTACTATTTAGAAGCTTGGGACATTAGATAGGGAGTGGAGCTATCTTCTAGAGATTTATTTTTATGTATGTAAATTTTTAAAAATCCTATTGTGATGTTGTTTCATTTTACACATTATATAGGATTTGGTATAGGGTTTTATTCTTTCGGTCGCATTTACAATTGTATCAATACTTAGGTGAAAAAACTTTTAACTATAACTATGTGTTCAAGGGCAATATTTTACAGCTGTTGGAGAATGGCGTGTTTGTCGAATATTGTTGGTTTTTATTCTTTTCCTTACATTTGTAAAACTTATATTTCATAACCAACCGTACGCATGCAAGTTAAGAACAAGACCTATATGTTTTTTCGACCTGAGACCACTTGGTACCATTGTTGCCAAGACAGGAATAGTGGAAATCCGTATTTCTATAAGGTGTATTACTAATGGAATAAAGAGAGTAAAAGAATGGTTGTTAATCCGAAATGAAATTCTCGGAAGTAGTTGAATCCTGGTATTTCAATGAAAAGGTTGCAAATAACCACCTTTTAATCAAGCTGCAAAGAAATTATAAATGTTCAATGACTTGATTTGGGAGGTATATAATTCCATCGCTTTGATATTCCGCTTTTGGCAGAGAAATATGCTTCGAGGCGAAAATGACTTTGTATTGAAGAATTGCTGTTTCTGTGGATGTACAGACATTTTTCATAAAAATGGGGAGAAAGACCTTGGAAGCGGCTATAAATTTATTGTAATATAATTATCAATGCCCATAGTTATTGTTTGGCGGAGCAGATAAGGAACCTATGAAGTGCTTATTGTCGCATTGGATTGATACCCGATGGAAAATAATATTAAAAAAACGATCGGAATTTACTACAGTAAAACAAACGGTAGATTTTGTGGATTTATTGTAAATGGATGAGATGGGAGGATGATTTTTCCTTTGAAAACATAAGAAAAAAGTAACTATTGATTCTAGAAAAGGACAGATTTGGTTGGATTTTGAATGCGATTTTCCGTTGTATTACTAAAAGGTTTTGACCCATAATAAAGTTGAGCAAGTTGAACAATAAACTGGGTTTATAATTGGTTTTAATTTAAAAATGTTCGTTATACAGAGGTGAACTCCAGTCTATTCTACAAGGTAGGGCTAATAAACACCATATTCTAAAGAATTACTATGTCATTGAAAATAATTATGTATTGGCCGTAATTATACGGAGCATAGTCAAGGATTGATAACGAAAGCTGTCTGAGCTGTATTATTCATTAGCCGGATTCAGAAGTGACTGCCAAAAACAGATTTTATATACCTGAATTTCCAATGAGTTCATTATGAGTGGGAGGTTTGGTGAAATTAAAAAAGTGGGATAAAATATAAGACGTCAATGTTTCCATAACTATTATGATGCATTGGTTGGTATCGATTTACAGTAGGAATCAATCCCAATTTAAAGGAAAAGGGTTTGCGTTGTGTGTGAAAGCCATAGGTTTTGAGGTCTGCTGTAATCGTAAATTTTGCTGAGATCTAATTTTCAGTGGCTTTGAAAGCACACTCTACGATTTTTCAACTTGAATAGAACAATTGGAATGTTGCAAACAAGGGCACGACCGTTTGAAGTGGTCTTGTGGAGATAGGTGAACTACATATCTTACTGTTTCGCGTTTTTGTTCCTTTGACAAAGTGGATGGATATTATTTTTACCTCGTACACACGCTAGGTGTGTAGTTATGTAGGTGCAATATGATTATTTTCGGGTCTTGGAGATTTTGACCGAGTGTTGCTATTAAATATTAAGAGATCGATTATAGTTTGGAACTAAAATTACTGGAATCGATGAAGCAGAAGCTGATTGATGTAAATTCTCAACTGTCTCGTGCTGTATTATTTATCAGAGGTTCTCGCTAGAGCTTTGTTCTGATACTGGGTAGCGAATTTGGGGTTGAAAATTTTATGACAGTGTTATATTAATTGCGGCATAAATAATTAAAACTAATGTAGGATTTATAGTGTGTGTACTCGAGCAAGCCAGTGACATAGCCGTTGGCTAGATAACTTATCACCAAAGAGATGAGTCATTGACGCGGGAATTCAGCATTGGTCCTCGTTACTTAAAATAACGGAATGTGTGTGCAAGTTCAGGATGAAAAATGAACTTTAAATTTAATGTTTGCTAAATATAAACTATTGGCGATGAGGTTCATTGGACAAATTATAGATACAACTTTGATTTTATTGACCAGGAACTCAATAATTGGTTTCGTTTATCAGATACTTCGTTCAAGATATAGTTTCATTTTTGACGTCTTAAAGAGGCGAAGCAGGGCCGACAGTCATAATAATAACTGAGGTTTAGGCGACAAGATGATATCACCAGCACACCTTATGCGAGTATTCATTGATTCTTTAGTGGACAGACCGTGAAAGTTGTTGGCCCATGTATGAGGGCTATTTTTAAAACACCGGAGTTCCCATGTATGGAGGTTAACAGAAATCAGCATTGGTGCTTCAAACATTGTTCTCCATATGATTTGGACGGCACCAGAATGTGATTAAAATGAAGGCAAGGCTTTTATTTCATTGCAGATGTTGCCCTTCGAGATGAAAAATTTAATCCATCAAAGTAGTTCCAAGAGTATACAGTGATTATAAAGCGCCATATATTGTTATAGGACATATATACTTATTATATGGGGAAAATTCGCTTGCGGTAGGATAAGAATCCGTAGAGGACAAACTTGCCAGTTTGTTAAATTGGACTATCATGCCCAGTTTAGTTTCTGTGAGAATTAAGGCTTACGCGAAGGGGTGATTAGTGAATTAATAAAATCGCTGTCAATGCGTAGGTGTGTAAAAATTAAAATGTTGATAGGACGACCTGGTTTATGGAGAGAGTGATGAGCCTTTGGAATCTGTGAGGCTCAATTTTAACAAAAAAGGGCTGACCTTAGCACGCAGAGAGTTTTAAGGCGTAAAATTGCAACAGTACCAGATATGCCCTAGGCGCGTCAGGCAGTATCTTACAGGGGCATACGTCGCCGTTATGTACAGAGTAGACGAATAGCAGTCGCCTGCCTTAAGGTGTCTAGCGCGGACATAGTAGCAGCAGATAATTACACTAGTACGTGCCGAGAGGTGGCCGTACAAATGGTCTGCCATAGGTATGTGCGCGTGATATCACTCTAGAACGGACTGTCTCTGCTGATCCCAGCTACGGAAATGCCGCCTTCCAACAACACGGATTCAATGCGAGGTTGGATTGTGTATAGTCGTCGTATTTGTCGCAATTAGGTAGTGGTGTGAGGGATTTCAAATGGGAGTCAACGAGAAAGATTGTTGCAAGAAACCGTCGTTAGATAAAGGACTCATACTGGAAATTTGTTCAGAACAAGCCATTTTCAAAATTCAGCGTATCGAAGAATTTTGTCCGTCCCGATAAGCAACTTATATTTTAACACACTGCCCCTGTTTATACAAAAGTCAAAAAGTATGAAGAGATGTCAAAAGTGGTGTATCGTTCACTCGGAAAGAGTAGCATGTTGAGAACAAATGATGTCCTTCTCAGTACTAATTACACAGGAAGAGTATGATGTACAATCTTTCTAAAGCGTTTCTATAATTCAGATAGAAGGACCGTTGGGTACCTTAAGGTTCCGCTAAGCTTTAAAGAGTATAAATAAAAAGGAATTTCGTTGTTTTTAAAAGAAGCAAAAGGAAAAGATATAAAAATATCTGAAAATACTAAGACAAAATGCAAGAAAGTAACAAATTCAGGTATATTTTGGAATGTACAGAGCTAAAGAATCTGGCATGCCAGGTTCCTTCGATACAGGTACATACATAACACAAAAACAAAAAAAAAAAAAAAAAAAAAAAAAAAAAAAAAAAAAAAAAGAACACTTTCCAGATAAGATGCAAAGTAGCAATTTCTAATTCTATCTAAAGAGAATGAGTCAGTTCAATAAAGAACACTTAAATAATTACTCATGCTAAAGAAAACAGCTAGCATAAGTATAAAAAGACAGTCAACACAAGATTACTAAGGCCATTAAAATGTAAATCGCCAAAAACAGTGCTTATAATTTCAAGGAGGTCTTGTAATAGCAGAGATGGTACGACTGTTGAAAAAATAATAAACTAATATATTTGTATAAGTACTTTCTGATTGAAAGTGGTTTTTTACGGTTTTATATCTTGATTTGAAAAGGAATATGCAGGAGAATTATTGAGTTTATCTAGGAGCAATATTTTTGACACAAAAAAAGAATCTTGACAAGGTTTGAAAAGACAAGACAATTTTTTTATCAAACTAAGCAAGGCGTTGTAGGAAGTCCAAAGTAGATGATGTATGTCTTGGAACATTTGGAGGAAGTATTGGTTTCTTCGACGTTGGTGTAAATACGACCTTAAAGATATAGACGTATAGAAGCACGTGTAATCAAGGATAATCTTGGGGTAGATGAGAACTAAAACGTCATATTCAATGGAAGAAGTAGCCCGGATTATTATCAGAGATCCAAACTGGAATGAACTCGGAATTTAATGTGCCGGAGAAGTGAAAACCTTTACGCTAATCAATGTGTTGTGTCAATGGGTAGGTAAAAATAAAACTATTGGTGCAAATGTATCTCAATTTATAAACAGGATTACGCTGGTAATTCGGTAGTCTGCTCCCTACTCGTCTAGGTGGCAGATGCGTTCAGACTTCAATCCAGGTTTGGCAGAGTCGAGTAGATGTTCGAATTGTAAAGGTACAAACTCTCGGGAGCGATCGCTCGACTAGTGGGTGCATCGCATACGATTAGTTCTGCTCTCTAAGACTAAATGTGAGATGTGAGTGTTACTACATACAGCCGAGTAATCTGCATAATAACGTCATTTGTAGATGACTACGATAGCTAACTCTAAGGTAGAACGACGTACATTGATGACTGTAGATGGGTACCTGATGCAGACTTTGGTTTTGGATTGGGCATTCTAATGGCAGAATGCCTTGAGCGGCCAAACAATTTACTTAGCCACTGAAAGTGACTCTATTAGGCAGTTACAAATGATGGACAGCAAAAGGGGGTGTGGTATATAGTATTTTCATGATCAAATTAAAATCCCGGTAAAAATTAGTATTGGAGTAGTGAAGGAATAGAGATTAAGTATTTAATAAAGATTAATTTTGTAGTTCTTTCTTTTAGCAGAAGGTGAAATAGTCGCAACTTATTTAAAATGTTTTTTATTGGTTTGTGCGGCGAATACTCTCATTTTTTAGACTAACGGAGATTAGCAATATTGACGATGGAGTTTGCATATGTGGAAAACAGATTTAAACATTTTTGAATAACCACTCTTTACCAACAGAAAAGGCCCAATACAAAAATTAAAGCAATAATGAATCCCGAAAGTCGGACGCGATTCAATTCCTTCTGTAACAGAAATATTCCATTATATCTCACGTTGGTCTGCCATCATGAAGAAGTGCTCCCTGCATTCTGAGTTTGAAAGAGATATGGGCAAATGTGTATTGCCAAGAGTAACACACTCGATAGTGAGGATGATGACGTTTTTGGATTTAACGCAGGGATTACTTTGATTCGGCCAGGAAGCTTTCGCTATTGCAAAAAAATAGGCAAAAATGGTTATTGTTATGGTGCACCTCTACAGGCGTACCTTAGCTTTATATTTGGCTCAATGCGAGGAGAGATATTGCGGGACTTTCTTGTTACTCCCCAATGTGGATCTATCGCATCCTACAGGCTCCCTTAAATGTTCACGGGCCCTGGGGATTACAGCTCGTGAAAACAATTATGGATGGTCGATATACTACGAGTTATGGCAGTCTTTGAAGAAAGTTACATGGATCTGACAACGGATGGCGTGTGATAGGCTTCGTGCACGCTGCGACCACTAGCGTGGGCCGATCAAGTGGCTAGCTGTATTCAAAACGAAATACATCAAACGTACATTTTTTAGGATAATCTTAGTATAAAATAACTCACATTAGCAACCGATTGCAAAGGTGTCATTCTGTTTCCTGCGATGTTAGAATGTAACTGACCCAATGGGGTTAAAGGGATATGAAACGGATAAGTGAGCTTTCCTAATGTAGTTACAACCATGTACACTCACTTCATCATCTTAACTTCAATACACCTTGTTATCAGTATAAAGTGCAATGACACGATTCGATCTCTTGCGAGGATGGTGATTTAAATATGGCGCAACCTTTGAATAAAGTATTGTGTAAGCAGCGTAACTCCGAGTGGAATGTATAGGTTCAATCAGCTTCAGTGAATGTACAATACATTGTATATATTTCTCTCTACATAGATCGTTCATGACGAGATGTGCCCATAATTCGTCTTCATGCTCATTAACCGTATTATTACCAATCTTTTGCTGGGAGAGCACCACGTGAGAGCTTTTGATCGTCGTGCACCTAGACCACTATGATCATCGCGCACTCAGGATATTAATTTTGGCGGAAATCAGATTCTCTGATGAACTTGCAAGCCTGTTAATTGCTTTTCCTTCACAGACATAGAGAAGTTAGCGTAGAGAAGACGTAGCTTCTCCTGGGAATATGGTCATGGCTTCAAAATAGTGCGGATCTCCAAGGTTGTTGTGGCCGTGCTCCTCAAACTCCATATTGGTGCAGGTTCAAGGGGCCAAACGAAGCGAATTGATGCGGGCATTGCACCAGAACTAAAGAATTTATATAGCGCGGTTTTTATCAGGTCCCTGCCATCAATTATGGTCCACGTGCTAATGCTTACAATTAAATAATCATTAGGCGACTGCTTGCTTCACTCGCCTACGGTGTTCATATAAAAGAGTTACTAGGTAGCAAGTACGCTGTAGGGTTCACTGCCAAGATACGTGTATGGGGCGCTCGTTGTCAGATGCTAGCATCATGGTCGGTCACTAGAATGTGTTTGACTACTGTCTGATCAGGTGCCCGTGAGTCATGGTACGCAATGTGCTTTCTTTATCGGTTATTTAGTTCGCTCACTTTTGTGGCGCGTTGAAGAAATCACCAACCCTAAGCATAATCGATGTAGGCATTGTTGAATAGAATTAGGAACGTTCCTTTCGTGATGGACGACATCTCCTACTCAAGCACGTGATTTCAAGTTCTCTTAGCTATCAGTTTAGAGTGTGTGTTTAGGCTGTGAGCTCGAAATATTCTTGTGTCCAAGTAACTAGTGCTCACTTACTCTCTCTCAAGAATAAGGCATCTTGGTCTATTGCGGTTGCTCAGAAAGTCGTAAATTGTGGTTGTTCTCAATACTGCATTCGACTTCTATGCTTTCAAGGGATAGGTTTTCCCATCTCTCCGAATTCGAAGAGAATACTACGTTTCCACCTTCTCGTAATCAGGCAACTTCATCATCACTAGTTTTAGGCATCCATTAAGCATGCAAAAACAGCCATAACAAAGATGTTTATATAGAAGGAACAGTTCATAATGTCTTTATAGTCTAGAGTTCAGAATGTTATAAGGTAGCGATAAAAAATAAAAAAATATAATGGACTACATCTTTTTCAAAAGTTTTTCTGACTTTTGACACTTTATTAAGGAAAAAATATGCGTTACTGAAGTCATTAAGAAGAATAGGATCATGTAGTATTACTTGGTTCAGAATGTTTACTTCAGAAGGTTTGATGGGCCAGCTTGAGTGGTAACACGACCAAAAGGAGTGTCGTACATGAGGAAACAGGAAGGTTGTTGGGATAAACACTTCGGTCTTTATCTCCAATGGCCACGGCAGTGACGAGAAGTGCTAGAAATTACGATTTTAGGAATACGTTCAAAAAGAAGGCTGGAGAGGTGGATAGGTATTTAGTATCGGCTGTGTATTAAAGCTTGAAGTGCGTATAAGCGGATCTTCAAAGGGAAATTCCCAATGTGGATGAATATTTTGGGACAGCAGTTGCCCTACAGATTCATTAAAGCCTCGCTTACGGGCCACCAATTACATTAGGCAGCAACTTATGTAGGGAGCGTCCAAACTAAACACTCCTTAAAGAATAATTCTGCACAGGCTATATTTAAACAAAGAATTGCGAGATTGATATCGTCCTTGTATCATTTTGCTGCCATACCTATTATGCGTGGGAAAGCAATAGGATACTCCTATTAAGACTTTGAGTTACTGAGCTAATAAATTGGCTGCCAATGGGGTAAGGAATATGATTCTATATTGCCCAAGACCTTATTTTACGGACTTATATATATAAGAAAAGAATTTGGCCAGAATGCTGAATGAATTTGCGTGAAAGTAGAGAGTATGAGAATGGATACAAATTGTCATTAGTGCTATTGTACACTCGGATGTTCCTATATGGATGCTTGGGATGGTGATGATAATGCACCCTGAGTGTTGATAATTCACTCGCAATGTATTATCCGTTACAGCATATATCTGATTCTTCATCTGGAAGGGTGATTGCGCTAGACGGCGACTGTGCTCAGGCTAAAACAACAAATTACCTTACAGGACTTTAGGGCATGCGTTCTGAAATGAGATTAGGACGACTTTAAATTGTTGGTTATCCTCGGAGATCAGAGATGAAGCACGGCTATTGAAACCTTAGGAAATGGTTGGAGATGCGTTTGAAGAGAACGTATGGCATGTCTTATACTGTAGTCATAGTAGGAAGAACGACTAGGCTCTAACTAGTGGATGACCTGATTCGCGAGAAGTGGAAACAACAAAGGACTTCTCGAGGAATCTTATTGGTAGCTCTCAAGTCACAGAACGCTCTCATGAGTAGTGTATGCAATCGAAGCAAGAAACGTGGTAGACGTCGGCCTTGATCATAGACCGATACAAAGAAAGATATTTGTGCGTTGAGAAAGACTCCTTAGTCTTTTCCCTGATCTTCTTATAATGAAGTATTGGTAGATGCTGCACACATTAACTTGTAAAAGGGGTACAAGAGATCTTTCGAGACGTACACTCATTTGAGCCGCAATTTCGCCAGATCTTACGGGGAAAACGGTTAAGTTTAGCAGCTTGGCGTTCAGGAAATGATTATGACGACCGCAAAAAGAATTATATAGCCTATTTCTCTGTGTGTAGTTGTTTAGATGTGGATGTTATAATCGAGTTAATGGGTTAATTATCCCTATAAAAAAGTTATAGCTTCATTTTTTTCTATTTTTTAGTCGGTAAGAGAACTTAAATGATGCACTACTACGATTTTATTCCAGGCACCGCGGCTGATGTGTGTTGCAACACTCTCAATGGCCAACACCTTGCATTGGAAATTACCAAAAAAAGAAAGATACAAAAACAGGAACAGAGTCCATGGTCCCATTTGTTTGGATACGGCGACTATAAGACTGCAAGTGTGTTATAGTGAAAGTGTGGTGGAGACTCTCTCATTCCGCACTAATTGAGCGCCTTGAACCTTGCGATAGGATTTGAGAGAATCAGAGAAAATGGATGGCGATCCTTACAAAAGAATAGGTGACTATAAATTCACATGCAATGCATTGTTGTGAGATAGTGACATGATAGGGCTTGGGTGTGCCTCTTCGAAAGCAATCGATAGTAGGCAATGTTCAGGCACATCCACTTACGAGCATACTGGCAAGAACAGAAGTGAGATATGGCTTGCATAGAATTGTGTCTGACTATGTGTCGAGGCTCTAATATCCGTGCTACCCTTCAGAGTCAGGTGGGGAGAATTATTGACCCTCATAGCCTTTTGTTGCATACCGTCTCTCATCGCGCGAAGATCTCATTTGGAAATAGGCATAAAGAGTGTTATGTTTAATTCGGTAAATCTGCGTACATTCTGTCTCGTAAAACCTGATAGTTCCTTTAATAGACTAATGGTCAGCAACAGCCTCAGTGAGCACTAGGTTGTGCAGTATCACTCTGTGTGCCAGAGATATATCTGAGACAGTATTACCACATGTGAATGTTTCATGGAGGTCTGTGAGCCTAAATCTGCTGAATGGTAATTATTTTTGCGCTACTGTTTCAGTTTACGATGGTCTAAAG
>Ga0163217_1011326_pt1 | contig 10621 bp, 13 predicted proteins | sample SynspAceP_FD_185933 | JGI IMG/M metagenome (GOLD analysis project Ga0163217, IMG submission 185933) | Saline lake microbial communities from Ace Lake in Antarctica - Synechococcus sp. Ace-P (PacBio error correction) | ecosystem: Environmental > Aquatic > Non-marine Saline and Alkaline > Saline ... | reverse complement strand
GGTACCAAACCAGATGATAGACCGTTCGGCCATTCTGCCGCACGGCTTGAAAGGGCATCTCGGCATCACTTTTGATGCCTGGCACCGGGCCACGCCTCGCGCTTTTGCCACGCTGGCTGAACTCGGGGCTGGTTTATATAATTCACGTTTTACAAGGCCGGAACCTTCGACATGACTTTTGCGTCTTTTCTCAGCCAGCAAAGATAAGTGGTTTTTATGCGAGGGTCGGCGAAACGGATCGGTATTTGCTATGAAACGATTCCGCGGCTTTCCGGATGGCATGCCAAGTAAGGACGTCGTGAAACCGGAGAGAGAGTAACGTGTAGGGCTTACCGGCTTGTCGACAGACAGCGGCATGACAAACAATTGCAGGTCGGGGCGTCCACCTTCGGACGTTATTTGGTACAGGCTGCACCGCCCACCTGCCCGGACCCACTGTTTGAGGGGCCCGCGTTGATTGCAGGAGCCACCTTCCAACCCCATTTTTTTGCCAAGGCAAATGGATTACGCATGTGATCATTGAGTGAATTCGCCGCGCTCACTCAACTCCACAATAGTTACGCATTCTGCAGATGGTCCTGAAAGGTTTTCTCGACCTTCCGGTGCCACGTGCGGGGACCGTTATGCCGTGTTCCCGCAAAAGATCAAGCAGGTCGATCCCGGACAATTCAACAGTTTGCGGCGACTGAACCGATCCACCACAAAGAGATGGGACTTCGCAAGTCAGCGTGAAACCTCATGTGTTTCGCCATCTTTTGACATAGTGTACGCCGGTGCCCGCGCACCATTGAGAGATGGACTTTGATGTTACATGGCGTTGGTTTTTAAACGTCAGATTCGCGTCGCTGCAAGTGCCTGGGCCAAGAAGGCCGTGGCCGCCACTATCACGCCATCGCCCCCGCAACGTCAGTTGATAAAGCACCGGACGGCCATTTTGGTTGTGCTCTCGCTGTTAAAATCGTGTTCGATGGCAACCCATAAGCACATGGCGGCCTGTAACCAGTCATTTGCAGGCCAGCATTTGTCAGTGCGGAGATCCGAATCTGCAAAGGCCCATGCGCGCCGCGAAATTGCGGGACGCGGACCAGCATAGCGTTTCAAGGAATTCTTAAAATGCGGCAATACGTCTTTGAACACAGCCGTCAGCTCCAAGAGCCTCCCAATCGTTCGTAGTTCGTCATGCTGTCCCGAATATTTAAAATCAGCCCATTGATGGAACTCGATCGCCAACCAAACCCGTCACGCGGACAGTCCATTCTTGTCGCAGCGATTCCTGGAATCCGGGGTCACCACGATAGAGGTGCGAAAGCGCGACTGCCATAGATCGCTTTAGTAACCCACAGGCAGCTTCAGCAGAAGTTCCGTCAGCGCCACCACTTCAAGAACAAGACCTGGCCGCTTCGTCTTCGGACAACCGGGCGGCCAGGAGTGGCCACCGGCCGTTCCGATCCAATTAATGATGTAATTCAAAGCCACCATATAGTTCTCACGAAAAGTTTCTACTATCTAAGACTAATCGAAATTCACTAGCATCGCAACAAAAAATTTCTATATGTAGGACTTTAGGACTGTATAGAATGATTTCATCAATGAAAGAGCACGTTTCGGCAAAGCGATTCCCTCTTTATTTAACAGAATCGCCGAAATACTGCACCAAAAATTCTGGATCGCGGTGTTTGGAAAACAGGTGATCTACTGCCAACAATTTACGAGCTTTCCGCGGAATATTCGGTTGGGGAAATTCACATACGTCAGGCCGTAATAAAAACTTGAGGGAAGAGGGGTTGCTTGGGAATCGCGGACGTGGCGCGGAAACAACTGTCTTGCCGCCACCTCCGGTGAGGGATCATTACATCTCGACACGCCTATCCCACGTGTCGATTCATTATCGCGGTGACAAAACCCGCACTGATCTTCCTGGAAGACCGTGATTGCCGAAGTGCCAGTTCAAGCCATTGATCGGCGAGATATCAGGACAACGGGTTATCATCTTTTTGCAGCGGAACATCACCGAAGGCGGACAACTTATTGCGTCATCTCGATTTACTTCGATAAGGGAGGTGTTCAGCCGTCACGAAGCTGAATTCAGACCCAACTTGCCTTTGCCGGTACTTGTTGTTCGAGATGATCGATGTGGTCGGGCGCGTCAGTCGATGACGATAGGCAAATGCGACTACAATCTGGGCTGGGTTGCTCAAAACTCGAGGTTTTATGGTGACCCCGTGGGTCGAGGTTTACGGGCGTTATCTGCGACCGCGGACGGGACCGTGTGATCTTTATCTTGCGGATGTCACATACCGAAGTGACTTTGGTTTGTCTGGAGATGGATCTTTTGCCATGATCAATTATTGCCCGCATTCAGCATGGGGCCTTTCGTAGCCCGACGAAGAAACCGGTGCGACGTCTTTTTGTGTTATGCACAGGACGACCCAGCGTCACTTTGGTGCGGGTCGAAGATGATGATTGGCGCTTTCGGTTGGGGCGAGATTTGGACAAGCTGGGCTGCAGAAGGGGCCCGAACATCGCGTGCGTCTTTCTGGTGAAATTGGATGTGGCACATCTGGCAACTTTCGACGCAGGCAGCGTCACCGACCGAGGGGTTTTTTTCAAAACTTGATTCTCAGACACGGATTACGCGCTGTGCAATGTGGCCGAGGTGGCCCTTTGCGCAGGTCGTCGGCGGGGTTGGATTATCGCAGCTTTGGAACATGGCCGCCGCGGGCGTGCGGGTCTGCCGTTGCGCCGTCTGATACGCGCTGATGCGCCAGACCACGTACCAGGCCTATGCCAGCCGGCATCCAGATTGCCGCCGCAAGCGACCGATGCCGCGCGAGCGCGCAGATGAGGCCACAACGCTTCAAGTTGAAAGTGGGGCTTCGACATGGAGGGCCGACATCGCCGCCGTCCAGCACATTTCAGGCTGGTGGAATTAGCCAGAAACGAGTTGATTCGCCTGTGATTTGCCAACCAGGGCATGGTTCTTTGGGAGCAAGCAAGGAGTTTGTCACAGGCGTCGCAGATGGTTTCGCTGCATTGGCTGGAGGAGCCACTTTGCCCGTCTTTCACTGATCACTCGCAATGGCAGACCCTTTGCGAGAACACCCGATTCCGTCTTTGCGGGTGGAGGAGAATATCATCGGAGAAGCGGACTTCGATCTGGCAATTAAAGCAGGCACCTGGTCAGTAATTCAACCCGACGTGGCAAAATGGCTGGTGGTTTATTACCGGGATGCCTGGCCGTTGGCGAGGGAATTCGCTTGTGGCGGTCGCCGCTACTTCTCCCCCACTTTCTTTTGGCGCAGGGATTCGGGCATGTCCGCTTCGTGCAGAATTTGCTGGCTGGCGTTGGGGGTGCGGGTTCTTGGAAGTGGACGTACGAGTTAACCCACTACGAACATCTTTCTTTGGTGAAAGGAGCCGGTGTCGGACGCATGTGGGAATGCAGCACCGCAGACGGGTCTGGGAATTGACGGTATCCCGGAAAATCTGAAGCAATTCGAGGACGCTTTACGCTGGAATCAGCTAATAGTCGCTTTGTCAGCTGATCTGCCCGTTGCGGCAAATAAATCCGAGTCTGCTTTTGACAAACAATCCTACGATATTTATACCGCGACGACGACAGTTTCGGCCGATTTCGAGGACCTTTGGAATACATCTTCCACGTTTGCATCAAGCTGTCAGCCGTAAACTGGTTTTCAAAGGTCTTCCGCGCCATTCCCATTTCGGGCTTACCGTGTGCTGCCTATTATCAATCGACCAAATTTTCAGCGGGTCAACACACTTGCACGCAACATGCTGATATTAGATTGGGAGAAAAATGGTGCCCAGGGAGGATTGAACTCCCGACCTCGTCATTACCAATGACGCGCTCTACCACTGAGCTAACTGCGGCGTTATTCATGCAGCGATATAGATGATCGCGGCTCATCTGACATTTTCCTAGGCGATGGTGCAAGATGGTTTGGATTGAAAAGCGCAATTTGTTAACGCTATCTGCAGAGATCAGTGCGGGGATAACGACGGGGCGGGCGTGACAAAAAGATACATCAAACAGGGATAAGAAGCCAGGAGGCGTCTTTCCGCAATGCCTGCGGGAAAACCTGCAAAAAACGCAAAGCGCAGAAGATGCGGGCGCGCGCGCAATGCGGCTGAGCAGGAACGCGATGACATCCGAAGATTATTTTCAGGAACAGCGCGCCGAAAGTGCAAAAAGTTGAATGATAGGCCGCTTTCCCGCACCTTGTGCTGCTGGCAGACCTTGATGCACGCCTCAATTCCGTTAAAAAGAGCGCCAACACAACCCATTGAAAGGTATCACATGGATAAGATTCCGCATTCGGTGTGGCAACAAGCTGAATGGCACCATCCAGATTTCGGTGCCAAAAACAGCCGGCATTACCTCTGATGATCGCAGCCTTTGCTGAGCGACGAGACCCTGCGTCTTTTGAATGTGCCCCGGGCTGCAGAATAGTTGCACTGCTTGCAGCGCATTTGGGCAATCACGGCGTTGATTTGTACAATCCAAGGGCAAGCGTTGTCCCGGACAGCCAAGCATTGGCTTGGACAAGACGTGGATTTGTGCGCCGAGCAGGAAATTGTCGACACGACTTCACCTTATTGAATGGTGTCAAGTTGCGTGCCAGTTCTGGGTTATTTGTCCCCTGCTCGCGTATGCATTGAAGATCGCGTATCACTTGCCCGGCGGCTGCGCTATGCGCACCCGTTCCTGTTGATTTTCTTTCTGGATGGATTACGCGCTCTGCGGTTGCAGAGATTGAATGTGATGGCGGCTATGTGTTGCCAAGGCACGATGGTCTTGTTGGCGGTACTGTTACCTTCAAAGTCTCCGTGGCGCGAACACATGTTGTGATGATGGCCGCAACGCTGGCCAAGGGCACCACCCACATTGAAAATGCCAGCGCGTGAACCTGAAGTCACTGATCTGGGGCGATTGCCTGATTGCGTATGGGTGCCAAAATCTCTGGCGCCGGCACTAGAAACCCATTACATTGAAGGTGTTGAAAAGCATTCACGGCGCGACCCACACCAGTGTTGCCGGATCGCAGCGAGACCGGCACCTTTACGCCATGGCCGTGGCCATGACGGCGGGGCGATGTTGATGGCTGGAAGGGGCGCCGCCAGAACTGCTGGAAGCGGCACTGGATGCCATCAAAGCCTCCGAGAACCCAAGGTTGGAAAGGATCCTACCAATTCGCATTCGCTGATGTCCCGCATTGGTGCGGCCTATCAAGGCCGTCAGTGTGACACTGAACCTTATCCGGGTTCCCGACAGGATCTTCAGTGCCCAGTTTATTCAGTTATGGCGCTGATGACCCGCGCTGAAGGTAAATTCTGAATTGTGAGGACGATTTTCGGAAAACCGGCTTTCTGCAGTTCAGGAATTGGCAACGACTGGGCGGCACAAATCAGCCTTGGATGGCAAAGGCCATGCGTGAGGGTGTGCCGCAACTGACCGGCCTCAGGTGATGGCGCAGATCTGCGCGCCGCCGTTTCGCTTGTTTATTGGCGGTCTGGTTGCGATGTTGAGACCTTCGTCAACCGTGTCTATCATCTGGATCGTGGATTTTGGAAGCGGCTTGAAGAAAAGCTGCGCAAATTTCGTAGCAGAAATTTGAACGTATTTTCAGTCTACATTTGAGGTTACCACAATGTCCGGCATTGAAAAATTATGGCCGATGGACGCAAGAGGACCTACGGTTCTTCCGCTCATTGTTCAGGACGCTGTGTTCAAAGCCGCGGACGATCACAATGGCTTTGCTGCCGGAGCAGCGGTTCTGATTTCCTCAACGCTTCGTGTGGAGAGAAGCGCTGAAGGCGGCGGCCTGAAGGTCTGCTGGGCCGCAAGAGCTATGAGCGGCACAAAGCCGTCTTGATCTTTGAGCAGGTTCACAGGTTCAAACCAAGGCCTCAGCCCGTCTGATGCCGATTACCGCTGTTCTCGCTTCTGTCGATTGAATTTCTTTGCAATGGAAGACGGTGGTCTCTTGGCCAGTTTGAGCTGATGTTGGCCGTATGGACAACTCCATTCGGACTGGGATGTTGATTGTATGAGGTGCGCTTGCCGGATTTGATGCAGCATGGCGAAACCACCAACAAGCCAAAGCATGCTTAGCTTTGATACTTGCAATATATGCTGGCCTGAAGCTTGAGCCCTGCCCTAAGGAATACTGCATTGGTGTACCGACTGTTCCAATCCGACTCGAATTCTTCATCTGAATTCCAGACTTGGCTGGCGGCCAAAGCGAGAAGTTTTCCGAAGATTGTGGATGGCCACAGTGCGAACATACGATTTCAGGATGTGGCGCAAAAACGCGGCGATGCAAGCCGTCCTGGAATTGACGGCAAAATTTGATCGGTTGAGCCTCACGGCTTGACGAGTTGCGCGTTATTCCAATGCCGAAATCATTGCAGGCGTCGAAACTGTCGCGCCCAAAACGATGGCCGGCGGCTTGACCGGCTCATGACCGCATTACTCGCACCAACCAAAAGCAGTTACCGGTTGATCAGCACTAACGGATGCTTGCGGCGTTGAGCTGGGCTCGCGCTGGGTCCTGCGAGTCTCTGCAGTTCGGGCTTACGTTGCCCGGTGCACCAGCCCAATTATCCAAGCTCTGTGTTTGGATGAATGCCTGTGCCTGCCACGTGTTGCCGGTGTGGCGCGGATGCTATGGGTCGGTTCCAACGCCGATGGCGCGCCAATCCGCTGCTGCTGGTTGAGGCGCATCTGGCCCGTGTCAGCGAGATTTATCGTATGGCGGGGCACAGGCCATCGCAGACTGGCCTATGAAACCGAAACCATTGCGCCGGGTTGCCAAGATTGTTGGGCCAGGCAACGGCCCTTATTGTGGCGGGGCTTGCCAGCGCAGGTCTTCGGCACAGTGGGCATTGATGATGATTGCGGGACCTCCCGAGGTTTCTGGTGGTGGATGGCGATGAAACGCGAATGCGGAATTTGGGTTGCCGCCGATCTGTTGGCACAGGCTGAACATGATACCTCGGCGCAATCATCCTCATCACTGACGTGCCGGCACTTGGCAGAAGCGTTTGGAACACCGCGGTCGGAGACCCAACTAAAAACGCTGCGCGTTGAGAGATTGGCCGCGCCAGTTGGCGTGATTTGGCGACGGTCATTTAGGTTGCTGATGTGATGCAGGCGGCTCCGCTGATTTGACGCCACCTATTGCGGTCTGGAGCACCTTGAATTGTTGTGTGGCTGATCCCGATGCCCTTATGGAACACCAATCAGCCATGCAGGGTGCTGTGTTTCTGGGACACCATACTCCAGAAGCCACAATAAAGGCGATTATGTTGGCGGTTCAACATGTTCTGCCGGAACAGCTTCGCTCGTGGCCCGGTTCTCATCGGGGACGTCCGTTCTGGATTATATGAAACGCACGTCGATTTTGCGCCTGTAACCCTGATTAATCTGAGAGAGTTCTGGGGCCGGCTGCATATTGAGCTGGGCAGATGTTTTGAAGGCCTTGACCGCTCAACGGGCGGTCCAGTGGCCTTACGGCTTAATCTGTATGCGCAAGGGGCGCAAGGTATGTCTGCAGCGGCACACGGCGACACGACAGAACGGTATTAGGCGCAGTTGTGCTGGATGAAAGCACCTTTGCCGTTCATCAAACGAAATCGAAAGCACGAGCGCGCGATTGCCAATTTACGACCTGTTCGAAGAGAATTCTTTTTCAACCGCTTGCACCTGCAACACGGATTGCAACAGGAATTTCATGGCCCATACCGTCTCAATTTATCTCGCGTTCAGGGGAGCCCGATTGGTTATTTGAGGTTGCTGGTTTGAAGCATGGTGGACAGCTAGGCGCGCATATCCTGGTCACTGAACCCATTTTCGTAAGATCGTTTCAAGTTACTACATTTGATTGCGAACAGCTATTTATGCTGCCATTAAAACGCCACGCAGAGACCAGATTTGAGGCCATCGATATGGGACGGCGTGGCCTGCACAATGGAAGGATCACAACTGCTGTTGGACCGGCTATACTGGAAAGAATCGCCATGGTGATTTTTAACACGCTCAGGCGTCTGTTTTTACGCTGGTCTGTTGTTTCTGTTACTTGGAAAGGCTAGAGTGCGGTGATTGAACAGCGCACCAAACCGGTGTCCCTTTCCCAATTCGCGCACCCGCCGCCGAGGACGTCCAGCGCCTCCTGCTGTTCGCATGCCGGATGAATGTATCGTTCTCCCATGGCTGCGGCCATCACCCGCCACCTCTTTCCCAATCAGATATACACGCTAGCGGTGACGTCCGGCCGAGCGCGCTTGAATCCATTTGGCAGCGATTGCATGGAGAAATCAGGCATCGATATCAGCACGCATATTCCCCATTCCTTTCGAGAGATTGAGGACAACCAATTTGATCTCGTTTGTGACCTTGGCCGCGGGAAGCGCCCACAAGGCTCTGGAACTGGACCCGCCACCAATGCGGATGGACGTTGAACTATTGAGCCAACAATGGATCCGTCACTGGCGACGGGTCTCGGTCACAGATCTTCGACCGCCTATTCGCAGCTGCGCGATGAGTTGACGATGCGCAATTCAAGAAGCGCTTCGTCTGGCAGCCACCGCGGCAGCGACTGATCAGAGTTTAACTGTATCAGGGTTGAAACTGGCGTTGGCCAACGGCAAGGTTCATATTCTGTCCTGATCACAGCGCGCAGACCGGTCCGGATAGTTCGGAAATGATGCCAATCCACGCCGCGTCCATCAGTTTTTGCCAATCGCTATTCAGAATCATTGACGCGTCCAGGGTATGACTTTCTGCAGACCAAGCGCCTGTGCCTGCTGTATGCCGCTTCATTTGTCACGTCCCCGGAAAAAGGCTGGACCAACGGCGCCACAGGCGGCCTTCACCATGGCCGGAACATTGCCATTCATTATTGCGCCAGGTTTAAAGTTGGCGGACCATTGGGGAGGCTTTGCCACCGTCAGGAACTTACATTAGTCCGAGCCGTTCCTGTTGAGCTTATCAGATAGACAGTTTCGATTGGCGGGCGCTTTTGCTGAACAAGTGCAATGTACGCCAGTCGAAGGACTTGGATAGTTGACCCCGATCTTCAAAGCTCTGTTCAGTGATTACAGCAGCAAAGCGTCAAACAAATGCCTTCAGGGGCCAACCGTGCTTTTCCGGCTTGCCAGGTTAATCTTGGTTTCATATTTCAGCCGGGGACCATTTCAAATTGCCGGACTCGGTGACCAGATCAAAACACCGACGCAGTGTCGGGATCTGTATTCCGTCAACCACTTGCTGGTCTGGAAAGCGGAGAAGAACTGCACAGCGAAACCGGGTTTATGGTTTGCCCTACATCATAGGCTTGCAAGTGCTCTAGAGTCAGGTCCTTGATCAACAGATTAAGGCTCGACCCACCCCGTCGGCTGTCCGGCGTCAGATTGGATTGAGAGGGCAAGGGTCATGGGAGACCACAAACATTGCGTCGGCCGTGACGCCAACATCCAGTTCCAGAGTTGGAGACGCCAATAGGTCAACGGCCCCTGCAAAGGCCGGGAGTGGTTTTCCGGCATCAGTCGCGCGCGCCACGATGGCCCTGAAGATCAAAAGCCATTGCACTTGGTAACACAGGACCGGAAACAGCAAGGCAAAGCGTTGTAAATCGGGAACATATCAATCAGGTCCTTTTGGGAAAGTGGATTATGAGGACATAGGGCACATTGTCTGAGCAAGCAAACAAAAAACAAATTCAAATTTACCATCTGTGCACAAACTAACTTGAAGACGTTTTTCATTTAGCCCGCCTTAATTGGAGTTTGCAAACTTTGTGGGGAACGGAATAAGCTTACTTCAGCAGGCAAATTCAATAACAAGTCTGTACGAGGGGTATTCATGTCCGTGTCACGCGCAGTGTCACGAACAATGATTCCTGAAGGGCGGATGCGCACTTTTCATGACCCAAAACAGGGAGAATATTATGAAAAAACTTAAAATCTATTTTGATCGCCGCGATGTATTTCGGTGATCGTCGTGATGACCACAGCAGGCATTGGTCGCTACTGGCATATCCAGTGGTGCGCACCGCCATTTGAGCGGAACGTCTTGGCGAAAGTCAGTCAACGAAAATCGCCAAACGAACTACAATGCCAGTCAGGACGAGTACAAATTCTTCATTCCCACTTATAAGGGATGGGCTATGAAAAGATTACGTATGACCGCGGGCATCGCTTGGCTTCCGTGCCAAGCAACCAACCAAAATATCATTCAGTTTTTTGATTTGGCTGGTTGCGGGCAACAATCATCCAATGCCAAAGGCGCTTTTTTTACATTCGGGTTGCGGGAATTGATGGCAAAAAACAAACGGCTTCAGGCTTTCAACAATGAAAGACTATTATTTTCTGGGGCGTTTCAGATTTATTTATTTCTTGCAGGGACTTCTTTTTGATTGGTCCAAATGGCTCGGCTTGCCGTGTCAAAACTCTTCGAACGGCCTCTTTTCTTTTACTATACAAAGGAAGGGAATTTATTTTTTTTGGGCTTTGAGGGGCTTGGGGCTGGGGGAGGGGTTCTTCCCCACCGGGGACCCAATTTGGGAAAAAAGGAAAAAAGGGAAATCCTCCTCCTTTTCTT
>Ga0163217_1074500_pt1 | contig 10622 bp, 7 predicted proteins | sample SynspAceP_FD_185933 | JGI IMG/M metagenome (GOLD analysis project Ga0163217, IMG submission 185933) | Saline lake microbial communities from Ace Lake in Antarctica - Synechococcus sp. Ace-P (PacBio error correction) | ecosystem: Environmental > Aquatic > Non-marine Saline and Alkaline > Saline ... | reverse complement strand
CCATGTTGTTCTGAGCAGGATTGTTTATATTGCGCAGCTCCTTTTACCAAGTAAAACAAGGTAGAAAACTGTTTTACCTTGATCTGGAAGAAAGAATTGGGATCGACTTAAAAAGAATGGGCCTCTTTTGCCTCCAAAACCTATTCATTCAACGTTTATAAAGGACTGGAGAAATGGATGCTGAACAATTATGGGATACAACAATGAACCCAGAAATAGACGTCTACTCCAAATAACGGGTCGAAAGATGCAATCGAAGCTGATCAGGTAATGGACTTGCTTATGGGTGACCGAGTAAACCGCGTCGTAAATTTATTGAAAGACAATGCTCGCTATGTTCAAACTTAGAATTTAAATCAAAGAGAGGATAATGAAGAAATCGGCGAAGGAATTTGAGAAAACATTGAACACAAAAATTTTAAGCCAGGAAATGCTTACCCTCTTCTGATTATGCAATGAGTGTTATCGTAGCACGTGCATTGGCCTGATGTACGTGATGGTTTTTAAAGGCCAGTTCCACCGTAGAAATACTATTACGGAAATTGAGGTGAATTGGGCAGTAACGCCTGATTAAAGCACATTTTTAAAAAATCAAGGACGTGATTGTTGCGAGGATGTTATGAGGTAAGTTACCATCCTTCATGGTGACAGTGCGATTTTATGAATCAATGGTACGTTATGGCGCAAGATTTTTTAGTTACCAGTTATCGCTATTAGGACGGACATGGAAACTTTGGGTCAGTTGATGGAGGATGGCGCTGCAGCGATTGCGTTATACCGAAGCTCGTATGACTCGAATGGCTTTAGTAAATGTTGCGTGACATTAAACAAAGACACAGTAGATTATCGTGATAAACTATGATGGATCTGAAGCGAGAACCCAGAGGTGTTTGCCAGCTCGTTTTCCAAACCTTTTAGTATAATGGAGGGACAGGAATCGCAGTGGAATGGCCAACAATATTCCACCACATAATCTAACTGAAGTTATTCTGCACTTCATATTTGATGAAAGGACCCAGAAAAGCGACAACAGCTGATTGATGGAAGCTTACCGGGTCCAGATTTTTTCCAACCGGTGGTCTTGTTTATGGGGGAATCAGGTTCAGAAGAGCATATGAAACAGGTCCGCTGGCTCAATACGATCGTGCAAAGTAGAATGAAATACAAAAACGGGGCAGAGAAAGAATCATTGTTACATGAGCTTGCCTTATATGGTTATAAAGCCCGTAGTTTGAACGGTATTTGCTGATTTGGCCAGAGATAAGCGAATGAAGAATAACCGACTTAGCGGATGAATCAGGCACCGTGATGGCATGGCGTGTTGTTATTGATGTCCGTCGTGATAGCAGTGCTAGTGTTGTATTGAATAATTTTATATAAATTATCTCTTTACAAACTTCATTTTGGATTTAATATGTTGGCTATTGTCAATGGCATTACAAAGTTCATTTGAGTTTGAAGAAATTTTAGAAGAGGTATTTGAAAACACCACAGAAATATTATTCGTAGGGAAGAAACAGCAACGAAACGAAAGCAGAAGCCACGTGCGCATATTCTTGAAGGTTTGCGTATTGCATTAGATTCATATAGATGAAATTATCCGTATCGTCCGTGGATCTAACAGGTGAAATGCTAAAAATACGCTTGATTGAGACATACGGGTTTATCAGATTAAACAAGCTCAAGCTATATTTAAGATTATGCGGCATGGTTTTCGTTTAACAGGTCTTAGAACGCGAATAAAATAGAATCTGAATACAACGGGATTTGATTGCATTTGATTACTGATTTAAACAGATATTCTAAGCCAATTCAGAGCGAGTTTCACACCATTATTGAAACAGAGTTATGACTTGCAAGACCGCTTTGGAGATGCTCGTCGAACAGAATTGTTAGTCGGAGAAGCTTACTAAGTCTTGAAGATGAAGATTTTGATTGAAGAAGAAGAAGTTGTAGTAACGTTGACTCATAATGGATTACGTTAAGCGTATGCAAGCTCAGAGTTTAAAACCCAAGACCGTCGGCGGACGCGGGTGTTCCAGGCATGGCGTTCATTGATGAATGATTTTATTGAAACGTTTAATTCATGTTCAACATCATTGATCCGTTATTGTTTCTTTACGAACAGTGGAAAAGTTTATCGTTCTAAAGGGATGAAATTTCCAGAATATGGCGGACGGCTAAAGGAATCCCGGTCATTAATTTGTTAGGAATTGATTCTGACGAAAAAATTCAAACGGTTATCAACGTTAAAAGGTAAAACAGATTGATGATCATTACCTCTTTTTACAACGCGTTCGAGGAACCGTTAAACAACAAGTATTTCTGCTTTATTCAAATATTCCGAAGTAATGAATCAGAGCGATTGTTTTTTTTGTTTTTTTGTCATTTGTTGTTTGTTTGTTTTTTGTTTCTCTATTGTTTATTGTTTTATTTTTGTGTTGTGATTTAGTTGGTTGTTTTTTTGATTAGTTTTTTTTGTTTCTTGTTGTTTTTTTTTTGTTTTTGTTTTGTTCTATGTGGTGATATGTAATATGTAGTATTTGTTTTTGTTTTTTTTTTGTTTTTTGTTTTTTTTTTGTTTCTTTTCTTTGTTCTTTGACGTTTTTCTCTTTTTGTGCTTGTGATGTTTTTTGTAGTTTTTTGTTTCTGATGATTTCTGATCCTATTTTTTTCTTGTATTATATTTGTTTTCTTTTGTTGTTTCTTCATTCTTTTCGTTGCTGTGTGTTTTTTTGCTTAGCGTGTTTTTTTTTATTGTTTGTTTTTTTGGTCGTTTTTGTTTTGTTGTATTTGTTGTTTTGTTGTTTTCTTGTTGTTCTTGTCTGTTACGTGAAGATGATGAGCTAATGAAAGTTTCTGTACTGATGGAAACAAAACATCATTATTGGGAATCATTTTAGTTATACAGTAGTTTTAAAGAGACCGTCTGTACGTAATATTGGCGAAGAAGTTAGCTAGCGGTGTTCGCGGTATTCGTTTACGTGAAGATGATATAGTATGTTGTTGGTATGGATTTATTAACACCAGATTCTGGAAGTGTTAATTATTACTGAAAAGGTTATGGAAAACGAACAAGTGCAAAGTGGAGTATGCTATTAAAGGTCGCGGATGGGTAAAAGGCGTTAAAACTGCTAATATTCACTGAAAAGAACGGAAACTTAGCTGGTTTTTAACAACTGTAAAAGGTGAAGAGGATATCATGTTTAATCACTAACGCAGTTCATTTATTCGTATTTAGTGCATCTAGTATCTCACAAAACAGTCGTGTAAACTTTAGGCGTTCGCTGATTACGTGTAGGAGATAAAGGTACGGTCTCAACCAGGCCAAAAGTAGAAGCAGAAGAAGTAGATGTTGAAGAGGAAACAACTGATAGATGAGTGCAAAAACTAGATGTGAGGCAATCATCGAAACGAAATCAAACTTCTATTGTAGAACAACCATTACTAGATAAAGACAATAACCGTGAAGACTAATAATATTAAAATAGATTTCAATGTGAGCAGATTAACTCCTCGTTTTGAAATTCTATTTTTTAGGTTTTTGATTAGCTTAAAATGAGTGAGATAGTTCTAAAAACACTGTGATTAAATTTATTAAGCACATCAATGCGTAATAAAATAAGATGAAAAAAAACTAACTAAGATACTATTTTTTTGGAAAAATATAAGGAGTAATAGTAAGACGAAATCGTCAAAATGGACGTATCACCATACTTTTGTAGCTAATTGGACTAGTGCCGTTAGAGTTTAAATAGTAACTTCCATTAAAAAGTTATTGATGTTTAATTTAAATATATGATATATTTAACAAAAACAGTGAGTAATCTATAAATAGATGCTCTCCTTGCTCTTTCAAAAGAATAGAGCAAAGTCCATAAGGAGGTGACAGGTCAAGATGAGCAAAACAACAAAATACGAATTTTATACATTATTCGTCCAAACATTGAGAAAGCCTGAAAAAGCAACTTTAATCGAACGTTTCGATACTATTTTAAAAGATTAAATGGTGCTGAAATCACTGATCTAAAAGGGGACTGGTCTAAAACGCCGTTTAGCTTACGAAATTAAAAAATCCACGAAGGGAATTTACCATATCGCTAAAAACTATCAGCACAGAGGAGTCGAGCAATCAATGAATTCGATCGTCTAGCTAAAATTCAATGATGGTATTTTACGTCATCATGATTATAAAAGTAGTAAGCTTTTTTTTTTTTAAAAAAATTAGGTTGTTTCATGTGAAACAATTTTTGAAAGGAGCTATTTATTGTGATAATTATGTTGTTTTAGTTTGGAAGGAATTAACTAAAAGATGCGGTATTGATGATTACACTTCAAATGGTGCAGTGTTGCATCGTTTTACTGTAGCGGTAAAACAGACAGTTTTACAATACCAAAAAAGGTGTGAAAGAGAAGCAGATTTCTTAACTGTGTAGCTTGGAGAAAGGACGGCTGAAACATTGGCTACTTTTACTCGTTTAAGGGATCATTGAATTTGTGTGAGGACGTATTCAACACGTTCTTATGATAACCAACAAGGACAGCTTACGGACTGAAGTAGTAGTTGATAATTTTAATGTTGGAATCTAATCTGCTAAACGACCACGTCGAGGTTTCCAGATGATACAGGTAGCACACGAAAACAGAAAAGTTCAAAAATCAAACACAAAATAATTTTCGCAAAAAGCAGCTCCTCAAATCAATAATCACCCAATATCCGATTTGGAAACTCTGATCCATTTTTATACAACTGATTGATATTCAGATTTTGATGATTTACCTCTAATTTAAATTAGAAACATAAAGGAGAATAGAAAAAATGGCTATCCAACGATAAGAGGCGGGACCGCAAAGCGCCGTAAAGTTTGGATTATATTTGCAGCTAACCACATTGAAACATATCGATTTTTTAAAGATTAGATTTGTTAAACGATTTATCTCTGAAGAGTAAAAATTTTACCTCGTCGTGTTAGTGGCAACATCAGCAAAAAAACAACGTTAAATTAACGGTCGCAAATTCAAACCGGCACGTATTATGGCATTATTACCATTCGTCACAGCTGAATAAAATATAGGTTAAAAGAAATCGTGATAGTTTATCATGGTCTTTTTTTATTAAAAGATTTCTATTTTGGGAACACTAGATTCCCTAGAATTGTTTCACATGAAACAATTCTAGGGAAAATCTAGTGTCAGTATCTAAATAGAAAACATAGTTAAATAGAAGTTGTTGCTAAAAAAAGGGAACAGATTAAAAAGGAGTTAATTATGGAAAAAGTTGCTACAGAAAAACTTCCCGAATCTTTTGAATGGATTGAAAATTTAATTTGGGTTTGCTGTTGTATTGGTTTATTACAATTAGTTACAATCATATTAGGTTTTTATTTGTGCATTTAATGGTTGGAATAGTCTTGGTAGTTACTTTTTATCATTACGGTTCTCTCATTATATTACTTGGCTAAAAAAATCAGTTACAGAGCGCATAATATATTTACTGGATTTATCAATACCGGATTTAAAAGAGGGGAGGAAAACAAGAAGCGCTTTATTCAAAATGCCAATTGGTAAGTTAATGAAGAGTATGAAGTACAATGACAAAATTCCTTAATCTTCAAAATTATTTGGGTATCAAGGAGTTTCTAGGTTAAAAATTAATGAAATGATAAAGAATTAGCAGATTGATTCCAAGAGTCAATCCTCAGGTTTAAAAAACAGTTCATTGGGGAGATCATGTTTATCAAATTATTGTTCCAGGAAGATATCCGCGTAGTTTATTTAATGGAATATTACAGAGTATGCACAAATTAAAGTTAAATATGAAAAATGAAAAATAGTAATTGGGGAATTATTTTTTTGTAGAGAATCATGATGAAATTGTTCAAGGAAGAACGATCGAAGTATTTCTAATTTAAATAATTTTACACACAAACGGCTAAAGAAGAACATCATATTTATTTGAAAAGAGTATCAGAAAGATCGCTTTATTGTCATTGATGCATCAATTTCCCTTAGAGAAAAATAGAGAGGATAATTTGCTATTATTTGATGTATCGAGAAAGAACGTCTAAGCAAAATTCCCTATTTGACATTAGTAATTGGATTTAGGCTACGATAATGTATTGATTTAAGCCTACTAGCTAAGCAGCTCAGATTAATCTTGATTTAGCATTAGGTAGAGGGGGGAGATTCAAGTTGTTGTAAAATCATTCGAGTGGTGAGCCTCGCTATTTATGGTGGTAAACTAACCCCTATGGAAAAAAGAGAACGCGCGCGCCAGGAAAATCAGTCAAGCATTCCAAGAATTGATGGAAACAAGCTGATCAAGATTTTTATTATGGGCATAGTTACCCCTGATATGGATGCTATAGGGATCAGCACTAGGGTGTTCCGAAGAATTGCTGAAATGAACAATAAAGAAGGCTTGGGGATTATATTTAGATCCCAATATCTTAGCAAAGATACACAATTGGTTGAAGAAGTAGAAAAAGATAACTCAGATTAGTCGATATATCATTTCACGCCTGAAACAGCAGAGGAAAATGATTCACTTTCGAATACATTACTTGTTATGTTAGACACAATCATCATTGATCGATAGAAACCTAAAATTTAGTCAATTCAAAATTAATAATATTGTGGTCTCGATCATTCACCGAAGAAGTGAAGAATTTCCAGAAAAACCGGGTCTTAGTTTACATTGGCCGTATGCTTCTTCAACTGCTGAATTGGTAACAGAATTATGAATATCAGCAACAGTGAGCAGAATCAATCAAAGATTGAAGCAACAGCTATGCTAGGTGGTATTTATAGAGACACTAAAGTTTCTTACGAACGGGTTACGTAGTTTGATGCAGCTAGTATCTTTTCAGGTTTGTGGAGGCAGATGCGTGTTATTTCCAACGTTTCTTAAAGAATATAAAGATTACCTATTAACTTTCGATAGTCATTGATTAAAACAATCGAATTTATAGTGAAAAAAAATGGCTGTCGCTGTTGGCGAAGAGGATAAGATTTATGATACGAGTAGTTAGCAGCACAAGACAGCAGATACCATGGTTGGGCATGACAGATGTTTGATGCAGCTTTCGTTAATCGCCAAAGCGAATGGATGGAAAAGTAGGAATTAGCGCACCGTAGTTTAGGCGAAAATCAATGTCAAAATTCATTATGGAAAAACTGGTGCGGTGGTGGTCACTTTGTCAATGCAGCTACCCAGATTAGAAAATTGTACTGTTACAGACAGCAAAAGAAAAAATTAGGTATGGTAGTAGCCAACCAAGAAGATAGGAGGAATAAAAATGAAAGTTATTTTATTAAAAGATGTAAAAAGGTAAGGAAAAAAGGGAAGTTAAAAATGTAGCTGATGGATATGACATAACTTCTTAATTCAAAAATGGTTTAGCAAAAGGAAAAACAACGCACGAGGTAGTTTGAGTGAACTAAATATGGAAAAATAACATGCTGAGAAAAGCACAAGGGGCAGAAATTAAACAAGAAGGCACAAGAGATAAAGAAGAATTGTTAGAAAAAGAATCAAATGCGGGATTAGTTATTAATCCAAAGCAGCTGAAGATGGTCGGTTATTTGGTTTCAATCACGACCAAAAAACAAAATTTCGGGCAGCGACTTTCAGAAACAATTAGGTATAAAATTAGATAAACGTAAAAAAAAACTACCATCGTACCGTTAACTTCAATGAAACTTAGATGTCAAAGTTTCATTTGAAGTAATTGCCAAACAGTATATGTGCTAATAAAAATCATACCTAAAAATAGTTAAACAGGTATTTACTCTGATTAAACATTTTTTTAACGTAGCTAATCGAAAAGAACGAATTGTTCGTACTTTGTGATTGTATTATTTTAATACTAAGGTAAAATGAGAACAATATCTATTTAAAAAAATTTGAACATGAAAGGGTAGTAGTGTTGGTTGAAAGGAAGAGAAAAATTGGCAAATGAAAACTTTAGGGATCGCTTTACACCTCAGAGTATTCGAAGTCGAACATAGCATTAGGCTCTGTTTTCTTAGACCCTGATACGGTTGTAAGGGGCATTAGAATTTATTGAAGCAAAAAAGATTCTACGACGTGGACACCAACTTTATCAAACCAATGTTGGATCTAAATAAAAAATTAAGCTATTGATATTGTGACCATAACGAATGCGTTTGGAATCCAAAAACTCAATTTGGAGATGTTGGTGGATGTTCTTACTAGCTGAACTAGCGATGATTTGTTCCGACTGCTGCTTAATATGGAACACTATGCTAAGATTGTGAGCAGAAAATCATATTTAAGAAATTGAATTCGAACCGGCTACAGGAATGTTACAAAGGGATATGACGAAGGAGACGAGCTTGGCATTCAATTTTAGATGAAAGCAGAGCGCAGTATACTAGAAGTTTCTTGAAAAACGTAGTAGAAATGTGTTTTTTGTCTATCTCAGAAGTTGTTGAACACCCGATTGCACGAATTTTGATGACTTGTATCAAAATGATTTGAAGAAATTACCAGGGTTGCCGACGGATATAAAGCTTTGGATAAGATGACAGCGAGGTCTTCAAAAAGAAGAAGCTTATTATCTTAGCTGCTAGACCTGGCAGTTGGTAAAACAGGCTTTGCTTTAAATATTGCTCAATAATATTGGAACAAAGACAGGATAAAACAGTAGCTATTATTTAGTTTTAGAAATGGAGAGCAGAAAATCACTAGTAATCGAATGCTTTGGCTGCTGAAGGTAGTATTGATGGAGTAATTTGCGTACAGGGAATCTCCTCTGAGGAGAATGGCAAAATTTAATCGTTGCTATGGGTAGTTTATCTAAGCAGTATTTATATTAGATTGATACACCTCGGAATTTTAGACGCTTTTTGCTGAAATTAAAGCAAATGTCGCCGTTTGAAACAAGAAAAGGCGAATTAAGGTCTAATATTAATGATATTTACAGTTGATTAGATAGGTAACTGAAGAGAGAGTCGCCAACAAGGAAGTTCTCTGAAATTCGCGACAATTAAAAAAAAAAGCTACAAAGGAATTTGGACGTAACCTGTGATGGCCTTATCTCGTTATACGTGGCGTTAGAACAACGGACAAGATAAACGTTTCTCAGTATTTAACGTGGATATCCGTGGAGTCGGGTTCTATCGAGCAAAGATTGACTGACATTGTTGGCTTTTCTTATCGAGATGAAATGATCGTGGGAGAAGCGAGAAGACCGAGCAGAAGAAAAAGTTGGCTGGGCAAAGAAAACAATCATTAGAAGTCATATATTGAGAAAAATAGAATGTGGGTTGACGATTGGCACAGTTTTAAAGCTCTGTTAAGGGAATACAATAAAATTTCAATCATTATACCTATTTCCCAGAAGATAAACCTCAAAGATTTAAAAGAAAAAAAGTTAAACGGACATTGTTCGTTTTTAACTTTTATTTTTATTTTGATGAACATAAAAAAAAATGAAATATTATGTCGTATATTTGCGTGTAATACATATACTTTTTTTATATGATTATTCGTATTTTTATTGAAATTTTTCTTTAAAAAATCTGATAAACTTGATTGAGTATTTCAGAAAAAAAAACTTTCGGATGAGGTGTTTAATGTATTCAGTTTAGTAGGTTGGCACGCAATGAGGCGACGAAGGGAAAAGGTAAAATTACAGAATCTTTTGTGAAGTGAAAATCTGCAGAAATTTTATTGCACGGTTATTCAAGCGAGGCGATTAATGCGGGAACATACAATAAATTTAATGAAAAAACATATACAACTACATTTAATTCCATCCGGTATTTTGCTTCTAAAAAAATAAGTTCAATTTGGAAATGGTGTAGTATCAATCCTAAAAGCTCTATTACAGAACTCGCTTTATTTACATGAGGAACGGTATTATATATAAGCACAGAAAATCTTACGTTATTTCTGGACCGAGCAACATGTTATATTTACCTTATATATTCAAACTAGTCATCAATTACAAAGAAGATTCAAAAGGGCCGGAGCAGGAAAATTGGAAACGACGCCGATTTTTTAAAGGAATTGGAAACCTGCTTTATATGGATAAAAGCTTGCCCCAGGGTGGGGGATAAGAATTGCGGAATTTACTAGATAAAGAAATTTTTTGAAGACGCTCTTGCGCAGTAATTTAGAAGAAAAAAAATCAATTTATTTTACAAAAAAAATATATCGTTTTCAAAACCAAATTGAATTTTCAGATTTTTTTTTGAAGGGAATATTATCAATATGGTTCAAGAAATAAAAAAATATTATATGTGATACTTCAGTTATTTTAAATGAAAGCATTGGTTGCTAAAAACGGGTGTGGTTGTTTATTTGGGAAGAGGTGGCTCAAGGAGTTATGCATGGGAGGATATTCCGATTTCAAGGGAAACGTTATCCGTTTGTAACATCTTCTAATCCTGTTGCAGGGGGGGTTAACCAATAAGGAGCGGTGTGGGTCCTGCTAGAAGATAGATAAAAAGTGGTAGGAGTATTGATTTTAAGCTTTATTTACTTTCTCGGTGGTTGGAGGATGGCCCTTTTCCCCAACTGAAATTTAACATTTGATTTGAAATAGAGTGAAAACGTATTCGCCGTATTGGAAAAGAGTATTCTCCTCCTTTCC
>Ga0163217_1054316_pt1 | contig 10622 bp, 8 predicted proteins | sample SynspAceP_FD_185933 | JGI IMG/M metagenome (GOLD analysis project Ga0163217, IMG submission 185933) | Saline lake microbial communities from Ace Lake in Antarctica - Synechococcus sp. Ace-P (PacBio error correction) | ecosystem: Environmental > Aquatic > Non-marine Saline and Alkaline > Saline ... | reverse complement strand
GACGAGGAAATCCGGTAAAAACTGCGAAGAAACCTTTATTCCTTTGTGTTGGGGAATTTAAGTTAAAATCTTCAAAACCGGGGTTGCTTGATATATTAATAAAACCAAAGCCAACTTCCAATGAAAAACCTTGGTTCCCTTCTCACTGTTGACAAAGCATAACCTAACCGTATCACATCTGCCCGTTCAGAAAGATTCCTCTCCATATGAGGTGTGGCCACGAATCGGAATTTTACCAGATGTCCAAACCCAACCGCTAATCAAATCCACTATAGATTAAACCGACTGTAACAGGTAATAATCCTTCTTCTATTCTTTTTAAGGCTGTATCTTAGATCCGTGTTTTTGGTAATAAAACTTGTCTTACCTGAAAAATCGCTGATCTAAACCCCTTAGTCCGTCTACTCCCAATGCTGGCAGCCTGGTTAAAATTCGTATTCGTCCCCTAAATTAAAAGTGGGCTTTCCATTTGGCGGAAGGCACCAATCTGCCGTCGGAAAACTATTTTATTGGTCTAGGGAAAGGCTAGGAACTATATAGGCATAGGACTGTCCCGTGTCTCCATACTGGCTTTATATCCCACCCAAAAGTCAGTAGCCATTTCCATAGTAGGGAAGCGCATTGTCCAAATTTTCATTAAGGTATATTCTGCATCAACTCCCAGAAAAACTGGTTCCTGTTTTTCCTCTCCATTGGCCAGATAAAAGGTGTTCACATACCTATTTCAGTTTCTTCCACTTCCTGACCTTTCCAACGAAATACCAGTTCTGAATTTTCCTCCAATTGGCCGCGGCCAGATAAGGAGGGGTGAAAAATTTAAATGTTGGAATTTTCACCCTATTATAATCCATATCCAAAGTATCATCGAAATTTCGGATCATTTCCCTTATCGAAAAAGTTAATGCTGAAATTAGGGCTTTAAAACGAGCGGCCAGTTCAAATTTCCCAGGTTCTGCGAAAATATGGGCCCAAATTCACCTTTGTAGCCCAACTCAAAACCGTTGGTTGCAAAAATAATAAGCGCGTTGTAATAGTGTTTGAGTGGCTGTAGGGATTTTGTCTAAACCCGTAAAAAGTACTTGTGCACAAATCCTAGTTTAATTTCCATCATCTGGGATTAAAATCCTAACGGAAGGAATTTCTGTCTGTACTGTTTCTAAGTTTTAACGGTTGATAAAGGTTGCGTTTCATAATCGTTCGTAAAGCCTTAGCTTGGCGGCCTTGGATTTTTTTGAAGGTATTTTTCTTGGTCTTATGGTCATATATCCAAGTATTGGATCCAGTGGAGATGTCATATATATCTTTGTTTTTGCGCCCTTCTATAAGTCTTATTTGATCTTATTGGCCTTTCTCCCGGTAACTTCCGAAAATATCATCGTCATCTAAGGCCGTAGATCCATTATTTCCTTGTGGTGTAGGCTATTGAATCTCTTTTTAAAAAAAGAGTTTCGACCTTTTCCCGTCTATATTGCCGATATTGCCTGAATCTCCGTTTTCGCTGTCGTTCAAATTATTAATTTCGAACCAATCATCCTTATCGGTGCCCTTTATGACAACGTATTGTAAGCCGCCAAAAAATAGTCATCGGCAATTTTGGGCAGATTTTTTGATCGGATATAAGTACGGTTCTTTAAATCCAGGATATTTCGTCCACAATTTCTTTGGAAAGGGAAGCAAAGCTTTTGTCTTAACCTCCGTGCTTATGTTTTGCTGAGAAATAAATTGCACCTGTCCTCCCAATCGGATTTGGTGCGTTTGGGCCAACAGTGTTACAATCCAAAGCATAAGCACTCTTGTTAAAAGGCTTCAACATTTTCTTAATGGTCATTGTTAAACCTTCCATCATTCCTAAGGCCGGAATTGTTCTTGTGGCAAAAGCTCATAAGGGCACCATCCCCAAATGAATACACTTGGTCCACGATCTTTCTTGGTATGGCCTCAAAAAACAATTTTTCCCGTTTCCTCATCCTTTGATTTTCTCCCAACGCCACTGATCGTCGTGTCTGTCCAATCCCTTATTACCATATCAAATAAGCGGGTCCTTAGGTATTCTGTCCGGTATTAACCACATATTTTTCGTCTCGTTTAATTATTATCGCATCATGTCCCAGCGGCTTTCAATTTTATGGCATTAACCAAAGCTCCCAAATTCTCCATGGCATCGCCTACCTGTTCTTCCAAAAATAAAGTTCATCCCAAATTCGCATTAAAGTTCTGCAAGGGTCGATGCTTTGATTGTAGTATAACATCTAGGGTTGGTATGGTAAAGGTCTATTGCATCGGAAAGGGTGCCCACTGTCAGAAGACCATATGGTAGGGCCCCGTATAGAATCCATCAAAGTTTTCTGTATAGTGTCCTTAAATTCTCCAATGGACGTATTTATTTTTACACCAACGCCATGGCCTGAGGTATACCTCCTGGCACTTTTTTTTTACGGCCCCTTATTACGTATTTCCTTTCCATTTTTATCTTTAACCGCCAACAGGATTTGGGATTGGTTACCGCCACCTTTACGGACGGGCCTTAAACCGCCATTACAGCGATCTAATCTAAAGCGTGGGGGGGCATTTTACCTCAATACCGTAATAACTTCCGGTAACGTTCGGCCCCAAATAGTTTTAAAGGAATTCACTTTTTTTAATGTCTTCCTGTCGATAGACCGATGCTTTTATTCTTTTGAAAACACTTCACCCATCAAAGTCATAATTTTATTTCTATCTGTGGCAGCCACTTGGACGAGATAATAGGTCCTGATCATAATTTGGGCCACCCCAAAAAATTACCTTACCTCTGAGGAAAGCCATCTTTGTAAAACTCTAATTGTGCAAAGCCCCATTCTCCCCCGTGGAGGAATTTTAGAACCGTTCAATAAATCGGGTAACTCCTGCTTTAGGCACCTAGAACCACTTTACAAATTCTGGGGGCGGTGTTGTCCTCCACCGATATATTTGAAGCGGAATGTTCGTGTCCCGAAGTAAAAATCACCTCTGTCAGAGTACTGTGCCAGGTTGATTATACGATTCTTAAGTTTCCGTATATCTTTTATCTTAGATCAGCAATGAGGCTTCCGTTGTTCTTCTTATTTTAAGCGTGGCAAAAAGAGCCCAAAATAGCGGAAAGGGAAGTTGCCTCCCACCAGGGTTTAAGTGAAGTTTGGCGGAGTACTGTCCACCGGCGGACCATAGCTTGGAACATTGGGTGGTTTGTAGGGCCAAATGGTAGTTTCTTGTCCCTATTATTTTTGATTAGACTTTCCAGTTCCTCAAAAAAGGGCCCCCACGATCTTTTTATTTCGCATTTGTCGTTCATGGGTGGGATTGTTGGTCCCAATTGGTCAGGTTACCATTTCCGTATCAATAGCGATAACCAACAATTTTATCGCTTGATATCTATTTTTTTTTTATGGGCAAAAACCATCTCAGGAAAAAACATCTTTACTTTTCAATTCCTTCTGTATATATTTTTTGTTGTCTCTCCAGTCCTCCCAAGGCCCCTCGTTGTACCAGTCGTGGTTTCCAGGAATAAAGATAGGACTCCCCTTAAAATGGGTTAAGGGTTTTCCAGTTGGCATCCAAATTGTTTTTTAGCGTTCTAAATTAGGCTTGTGTGGAATCCTTTTTATTGGGCAATTCCGGCAGGGTAGATATTGTTCTCCAGGAATAGTGCGGTTACTGTTTTGTCAGGCCCTTCTCTAAGGATTTTAAACGTTTAGCGCTCATTTTTTATCATCCATGGATCATTTCCCGCATCGCCTTCAAATAAAACGTGTGTAATAATTCCTTGTCACGAGGGTATCCACTAAATTGCTTTCTTCCGCCATTATTAGTTTTTATAGGTGGCACAAGCCTACCAAAGAAAAAGTATCAGTATTAGTATCAACGTAATGTTTTCTTCATGTAGCTTCAGTTTAGAAATCAAAATTTTGTAATTTGTTGATTTCATATTTAACTCTATGTCGGGATACCATCGAAAAACTGAAGCTTTTGTTGTTGATTTATTATCAAATAAATTAGATAACAGTTATTTATACCACAATTTAAGTCATACACGGAGGGTTGTTAAAAGTACTAAGAATTATTGAATTTTTTATAAGTTGAGCAAGAGGAAACGGAACTTGTACTTACTGGCGGCTTGTTGCATGATACTGGCTATACCAATGGGTCTGAGAATCATGAAGAGATCAGTTGGAATATAGCTCAGGATTTTTGAAAGCCGAGAATTATGGTGAGAAAAAGATAGAGACCATATGTAGTCTATAATGGCTAACCAAAAGATATATGAGCCCAAAACCTAATGGAAGAAATTATTAGGATGGCGAATTTGCTTCCCATTTTGGGAAGAAGAGTTATATGGAAACGTCCGGAGTTTACTACGGGAGAGTTGGGATATTCAGAACGGCAACCTATACCCAAAAAAGAATGGCGTGAGGCGAATCTTAAATGTTCCAAACAGAACAGCGTTTTTTATACTGATTATGCGCTTGAAAATTGGCAAGGAGAAAAGGATTAAAAATATGGGAGAAGACTTAAAAAGGAAAAGAAGGCTGAGGAAAATTGAGCAAAAAAAGAGAGTTAAAGGCCAAGTATAAGAGTGAAAAGTTCCGATAGGGGAATTCAGACCTTATTTCGGGTAACGTTGAAAAACCATTTGGACCCTAAAGTTGATATCGGCTGATTACCAAAGCCAATATTTGCTATCGTAAATTTGCCATCATAATCTTCCTTTTTGGTATTGTCCAACCTAATTACCAAACTGGACGTCCTTCTAATATGTATTTGATTTACCCTACCCTAATTTTCGTTGTATTTAGTGTGGTATTCCATGGTGCTTGGCAGTTTCTAGCTTACAGGCCTAATGTAACCCAAGGGGATTTACCAAAAGAAGATAGTGAAACAACGAAAAGTAAACTTGTTGTTTCTTTTGGGAATTTCATAAATGAAAATGGAAGATTATCAATGGGCCATAAATGAGTTGGTTCAGACAAAGATTATTATATATTCTTTCCCGACAAAAGACTTATATTATCCTTGGGTTGGTATTGCATAGGAAGTATAAATATTAAGGTGACCATCATTAAAGGAATAATCTATAGCCTTTGCCCGTCGGCCTTTCGTATTTTGGCCAGATCCCGCGTATAGGGTCCACCTTAATATTTTATACTTCCTATGCAATACCCAACCCAGATAATATAGTCTTGGTCAGGGAAGAATTATTATATCTTTGTCCTGAACAAACTCAATTAATTGGCCCATTTGTAATCTTCCAATTTCATTTTATTGAAAATTTTCCCAAAGAACAACCAAGTTTTTACTTTTCGTTGTTTCACATTCTTCTTTGGTAATTTCCCCTGGGTTACATTAGGCCTTTGAGCTAGAACTGCAAGCACCATGGAAACCACACTTAAATACAACGAATAATTAGGGTAGGGTAAATCAAATACATATTAGAAGGACTGCCAGTTTTGGTAATTAGAGTTGGACAATACCAAGGAGTTATGATGGCATTTACCAGATAGCAGAATATTGGCTTTGGTATCAGCGATATCACTTAGGGTCAAATTGGTTTTTCAAACGTTACCCGAAATAAGTCTGAATGTTCCCCTATCCGGACTTTCTACTTCTTATACTTGGGCCTTTTAAACCTCTTTTTTTTTGCATAAATTTTCCTCGCCTTCTGTTCCTTTTAAAGTCTTCTAATATTTATCCTTTCTCCTTGCCAATTTTCAAGCGCATAATCAGTATAAAAACGCTGTTCTGTTTGGACATTTTAAGATTCGCCTTCACGCCATTCTTTTGGGTATAGTTGCCGTTCCCTGAATATCCAACTCTTCCCGCAGTAACTCCGACGTTTTCCATATAAACTCTCTTTCCAAAAATGGGAAGCAATCGGCATTCCCTAATAATTTTCTCTTCCATTTAGGTTTTGGCTCATAGTATTCTTTAGGTAGCATTTATAAGACTACATATGTCTCTATCTTTTCTCACCATAATTCTCGGCTTTCAAAAAATCCTGAGCTATATCGACAACTGATCTCTTTCATGATTTCTCAGACCCATGGTATAAGCCAGTTATCATGCAACCAAAGCCGCCAGTAGTACAAGGTTCGTTCGCCTTCCTTTGTCTCAACTTATAAAAATTCAATATCTTTCAGGTACTTTTTAAACAACCCTCCGTGTATGACTTAAATTGTGGTATTAATAACTGTTTATCTAATTTATTTGATAATAAATCAACAACAAAAGCTTCAGTTTTCGATGGTATCCGCATAAGGCCTTAAAATATGAATTCACAAATTACAAATTTGATTTCTTAACTGAACTACATGAGAAAACATTACATACTAATACTGATACTTTTTTTTTGGTAGGCTTGTTGCCACCTATAAACTAAAATATGCGGAAGAAAAAGCAATTTAGTGGATGCCCTCGTGACAAGGAATTTATTACACACGTTTTATTTGATAGGCGATGCGGGAAAATCTTCCAATGGATGATAAAAATTGAAGCGCTAAAAACGTTTAAAAATTTGCCTTAGAGAAAGGCTGGACAAACCAGTACCGCACATTCCTGGAGGACCAAATATCTACCTGCCGAATGCCCAATAAAAAGGATTCCCACACAAAAGGCCTTATTTTAGGACGCTAAAAAACAATTTGGATGCCCAAACTTGGAAACCCTTACCCATTTTTAAAGGGGAGTCCTAATCTTTATTCTGGGAAAACCACGACTGGTACAAACGAGGGGCTGGAGGACTGGAGGACAACAAAAATATTATTACAAGAAGGAATTGAAAAGGTAAAGATGTTTTTTTTTCCTTGAAATGGTTGGCCCCATAAAAAAAAATTAGATATCAAACCGATAAAATTGTGGTTATCGCTATTATTTTTTACGGAATTGGTTACCCTTGACCAATTGGGACCAACTCCCACCATGAACGACAAATGCGAAATAAAATGATCGTGGGGCTTTTTTGTGAGGGAACTGGAAAGTCTAATCAAAAAAAAATAGGGAACAAGGACTACCATTTTGGCCCTACAACCACCCAATGTTCAGGCTATGGTCCGCACGGGTGGACCAGTACTCCGCCAAAACTTCACTTAACCTGTGGGAGGCAACTTCCCTTTCCCTATTTTGGGCTCTTTTTGCCCAACCTTATAAGAAGAACAAAAGCGGAGCCTCCATTGCTGATCTACAGGTAAATAAAGATATACGGAACATTAAGAATCGTATAACAACCTTGGCCACAGTACTCTGACAAGGTGATTTTTTACTTCGCGACACGAACATTCGCTTCAATATTATCGTGGAGGACAACACCCCCCAGATTGTAAGTGGTCTCTGGTGCCAAAGCAGAGTTACCCGATTATTGAACGGTTCTTTTAAAATCTCCACGGGAGAATGGGCTTTGCACAAATTAGAGGTTTACAAAGATGGCTCCTCAGGAGGTTAAGGTATTTTGGGGTTGCCCAAATTATGATCAGGACCCTATTATTCTGTCTCAAGTGCTGCCACCAGGATAGAAATAAAAATTATTGACTTTGATGGTGAAAGTGTTCCAAAAAGAAATAAAAGCATCGTCTATCACAGAAGACATTAAAAAAAAGTGAATTCTTTTAGAACTATTTGGGGCGAACGTTACCGAAGTTATACGGTATGAGGGTAAATTGCCCCACGCTTAAGATTAAAGATACGCTGTATGGCGTTAAAGCCGTCCGTAAAGGTGCGGTAACCAATCCAAATTCCTTGCGGTTAACAGATTAAAAATGGAAGGGAATTTACGTAATAAGGGCCGTAAAAAAAAGTGCGGTATTACCTACAGCCATGCTTTAAAAATAATACGTCATTGGAAATTTAAGGGACACCTATTTACAGAAAAACTTTTGATGGATTTCTATACGGGGCCTACCATTATGGTCTTCTGGACAGTGGGCACCCTTTCCGATTGCAATAGACCTTTACCATACCAAACCTAAGTTATACTATCCCAAAGCAATCGACCCTTGCAGAATTTAATGGCGAATTTGGGGAGAACTTTATATTTTGGAAGAACGGTAGGCCGGATGGCCAGGAGATTTGGGCAAGTTTGGTTATGCAATAAATGAAAGCACCTGGGGACATGATCGATAAAATTAAACAGAGACGAAAATATTGTGGTTAATACGGGACAGATTACCTAAGGACCCGCTTATTTGATATGTTTAAATAGGGATTGGGGACAGACACGACGCATCAGTGGCGTTGGGGAGAAATCAAGGATGAGGAAAACAGGGAAAATTGTTTTTGCAGGCCAGACCAAGAAGATGGACCAAGTGTATTTCCATTCTGGGGGATGGGCCCTTATGAGTTTGCCACAGAACAATTCCAAGCCTAAATAAGGACATGATGGAAGAGTTTTTAACAATTGACATTAGAAATGTTTGAAAGCTTTAACAAGAGTGCTTATTGCTTTGATTGTTACCACTGTTGGCCCAACCACCAAATCCGATTGGGAGAGACAGGTGCATTTATTTTCAGCAAAAACCATAAGCAGGAGGTTATAGACAAAGCCTTTGCTTCCTTTCCCAAGAAATTGTTGGACGAAAAATACCTGGATTTAAAAGAACGTACTTATATCCCGGATGTCAAAATCTGCCCAAAATTGGCCGATTGACTATTTTTTGGCGCTTAACAAATACGTTGTCATTAAAAGGGCACCGATAAGGATGATTGGTTCGAAATTAATAATTTGAACGGACGCAAAACGGAGAAGGATTCAGCATATTCGCAATATAGACGGGGGAAAAAAAGTCGAAACTCTTTTTTTAAAAAAGAGATTCAATAGCCTCACCACCAAGGAAATATGGATTCTACGGCCTAGATGACGATTGATATTTTCGAAGTTACCGGGAGTAAGCCAATAAGATCAAAAATAAGGACTTATAGGAGGGCAAAACAAACGATATATATTGACATCTCCACTGGAATCAATACTTGGATATATGACCATAAGACCAGAAAAAATTACCTTTCAAAAAATCCAAGGCGCCAAGCTAGGCTTACGACGATACGATTATGAAACCAAACACTTAATCAACCGTTAAAAAACTTTAGAAACAGTTTAACACAGACAATAATTCCTTCCGTAGGATTTAATCCAGATGATGGTAATAAAAAACTAGGATTTGTGCCACCAGACTTTTTACGGTTTAGACAAATTCCCTACACACTTCAACACTATTACAACGCTGCTTTATATTTGCAACCAACGGTTTATTGAGTGGGCTACAAGGTGAATTGCCCATATTTTCGAGAACTGGGAATTTGGAAACTTGAGCCGCTCGTTTTACAAGCCCTAATTCAGCATTTAACTTTTTCGGAATAGGGAATGATACCCGAAATTCGATGATACTTTGGATATGGATTATAATTAGGGTTGAAAATTCAACATTTAATTTTTCACCCTCCTTGATCTTGGGCCGGCCAATTGGAGAGGAAAATTCAGAACTTCGGGTATTTCGTTGGAAAGTCAGGGGAGTGGAGAAACTTGAAATGGTTATGTGAACACTTTTATCTGGCCAATGGAGAGTAAAAACAGAACAGTTTTCTGGGAGTTGATGCAGAATATACCTTATGAAAATTTGGACAATGCCGCCTTCCCTACTTTATGGGAATGCTTTACTGCACTTTGGTGGGATATAAAAAGCCGTTATGGAGAACAACGGGACAGTCCTATGCCCCTATATAGTTCTAGGCCTTTCCCTAGACCATAAATTAGTTCCGGACGGCAGATTTGGTGCTGGCCGCCAAATGGGAAAGCCCACTTTAATTTTTAGGGGACGATTACGAATTTTACCAGGCTGCCAGCATTGGTGGAGTAGACGGACTAAGGGGGTTTTAGAAATCAGCGATTTCAGGTAGACGAGTTTATACCCAAAACCACGGATCTAAGATTTACAGCTTAAAAGAAAAAGAACAGGATTATACCTGTTTACAGTCGGATCTATAGTGGATTTGATTACGGTAGGGTTTTTGGACATCTGTAAAAATTCCGATTTCGTGCCACAACCTCATTATGGAGGGGAGATTCTTTCTGAAACGGGGCAGATGTGATACGGTTAGGATGCTTTGTTCAAACAGTTTGTAAGAAGGGGACCAAGGTTTTCATTTGGAGTTGGCTTTTTTTGGTTCTAATATCAAGCAACCCCGGTTTTTGAAGATTTAACTTTAATTTCCCCAACACAAAGGAATTAAAGGTTTCTTTCCATCCTCCAGTTTTACCGGATTCCTTCGTCCGAAAGCAATAGGGTATCGTTATTGGTTAAAAACAAACTGATTCCAAATTGTGTATATTTACAACCAAGAATCTATGGTGGTAGTTAAGGTTCAAGTGGAAAGGAAAAATTATTTCCATGGTAAAATTTCTGCTAAAACACCCCATTTTTAAGGGTAACCATTTCCCGTAAGCCAACTATAGGTTTTTTTTGCCATCTGGGGGGAAAATATTTCCAGCAGAAAAAGTTAACTTTTGTCCCTTTTTATCTTTACCTTTCGGGAAGGAACAAAAGGGGAAACCTAAAAACTTACATTGGCCTTAATTTTTTTTGTTTTTCCCCTTTCAATTCTTTCTCCCTCCCTTTTCGCTC
>Ga0163217_1043419_pt1 | contig 10622 bp, 11 predicted proteins | sample SynspAceP_FD_185933 | JGI IMG/M metagenome (GOLD analysis project Ga0163217, IMG submission 185933) | Saline lake microbial communities from Ace Lake in Antarctica - Synechococcus sp. Ace-P (PacBio error correction) | ecosystem: Environmental > Aquatic > Non-marine Saline and Alkaline > Saline ... | reverse complement strand
GCGTAGTACGTGAACGTACAGAGTAATGCCTGGTCTTCACTTGGGTTTATCTATGAGCTTGTGGCTGTTTGTCTTCCTTTGGTGCGATGGTTCCTCAAGGCCGAAGATTGCTTCATTGATTTGATGTTTCGGCAACAGCGTGGTGGCGTCGTGATTTGTTGGTATGATGATTTGCGTTTAGGTCTTATGCGCCGGGTTCTGTTGATGGGGCGATTTGAATAAATCCAGCTTTCAGGAGTAAGAATTGGTTATATTTTTCTTGTTTGATTCAGAGAGGACAGCCAAGCTGCAAATAACTACAAACGCTGCCAATGAGCCCAAGAATAAACAATAGCGGGGATTACCCTGACCTCTGACCGATTGTTGTTAGTGGACTGAGAACTGCCGATAGTTCTGGCTTGGAGGAGTTGCCTTGCAGCCTTTTGCTTGGACATTTTTATTCGGTATTCGGACGTTCTTTCAAGGTAAATGACTGGTTGGTAGGGAAGGTAGACTCTCAGTGAGTCATGGTGAGCGAGTCTCGGCGCGAGCAGCAATGGTCCTTCTGGTTCCCGGTGCGCGCTTTTGGCTCTTCGATGGCATGCTGCTCCGAGAGTCTCAACTATGGCGTGTGAGTAGATCCTGCTGGGATCGGCAATTGTGAGCGAGTTGTGAACTCTACTGTCTGTTGAGTCTGCTGCTAGGCGTGACCCCGACGCTCCAAGGCTTCTCCAGCGTCGGCAACACATCGTTGATCTCCTTGCTCGGGGAATGGAACGATTGCGGGCACCTTCTCACTGGTCTGTAACACATGTCCCAGCTTGAGCTGCGCACACCGGCGTTTGAAGTATTGAAGCATCTGCATGACCAGATCTTCGCCCCTCAGATCCAGGGCAGGTGCGGGAGATGCGCTGAAAAGTGTCTCGCTGTCCTCACACCCAGCAGGGGAATCAGCTTTGCAACCTAGACGGACGGCAATCACCACCGATAAGCTCGACAGAACTGAACACCGAAGCGGACTCGGCCACGCTGAGGCGAAGGCCCAGCTGGGTTGTGGCGGGAGTTCTGAGTGGACGCTCTGGTGAAGCCGCCAGGTCCTCGGGCAGAGCCGTTGCGCAGCAGACGGGGTGAGCAGCAGCCTCATCGACGGCCACGGCTGGCGTGAGGGAGAGCCAGCTGGCGGCTGTTGGGGGCAGTCGGCTGGCAGTAACCTGCGAGCTGTCTCGACGTCTCGCTCCCCGTTTTGCAGTCAGCCGATCGAGCGGTGAAGGGTTGGCAGCCATCTCTCAGCAGGTTCTCCTGACGCGTTGGATAGCGCAGCTCGGATGCTGGCGCCGTTCGGCACGATTCTTCGTTGTCGGCGGAGGGCCATACCGACCATCTGACCCTCGATCTATGGTCTACGGGTTCGTAAATAGGTTGGTGCGTAATATGTATCAATCCCCTTTCGCTGCCATCGGGTATCTCAGCCGTGGCCCTGAGCCTCATGGGCCTACAGTGCGCAGGGCGCGCAGCGCCCCCTTAGATTCGTGGTGGTGACCTGCCAGGAACCTGTTGAGCGTTGAGATACGCGTGGCCGTTGGGCACTATGCAGATCAGGGACTCATCTCCCTGGTAAGGTTAGACCATCGGTGTTGGCCATATCACTCCGGACGCCTGTCCGACCGCTTCAGTGGTACTTCTTGAATGATCTCGCTGAATGGTCCCGGTTAAGCGTCACCGATCCATGGGCTTGTTTGAAGTTCTGCTCAGCACATAGCTCCTCGCCTGTGAAGCGGAAGGATTCCCGCCCGTTTAACAGGATAACCAGGGGTGTTCTTCTGTTTACGTGGCTCGCGCCAGGGCTGCGATGGCCACTGTAATCAGCAGGATCAGCAGTTGCTAGTGCTCTGAGCAGGTCGTATAGCCGATCCAGTAATTGGTGTCGCTTTCTGGAGCGTTCGCCTGAGCGAGCCATGATCAGCGCTCCTCCTTCCCGTCAAGATCTTCGTGCCATCGGGCCCTTGCCAGTGAGCTCAGGACTTGAGCAGGCGGGTCTTTCGGAGCATCGCATCCACTTAAAACTCGATCTAGCCCCTGGCTGAGGGCCTTGGCATTCCGGGCATCGCGTTTGATAGCTCAATGAGTGCGGCTCGTGGGTGTGATGCCGCACCAAGGATCCTGCTGCAATTGATGGAACGTAGTGGTTGCTCGATGTCTCTGCTGGGTCTTTGCTTTGCTGCGCTCGGCCAGCAGGCCTCATCCTCGAATTTTGGCATGCTGCACCTCGAACTCACAAAGCCGCTGGGTTGAGGTCATCGAGGCGCACGCACATGAGATTCCAGTTTGTGAGTCTACGGCTCGGAGTGCATCGGCGAAACATCCTTGGCAGCTTTTCGGCCGAGGCATCGGTAGCCAGGCGAGCGCGGACTGATTTGTTCGCGACACCTCAAGGCGCTGTTGCGGTCGCGCTGATGATCCTCAATGATCGGCTCTCGCCAGCTGCTTGCCTGGCTTCCGTTACGACGATGGGTGCTTGCCCTCAGCGACAAGGCTGGCCTGCTGCAGCGAGTGAATCCTGTTTGCATCTGGCTGGGCTGGGCGAGTCGGTGCAGGCTGCCAGTCTGTTTCGGCCGTTTGAGCGAGCAACTTCCATTCCGATTGGCTGAGCATCAGCCCATCTCGGCACATCGATCAAGCGGGCACTGATGGCCATCGGAACTGGCTGTGATCTGCTCCTGGGATTCCTAGACCTCGTACGATTGCTTGCAGTCGAGGCGAAAGTCATAGTGTCATACTGAAAGCCTGTGCCGCCTGGCACGAAATCCTCCGCTTTCGTTGACGGCATTGGCAACGCGTGCCGAGCTGCAGCGTAACGGCAATCTGTGCCTGGGAGGTGATGTGTGTTGTTGACACTGAAAATCTCCGAGCTTGCGGTAGAAAGCCTCGTTCATTGGGAGATCGACTGCTGCCATGGATGGCGGACGAGGCAGTTCAATTGCTGGTTGCTATCAGTATCCTGAAGTCGATTGGCGTAGGGAGGCCATCACCTTGCTGTCGAGCTGCTGGGGAAGGCACGCATCCAGCACAGCTGGCTCAACCAGGCTTCACAGCGCCTCCAGAGCATTCCTTGGTTGCCGACGATCTGGCGTCCAGCGACAGCACGAGCATAATCAGAAAAGACCGACCAGGCTCGTCTGGAAACGTGCGGGCCTCCCACTCGGGCGGCTCACAATTCGCCGAGGAGACTGTCTATTGGTTTCTTCCGGTGCGTGGCATTCTCTGCCCACGGGCTTCCCAGCGATCTTCCACTCCAGACCAACGGTTCAGGCCCGGGTCAAAGGTACCTCAGGGATAGACCCATCGAGATTCAGGATCCCCGGGGCTTGCTGCAGCCACGCTCTTGGGGCTGACCGCTGTGATCTGTACGCAGAAAAATTAAGGGCAGGGAGATGTTCGGATGCTCACTAGCACTTGAATTCGCGTGTATCGACCTGATCTGACATTGGGCAGAGCAGCGCGATGTATGCGTAGTCTTGATGCGCTCGAGTCGATTGCACCAAGCTCCTGTGGGAATCTCCGAGTTCGTCCTGGTGGAGCTTGGCCAGCCTGGTTCGCCAATGGAGCTGGTCTGCGTGCCAGCCTGCGCGAGATGGTCAATTCGCCAGAAAGGCACCACCACCTATCACAATTCAGTGATGCACGACTTTTGATAGGAGATTGGTATCAGGATCGTCATTCAGGCGAATCGGTCGTCGGAACAATTCTGGTGATGATGTAGTTATCTTCCATTGCTAGTCCACCGGTCCTTAGGGGGATGGCTCCACAGTTGGCCTCTGCACCAGACGCCTGGTCCAATCCGAACACCTACCAGAGAACATGGTTAAGCTGATTATCAGCAAGGCAGCTAAGGCAAGACGCCGTAATCGGATGAGGTACAGCAAAATCTGATCTCTCAAGTTTCTGCTGTAGACAGCGTCAAAGAAATCTCAGTGACTCCCTCATCGCCAGCGAGGAAAATGCTCACGCTGATGCTTGAAGTGGGTGTTGCCACTGCGATGTAGACAGGAGCGAATTGAGTGGCTGAAGAAGCACTGCGTGGATCTCAGTGATTTAGCGCCTCTGTGGCTGCTCGGCCCGATTGATGACACAACATGCCTGGTGTGCCTCAGCCACCCACAGCGAAGAGCCGTGGCTCGCCCAACCCGTGAAGCCATTCTAGATTGCCTATGCTGAGCCACTCCAGTTCTGCGTGACCCTTCGCTCGGCCATGAGGCGTCCAATGCGCACCTCAGGCGGTGAGTATCGATGGCGTAGGAGCTCGAAGACACTTATTGTGCCAGGAGAACCACCTGAGGACATTGGCAAGCCCTCCATGTAATTGGAGCGGAAGTGGTGCTGGTTGCCCGGGCCGGGACCCGTGGAGCGTCCGGACTGCAATTGGACCATTTGAGCGGCGTTGTATAGCATCGCATAGGTTGTTTGAATGCAGTCCAGCCGCTTCCTGCATCTGATCGGACGGCCAGAGTCATGAAGCGGGTGCGTGCATTGGCGCCGTAGATGGCAACTCAAGGAGAAGGAGTGAACCCGAAACCCAAGGCGAACATTCAGGCGCCTGCTGAGCTTGAGCCTTGTGTCCAGCTGGTAGCTCTTTCCAAGCTGATTCAGATGGGCGCAAAGCACGATTCCTTTGGATATGACCTTCCAGATCCCTCGTCCAACTTGCATCACTCAGCGGGCTTCTTTTAATTCCGAACGATATCAGGTGAGGTCTGCTCTTCATAGTCATAGATCCCGCCTTCTGGGCTTTTGTCGTGAAGCTTCTCCAGGCGTTGCTGGGCGGTTCGACGAGCCGAGAAATGTGTCCCGCGCACGCGAACAGCAAAATAGCTCCTCACCTCCCAGTGACAACCTGCCAATTTTGTGGGTTTCTTTGCTTGTTTGAGGTGCCCCGCGTCATTGCTACTTCTGATTCGCTGAAATATTCAGCCGTCCTGCCACCGTTAACTCACGAAAATCGTGGGCCCTGTCGTTGCGGTGAACAGTCAGGTATGTTAGTCGTGCCATGTGACCTCGTCGCAGGGGATACGGCGGTGGCGTTGGATGGAGGCGACGCTGCGGACGGCTCGGCGCGGATAAAAAAAAAAAAAAAAAAATGCTTTGCCGTATCACAGTAGAGATTAAGTTGTTCGTGTTTGTTAATTTGCTCTCTCCGGAATCCAGCTCTTGGCTGTCCGAGTAGAATGTACAAGATGTGGATGCTTGCCTTCGCTGCTCTTCACGAGGCCTGCGCTCGTATTGATTCAAGGCTGGTATTTCTCCATATCCTTTATTTGCTCTCGTGAGTGTCTCTGAGGCGCTTCGCATCCAGTCCTTGTTGTGGCGAGCCACCAATATATCGTATCTGCACAGGTGGCAGTCTCACCCCCTGATAAAGATATCCAGCTAATGCCATTGGCGGTGCCCCGACCTCTATAACAAACAGAAGATATCATGTATCGTCTGTGCTATATCGATCTAGTGCCACCTTATGTTGGTAGTGATGTCGTGGCGTGGCTCTTGCTGGTGTATGATTAGCTCTCGAGTGTATTTGTCAGCTGGATATGATATAAAAATTTAGAAAACTTCTCAAGCAGGACGATATTGATAAGTTACGGCTCTTGTACGACGCAATAGATGCTGTCTTCTATGGATCAGATAAGTGAGTGAATAGCGAGCGTGCTCGACATCGCTGCAAAGATTTTAGCTGTTTAATTTATGTCTGATATATCTTCTAGCATATAGTGTGCAAATATTATATAATGAAATAAAAATATGTGTATGTGTACAAGTGCATATAGACGGTTTTATCGCGCAGGAGAAGCATCAGAATAAAATATTAACCGCGGCTCTTCGTGGATCCACTCACGGGCAAGGATGCGTCTTGTCTCACGCAGGTGTTCTGGGATTGAAGTGTGCACCTCATGAAATCCCATCACAAAACGCTGTCCAACTCGCTCACGGCACTCTCCTTGCTCAATTCGACTTGGGGCAAAAGAGGCCTGTGCCGCGGGCATGCGTCGGCCTACATACCCCAAAATGTCAAGGGGTAGATATCAGTCTTGCGAACTCTCGGCAGAAGAATGCTAGATCTAATATCCAGAGGCCAGAGCTTCGTCGTAGTTTGTGAACAAACATAATAACCCAGACCTCGCAAGCCTCAGGTAACTGTCTTAAGTGAGGATTTGATGTTATTAGGAATCTCAATGCGTAAAATCCAACGTGGCCTCACCAATAGGTTCAATGCCTCTCGTTCCGATCACAGACTCTTTTCGCCGGAGACATCAGGTCTTTGACTGGGGGATCAAAATTTCCCGGAGATATCGGCTCCGCCCCATTTTTTCGCGAAGCGCGAATTTTCCCCAAGGCCGCATTGTATCTCCCGCTTAAAGGCATTGGATAGAAGTTGTGGGACCGCAGGCTCGCCTCTGGGCGGTCTCTCTACTCAAATCCAGATGCTCCTGCGCTGCAGCTTCTATCCTATCAGTATCATCGCAGGATGAGTTCGCCCCCCTGCCCATCTCGTTCGAGCCGTTGATGAAACGGGCCACCGTTGGCGCTGCCCTAGATACACCGGTGCATTGTCAAGTGCCTTGCTTTGCGTGAAAGGCGTGCCCCCCTGGGCTCACCAGTTAACCAGGCCGAACCAAAACGGTATTGGTAAATCCCGCCAAGCTGCACCCTCCATTCAGTGATAAGCCCAATAGTCATCCGCTTCGCCCATAAAAGGTCATGCGATCCTGCTCAGCAATCCCAGGAAGCGCAGACAATAATGCCAGCCAGCTGGATTTGAGTTGGACTCTTGGAGAACTCTTTCGGTCCATTTCATTCTCTTTCGCTCTGATATCTTGTTCCAGTTAGCCCAGGTGCAAACAGAAATTGAGCGAGCATGAAGCGAGGGTTTTGATTGAGAAGAATGCTGGTGCAGACTGTTGGCAGCAGGGGATAGACAACCCTGGCTGCAGGCACCCATTGTACCTGCCAGATGCTGATGTCTGGGTAGTGCGCCACCTACATCCAGCAGGCGAGTATGAATCATCTGCCGGCCAAGATAGTTGCCGAAATAGCTGGCAAAAGCCACGGCTTCGGTCTGCAGACCTCCTCCCCGCCATTTCCTCCACGAGCTGATGGCTCAGGCCGTCAGAGCAGGGTTGAGCCTCCTTGGCAGAGATCTCCCCCACATGTGTCGGTCCCTAAGTAGTTACGTGACCATTTCATTTAGGCGATAAAAGGCACTTGGAATAAGTAAAACAGCCCGATTGCAGTTCTGGTGCAGCACCACCAGCTTTTGACAGCATTGCTGCTGATCAACAGGGCCAAAATGCTTTGTGGAGGAATAGGCTTCCTGATAATTCAGTTGTGCGACACATTTGTGAACCGCCGTTGTATGAACGCCGTTATCGCGTGCATCGCCAGGGCATTGGTGCTGGGCCACTGGAACCCGAGCCTTGATGATAGAGATCTTTGGAACTTTCCTCTTTGACCTGCCTGCACATGCTCATTAGTTGTGTTCAGGGCAGTGGACGTTGGCGGATTTTGTGAATCTATTGGGAAGTAAACAGTCTCTGGGATGAAGGGAATTTATATATAAGAGATTTAGCTGGTCTTTTCTGCGCTTTGGGCACCAGCGTCTAAAGGGAATGACTCGTGCGTGTTTCCAGAGGCCTTACGAGCTGGAACCTCGGATCTCTCTTGGTATGAAAGCAATTGGTGAAGGAGGTGCCGAAATCCAAAGCGCCCCATCGTTCCAGGTGGCAGGACAAGTTTTCCATGGCGGCGTTGGTGGTCGAACTTACACTTGCGAGTAATCTCAGCCCATCACTACTCTCTCTTTTCAATCACTTTTTGATCAGTCTTGGAAATCGCTCAAGGTGAAATACTTGACGTTTTCCTGGCCGTCTCGGACCCGTGTGCAGTTCATAATCGCTGAAGCCATCAACCGTCAGGCCTGTTGCTGCTGGTCCTCACAGGAAAAATTAGTTAGTTCTTCCACTTTTTGGACCGGAAGTGGTTGTGAATAAAAATGAAATTGTTGGCCAGAAGTGTGATCAGCTGGCATGTCTTTCATCTCGATCTATAGGTTTCTGCTTCCGTTTCGATCGGAAATTACTTCTGGGTGATCGGTATAAGGATCCCTCTGCCCTTTTAAGCTCAGCATCAGGGTTCAGCATCGAATCGCCCATTGCCACGACCTCTCCGGTCTGCACAAGGCCTGAGGGAGCAGCTGTTTGGCGGAGTTCACGCGATGTACCTTGAGCAAGGCTCATACGTCATCTCGTGGCTTGCTAAGTGGCAGCAGAGCGTGACGGGATTGCCGATTCACCATCGGTTGCGCCCTCTAGCCGATTGGCAACCAGGAATTCACAATGCCGCTGCGCCTGGCAGCGAGGGAATAGCTCTGCAGGAAGATTCGTCTGTGGGTCAGAACTTTCATCGTTGTCGCCATAGAGCCGCAGCAGCTGGTTGCTTGTATAACCCCACGATCCAGGGTTGCTTGGCTGCGCTATGCAGGGTGATCTCGTTGGCGGGAGACCAAGCCGATTGGCGGCATCTCCGATCCAACCAGAATCACCGGGGCCGATTTTCGGCTGGAGTCTTTCGCAAGGGGCGTGGCGGCGATTCCACTCCAGCTACGAGTTCTGTGTCGTTTGCTCGGGCTGGCACACCTGCAGCCTCGCGAGGTAAGTTGCGCACTGCTGTTTTGGTGTTACGTCTTAGGTGGCCAGGCTGAACAAAGGCAATTTATTATATGCGGTTGTCGGAGAGAAGGGATCGAGAGATCGGCTATCGCTCAATCGTTGAATGGAAACGATTAACCCTGGGGCCATCTGGTTGGCCATCATACTAGATTGTTGCGATCAGGCGAGCCTGTATGAAATTTGCCTCGGCTGATTATGACTGAGCCAAGCTGCGAGTTGACTGCGATGCTGGGCTCCCAGGCAGCTGGTCGGAGCACTGAAACGAGCCTTCAGCCGTCCACTTCATCCCCTGGACGCAGCATGGCAGATGGACGGCTGGGCAGAGCCCGTGCACCGGTTGATGGTGAAGCCAACCACCACCCGCGTCAACCTATTTCAGTGTCACATTGTCAAGGTAGTGTGCCCAGGGTGTTGTGCTTGCTTCGGTCGTGGGTGTAAAAGCAGCTTGTTGCACCGCTTGGTTTTGATCCGAAACAGGCTGACGGGCCAATTATTAGTTGAACAGCCATAAACGGGCTTTTCATACTGCTGCTTCGATAGGGTACTCCGCCAGACTGACACTGCTCTGCTGTGTCTAGTTTTCAAGCCGTAGATTTCCACAGGCCACGTGGCGAAACAGCCGAGAGTCCTTCAGAGAGCCAGCGCGCCTTGGCCTGCTGGAAGTACCGGAGGATTGATCACCGCGTTCCTGCCGTCAACTGGCAGCGCCCTCTGACCAAGGGAGAGGGCAGTGAATTTCACCCGGCTGACTTGGCAACTTCGCTACACGAGGCCGTCTCACGGGCAAATTGTGCCTAAGCTTCTGCTGGTCACGGCTTTGCATTCGCCTCGAGGCGCGCGGAACCTCCACGCCAGACGGTGGGGATCTGTTTCGGGAACCAGGATATTTTGAAAGGATGGTCTCTGGCACAAGAACAGGTAGTGTTCAGGGCCATAGGCAGTACAGGAGGTGATGGTGGTTTGCGAGTCAGGGAAACTGAGAGGTGTCCAAGAGTGTGTGTCGGACCAGTACCATGCCACTCTATCCGTTTAATGGGGGGAACTGTCTTTCGTGCAATGCTGGCTTGCTCCATCTAGGACCATCATGTCATTTCACCATGTCTTTGGCGCTCTTTCCCGGTTAGGGAGCTGCGTGAACTCTTTCACGACGGCGGATCCAAGGGCATTGTCATAGTTGGATTCGCTGCAGCAAACTCTGGGTGAACAGCTAACTGGTGAAGCCGGTGAACCGTGTTGCTGCTTGAAACTGAGGTATTGAGGCCTACCTGCCACTAGTCAAGGTTTCGGCATAGGACATCAACTGCATGGGCTGACTTTTGAGGATTCACGTTCTTCCGTACTGCGGATGCTGGGACGGCATCCTGGGTCCGTGTGGCCTACGCTGGGCTAAAAGAAACTGCCGCGCCCATGGGGCACCACGTGCTGAGGAAAGAACACCACAATCAGAGAGTTTTCTGGGCTTGCATCTCCGCGTTCAAGACTGAAGTGTTCAAGACCAGGCCACCGGCAACCGCGAGACTACGCGTGTGAGAGAGGCTCAAGCTCACCATTACTCACGACTCATGATCTGTTGGGAAATGTCGTTCCAGCTGATTTAGATTCGACTGTGTGCAGCGGTGAGTGCAACTAATGGTGTGCGTAGCACTATGGCATGGGAAGGACGTGGTTGGGACTATTGACGCGTTAATCCCAGCCCCGCCACAGCAACTCCCAGAATGGGCAGCGTTGGCTTTGGGAGCAGGCGCGATGCTGAAGCCATAGCGCGTGCTTTTGATACCCTCAGCTAGCCGATCAGGCTTAGACATGATCGAAGCAGCTGGTTCCGGTGTACTGAAAGCGCGTGTGGCGGGATCTGTATGAGAAGCTGATGTTGCGGTGTATGGACGCCCCGGGGCCGTCCCTCAACCTCTCGTGTGCGAAGTGCGA
>Ga0163217_1041429_pt1 | contig 10622 bp, 11 predicted proteins | sample SynspAceP_FD_185933 | JGI IMG/M metagenome (GOLD analysis project Ga0163217, IMG submission 185933) | Saline lake microbial communities from Ace Lake in Antarctica - Synechococcus sp. Ace-P (PacBio error correction) | ecosystem: Environmental > Aquatic > Non-marine Saline and Alkaline > Saline ... | reverse complement strand
AGGAGCCTCGACGACGACCGCTCGCGGGGCAGGTGTCGGGGAACGGCTTGCGCACAGGATGGCGGCGCGTGAAGGCGGCCACCGTGCGGCCTTTGCCAGCCGCCTGCTCCCCTATGCGGCCAGGGCGTCCTCCCGTGGCCCCCGCTTCCAGTTCCTCAAGCTGCAGTTTCCAGTTGATCGATCAGCCCGCGTCGCGTCGTTCTGACGAGATGCCGTTATTTGTCGCGGCCCCGCAGTTGGCGATCTCAGAGCTTGAGCTCCTGGATCATCGCTTCGAGCAGGAGACAATGCGCGGGTATGTGCCAGCTCGCTTTTCCGCAACATCTGCCCGGCCTTCGGCCGCGGCCAGGGCAGGCCGTAATTTGGAGAGTTCGGAGGCGTATCAGGACATGGCAAAATATTTAGCAGCCGGGCCGCAGGAACGCCAATAAAAAACAGGCCTGTAAACGCAGTTTTTACCCAGCCTTGCAGGGCCGTTGCCGTCCAGCGTGGGTTGCGCCAGTCAATGCCCTCCAGAGAAGATAAGCCCAAACTGCGCCGCCGAGGATCTGCACCGCTTTCGCCCGAGCGGCTCACCGGCCAGATTGAAAACTTGCCTGCCTCCAGGCGCTTCAGATAAGCGACCATGCCACGCCATCATGCCACAAGGATCTTGGACCAATCCGCCTTACGGCCTCGGAAGCAGAAGATCTCGCCGCATGGGGATCGCGGCCGAGCCCTTCTGCACCTGCAGCGCCAAACGTCTTCATGCCTCGCCGCATATCACGGTGACGCCGCCTGCAATCCACACCTCCACAAGCCGCTTGGAACGCGATCATTGCCGGTCCACCACTGCCAAAATCCGGGCAAGCGCTTTCGGGTCTCGACGTCCGTCGGCACGATGAGGCCGACGCCCATTCGGGAAAGGGCAATCTCAACCTGACAGTCCGAAGTGAACAGGAAGTTTGACTGCGGTTAGCTCGTGACGCGGGCGTTTCCTTTCGACACAGTCACCGGCTGCGCAACGATACAGGCGAGAAGACCCAAGCTCACCGTTCGATACTGCCGCCGCCAAGGGTCAGCAGCGGATACGGCAAATGCCATGCCGCCGCGCCGTGGCTGTCGCTTTGCCGGTGGCCAATGAAGCTTTCTCCACAATACAACAGTTTATCATGATCGGACCAAATCCGGCGGCGATCACCAATCGGCGGCGGAAAGAACTTCAATCTGAGGGCGGGCTGATAAATCGGAACATAAGGTCGGACTTTACCATGGATTGAGCCCGGATCAGAACGGCCGCCGCCGGCGAGGTTTACCCAACTTGCGAAAACCGGAAACACCTATTGAAGATGGTCAAGATTCATGCTAGCGGCACAAAATAAAAAGCGATATGCTTGCTGCTTCAAATGGAAAAGAACAATTGCAAGCGCATTGCCGATGAGCGCTAGAGCTTGGTAAGCGGAAACACAAAAATCATGTACCTGATACGACTTTGATCAAAAGAAGTAGATTCAGGTTCCGAATTTGATCAGTTTTTGAAAGGGCCCAATGACAAAACATGATGTTGATTATTCAAGGGATTTATCGGGAAGATAACAGCTTGTTTTCACTGAGGGCTCGAGGTTTCTGTACACCGCTCCCATTTAAACGACAGTTGAGTTGAACGGTCGTCGAGGGGACCTTAGTCCAGCTGCAGCGAACAGAACTTTGTCGCTGACCGACGTTTTTAGCCGCCCAAATGCTTGCGCTCTGCGCGAGTGGCTGCTTTCGACAGGCCCATCGCAAGCATTGAGAGTTACCGCTTGGTCAAGTCCCACTATGGGCCGTTGACGGGCTTCACCTACTGAAACGGGCGTAAACAGCGCGGCTGGGAAAAGTCAGCTTCATGACCAAATTGCCAGTTTCTGCACACATAGCGAACGGTCAGGACGGCTTGTAAGCAGTCCATCTGCCCGGCTCTCTATTTTACTATTTGTACATGAGGCTAAAAGCAACGAAACCGTCTGACGAGCGGGACGTCCACCCAAAAACTTTAGTGAAGGCGTCTCAATGGCCACAAAAATGAAGCTTGCACCTTCGCAATCAACCACTCAGAGGGCCTACGATTTCGCCTTCGTTTAGTGGCGCATACACCTGAGCTTGAGGCCTTCACAATCAGTACCCATTCAGGTCAGACGACGATTGATTTCAGGACGTTGAACCGCCGTCCGGTATGGCATTAAATCGCCGTTGCCTAAGGCGCATTTACGATTATCGAGTATTGGGATATTCCCGCAGTTACTTTGTGCCCACCAATTCCGGGCCGCGTCGACTACATCCACTATCTCGGCGGATCTGCTTGCGATTAGCAACAACCAGACAATCCGCGATGGGCGTCATTTTAAGCGTCTGGACTAGGTTACTGGTTTGCGAGCTTTGTATATCCTCTTACTGGGGCAGAGCGAATACGGCTTGTGCACTTCACTTGCGCCAGGATATCGACGCAGCGGGCGATCAAATCGGCCACTGAAAATTTGGAGTTTCAAGATAATTTGGCAATTACCCTTTAGGCAACAAAGCAAACCGAGATATCTTTTCGCGGGATGATCAGCTCGGCGAAGCTTTTTCACCTGACTATTGCTGCAATCACCTTTCCATGCGTCTATCGAGCAAGCAAACAAGGGCACCCGGCGAAAGTGGGCGAACCTTGGAAAGGGAGAGTTCTACAAACTAAACTTGGGGCCCAAAATGTGAACTTTGGTGTCCGGCGGCGAGATAAAGGTTTGTTGCTCGCATGTCGAGCAGAGCATTGATTTCGCTGACCAATGCCTATGTTTACCCTCGTTGTGTCGAAATGGGACAACCTCCAGCCCCTTTCGTCGAATTTTTGAAGAAGCAAGGTTGCTGAGTATAAAAGTCCGTCGAAATGCACAGGGGCAAAACAAAGTCGTTTTATTGCCTTGGACTTACATTGAAAAAAATTCAAACGTTTCTTGTTTTGCGAAAAAGCGGCCGGGCATTAGGCCCCTTTTGTCGAACTCTGCGATGAAAGCCAATGTCTGCTTCTGTTAAGCTGCTTCGCAGCATCCCGGAATACCTTTTGATGTACGCTTTGGGCCGATCATTACTTCATGGCAAAGGGGGCGGAAGTCCGACCTTCGCCCGCCGAACGCGAAGCTAAATGCTACGACGCTTTGAAGTGGTCCTGCTTTTAGGACAGTGTTGCGGGCTCAGCTAAGATGTAATCGGTTGGTTTCATGCCGCCTTCGGGTTTCGTGCTGTGCGTCGAAGAATGCGTCGTCAGGGGATCGTTTGTCGAGAGCCGTGTGGCGGCGCTTCGAGTTGTAGGAAACCCAAATCAGTCTTTGAATCACGCGTTTAGCTTGGAACCCGTCCTGCAATTCGTGCAGATAGACGGCCTCCTGTGAGCGAAACCGCCCCACAGCCGTTTCGATGAATATATTGTCGAGATTTACCGGCCCGCCGTCCGTCCATCCGAGATTTTGGACGTCAGCCTCGGTCAGGTTGTGATCCAGGCTGACCAGTGAATTGTGATCCTTGGTCCGTATTCATTGATCTCGGGCTTTGCCGTATTTTGCGGATGCCTCTTCAGGCCTCGACACAAAAGCTGCGTCCAGCGTGTCCGAGGAGCCGCCATGCCAGCACCTTGCGCGTGGCCCAAATTCCATATTTCCACCCAGGTAAAGGAACCGCGCCGCACGGGGATGTAGGTGATATCACTGCACCAACGTTGGTTCGGGCGCGTGATAGACAACTTTCTCCAGCAGGTAATGGTTAAATTCGATGCTGTGGGTGCTTCTTGCTTGGTGTTTGGCCCCTTGTGATTGCTGCAGGCCCATGATCCCCATTCAAACGACCGCACACGGTGACGACCCGCATGGAAACCCATTTCTCGGCAAGTAGGCCGCGATCTGGCGGCTGCGGTGAAGAACGGATATTTTGGTGAACACCCGATCAATCTCGTTCATCAATTCCAGTGTCTCAGCATTCACACCAACCGGCCGTAATAATACAGCGAACGACGGCTGATCTTCAGGCAACTTGGCAACTGCTGGTTCAGGGCTCAGGTCCGTCCGGTCAGCGTTGATCATTGGCTTGCGTTCACTCGGCTCAAGGTCGCTTCAGCCCTTGTGACAAAAATCATTTTCGGACTGCCAACTTCCCAATCCTTCGCATGAAGTTCTTTGACTTCGGCCTCCGTTGTCTTCCGCCTCTCCGGACCTTTGTCAGAGAACACGCCCGTCAGGCCCATCAATCGCCTTGCCGTTCCATGTTGTTCACCTGCGTTGAGGACTTTGTTGCTTGGCTGCAATCTCTTGCGCCGTCCTGTCTCCACGGAGCGCCTCAAGCGCCACCGTAGCCTGTTAAACTTGTCTTGAAAAAACTGCGTCTCTTCGTCATTTGTGGTATCCTGCTCTTCAAGCTTGGATACATCTTAGCACGCTGCAGTTTTGGCCGGACCACTCACTTGGAGCAGTCATTCCAATCATCTAAACGACAATTATTCGCGCCGCGCCTCCACAACGCAGCATTGCGTAGATTTCAGCAGTTTAAGAATCTGGAATAATTTGATGTTTGGCATCAACAAAGCCGCCCGAGGCACCATTTTGGACATGACAATGCTTTCTTTGAGGCCATCCTGGTTGTTTTTAGTGTAATGTTCATGTTCAATTTCTTAATCCGTGGCTCTTCGCCACCGCTTTCTTCGGGTATTTGTCGTTGGGGCAGTTATGACGCTCTGCAACTGTCGCCAGGCCCAGGACGTTCGCAGGTTCCCTGTCTCTGTCGCGTCTTTATTAAAAGTCCCCGTTCGTGATGACCGCAGAAGGACGGTGCTCTGACCGGCATTGGCAGTGGATTTGTGGGAACGGCTTGCCGAAGCTCTGGAGCTTGAGACCGATATGTCTGCTACGATAGTTGAAAGATCTGACCGATGCGGCTGCGGGTGGAAGATATTGACGTCGCTGTTACCATCTGACGATCACAAGGGAACGTGCGGAAAGCGGTCAATTTACCCAACCATGGTTGACTCAGGATTGCGGATGCATTGGTTGCGGATCAACAGGGCAGCGGAATCGGTGCGTTGGTCCGCGGCTTCATCGGCAGGGCATCTGAGAGAGTATTATGGGCTGGATGTTGCTGTTTGTTGCTGAACAGCTACAGTCGTTTTTACATTGTTTGATAGGACGGGTTTCGACCCTGAGTTTCCCAAACGCTGGGCGACGGACTGCAGAGGGATTTAACGGTGAGTCGGTTGCAAGTCCGGCAAGCGTCCTTCCCGCAAAGCAAGGCTTTTTGGTATGGATCGGGACGCCTATGGGGCGGCATCTGGGCTTGTCTGCGGCATAGGCGTTCTGGCCTTCGTCACCCTTTCGGTGACCAGCGTTGATGACGACATGGCCAATCACAGGCGGCGATTAACAGCCCTGCCGATCTTCCTGGCCAAGACTGTCGCGGTTTTCACTGGCAGCTGTTTCGGAGAATTTCGCCGGCGCACATTCGACTGACCAGCCGTTTGTTTCCCCGGTATCGAAGAAAGCAGTCATGGCGTTACTGGCCGGTCGTGTCGACGCGATTCAATCGCTTGATGCCCGGTACTGGAATACTATGAACACATCGCGGCGCCGAAAAAGCGATTGGTGTCGGATGGTTGGCCAGATTTTCGAGCCTATAAATACGTTCGGCCTTGCCGTTGGACAGCAACCCTGCGCAAATCGATAAAACAGTTACTCTATTGGGCCTCCGTTGAAGACGCGTGATCGATGAATTGCGCACCATATTACTTTGCAGGGACTGGTAGTGACCTGAGGCAATTATTAGTCGGCCGATCCTCAGGGGTTCTTTCATGTCCGTGTGGTATCGGCTCGTTTCCCATGACGGGACTCAGCATTCACTCGCTCCTAGCGGGACTGTCTCGTTTGTCCTCCAAACATCCGGGCCGCACCGGTGCTATCCGGCGGCATTCCTCTGGGTGATCTAATTTGCTGTTTGTTTGTGACCCATTCTGGTGGTCCAGTTCGGTTCTGGCGACGATACCGAAGGCAGACCCTGAATACGCTTTCGTTCCTGTTCTATGCGGCAGATTTTCTTCACTCAACACTGCTGTTCTTCCGGACCAGATGGATGACTATTCAGCTTCGGGGACTACTTTCATTCGCCGTGTACGCTTGGTTTTACGGGCTGCTGGCCGCTGTCTTTATTGTCGACATTGCAGGACCAGTCTGATCAAGGGTCCGAGGCACTTCCAATCGTTAGGGACGTTACTATGCCCTACGCCCAATGCGTTCTTGCCGGACTTGGCTTTCATCGGGAGTTTTTCGTGGCTCACCCGCGCTTATCATATCGGGTTTGCTTCTAATTCGCTATCCTGCTGGAAGTCTGGTGGATTTTCCGCACGATTTTTTCTGCTTGCCTGGAAAGTGAGGCCGGACGCAGAGTGCGCACCCCGCAGATGTTTCGCGCTGGGAAGTTGTTCGAGCCCTTGTTTCTTGCGCAGCTCCTGATGCTCGATAGTGGTCCTTTGGAGCATTTCAAGCTGACGGATGGGGCACTTGTTTTTATTGTTTTTGAGGGAACTTTACGAATTCATGGACTTTCCGTGTGCGGTGTAAATCCACATGGGTCACGATCCAGAATCTGTCGAACCAACCTTATCCCCGACACGAAGTGATTTTCGACTAAAACCCCGGCGTTGTTCTGCGTCGTGCTTGGCCAGAAACCCAAAGTCCCAACTTTGCAAGACTGATGCGTTTGATTACATTCTGGCCGAGGTTTCAAGCGCCAGTTGATCTTTCTTGTGACGTGCTTGTTTCATCAATGCGGAATAAGGGGCGTCGAGGACGATCCATCTAGGAGCGACAATGATGTGCCGACAAAGTCGGACGAAATCCGGCAGCCGAACCGGTCGATGTATGATTTTGCTTTGCAAACAAGGAACCAAAGCAGAGTTTGTGAAACGGTTTTTTTAAGCACGACATAATCCGCCTCTTGCGGGCGGATCCGGCGCGGATTGCAACATGGGCTTCGCCATACTCCAACCGGGCAAGTGATCATCCGCGCTGAACACCAGATTGAGGTTCAGGATGCCCTGCTTTGAATGTCTGGAAGCTGGGCATGATCAGCGGTGCAAGGCTGCAAGGGGAAGTGACCACTAATGACCCTGGACAGGTTTCCCGACCTGTCCCTTTGCGGCGACCTGCCAAAGATCAGAAAACATCTCATACCGCACGACCTGCCAATCCAAAAAGGATCCCGACCCGCCGCGCCGTCAATGTAGCCACGGGGCATGGCGCTGGAAAGAACTGGCCCCCAAGCGCCGTTTCGATGTGTCGACATGGCGGTTGACCGTCTGCGCGGTGGACACCGAGATCCTCCTGCCGTAGCACTGACCGTTGCAAGCCTGGCCAACCGAAAGGCGGTGCGAAGTTCGAGCCAATTTCCATAAGTCAGTACGTAGATTCAATTTGATGTCCGCTTCAACGCGCAAGGGGTGCGCGCAAGGCGCACTATGCGCTATCAAGTCTGGTGGCACATTCGGGGTTAGACAATTCCCGTCGTCTCCCATCCGCGCAGGAAAGCAGTCCGGGCGTGAGAGTCTCACCTTACCAGGCTTCGGAGCAAAATCCCGTCCGCAGTGGACCAACCCCAGAGTAACATCATGCAAGAAACAGGGAATCTCAAAGTCATAGGTTATTCCTTTGGTAATTCTGGGGGCTGGTCCATTGCGTTTGCAGGAATCATTGACGATTGTTGGCGAGACATCCGATGCGATTGCAAGCTATTGCCGATGCGGTAGATCCGGTCTTGTTGACTGGCCCTTACCACGAAGCGAGTCGGCGCCTCGTCAACCAGCACGGGTTCAATCTGGCTTTGGATCGGACACTTGACCACAAACCGTCTGCCAAGCTTCATTTCTGGCGCGGTAACCTTCACCCGCAATTTTTATTGCCGGTCTCACTGCGGGCTTGCAGACATTGGATATTTTCTGTTTCTGGACCTTGGGGCTTCGTTACTTTCGTTGCCGGGTGGGTACGTTTATGACACTCATCTCTTTCCCTGGCCATTCTGCTGAGCATATGGGTTTGGGAGGGGCAATCGCAGGCGCGATTTCCTTGAAGTTGCCATTGCCCTTGGTTGCTGACGAACTTAGCTGAAGTCCCGCATTGGCTGGACCTCTGGTTGCCCCAAAAATACTGCAGCCTGTACGAATGGCTCGTTAGGTGAAGCTGCGCAGCGGCGTCCATCTCGCGGCCAAGGCCCGCTCGAGTTGCAACAAGCGTTGCACCGTGTCCAGGGTCTCGCTTGGTGTCGCGACGGACGGCAACGATCAATTCAGGAATCCGCGCCTTTCTATTGAACAGGGCATCCCTGTCTGCAAAAGGGTTTTGCGTGCGTTGAAAAATTCCTTCGAGGCCATCCTTAAAAGACTGCCAAAGATTGAGATATCGGGCCGCCGATGCGGGAGATACTTCGATCGGGATCTATGGTGATTGGATCTGGATGGATGACGGATCGATACTAGCTCTCCAAAAGAGATCGATGGACATCAGGCCGAACGTAAGAGAACTGCGTCACGTGATGCGGTGGCCCGGATTGGACGATGATCTCGACGGCGATGGTGGCCGCTACCCGGTGGAAGGCTGCGGGCCTTTCGAATCGTGGTTCGTGACTTTGCAGGCCCGGGTGGGATTTGCTGGTCCCCCGACAATACAGCAGGATGGCCAAAACTATATTGGGACGGAATCACCAAACGTGGAAGCCAGGTATTGCCGCGTGATGTTCGTTCAGGCGGCCAGGTTCATCCTGATGCGGGCCCCACCGGTGGCCGGATAGGTTCGGGTGCATGGGCTCACACGCGCATCAGAGGGCGATGTACCGCAACAAGCTTGGCAATCGTGTGCGCGAACAAATTGACTTGGATGGCGTGGGAGCATATTGAGCATAAAACGGCATCTGATTGGCGCCCAGAGATGAGATCATGCTGGCGTCTCAAAGCACTCACACGATCCAAAGGAGTTGCGATAGTTAGAAAGCATGGAAAACAGAAAAATATTACGCCCCCTGCTTGACCGCAGGGCATGTTTGCATTGCCCAAGGAGGGGAGTCTGACGGCCCAAATTGGTCATTAATCCGACCTTGCAGCTAATGAGATTCACGGTTGCGTGCGTAACCCCAACAAGGGCCCACGACCCGCGTGGTCGATCAAAACCAGGCCGGATAACATATCCGCGACTTCCGAGAACATGCCAGGAAAACTTCATGTGCGAACAGCAGCCGTGGATACATACGTTCGGGGCCGTAAGTCACGCCCGACGGGACTGCTAGACCGCTGATGCTCGGTGGCATCCGAGGTCCCCGATTCGAGCCCCGAAAGTTACCTCTCTTGGCTTCGGCTCATTACAAGTCGTTACAGTGCGCGTTGAGCGACTGTTTGTCATGGCAATATGCACCCCAACACCAAGGCACAGGCAATCGCCTGTGCACCGGTGGATCACCTTCGGCCAAATGCGATAACCCCTACGGCAACATTTCGTAGGCAATTCAACACTGCCTTAAAACAGCTGTTTACGCGTCGCCCCGATTGGACAGGTGTGGAGCCGACAGTGTAAATCAGCTGCGAATTAAGGCGCGGTCCACAGGCCGATTCCCAACGATCAGGAAACCAGTCACTACCCGCCCTCCGGTAAAATCTCGCCAAGTTCAGAAGTGAGAATGAGAGCGAAAGGCCCAATGACGAAACCCAAGAGAGGATCGAACGCTATTCTGGCCAAAGGGCGCAATTCTGGCGCGAAAGGCGAATGAACGAGAAAACACAAATTACCAAAGCCAAACCCAAAAAGGTGGCCGCCAATGAGACAGCAAGCGTTGGAAGCTGCGTCGAAAAGGCCAACAGATGCGGAGGAGCTGCAATTATTGCTCCTAATAAACGATTCAACCCTGGCAGCAACAAGGCTGCCGCCGTGTCGGGTGATCGCCAAAGAGTTCCCAACGCGATGGCTATTCGTTGAAAAACAGGATACGTTCATTGTTATTAAAACGCCGGACCGTCGAAGGCAGGGAACGGATTCAAGAGCAGTTGACATAGCCAAACCCAGCCAAGCCCCATCCACGGCCCTGGCAACCATCCCCCAAAACGATTCCGGCCAATTTGCGCCGATTATTTAAGGATTGCGGGCAACAGGATAATTTGCAGCCAATATATAACGATTAAAAGGGCAACCGCAACGGGGCGAGAACCTTATTCGGGTTAGCCCACGACTTAAAGGTACGGTTACAAAGCCCAAAAACATAACAGATGGCAAAAAAGAACAACCCCAGCGACGCAAGCGGCCATAGGGCGTTGCTTTCTCGCTTGACTTTTGGAGGTTTGGATGTTCCATTCTGATAGCTACCATCTTTTACGCTGATGTGGATGTGGGCATTCCCAAAACAACAAAACCGAACGGCAATTTTGGTCCCCCGCTCAGCAAGACCTTTGGAAAAACAAAAAAATGCTTGCACAATGTATCGAAGGTCTGGCTTTCGGTGAAGCTTTGCAAACGCAAGCGGCTTTGGATATCTGGGGCCCAACGGCAGGTTTTCTTTGGGGCCGTTTTTCCAAATTTAAAAAAAATTCTTCCTTTTTTCCCCCCTTTTTTTCCCGA
>Ga0163217_1076095_pt1 | contig 10623 bp, 4 predicted proteins | sample SynspAceP_FD_185933 | JGI IMG/M metagenome (GOLD analysis project Ga0163217, IMG submission 185933) | Saline lake microbial communities from Ace Lake in Antarctica - Synechococcus sp. Ace-P (PacBio error correction) | ecosystem: Environmental > Aquatic > Non-marine Saline and Alkaline > Saline ... | reverse complement strand
TTAACAAGCATTTCAACTTAAACTTAGCTCAATTCCTGTTAGTGGGAAATTTTGTTCTAAGATTTTCCAAAAGTCGATATATCATTCCGATTATAGTTTGATATGAAGTCTTTAAACATTATTAATCTTCTTTTACTTGTTTCTTTGTTAAATTTTTCCGACTACTAACTTGGCGGTAAGCAGATCCTGATTTAAAATATGTTACTAAATACTAACAACCAAGACATAAAGTACCAGTTACCAAATAAATTGCCCTAAAGTAACTAGTAAAATACCGACACCAGCAAAATCTTATCTCCAAATTGAGTTAGCAAACCATAATCACCCATTAATGGTAACAATAAAGCCGGTAAGAATATCAAACAGTGCACCCATTAAATATTCCCACCAATTATGTTTCCTCTTAAACCACCAGTAGCATTTGACAATAACCCCACGCCGCCTCCAACAAAGAATAGAGATTAAACCCCAGAATTAATACTGGCAAGTTTGTAATGGTAAGATTAAGAGAGAAAAAACAATAAAACCTTTCACAACTGAAGATAAGAAACCAATTAGAAACAGCATTTCGGTGCGAAGTGGAAAGATAACTGGTACATCTAATGTTGGCGTGCATTTGGAACTATTTTTATCAGAGATCCCCTTGAAGGCTGGTACCAATTTCAGATAACCATCATCCGAACACCTGATAGTACAATCACGAAGCCGCTGTAAATTTAAGGTCCCCTGGAATCCTCACTCTAAAGCATATAAAGCATAGATTACAACATTAATCTCCACCAGGAACATTTCATTAATGACACTAGCATCTGCAAACAGAAAGTACAACAGTAAATAACATCATAACAATTGCTGATTGAGATAGTATTATCAGCGAAGAAGCTTAATTGCTCGAGGGACTTTAATATCATTCTGTTACTTTTTTTATTTCTATATCTACCACTAAACAAAGCAGATAGACTATAAGAAAGGGCATTAAGTTGAACCCATAGCCTATATCATCCATTACCAGCCTTACTTTACGCGTAAAAAACGAATTAGATACCGCATTAAGCTGACGGTGAAAAATCGCCCATGGACCGCTCCTAAGAAAATCGTTCCGACGCCAACTAATTCAAAGCACTAAAACAAATCGTTACCTAACCACAGCTGCCTAGCTTAGGCTGACATGAATAAACACATGTGGCCGATAAGAAAATATTATCTTAAATTTAGTAATTAAAAAGTACGTGCAGATATATGTATTATTAAAGGAAAACCCAAAAGATCCATATTAAAGCCATTTCGCTACCGAGAATATTCCAGCCACACCAATTAACAAGCTCATGGCAGAATTACTCCTTCGGCACTCATCAATAAGCGACAATACCCAGCATCTCTAAGAAGTAGCTTGTAACCAACTAAGTTGGCTTGTCTCAACCTTGCACGACGCTGTGGTCAAATTCATATATCGCAGATAAACTTCGACATCAACAACTGATCGACAGACAGTCCAGTTTCGCTAAAACGCCCAATCATTTACAGTACAACCACTCTACGACCGCCATACCGCCTAACCGCCTGATTTTTAGAGACGGTTTTTTTAAAGCCACAATACCAATTAAAGCAATTAAACCAATAATAATAGCTGGTGATTAAAAAAGCTATAAATAAACACGTTTATTATAAAAACACTCCTTCTTCTATTTTGTCTTTCCCTTTTATTACCACTATTCTCAAAATCTTACTTATTAAAGTATTCTTTAAGCGGCAACCGTTAACTCTTCTTTATTTAGGACATGTATGTTAAAAGTATCTTTTCGTGGCCAAATCTTCTAGCATGGCACTCTTAAACCGTTTGTCTGAAATAATTAAATCTGTGCTTTGGGACCTTTAGCTGATCCTAATCCAAAACTTCCACATCCCGGCACACCCCACACACACACCATAAATATCTTATCAACGTTCATCTTTTAAAATTAAACTTGAAACCTGAACCCATGCACACATACTGCTCTAGCAAGCTTCAATTATTATCCTCGTGTGTGCGTCTTTCATTTTTTACTAACTTATCTTAACTATTGATTTTCAAACTTCTCTAAAAAGCATATGATTCATTGTCATGAGCGTATTCTTCTGCTAAAGTCTGAATCTTTTTGTGCAATACACAAACTTAATCACAACTATCCTTTAAGCTCCCACCATTGTTCCTAAGAAAACCAATCACTATTAGTCCCTAACTGCCTTAGCCTTAGTAACCAGCTTTCAAACTAGCGTTAGGCGAGTGAGCCACTAGGAACTTAAAATAATTAGTTATATCCTCTTCTTTCTAACCTTCAACCTTGACGGGGCCAAATGACTTCATCGTAACCATAAAATTCCATTTCGATGGCAGTCATAACTGAAGAATCAAACTGTTAAAATCATTGCTGCATAAGCTTTACGCTCGATTTTGTACGACAACAATAGTTTCACCATAATATGCCTGAGCATTTGCTGCGTTACCACCATCCCGGCTGATAAGACTTGCCTCCATTGCGAATCGTTGTTAACAATGACATCAGCAAATTTTTGCATTGATTATTAATTTTCACATTAATCCTTTGTAGTAATTTCAATCCGTTGCTTAATTCCTACTTTCATTTCATTAGCACTCCTTCAAATCCGTGTATTAATGTTAAAATATCTTGTTCTCAGCTTTCGGATCGTAAGCAATTTTCCAAAAAGTTGTTATCACATTAAGCGGCTACGGATCAGTCAACGCACTTAAAAAGCCTTATCTGAATTAATGAGTGCTAGTGATGAGAACTTTTTGAAAGATTGCTTACTATCCGAAAGCTGAGAAACAAGATTATTTTAACATTAATACAGGATTTGAAGAGTGCTAAATGATGAAAGTAGGAATTAAGCAACGGATTTGAATTACTACAAGGATTAATGAATGAAAATTATAATCCCAAATGCAAAAAAATTGCTGATGTCCATTTACAAAACGATTTCGCAATGGAGGCAAAGTCTTATCAGCCGGGAATGGTGGTAACGCAGCAAATGCTCAGCATATTTACTTGGTATATGTTGGTCGTTACAAAACGACTAAAGCCTTATGCAGCAATGACTTTAAGCAGTTGATTCTTCAGTTATGACTCCATGGGAAATGATTTTTATTGGTTACGATGAAGTATTTTGCCCGTCAGGTTGAAGGGTTAGGAAAGAAGAGGATATACTAAAATTTTTAATTCTAGTGCTCACTCGCCTAACCTAGGAAAGCTGTACTAGGCTAAGAGTTAGGGAACTAATAGTGATGGTTTCTTAAGGAAACAATGGTGGGAGCTTAAAGGATAGTTTATTACAGTTTGTGTACTGCCCACCAAAAGATTCAGACTTAGCAAGAAGAATACGCTTATGACAATGAATCATATGATTTAGAAGAAAGTTGAAAAATCCAATTAGTTAAACGGAATAAGTTATAAAAAAATAGGAAAAAAGAAAAGAGGAAATAATAATGAAGATTCTAACAGTATGTAGGCATGGCTCAGGTTCAAGTTTAATTTTTGAAAAGAACGTTGATAAGATTTTAGGTGATTTGGGTAGATGCCGATGTGAAGTTTGCGATTTAGGATCAGCTAAAGGAAACCCAAGCAGATTTAAATTTTTCAACAACGGGTTTTAAAGAGTCAGCTAGAAGATATTGCCACCGAAAAAATTACTTATTACAATGTCATAAATAAAGAAGAGTAACGTTCCCTTAAAAATACTTTAATAAGTAAGATTTTGAAAAGTAATAGTGGTAATAAAAAGAAAGACAAAATAGAAGAGGGTTTTAATAATAAAATTTTTATTTATTTTTGTAGCTTTTTTAATCAACCAGCTATTATTATTGGTTTAATTGCTTAATTGGTCTGGTGGCTTTTATAAAAAAAACGTCTCTAAAACTTAACGGGTACTCTTAAAACTGTGATTGGCTTTTAATTCTATCGGAAGTGGCGAATTTATGCCTCCCATTAAACCACCTTTAGGACCAGCTTTTGAGAATCTTTTAATATTCAAGAGTTAAATCCTGCCAATGAACTGTAATTGGGGCTTGAGAATATTCTCGTAGCGAAATGGCTTTAATCATGGCTTTTGGTTTTGTCTTAATATCAAATTGCACGTTTACTAAATTAAAAATATATTTTTCTTATCCGGCCACCATGTGTTATTCATGTTCAGCCCACTAGCACTGTGTTAGGTACGATTGGTTAGTGCTTTGAATTATTGCCGTCGGTTTCGATTTCTTAGGAGCGTCATTGGCGATTCACCAGTATCGTTCAAACCGTTTACCGTAAAAGTTAACCTGGTAATGATGATAAGCTAGGGTCACTTTAATGCCCTTTCTTATAGTCTAATCTGCTTTAGTTATGTGTCACTGGAAATTAAAAAAAAAAGTCAACAAGAAGATATAAAGTCCCCTGAGCATATTCTGAAGCTATCTTCCGTCGATAATTAACAATCTCAACTAGCCAATTGTTATGATGTTAATTTTTATTGAGAACCTTCTGTTTCAGGAGTAGATGCAGTGTCATTAATGAAAAGTTCTGACAGTCGGAAACATAATAGTTGTAATTCTTATGCCTTTAATTGCAAGGACGTAAATTATACAGCTGGGCTTATCTTCGATTACTTTCAAGCGTGTTCGGATGATTGTTATCTGCCACAATTCGTACAGCCTTACAAGGGCGATCTCTGATAAAATAGCTTCCAAACTGCCAACTGCCAGCATACCTGTACCAGTTATCTTTCAATTTTTCGCACCAAATGCCCTGATCTAATGGTTTCTATCTTCACTTGTTGAGGTTTATGTTTCTATAGACTTCCTTTCACTATTACACCACTTGCAGTAAGTATTCCTGTCTTTATCCCTTCGTACATCTTTGCTTATGACGCGGCGCTGCGGTATTGTCAAATCTTGGCTTATCTGTGGTTTAAGAGAACCATAATTGTGGGATATTTAATGGGCCACTGTTGATATTTCTTACGGGCTTTATTGTTACCATTAATTTTGGGTGAAATTTAGTTTTGCTAACTCAACTTTCGAGATAACAATTTTGCTGGTGTCGGTATTTTACTAGGTACTTAGGCAATTTATTGGTAAAACTGGTATTTAATGTCTGTTGTTAATTAGTAACATAATCATCAGGATCTGCTTACCACACCCAGTATGAAAAACCAAGAAACAAGTAAAAGAAAGATTAATATCTCTTTAAGATCCTTCATTAATCTCAAACTATCAATCGTAATTAAGTATATCGGACTTCTGGAAATCTAGACACATAACATTCACTAACAGAATTTACGTAAAAGTTTAGTTGAAATGCTTATTATTAATTCTAACCTATCCTTCATCCCGTGACTGTATATGAGATTAATCATAGCATTTTCAACTAAAACTTTAGTAAATCTGTAGCGAATTTTGTTCTAGATTTTCCAAGTCGGATATATTATTCCGATGATAGTTTGAGATGAAGTCTTTAAACATAATTAATCTTCTTTACTTGTTCTTGTGAATTTTCCGCTACTTAACTTGGGCGGTAAGCAGATGCCTGTATAAATATGTTACTAATACTACAACAAAGACATAATACCAGTGTTTACCAAAATAAATGCCTAAGGTAACCTAGTAAATACGACACCAAGCAAATCTGTAATCTCTCGAAAGTGAGTTAGTGCAAAACCTAATTCACCCACTATAATTGGTAACAATAAAGCCGGTAAGAATATCAACAGTGCACCATAAAGTATCCCACCATATGTTTCCTCTAAAAACCAACCAGTAGCATTTTGACAATACCCAGCCGCTAAAACAACAAAAGATAAGGATTAAACCAGGAATTAATTACTTGCAAGTTTGTGAATGCGTAAAGATTAAGAAAACCAAAAAACCGTCAAACAAAACTGAGATAAACACCAATTAGAACAGGCATTTGGTGCGAATGCGAAAAGATAACTGGTACATCGTTAATGGCTGGGCGTGCAATTATTGGAACTATTTTATCAGAGATTTCCCCTTGAAGGCTGTACATTTCAGATACATCATCCGAAACACCTTGAAGTTTACAATCACGAAGCCCGCTGTAAATTTTTAAAGTCCTTGCATTAAAGCATAGATTACAACCATTATCTCCACCAGACATTTCATTATGCACTAGATCTGCAAACAGAAAGGTTACAACATAAATTTAACCATCATAACAATTGCTGTTGAGATTAGATTATCACGAAGAAGCTAATTGCTCAGGGACTTTAATATCTTCGTTGACTTTTTTTTATTTCCCAGTGACACCACTAAACTAAAGCAGATAGACTATAAGAAAGGGCCATTAAAGTGACCCATAGCTATATCATCATTAACCAGTTACTTTAGCGGTAAAAACGTTGGAACGATAGCTGGTGAAATCGCCATGACCGCTCCTAAGAAAATCGGAACCGACGGCCACTAAATTCAAAGCCACTAAAACCAAATCGTACCTAAACATCACTGCTTAGTAGGGCTTGACATGAATAACACATGGTGCCGGATAAGAAAATATATTTTAATTTAGTAAAAACGTGCTAATATTGATATTAAAGAACAAATCCAAAAGCCATGATTAAAACCATTTCCTACGAAATATTCTCACCACACCAATTAACAGCTTCAATTGGCCAGAATACTCCTTGAATATTAAAAAGGCATTCTCAAAAAGCTGGTCCTTAAGTGTCTTAATGCGAGCAAAATCCGCCACCTTTCGATAGAATTAAAAAAGCCCAATCACAGTTTTAAGATTACCCGTTAAGATTTAGAGAACGTTTTAAACCACAAGACCCAATTAAAGCAAATTAAACCAATAATAATAGCTGTTGATTTAAAAAACTATAAATAAAATTTTATTATTTAAAACCACTCCTCTTCTATTTTGTCTTCTTTATTTTACCACATTCTTCAAAATCTTACTTATTAAAGTATTTCTTTAAGGCAACCGTTAACTCTTGCTTTATTTATGACATTTGTATAAAGTATCTTTTTCGGTGGCAATATCTCTACTGACTCTTAAAAACCCTTGTTGAAATAATTAAAATCTGCTTGGGTTCCTTTAGCTGATCAAATCGCAAACTTCCACATCGGCATTGACCCCAAAATCACCTAAATCTTATCAACGTTCATTTCAAAATAAAACTTGAACCTGACCATGCCAGCATACTGTTTAGAAATCTTCAATTATTATTTCCTCTTTTCTTTTTCTATTTTTACTAACTACGTTAAAACTAATTGATTTTCAACTTCTTCTAAAATCATATGATTTCATTTGTCATAGCGTATTCTTCTGCTAAGCTTGAATCTTATTGGTGCATACACAAACTGCTAATCACAATATCTTAAGCTTTCCCACCATTGTTTCCTAAGAAAACCAATCACTATTCAGTCTAACTCCTTAGCCTAGTAACAGGCTCTTTCACTAGTTAGGCGATGAGCCACTAGAACTTAAAAAATAATTAGTATATCCTCTTCTTTTCCTAACCCTTCAACCTGACGGGCCAAATACTTCATCGTAACCATAATCATTTCCATGCAGTCTAACTGAAGAAATCAAACTGTAAATCATGCGCATAAGCTTTACGCTCGATTTGTAAAACGACCAACAATATCACCAGTAATATGCTTGAGCATTGCTGCGTTACACCATTTCCGGCTGATAAGACTTTGCTCCATTGCGAATCGTCTTTACCCAATACATCAGGCAATTTTTGCATTTGATTATAATTTTCATCATTAATCCCTGTAGTAATTCAATCCGTGCTAATTCCTACTTTCATCATTAGCACTCCTTCAAATCCTGTATTAATGTTAAAATATCTTGTTTCTCAGCTTTCGGATCGTAAGCAATTTCAAAAAGTTGTTATCAATTAAGCGCTACGGATCATCAACCGCACTTAAAAGCCTTATCTGAATTAATGGAGTTGCTAGTATGGAGGAACTTTTTGAAAAATGTGCTTACGATCCGAAAGCTGAGAAACAAGATATTTAACATAATTACAGGATTTGAAAGGAGTGCTAATGATGAAAGTAGAATTAAGCAACGGATTGAATTACTACAAGGATTAATGATGAAAATATAATCAAATGCCAAAAAAATTGCTGATTCATTTTTACAACGATTCGCAATGAGCAAAGTCCTATTTCAGCGGAATTGGGTAACGCAGCAAATGGGTTCAGGCCATATTACTGTATTATGTTGGTCGTTAACAAAAATCGAAGCGTTAAAGCTTATGCAGCAATGACTTTACAGTTGATTCTTCAGTATGACTTGCCATTGGAAATGATTATGGTACCGATTGAAGTATTTGCCATTCAGGTTGAAGGGTAGAAAGAAGAGAGTATACTAAATATTTTAAGTTTCTAGTGCTCACTCGCCTTAACCTAGTGAAAGCGTTACTAAGGCTAAGGAGTAGACTAATTAGTGATTGTTTCTTAGGAAACAATGGGGAGCTTAAAGGAATATTGTGATTACAGTTTGTGTATTGCACCAAAAGATTCAGACTTAGCAGAAGAATACGCTATGAACAATGAATCATATTGATTTAGAAGAAGTTGAAAATCAATTAGTTAACGATAAGTAGTAAAAAATAGAAAAAGAAAAGAGAAATAATAATGAAGATCTAACAGTATGTGCATGGCTCAGGTTCAAGTTTAATTTTGAAAATGAACGTTATAAGATTTTAGGTGATTTTGGGGTAGATGCCGATAAACTAACCTACACGTGAAGTTTGCGAAGATTTAGATCAGCCTAAAGGAACCCAAGGCAGATTTAATTATTTCAACAACGGTTATTAAGAGTCAGCGTAGAAGATATTGCCACCGAAAAGATACTTATTACAAAGTCATAAATAAAGAAGAGCTTAACGGTTGCCCTTAAAGCTAAATACTATTAACTCAAGTAAATTGAAGAATAGATGCGTAAATAAAATAAAATAGTAAGAGGAGTGGTTTTAATAATAAATTTTTATTTATAGCTTTTAATCAAAACCACTATTATTATTGTTAATTGCTTTAATTGTCTTTGTGGCTTTAAAAAAAAACCGTTCTCTAAAATCCTAAAACGGGTTACTCTTAAAAACTGTGATTGCTTTTTAATTCTTTCGGAAGTGCGAATTATTGCCTCCCCATTAGACCACCTTAGACCAGCTTTGAGAATGCTTTTAATATCAAGCAGAATTCTGCCAAATGAAGCGTAATTGGTGTGGGGCTGAGAAATATTCTCGGTAGCGAAATTTGGCTTTAATCATGCTTTTGGTTTTGTCTTTAATATCATAATTGGCACCGTTTACCTAAATTAAAATATATTTTCTTATCCGGCCACCATGTTGTTAATTCAATGTCAGCCCTACTAGCAGCTGTTATGTTACGATTGTTTTAGTGGCGTGGAATTAGTGGCCGTCGGTTCGATTTTCTTAAGGAGCGGTCATTGCGATTTCACCCACGCTATCGCTTCAACCGTTTTACCGTAAAAGTAAACTGGTATGGATGATATAGCTATGGTCAGCTTAATGCCCTTTCTTATAGTCGTATCTGCTTTAGTAGTGTGTTCACTGGAAAATAAAAAAAATCAACAGAAGATATTTTAAAAGTCCTGAGCAATTAAAGCTTCTTCCGTGATAATACTATTCTCAACAGCAATTGTTATTGATGTTAATTATGTTGTAAACCTTTCTGTTTGCAGATGCTTAGTTCAATAATGGAAATGTCTTGGTGGAATTAATGTCTGTAATCCGATGCGTTAATGCAAGGACTTAAATATTAACAAGCGGCTTCTGATTTGTACTTCAAGGTGTTCGGATGATGTTATTCTGAAAATTGTACCAAGCCTTCCAAGGGATCTCTGATAAAATAGTTCCCAAATTGGCCAACGCCCAGCATTAGAGTACCAGTTATCTTTCCATTCGCACCAAAATGCTGTTCTAATTTGGATTCCTTATCCAGTGTTGGATGTTTATATGTTTTCTTAATCTTACCATTTCACAAACTTGCAGTAATTTATTCCTGATTTAATCCGCTCTATTTTTGTTGGAGCGGCGCTGGGGTATGTTCAAATGCTACTGGTGATTTAAGAGGAACCATAAATGTGGATATTTAATGGTGGCCACTGTTTGATATTCTTACTGCTTATTTGTTACCATTAGATGGGTTGAATTAGGTTTGCTAAACTCAAACTTTCGGAAAATAACAGATTTTGCTTGGTGTCGGTATTTTTACTAGAGTTTACTTAGGCAATTATTGTAAAAAAAAAAACTGGTATTTATGTTTCTTTGTTTTAGTATTAGTAACCATATTTATTCAGGATCTGCTTACCGCCAAGTTAGTAAGGCGGAAAAAATGTACAAACAGAAACCCAAAAAGTAAAAAAGAAAAGATTAATACTGTTTAAAGACTTTTCATCTCAAAAAAAACTGATTTTCCAATCGAAATTAATATTAATCGACTTATGGAAAAAATCTAGAACCCAAAAAAAATTTTCCAACTAAAACAGGAATTTTTTTAACTAAGGTTTAAAGTTTTTGGGTTGGAAAAAAAAAAAAAAAAAAAAAAAAAAAAAAAAAAATTGCTTATTTCGATTTAATCTCTCTCTTGTT
>Ga0163217_1068077_pt1 | contig 10623 bp, 13 predicted proteins | sample SynspAceP_FD_185933 | JGI IMG/M metagenome (GOLD analysis project Ga0163217, IMG submission 185933) | Saline lake microbial communities from Ace Lake in Antarctica - Synechococcus sp. Ace-P (PacBio error correction) | ecosystem: Environmental > Aquatic > Non-marine Saline and Alkaline > Saline ... | reverse complement strand
TCGATTTAAAAAAAGCCCTCTTCGATTACGCCCCCCAACGACCTTGACAGGCGACCATTATGCAGAACGTACCATCTAGAAGATCGACCGATCAATCCGCTCATCTGCAAAGCGCGCCGAATAGGCGGAACCTCAACAGCCAGAGAAAACGACAGGCAACCGATCTTGCGTGCTTGTGAGCGACTAAGGCGTTTTCATTTCCAGTCAGCTAGGACCATCTCAGGACCCATCATCGCCCGATCGTATTCAATGTCAGCCGTCGTGGAGAAGAGAAGAAAAAAAAAAAAAGCCTTCAAAGTCCAGCACCACCCAGCACTGTCCAAAGTCAGGGATGATCAATTCTCCTCAAGATCAAGATCACCGAGCGCGCTTGAAGGACAATACTTCCACTCAGCGCGGGCCCTCGAAAAACAGGCGTCAGGTCAGCGATGTGTCAGCAAGTTCGAGGTCGAATTTTTTTTTGCGGCGAGTCCCAACGTCCCCGTTCTATTAGCAGTCGACCATGCCATTTTCTCGAATTGACACACACTGCCGACAGCGGCTCAGACCGGCTCCGGCGTCTAATCTTATCTATTTTTTTTTTTTTTTTCTCGACCGCGCATGGACGTCCATTCGCCGGGCTTCAGGAAGATCGCCAACGAAGTGCAATTGTCTGTTCCCGCTTAATCGACCGTACGCTCCCGCTCCACCGCCAGGACGAAATTTCTTCTGTTTTGTGTACCAGCACCCCGACGTTATTTTATTAAGACCAAAAAGACTTCTAGTATCTCCTCAGACACTGATTTATTTTTTTTTATTGAATTTTTTAATAATTTTATTTTAATAATGTAGTTTACTCTATCTCTATCTATTTTATATCTCGCTCACCCTAACCCGTCTTTCAATGGAACATCAATCGCCGCTCAGAATAGCTCTATATCTATCCTCTCTCTCTGCGCGCCACTTCTGTCTCGCTCGCAAAGGCCGCCGAGCCAAGCGTCGTTCTCTTTGTCCGTCAGGTCACTATAATATCGAAATATTCTCTTGTTTGAGGCGATTCCCCTCCTTTTCTGACCCGGACGCGCATAGACAAGCGACCCGACTAGCTTCAAGTATGTGATCTGTGTAGAGTACCTCATCATCTAGAAAAAGCGAGTCCTGCCAACCTTCACGACTGAAGATAATTATATACAAACCAACCGTATAAAATCCCCCATCCGCAAAACCGATAGTTCGACATCCAGAATAGGACGGAAATGTCCAAAGTCTTTATCATCGACAATATGCGCCCGCTGTACCCGAAGCGTGACGATCAGAAAATTCATCCCAAACCAACCATGGGCCGCGCTGTTCAACTCTGTTATCCGACCCGAAAAACCGGCCAAAACCCTCCAACTGAACGGGTTGCCCAGAAAACACAAAGCTAAAAGGATGCAAACCAAACAACGCTTACTGACGCCAACCGTCACTTCACCCGCCGACAATTCACATCGCTCTTAAGATGCATTGAGATCAGAAGATTGCCAAATAGTCGTTGTAGCCCCGCATAAGAGCCAGTTATTGGATGACCGCGTCATTTCCCGAAGTCGTAAACACGACATCTGTGCCGTAAAAGAAACTAAGGTGTCGTCGACGGGTCCACGTGAGTTCAATATCTCCCAACTCCCTCCGAATTGCACGCCATCAAAGCCTCTGCGAAAACCAGCGCTCGAAATTCGAGCGCAGCGCGATATCAGTCCAGCGACTGCCGGTGCAACCGAGCCGTGGGCGAAGAAAAGTATAGGCAATAGCCAAGCGCGAGCAGAACCGAAAACCGGTTCCCGCCAAGGCGGTAAGGCGCGATGTCCGCCGCCCAAGCGGAGGCTGTAAGAACAGCCGTCACGGGACTTCCGTTAATCACGGCCACGCGAACTTTTTCGCCTCGAAGTGCGAAATCTCTTGACGAGTTTTGAGAGCCAGATTAACAGAGATCAGTTCTCCGCTTGTCCCGTTGTCGGCATGTCCGCCATAAAGCGGCGAGCGTAAAAAACGAAGGCCATGCTGCCGTTCCAGCCTGCTGCGTCACCGCGCAGACCACGTTAAATTTCAGGTGTGTGAAAGAGAAGGTCGACAATGCGCAACTTCAAGCGTAGATAAAGCCTCCAGATTTCATCCAACTACCCGGAGATAGTGGTAGATTACACCTATCCGTATTATCAAACGCAAAAAGAATTGTCATCCTCTATTTGTATCCGCCGAGACACGCCGGCGCTTGCACTAAGAAAAGCCATCGGATTCACTGAGCCAAGCCAGAGCTTGCATCGCTCAACCACGCCGTCGTGATCGGAGATGTCGAAGGCAAAGTTACAAAACGCCAAACACGACAAAAATTCATCGCAAAACCATGCAGCTCGAACCTGCGCCTTGCCTCCGATGAAGGCGGCAGCGTGCTGGAGGATTATGGATGTGGTCGAAAAGAGAATTAAACGGTAAGGATTCTGTATAATGGGCATTGGCGCCACGACCTTTTCTGAATCGGCGCCGATGAAACCATCTTACAGTCTGCCCAAAAGTCCGTGTCAAAGGCCATGTTGAGGCGGTCATAAACGAGGCGGTCCGCGATCAGCTGCTAGGCCTCACCCCAGTTCAGCGAACCAGAATGCAGGAAATCCCCACAGAAAAGCCTCCGCATGCGCGACCGCGTTTCTCAGTCGATTCTCCAGTCCAAACCTAAGGCGCGTAAACAACCCGATGATAATGGCACGGACCGCCCAAGATTACCGTCCCACCGGCCTGACCGCCCTGAACTCGTCCCGAAGCCAAGCAGAACTCGCCCGTAAATGCGACTAGCTCTGCAAAGACGCGAACAGCATTGCCTCCAATGCTATTTGCGCATATTGCAATTGAATCGCGATTGATCTCGCCGATTATGATTGAAAGCGCGCTTTGCCGACGCGCCCAGACGTCTCTGACCCGACGCACTGATTTAATCGCCATTGCGTCTTCCGGTGTGTAGATGATGAAGCGCGGATTCTGATGGTTTCGATATCGGAATCTGGGTTGAATTTGGGTTTCGCCAATATGGCATTTCCCGGCGCATGGCGTCTCTGGACTGCCGCAAAAATGCAACACCGGCGGCGACATTGGCCGCACGCTTGGCCGAATTGCGCCGCTTGTGCTTGAAGCGCGGGGTCAATGGACTCACGCAGGCATTGATCGAAAAGCTCATTCAGGCGAAAAGCAATATCAAGAGAAGCGCTGCCGAGCTTTCAAATCATCTAATTGAGGAGAGTTGGGCACCGTCGCAATCGCGTATGCAAGTTGGCTGCAGACATTTGGCCGAAAAAAACTGATTAGAGCCACATTCCCTTTTCAGCGAATGGTTGGGGAATTTTGCGCAAACAACCTCCGCCCCGCCCTTAATATAAGATGCACGCGAAAAAAGCCGGGTTTCCCTATTCTTATTATAAGATTTTATCAGGTTAACCTTTAGTTATTACCGGTCTGTTAACCCACCGAAAATGAATGCAAAAGCTCTTACGGCTTGGGGCGCTATGGAAGTAAGCAATCGAGAGGATTAAAGCGGATGGGAATCCATGGTCCCAGTGACGTTATCTGGGATGCGCACCGCGCAGTGTCCTTCAGACATTTCCCGAACCGGCAGATCTATCTGCGGTCCGGCGCGAGTACCTATTACAACCTCCACACCCGTTTAGCAGGTCGTTCGTTGATATGCTGCGAATCCACACATCATGCCTTTGGTGCGTTAGGTCCTTCTCAATGCGATGATTTGATTTGTCTGCTTTTGCAGCCCTTGATGATCGAATCTAAAAAGCTTAAGCACTGTGAAGCCACTACGAAAAATACGTCAACTCGCCGATACCCAAAAGCCAAAGTGAAAAACGCCGAACTCTTTATTGACCGAACAACGCCAAGAGTTTCGAGAATTATGGCGGCAAATCCGAAGCCAAACATAATACGCTGTCACAGATCAAAGTATGCACCAGACCCGCGGTATCCACAATGGGTGCTAGAGCCCGCCCTTCCAAAATTCGCCGAAAGCTGAAATCATCAGGGCGCCGACCCCGTCGTGAATACTGTCGATACGAATGTCGCCCGAGACGCGTATATTCCCAGCCAACATATCTCAGACGCCTGTCCGATTGATCGCTCCCTACGCATTCGCAACATCATACCCACAGGAATTGAACCATTCTCATTTATCCGCTGAAAATCAGAAATCCTTGGAGACAACGACTTCAATCGCGCTTTTGATCAAGCAAGACGACATATTGAAGTCGAAAAACAGTGTTAAAGACGAGCACTAAGGGTACAGGGTAGGTCCGTTAAATATTCCCAATTGTTTCCGGCCTCAATACGCCGATGATCAACGGGTGCTATTCCAAGCCAAAGCGCGTCTCAACCATCAAGCCCGACCATTATGAAGCGATAAGCACTAATGCAAAATCGATCCATGCCATGAACGCTCGTCATCCCGTCACAGAATGAAACCGTATATTTATACATCTCATTTTGCGTCGTCGTGACCCTCTCACCAAACGCCAACCCTCCATGACGGTCTCGATTTTATTGTGACGATGGCGCCTATTGTCGCCAGTGCGCTCGAACCGCTCACTCTATTCCCGGCGTTAAGGGAGGATACATGACGCGAATCGCTCGAAGATCGATCAGGGCATGGTTTCGTCACCACGTTACGCGCATATGAAGAAAAAACCCTTTCAAGCGCGGCCAGACCTTGAACAAGGTTGACCAGGCTTGGGCTGGCATAGGGACGACGCGCGGCAAAGAGTACACCACGCATCTTCACTATGAAGTTCACTTCCAAAAGGTCGTGCGTTCGACACGAAGAATTCCTTCAAGCAGGACTCTATGTTCAGAAAAAAACTAAATCTTGCAATCAGGGTCGAAACAAGCGTCCTCGGCGGAGCGGCTAAAACAAAAGAGAAGTCTGGATCTAACGGCCCCCAACTCGTCGCTCGGGGCGTCAGCCGTCCCATCCCTTCTCAGCCAAGACCTCTCATACGGGTGACATCAAGCACGACGTGAGAGTCCAGATAAATGGTCGGCTCGACGGGAAGTCTAACAGCGAACCGATTAGGTTGGCGAACATTGGTGCGATGAAACGGCAAGATCAAAATCGCGACCAGCAAAATATTCCGGGTCGTAAAGTCACGGGAAAGATCGACGCTATCCAAAAGCATGACTATCAGAAACGGCCAATGTCCAAAGCGGACCTCATTCAAGACAGCTAATCATCCGCCAATGGCTCATTTTCGATGGAATTGCGCCCGCAAGTCAACGACGCCCACTTCCGATCAAGCGACCGCAAAATCTCCGCTAGCCAGATCACAGCGTTGTGCGTTCTGATGAAAAGCGCAGCCTGAGCTCTTATTTTATGTCTGCAAACCTCATCGCCGACGCGAGACAGGACAAAGCGGGGCCAATGAGATCCATCGATTCTTGCGTCCAGCACGGCTTGCGTGTCGGATTTTCCCGCCCAATGCGCAAATCAATTTACCATCTGATAGGGTTGCCAGGACGTAGGAGCCGGAATCTGAAAGTGCCCCAAACCGATCCTGAACTCTAACATCGGCACCTTGCTTGGGAGCTTCAGCTTCGCGGTATCTGCAATTCGCGCTCATTTAAAAGCCGAGCCCGCAGCATAATCCCCAGGTTGGAGCGGTTCTTATGCTGGCTGCGCGTCACTCTGAACACCTGCCACAACAATACCCGTCGGTTCATTGCGTGCATGCGCACCGCAGAGTCGGTCTTTTGATGCTGCCCGCGCCCGCCCCCAGACGCGCGGTAAGATCAACCGGCCAATCGCTTTCATTTTGATTATTCGATGTCGCATTTGTATCGTCAATTTCAGGATAGACCCACACCGCTCGCAAAAACTGTGTGACGACGCGCACTGGAATCAGTATAGGTCTGATCCGCACGAAGGCGACATGACGCAGACTTCGTCTTCCAATCCCAACAACAAGCATCCCCCGTCCCTTTAATATCACGCCGCGATCTCGAAACACATTCCGGCTTAACATCGCCGTCCTGAAAATACTCTACATTATGTCGACCTTCATGCGCGCGAATTGCCAGCTAATACAGTGCGCATTCATTCAATTTTCGCCAATCCTGAGCCTCCGTGCCGCCTGCGCCAGGGTGAATTCGACAAAACAATCATTGCCGTCAGCTTCGCCGGGACAAGCGGCTTTCTAGCTCCGCCCGCGCCGCTTTTATCTTTAACTTTTCCGAGCGCTTGGCAGCCGCGTCTAAGAGCATGTGTCTTCGTCTCTCTGCCAACTCAGCCAATTCAAACATTGTCAGGCCAGATAGACGTGATGCTATGAATCGCCTCAAAGCGCAGACATCCAGTTGGCGCCTCTTGATCAAGTCTGAGCTTTCTGGCATCGTGCCCAAAGTCGGCTTCGGCTAAAGCGTTAAGCTCCGCCAAGCGTCGTTCACTGGTTTCCCAGGTTCAAAGACGCTCCGTAGCAGTCGGCTGACTGCTCGATTTAGATTTCAGCTGTTTTCAATATCAGCCCGCATTGGGAATTCCTTATACGTCTATTCTAGTAGAAGGCCGTCGTCCAGACTCGCGTCTGGTTCAGCTTCGGCCTCTTCCTTTCGGTTGCATTAGGTTCAGGCGTCAGACCATCATTGCCCCGTGCGTCTTGGACCAATCGGCACAAAGGCTGGATCATCCGCCCAAGCTGAGGATAGCCAGGTCCGTTCCCCAATCAGCGCGGAACACTGCGTCAAAGCACATCACCGCTGCCGAAAAAAGCCGGGACCAAAACGTGTCGCTTCCCTGACCCAATGCGGATTTTGTCCTGACGAGAGATCCGACCTGCGGTTCCGGCCGCTGAAGGCTTCCAAAATCACATAGCCACCGATAAAAACTTGCTCTCCTGCATCCCGAATTAAACAAGGCGCGAGTGAGACCGCCGGAATTCGAAGGGAACATCGCTCACCCTCCAAGACTTCGGTCAGGAAATCAGCACGAGGGACAGCCGATTTGAGGCCCGTCGCGCGCCATAGGTTCAGGCGATCCTATGCGACATATACCCCCGACCACAAGGTCCGGCGTTGAAGGCCCAAAATGAACCAGTTTCCTTGAGTCGTAATCGAAGCCCGTTTTCCCGCCGACGGGCGTGCCTAACAAGCCCCAGCTTTCGCGCCGGTCAAACGTTAATCAACCACGACCGATCATCATATAAACGATCTGATAGCCGTTCATCGATCGATATCTGATCGCGTATATCAGGCAACACTGCGAGCTTGGCCGGTATATTCATCTGTTGCAATTCGCGCACACAACGTCCGAATTGACGAAAGATCGTTCCCCGCTTCCAAAAATCTGGACATCGGCAAGAATACGCACAAACCCGCTTCCGCCATTGATCATCATTGAATAGGCTGTCGCCATATCGCAGCAGCTTGCCTCTCAACCCGGGCCACGAGCCGCCCAGGCAGTTCTGACGAGGAATTATCATAAAATGCCGAACCGAGCGGCTGATTGTCATTGATCGCTGCCCATTGCGATGTCATTGCGAGGCGGACCTCATGTCGCTTCCGCGACTTTCCAATGCCCAATCCCGCAACTTCGAACATGCCGTAAATATTGTACCTGGCGTCATAGTTTCCGGCTTGTAGAAACCGTTCGCATTCATTCACTACGCGCCGGGCTAGGATCGATCTTCGCCTGAGGCCCCGCAAGCCTCCAGAACCACCATATCATTCTCATAACAACCGGAAACGTCACCGTCCACGACGAAGGCGCGTCAAGCTTGAGATGCGGGCGTAAAATCCCTTCACCCAATTTGCAACGGAATTCACTCGTACCACAAATGTTTGAAGACGATCCGCGCTGGCCGATAGGGCTGCGCTCACGCGATTGAACTGGCTTTTGCGTCAAAAACTTATTAGCCACCAAGATTAATGCTTTCACTCGACCCGTATGCATTCCATTCGCGATCAGCGCCGCCGTCACATTCAGGCACTTGGCGGAGGATTATAACCCGCATTCTTTTTTCCAGGAAGCGGCTCGACCAAAGAATGAAGTCTCCGATCGGAGATAACTTCCGCCCAGGAAAACTGTGCAAAATTCCCCCGTCGTCCATTGCGGCAACGCCTTGCCCCGCCCACTTAAGTCCGACAGATCCAGTAAGTCCCTGTTTTCTGTCTCAGGGCCTTGTCCTCATTAGCCGCTCGCTGCTGTCGTCAAACGCGCACCAAACGACAAATCCGAGCTTGGCGATTTTGCTTCACGTTCAAGGGAAACAACACGAATCCGCCAGTCACCCACGCCCACTGGCGGCTTTGAAAACGCTCCTCTAATTCTGTTCGCCCTAATCGCGGAGTTTCCGATAGTCATTTCAAGCGGATCCCACGCCAGCCCCATAATTGCGCCGAGTCCACAAATCTCGATCCCCCGGACGTATAAGCTCGGCGGCCAGCTAACTGTCATATCCGTATCAACAGTCTACGATCGACAAACCGCTCGGATACAATTCGTCATAGCCATAAGCATGGCAAAAAATCTGCTTTCCGCGCTTTCCTCACAAAATATTCAGCGGCCCGAGAAAAATTCAGCGCCTGTCAGCCGGTCCGTCCACTCCAGTGGAGGGAAACCTCGTTAGGCGCATCGGCCTCTTTGCTGCGAATATATAGCCATACTTCGGCCATACATTAGCACATAAGCGCTGCGCGATTTGCTGACGCATATAAAAATCTTTCGATCAAATCAAGTTCGTTTAATTCTGGCAAACGGCCTGGACGACCAGCGCCAGGATAAGCCATCTCGCCCAACGCTCAGATCATCCACTTTCTTTGCCGATAATTGGTTCAGATGGCTGCGCACGACACCATAAGCGCCGCGTCCAAAATAGTTATCATTGACATTAGAGGTTCGGGATAGAATTTCTCCCTTTGAAAGGCTTTCTCCATCCTGCGTGCGATGGCGATCTCGCTGCGAATCTTCCTTTCATCGAATAGTCGTTCACCGACTGAGAAATCTTCGCCACCTGCCTGCGTGATCGATTGAATCGTTGCCAGCCCAACCCGTTGCCTTTTTAGCTTTTTGCCTGGGACGACATAAACAGCGCCGAGTTCAGACAATAACGGTCAACCACCGCATTATAAGCGTTAATAAAAGCGCTTATCCTCAGAACTAACAAAGGCTTGTGTAGGTCTTGGACCGCAAACACTTTCGATCGGAATCGAAGACACGCGCCTTCCTCCGGAACTTTCACTGATAAAGCTTACCACTCCGGCAAAAAAATGAACCCCTCATGACAGCAGGTCTTATACTCCGACAGAGTTTTTGACGAACTGGCAGATCTTAAGTCTCGCGTACGAGCCAGACCGACAGAGCAAAATGCAAAACAATTGGCGAGGATCGTGCGACAATCAGACCCACTTATCCGATCTTCCAAGAAGCGCGCGACCGAGCTTAAAAATAGGGCATCATCGACAGTCAGGGTATCTTGGATCAGCTCAGTCACAGTAAGACGCGAGTCTAACGAGAAAGAAATAAGGCGATGTCGAGGTCTAGCTGCGCTGATTAGCACAGAAAATATGACGAAGATAGGAAAAGTCCCTCATCCGCGAAACTGTCTTAGCCTCGGACGTCCGGTCCGAAAAATAGTTATCGACCACCAGCCGCACGCTTCATCAACTTTGTCCGGTGCCGATTCGTCTTGAGCAAGCTTTCATCCTTCGCAAGTTAAGAGAGGAAAGCCAATTCAAGGAAGGACCGCCGAACATCGGGCGCTAACAGCACGATAATACCGGCCACGCCTGTCGAGAAATTCACCGACTAAGTCGTCTCCCGACAAAAAATGACAAAAAGATATCAGCAAAGCTTCCGATTGAGTCTCGTGCTAACGCTGCGCCAGAACGACAAAAGAAATAATCGACCGACCGGATCGCTTGCGTCGCCAGAACAAACATCCATAATTCCAGTTCTGCATTGCTGACGATCCGTCCTACTCCGATACTTGCCCGAGCGGCCAGTAAAGTGTAACAGAGGCTCCGCGTATGAGGACCGCTCGGACGTCGATAAATCGCATGGATTCCGAATGAAACATAGTAACGGCCTGAAATTGTCACCGTGCGATCCGTAGGCGGTCGGGGTCGTGATCCCACCAAAAAACAAAATTGTCCTAAGTGCCTACGTGTTCCCAGTAAAAACAACGTCATACCGGCCGTCGCTTACAAGCAGAGGCTTTTAATTTCCAATTAGCCGCGCTTGTCGAACGGTTTTCTCCAACAAATCCTTTTCCGGACCAACACATCCGGGTTCGCGACCACCATGACCAGGTCGATCCACGATGAGCGGAAACGCCAGCCGACAATAGAAATCGGCGATGAGCTTTAGTCTTGGTAAGCACCCGAATCTTTAAAATAGAAGGCCTGAAGCCAGCGCACATACACAGAGCGTAAAACAAGACACGCCAGCAGATATGATGGGCTCGGATCGAACTAAGGTTGAGTCTTCGCAAACAGGGTTGAAAGAAAGCCTTAAGATGCTGCTATTTTCATAAAAAGGTGCTATTCTCATGGCTGCTGACAAAGGCTAATGCACACATGAGCCGAATTGAGGCAAGGGACGCTCCGCCGGATACCAGATGTTTGTTTCAT
>Ga0163217_1028543_pt1 | contig 10623 bp, 10 predicted proteins | sample SynspAceP_FD_185933 | JGI IMG/M metagenome (GOLD analysis project Ga0163217, IMG submission 185933) | Saline lake microbial communities from Ace Lake in Antarctica - Synechococcus sp. Ace-P (PacBio error correction) | ecosystem: Environmental > Aquatic > Non-marine Saline and Alkaline > Saline ... | reverse complement strand
TGTCCCACCAACGGCGCTCATGCTAAGGCTTCAAAATTTCGCAACCTCATTTAGGTCTACATTGCTGCTTTTGTGTGTTGGCATGGTCCGGGCTTCCATCGTTTGGTATGCTATATTTGAGTGGCGTATGCTCGATCGTTGGAGCTGAAAAGTGCGTTGCTTATTCACTGGCCTCTTAAAGTGTATTTATTACTGAAAAAGCTTTATCTGGTTAGTATAGCGTTATCGTAATAGTGACCAATAGTAAAACTTGTATGTGTATGATAATAGACTGTGTGGGGTTGGATAAACGTGGAATGATTGTTTTGGAAAGGGCATCGGAGGTGATTAAAATAAGTAGGTAACAAACATGTCTCTGAAAGGGGTGTTATTTTTCCTTATGGTTTAGGTAGATTCGGCGCTTATAAAAAAGATATTAGGTAGGCTTCAGGACTCCCGAGGATAAGGATCGATTGTATCTATGGGTGAATTAAGCCAAAGAATTATCCGTTCAGTATGAAAATGAACTTAAGGGATCTTACCTAAATTATGCGATGAGCGTTAACTTGTTGTCGAGGCATTCCCTGATGCTACGAGACTGGTTAAAGCCTGTTCACGTCGTGTTCTGATTTGCGATGGAGTGAACATTAAAATGATTGGCAATAAACCGTACAAAAATCGGCGCGTATCGTCGGTGATGGTAATCGGTAAATATTCACCGCATGTGATTTCTGCTGTATACGATACGATTGTTCGTTGAGCGCAGCCTTTTTCAATGCCGTTAAACCTTGGTCGCAATGGTCAAGGTAACTTCGGTTCTAGTCGATGGAGACAGTGCTGCAGCAATGCGTTTATACCGAATCCGGTACTGGCGAGATTGCACATCATCTTTCTCATGGATTTAGAAAAAAGAAACCGCTTTGATTTGTGCTTAACTATGAATGGCACTGATTTATGCCGGGTCGGTTATGCTTCTCGCGTACCTAGGTCTATTGGTTAATGGTTCTGCTGGTATTGCTGTGGCATTGCGACTAATATTCCGCCTCATAATCGTGGTGAAATTATCGAGGGTATGTCTTGCTGTTATCACAATGCAGACATTTACAATTGCATGAACTCGATTGATCATATCCCGCGGGCTGATTTCCACAGGGGCTTTTATTAATGCCGTGCCGGATTTCTTGAAAGCCTATAAAACAGGTCGTCCGGTCGCATATATATTGGTGCCCGTATCCACTTTGAAGACATGGAAAAAAGGCAACCGCCAATCCATTCGTGTTTACAGAAATTCCTTACCAGTAAATTAGGCAAAGTGATCGAAAGGATCGCAGAGGCTTGTAAAAGAGAAAAAAAAACTGGAAGAGTATCAGTGAAGCTGCGCGACGAGTCTGATAAAGACGGTATGCGTATTGTATTGAGCTTTCGTCGGGGTGAAATCCAAGATGTTGTAGTGAATAATTAATATTTACGGCAACCCAATTACAGTCTGTTTTGGTATTAAATTATCGGTGGCATTCGGTTGATGGTCGCACTCAGTTACCTTAATTATCAAACCAAATTCTAGGTGTTTCGTTAAACACCGTCTGAAGTGTTACTCGTACGTACTATCTTTGAGTTTACGTAAAAGAACGCGTGAAACGAGTATATTACTTGAAGGTTTGGCTGTTTCTTTTAAGCAATATCGATCGCGTAATAGAATTGATTCGTACATCGGCCAACGTCAGTGAGCAAAAGAAAAAGATGTAGGTGAGGCTTGGGCAGCACGGTAATTGTGGTTGCGATGCTAGAGCGTGCTGGTCTATGCGTTGTCGTCCAGATGTGGATTGGACGCGAGGTTACGGTTTGTTGACGGTGCTATCATTTGTCGCCAGATCAGGGGCTAGGCTTATTTTTTGGACTTGCGTTTGCACTCGCTTCGGACTGGACTAGAAACAGGACAAATTGCTTGGTGAATATAAAGCTCTCTTATGAGCTTATTGTGCGCTTCTGATATCTTATCTGCCAGATCGTTTTGAATGAAGTGATTGTGAAGAGCTAGCAAGGAAGTTCGAGACGTTTTGGTGATGCTCGTACGTACTGAGATCTTAAAGTCTCGTCAAGACTGACTATTGCAGATTTGTAATTGACGAATCACAATGACGTTGTTACGATTTTCAAATACCGGTTACGCGAAATCTTCACGCCACTCGAGAGTACCAATCTCAACGCCTGGCGGTCGTGGTAATCTTCTGGCAAGCAGAAGGATGAAGATCATAGATTGAACATCTTCTGTGTTGACCAGCAGCCATGACACCATTATGTTGTTTAGTAAACTCGGTAAAGTGTACTGGTTGCGTTGTCTTTGAAATTCCTGTTGCGAGCGTGGTGCGAAAAGTTCGACCAATATTTTATGTTACACTAGAAGAGGGCGAGTCAACTTTCCGCCTGGTTGCCTTGCCTTGGTTGTGAAGATGCAGGTAAGAAGAGGGTAGATGATGAAGTGGCGGATGCGTTTACATGAGAACAGCGAGCAGCAGTATATCTTATGGCGACCGGAACGGTACAGTTAGAAAACGCAATGAAAACGTTTGCACGCGTCCTGTTCTACTGCTTAATTGCATGAGCTTAGATGAGGTGTGTATCTGTTGATTAGTGTTGGGTTGGCGTATCGTTCGACGGCGAGAATGACATTAATGTTGGTCTCTTCTTCTGGTAAAAACGATTCGCTTTAAAGAATTGGATGTTCGAGCGATGGTGTACGGCTTGCGGGCGGTTCGACGGTATTCGATGGGCGAAGATGCAAAAAGATGGTTTCCTTATCGTTCTCAGGGAAGGGTTCTGGGTACTTTGGATGGCTTGTGAAACGGCCGTATGGTAAACGGTAGGGCTTGTGTAGAAGATCGTGTGCCAGTTTACGGTTGCGTGGTGGTTCAAGGTTGTTATCCGGTAGTTGCAAAGATGCTGAGGCGTGTTCCTGTAATCGGCGCCCTCAAGTAGGATTGAAACGGATGAGTTTATTTTGGATTACGGCATGCAGGGGACGTTGGTCTACTGAATGACAAGAGAAGTGCTGCCAAGGTCGAAATACTCAAGGTGCTCTACTTTGCATTGTTTCGACCAATGAACGAACATTTGGTTGGTAGAACGTGGCGTGATGGAAGTGATTGAAGTAGATATAGAGACGATTGAGGATTGATGAGGCGGATGGGAGCCGCCGTTGATCAGGCACAAAGTGATGTGACGAATCTCCTGATATCGCTGAAACAGATACTGAGTAGAAAATTAAAGCACGCACAAGGTTGCGTCGCTTTTTGTTGTAGACAGGTCCTGAAAATATAGAGGTAATAAGCGGATTGAGCCGAGATATATAATTTTTTTTTCGGTCGGCAGCGCTTCCAGAACCGGGTTTGGAAAAAAGAGCACAAGCCGCAAATGTTAGATGCACTGGTGCTGGCGTTTCCGTGTGGAAATGAGCCATTCGTAGTTCTGAGTTATATTGTTCGATACTTGCGGTTCCGCTAAAGCACGTTGGCGCGCTTGCTGCGATATTGGTGATGATTCATGATTATTTTATTGTTCAGGGAGGATGCTTCATACCTTATTTGCTCAGTTTCCTGCCAAATCTAAAGAATGGCTTTGATTAGCCCTGCTATTTGGAACTGGCGCCTGGTCTTCAAACGATAAAGAAGCGAAGAGAATTACCAAGGTTGGATGTAGGTTGGATCTTCTTAAAGAGCAAAAAACTATTCTACAGTGCCTAATTTCTCCACCTTGGGAGTTGGATGAGATGCAGCTTATTTGCATATTTGCCCAAAATGAAACGATTTGGTAGGTGTTGAGTTTATCTGATTTACAAAAAAACCAGTTTCCCATTCGTGGCGGATTTATCTTCTACCATTCTTTCCCGAAAACATAGACGTTTTTAGTAAATACGGTTGATTTACGCTGGGGGCAGAAAAAAACGTTGTCTGCCGGTGCTGGTAGATTTGTTATCATCCGTAAGGATTTATTGGACTCGTAGCACTGATGAGTCTGCCATTATTTCTGGAATTTCGCCCATTTGGCGGGAAAATGATGCTATGATAAATACGCCCGCCCACTATGCGATTTATTAGCGGTCTTGTGATTCGAGTGGTTGGAAGGGCAAGGCGGAGTCGAGGCAATTGCAAGGCGGGTAAATATTCGTAAAGCAGGCTTTGTATGACTTTATCGATTCAAGTAAGTTTTACATCCAATCGGTTGATCTGCTTTTCGATCTCGGAATGACATTGCCTTTTATATTGGGGATGATTCTATGGGACGCATGTTATGAAGATTCTGAAAGCGGCAGGATTTGCGTATTTGGCTGGCATCGATCTGTTGGTGGTATGCGATGCAAGCATATAATACGCGATGCCGATGAAGGATGTGGACCTTAATTGGACTTTATGCGCGCTTTGAAAAACGTCACGGGTAAACTAAAATGTGAAATCTTAAACAGGCGTGATGCCAGATGGGACCAGAAACCGACTCGCCTCTATGCTGTAGATCTTAATTGATTCGATTGATTTTCGCAAAATAAGCTGTTGATTAACGAACGTGCTGCAACTTGTGCACAAAAGGTTGGCTGAGTGAAGTTGTGAGCAAGGTGGTGAAGTAGTATGTCTTTTACGCCCTGAACGCGAGGCTCAAGTTTTGAGTAGAGTTATGGAGCGTAATGAAGGGCCTTATAATGGAAGGAAATGGCGAAATGTTTCGTTAAGTCATGTCTTCTTGTCTGCGCTTGAAAAGCCACATGCGCATTGCGTTTTTGGGGCCAGAAGGCACCTTACGCAGCAGGCCGCTTTTAAAGCATTTGGGCAAACTCCATTATTAGGTGGCGCCGATGGCGGCATGTGATGAAGTTGTTCCGGGAGTTGAATGCTGGGCTGACAAAATTATGGTGTCGTGCTGTTGAGGAATTCAACGGAACGGTTGTGTTAATCATACTTTGGCAGCTTTCCGATTTCACGTGTAAAAAAATATTTGCAGGTGGAAGCGAAAGAGAGGGATTCAATCATCATCTTTTAGTTTAGCCCACAATATTAGCTCTGAAGATGCCACAAATTTATTCTCATGCAACGTCTTTGGCTCAAGTCGTTGCGCTGTTAGAATCGTTATTGCCCACGCCAGAACGTGTTGCTGTAAGTTCTAATGCCGAAGCGGCACGCCTTGCAGCAGACGCCTGTAGAAGGCGGTCGGAGCTATTGCTGCAATCTGGTGAAGTAGCTGTGTATTGTATGGTTATCCAAGGTGTCGGCGAAATTGAAGACCGTCCAGCATTTAATACAACGCGCTTTTTGATTGTTGGTAGATCAAGAGTGCCTCCGGAGTAGTAAAGACAAACATCGTTGCTTATTAGGGCTAAAAATTTAGAACCCGGTGCTTATATCGATTACTTGAGGCTTTTGAGCGTCACGGTGTTGATATCGACGCGGATTAGAGACTCGCCTCAATTTAATGGAAGTCGTTGGGTGTATATTATTTACATTGGATTTGTCCGGTCATATTGATGAGAAAAAATGTTGTTGCGTGATTTGATTGAGCTTCGTGAGCGAGATCCCGAAACGTGACAGGTGTTGGTTCTTATCCTGTGGCTGATGCTTTAGTAAATCTATAAGAGTGTTGATGCTTGACTGGTGAAGTGTTTCTCAAGGGCGGCTGTTGATGTGGCGCCGCAAGCGGAAAAAGAAATTTGCTGATATGCAAGGTCATGAATTATTGTCTGGAATGACGGCGGGTCTTTTGCAAAAGCCGGCTAAAAGCAAGCGAGGTTTGCAAAACACTATTAATTGTGTTGCCGTCGAGAAGGGGAGTTGACAGTTAGGTGTTTCTACTGGCGTCAATTGATCATCCTGCCGAGTTTGTCTGCAGAGTTATGTGGTCTAAAACTGGAATATCATTATTCTTGCCACGCCAGTGAGAAGCGATTGGAGTCGTTTTATCTGAAATTAGCCTTTTTATCAAGAAATATTCTGCGTTACTGACGTAGGGGTCGACGAAAGGAAAGTGTTGTGTTTGATGCGTTGTCGTCGAGTCTTCTCGGAAGTGCTCCTAATTTTATCCTAGTCATCCTATTGCTGGTGCAGAGAAAACGTGTATTGGACTCTAACTTCTTATGTGTTTCGAAAAGCAAGCCATTGTAACGCCTCTTCCAGGACCAGTTTAATTCCTGTTTTGTTTAGATCGTCCCATCGTCTTTGGCGTGAAGTAGGGGCGGAACGTTGTCAGTATGGATGTCGAAGCATCACGATATGTGTTGCGCTTCATCTAGCCATTTGCCGCATTTACTTGCTATACTTTAGTTGATGCGCATTCGCTAAATGGATGATGAGCGTAGGTCAGGATGTATATTAAAATTGCGGCGTTGGCTTTCGTGATTTCACGAGGAATCCGTCGAGTGATCCGTTATTGGCGAGAGCTGTTTTTATGAGCAATAAAGACGTACGTTGGTACGGTGGATCATTCAACGATCGCCTTTGCTGATATGCGATACTGGCTATTAGGCAAAGTGACGGTGCACATAGCAAGCATGTTTGGTGTTTGTACTCGGCAAAGGTCTGCGCGAGATCATTTCTTCGTTTGTCTGAAGCAAGCGTACAATTGGCTCAGTTAAAAGACAGTTTCGTTTCGGCTATCTATTTCTGTTTTTGCTGCTCTTCTATTAAAGAGATATTTCGTTTGTTGCGGTGACAATCTTTGTCACATAAAGACCATTCACTATAGCCGCGATTGTCGGCAAGGTATGAGTGAAAATTAAAGAATGCTTGATCTGACTAGGCGATTGCCGTATCACGCATGCAGCGTTTTCGTGATATGGGGCGTGGTTATCGAGAAGTTACGCGGATCATTTACCGAGTTCATGGGTGTTGGTTCTTCGTGGTTTGAAGCCCCGAATTGCCCAATTAAATGTTCATAATCAAGAGATAGCCTTGTATTTATTGCTTCCCATCTTTGGCGGAAGTCAGCCGTTTTCCATGCATTTGTGGGAGAGGCAATATACTCAATCGCTCGAGGACGATTTGTTTTCGCGGGCGTGCCGTTTAAAAATGGGTGGGGAAGTATGTGTCTGAAGTGGCTGATTGCTTACCTGTGGAATCTGTCTCCAGAGTTGACCGTTGAATGTTTCTAGTTGATTTGCACTAGTGGTTCTGAGGCGGCTTAGGGATGGCGGCTTTTTTGGCAGACGTTGTATTCGCCTGTTGAACGGCTGTCTGTCACGCATTTGTTCAGGTAGGTATGTCATGATGAGGTTTTGCTGACGGCATTTTGGCGTGACGTATATTGGATCACGGTGTCGGCTTTTAAGTGGTAGGACGGCCGCCTCTAATTTAGGTACGGACATTGTATTGTCGGCGTGATGAGGATGAAGTGCTTGGTTGGTGTGTTGGCAAGACCTTGTTACCAGGGTTTCTGAGCTATCATAAAAAACGCGGGCAGACTATCCCATTGTTTGCGTTTTTGTCTTCTTTCAGTACGATTGGTGCTGATATTTCAATGCCTTCCGCAAGATGAGTTGGCCTTTACGAAGTGTACTTCATGACTGGTTTTTCGGACTGTTAAAAAGCGCATTTTTCTTTGACATCGCGCAGAGTTATCAGTTTTAGAGATGAGTTGCCTTTGTTTGTTGTGTGCGGCTTACTCAGTAGGATGAAAGTCGCATTGCAGGGCGTTGGCTCTTTGCCGATCTCATTATGAAGATAGCGGTTGGCTTTAGTGGATGCATTAAGGCAAATGAAAATAGTCTGTCATTATGTAACGGCAAATTAGTGATTGAGGGTGGTCTGCCACAAGTGGTGAGCTTGCATTGTGCTTGGTGATGATAAGGGTGGCTCTTGCCATGCTTGCATTAGGTGCGCGCATCATCCAGTACTAAAATCAATGAACTGTCAAACAATTATTAGAAGAATTTAAAGACGTTAAGAGAGTGTTGCTATAGCAATTAGGTTTCATTGTTTAGTGCCAATCAGTTTTTTAAGGAGAATAGTTATGATCAACCAAGGCCCGGTTATATACGATTGACTGGTCCAAGTGGTGCCGGTAAAGGATACTGAGGTAAGTTTCAATTGATCGCAGAAAAGTGGAGTGGCAATCTACTGGATAGTGGTGCTTTATATCACGCTTGCCCTTGCTGTTTCACATCCATGGAATGTCGGCGGACGATGTAGAGACTCTTAAAGTTTTGGCGGAGCATCTGGATCGATACAATGTGAAATTCGGTAAGAAGGTAAAATTGAAATTTTCTAGAGGGCGAGACAGGGACTCAGGCTATTCGAACAGGAGAAGTGGAACTGAGCGATCTAAATTAGCGCCTACTGAAGTTTCGCGAAGGTTCTGTACTTCGTCAGACGGGCTTTTTCGCAGAGCGCCTGGTTGGCGTGGCTCTGGGCGAGATAGGGACGGTGGTTGTTCCTCGCACAGATTAAAATACTTTTTAACAGCGTCCGACTGAAGGCGAGCGCAAAGAGGCGTTTGCAGCAATGTGCACAAAAAGGTGAGCTGTGAAGCTTAAAGAACTTGTTAGTCGCATTAAAGAGCGAGCATGACGAGATGCGGAATAGAGCCATTCTTCCTCTTGTGCCTGCACGCGGCGCTTCAGTCATCGATAGTAAAGATTTGACCATTTTTAGAGCAGGTTGTCGAGATGATCGTTTGCTGAAACAGCGAAGGCGGGTCTTGTAATAATCTGTTCTTTTCTCGCGTCTAAAGATGTCTAGAATAGATTCAATTTATTCAAGTCGACAAAGGGCCAGAGGCTTTTGTCGATCATCCAAAAAAAACTGGACCCACGTTTGTGGCGAATGTGAATTAAGTTTAGCCTAGCTAAAAAGCGATCATAGGGAAAAATACAATACTCAAGGCTTCGCAGCAGAACTGTTGAGAAAGCCTGTAACCGTCGAAATAGGGCGCCAGGCAGCTCAATTGATTAACGGTCATGTTGTTGAGTATCGACAGCGAAATGGGCGTTAACTGTTCATGCAGGATCGTAAAATCTGAAGGCGTAAATTCTCGTTTCTCAGTTTTCTAAACGGAAAGTGTGAGTTCACTTAAACATCGGTGACGAACGTTAAAGTTAGACTTGAAGCTGTTGAAAGATGCTTTCGGTTGAGACTAAAATTGTCCTCGTGAAAAGAAACGATGCACTAGACTTGGTCTGTGCTTGAAAAAGCTTACGAAAGAAACCGCCATTGTTCCACGCGGTGTTGAGATAACGGTAAAGTCAAAGGTTGGCTTCACAGTTGATTATCGCTAACATCCGTGCCTTCTTACCTGGTTTCTTTGGTAGATGTTCGCCCACATCCGCGATTACGTCGCAGGTCTGGAACGGTGCTTGAATCTAGAGGTTTAAACTCTATTAAAGCTTGATCAAAACGTAACAACGTTGTGTGTATCTCGGTCGTGCCCGTTATGAGAGCGACTAAAGCGCTGAACGCGAAACAATTATGCTCTATTGTGAAGAAGGCCAAGAAGTTAAAGGTTACTGTTAAGAACCTTTAACAGACTAGCGGTGCTTTCGTTGATTCTTGGTGGCGTTGATGGTCTTCTACATATCCAGCTGATATGGCTTGAAGCGCATTAAACACCAAGTGGAAATCATTGCTGTTGCGATGGGATCGACGGTTAAAGTTCTTAAGTTCGACCTCGAGAGGTAACCGCCGTGTTCTAGGTTTCTAAGCGCTTGGCGGAGAATCCATGGGTAGCTATCAAAGCTTGTTACCCAGAGAACACAAAGTAACGGCTTAAAGTTTACTAAAACTTGAATGGACTACGTGCTTCGCTGAACTTGAAGAGGCGTCGAAGGTCTTAGTACCACGTTTCTGAAATGGATTGGAATTACAAAAACAATTCACCAATGCTAAAGTTGTCAGATGGTGATGAAGTGAAGTTTATTGGTCCTTTGACATTGACGAGAGCGTCGTCGTAATCTCTTTGGGCTATCAAGCAGTTGCACCATGAACCCATGGGAAGAGTTTGTTACTTCTTTCAATAAAGGCGACAAAATCTCTGGGCGCAATACAAGTCTATCACTTTGACTTTGTGTGTTTCATTTGTCTTGACGGCCGGCCATTGATTGGTCTTGATTACATCTATTTCTGACCTATCTGGGCGACGAAACTGGTAGAAAGATGCAGTTCGTTCATACAAGAAGGCGATTATGCTAGAAGACCAGTGGTATTGTCTATCGATGCTGAGGCGCGAGCGTATGTTCTATGGGTGCTTAAACAACTTGGAAGAAGATCCGTTCCTTTGGCCTTCGTAGACAGAAAAATGACAAGAAAGGCACTAAATCGTTAACGGTCTGTCCTCTGACAGTTGATCCGAAAGGTGCTGTCGTTGTTCTTGGGCTGAAGAGCGTTGAAAAAGCTACTTTGAAGATATCTTAGAAATTATAGGCCGTATGAAGCGCGTTGAAGATGCAAACCAAACTTTGTTATTGAAAGAAGGCGATAAAGGATAGGAAGGCTTGCGATTCACATTAATGTTGATCGTTAAAAGCTCGGTACTATTACCCTTTTTCCTATTTTTCAAGCCAACAAAAAAAAATTTTTGCAAAAAAAAACTGAAGAAAAGCAAAAGGCGATTTTGGAAAAAGTCCCTTTCACCAACTGAAGGAAGCAAAAAAAAATCCCCCTCTCTTTTCCTGTG
>Ga0163217_1001189_pt1 | contig 10623 bp, 16 predicted proteins | sample SynspAceP_FD_185933 | JGI IMG/M metagenome (GOLD analysis project Ga0163217, IMG submission 185933) | Saline lake microbial communities from Ace Lake in Antarctica - Synechococcus sp. Ace-P (PacBio error correction) | ecosystem: Environmental > Aquatic > Non-marine Saline and Alkaline > Saline ... | reverse complement strand
AGATCGGTGCTGGGATCAGGGGTGGAGATCGTTTTCAAGCCCAGGCTCAGTTTTGCTGAAGGTTTGGCGTGGTGAGCGGTAATCGATCCAGCGGCAGTTGCCGCCCCTCAGTGCCGAGCCCACTGGACGGCCTCCAGCTGCAACAACACCAAGGCGAAGGCCCGGGCCAGGCCAATTAGCCCAAGAAACCCACCCACTGGAATAGACGTGATCGAGTTCCAAAGCCGAGAAGCCAGTCGGCATGATCGCCCAAAAAGCCAGGCTGGCTGTCGTAGACCGTGTAACGATCACTCGGTTCCTTGCTGGGGAATCAGGGGTGCCGATGCTGCTTGGCCATGGGCAATCAGCAGCAGCACAGACCGATCGCCAGACGCAGGTCGGAAATCCAGGCGACCAGCCTGGAATCCCGCTTGGTTGGGAGCGGGCCACCAGAAGGAGGCTCAAGGCCATTGGGCAGGAGTGTCAAGCCCGCCGCTTGGCACACAAGCACGACGCCAGCTTGATTCGGTGGATTCAGCGGCCTGAGAGGGGCGCAGATTTTCGAGAAGCCACGTTGCATTCGAGGAGGCCGCGCTTTATAGTACTATGCGAGCTCGGATCTCTGGGGTGCCAGCAAGCAGCAGGGGCACTACTGGCCAGCGACGAAAGCAGGTTGAGCACGTCATTCACAATCAAGGGACGGCCTGTTGGGCCGTCCAGGCAACAGCACAGCAAAGCACCGGGGTGGTGCAGGGGCTGGCGCCAATTCCGGAAGCAAGCACCGGTGGCCGGGGGGCCAGGGCCGCAGGAACGTATCGACGGCCAAACCGCTCCGATCAGGCGAGCTGGGCAGGGGAAGGCCCTTAGCAGTCCCAGGCAAAATTGAGCCCATCCCACCGCGAGCACCGCCACCCAGTGCTCAAGGGATGAACACGGGAATCTGGCCGTAGGAGCTTTACCCAGCAGGGCCACTTAGGCCCCACCAGGGCAACCAGGGACAGCACGCGATTTTTTTCCGCCGGCAAAAACTGAGACTGCGTTCCATGGCCTGCCGGCATGTCCGGAAATCCAGCCATGTGTGAAGCCATCGTGATCGGCAGCAGCGAGAGGGAGCAGGGGCAAGGCTGTCAGCAGACCGGCAGCAAACACGATCGCCAGGGTCACGGACTGGAGCGGTGAGGAGCTGTGGTGGCGCTCCTCGCCCCGCGAGCCAGGTCGGCAAGTTGCAGCCCCAGGCTGGTCATGACAAGCTAAAGATCTCTAGCTATCGGGGGCAGGGTTAGATGGGCAGGCAGGCTCAAGAGATCCCTGCCGCTCGCGACGCTTTGCGTCTGGGGCCGAATTGTCGAATCCCGCCGATTCGAGTGAGCAGCGAATCAGCAACCCTTGCCGTGGGACCAGGCTGCCAGCAGAGGTTGCCCCATAGCTAAACCACGGCAGGGGGCAAACCCGTAGTGGGCATCGCTCCGCTCGCCACAGCCATATTGAGAAATCGGATGACCGACGAGGCAAGTGGTGCAACCCATCGCCACGAGGCGGCTGCTGGTTGCCGCGCGGACCCCAAGGTGCCACCCTCAGACGATAAAGCGAACAAAGCAGAAAAAAGGAAAGCAGGCATCGCGATCGACGAATCCGAATTCTCTTCGGCGAATACCGCGAAAATGAAGTCAGTCGATTAGGATCGGCAGGTTACTTGAAGCTTCTGGTGGAGAGGCCAAGCCCTCAACCCAGCACACCACCGGAAGCCGATCGCCCAGAAGGACTTTGGCACAAGTTGTAGCCATCCTCCTTGGGGCGTCTTGCCAGGGATTGAGGAAAGAGGCCACCGGATCCGCTGGTACTCGTTGACATGATGCTGGCGAAGCCCATCATTCCGCCGGCGAAAGCGTGCCCAACATCATTCAGCAGGGGCAGTCCTGCGGCGCAGCCCATTGGTCCAGAGCAGCAGGGCCGTCAGCCGGCGTGCTGAGGGTTGGGTTGCTTGAAATAGCAACACAGGATCGAAAAGGTTCCAGCCACAGCAGCTTTTGATCGATGCCGATCGCTTCCAGTGGGCGAACAAAGCGGCCCCTTGCAGGACGACGAATGGTTGACCAGCTTCGGACCGGCTGGAAGCTGCTGGACTGTCAACCACCAGCAGCGACTGGCTCCATTGACTGGAGTGCGGCCACCAGGGTGGCGACGATCACAGCACCCCACCAGCCACAGCCGGACCGGCCAGACGCAGCCAACGCCTCAGGGGCTGTGCTTGATCGCCAGCCAGAGCAACCCCAACTGGCGATCAGCCAAGATCAGTGACGCTTGAGATAAAAAAGCCGGATCGCCCCATTTCACGGCGGCACCCACCAGCTGGCTGAAAGCCAGATCAACGGCCAGCCAGGCTCCAGATCGCCACCATGCCGATCAACAAGCGAGCTTCGGCAGGGGCCACGTTGAGCCGGGCAGCCGGGAATCATCGGCCTCGGCTGGCCCCCTCCGCTTTGCTGGGGGGCGGCTGGCTCCGGAGCGGGGAGTTCGGCAAAACCGATTCAAGGCGAAAGGGAGCGGAGGAGGGTCACCATTCCGCCGTTTGCCGGGGTCTCATGACAGGGGTCGGCCAAAAAAAAGCCGACATGGCCGGGCTCGAGGGTAGTGCCATAGATCAAGAAACACGACCCAGAGTTGGAATGAACCCAAAAAAACCTGGGGGGCAGAAACCTACCGGTTCAAACCCGTTAGCCAATCAGTTGCCAACGTTGACTTGGACGGCCGGCCGGTGACCATTCACCTCAGAATTTTTCCGCCCTGTTTCATTGATGCGCTGCTGCTCGGCGAACCAGCTTTCATAGGGCACCACTTGGTGAAGAAGGTGTTTCTGAATTCCCTTCTGGCTGCGCACCTTTTTCGGGGCAGGGGATGCAGGCATGTGATCTTGAAACAGACGCCATGAAAGGATTCCTCGTTCAGGAACGGGGCGGAGTGGGAATTCAGTTCCCCAGACCGGGAGCTGAGTGTTAAGTCAGGTAGACACCCAGCTCTCTAGCCTGCAATCGGGAAAACCGACGAGGGAGGCGCCATCTCCTTCATGCCTGAATCGACTGGCCACCAGTGCTCCGATGGGAACGCCCAGGGAAGTTGTAGGTCTCCGTTTGAGACCGTTTGAGCACCCGCTCGTCGAGAATCGAGGTGTCACCTGCCAGCAGTGGCGATAGGTGGCGTAGCGGAGGTTAGTAGTCCGAGGTCGCGGATGGCAGGCGCCGTAACGACGGGTCGTGTACATGTTGCGCCCGGACGGGTGATTCCGAGTTGAGAGGGTTTTTATGGCAACGGCTCCTTGAGCATGCCGAGCGTTGGAACCAATTGGTTGCCGCCGCTCTGACCCGGAGTCTCCGGCTGGGCGAAATTACTGCTCAAGGCGTCCGATTGAGGAATCGTCCCAGGTAGAGGGACCCTGGGACGTCGGACTGATTTGATGACCGTTGGGTGGATCGCGTCTTGCAGTGGTCCTGGAAGAGCAGCGGGCAGAAGGGCGGCCTCAGGAGAGGCGCGATGACGGTAGTCGAAGTAGAAGCCCTTGCCTCCTCGGCATCGGCTCGTTGAGCAGCCCATGGAGGCGTATCTTGAGCTCACGGGACGGCATTCGGCCCATGGCCTCCAGGGAGTGCGAGGGCGCGGTACATCTCCCGGGCACGATGATGCCGATCTCTTCGAATGGGAAGTCACATCTCAGCCACCATGCCGTAGGTCACAAGGCGGGAGGTAGTAAGTCGATTGTCGCAGAAGACACGTGCCGCATCTCTTCTCCGTAGGCGTTGCCTCCGGGATAGATCACTCGGGACGCTTCTGAAGAGGGCGCCGCGGCCTGCTTCACAAATTCCTCTCGCGCTCTTCGCTCAAGGACCTGAGCACTTCTGAGACGACGTTGACCGCCGCTTGACAAAGGACTGATCTGGTCGAGTGTCGCCCATGACTGAGATAGCGGCCTCCGGCGTCCGCGTTGAATGATCGAGTTGGAGGACGATGCTCATGCAGTTCTGCCTCGAAACAAGCGGTCACCGAAAGGAGGACCGATAATCCGGAGGGTAAGGGGATTGCTTGGTTCCTTGCTCGGCAGGACCTGCGAGTCGACGCGGTTGGGTTGGAATCAAAGCGAACAATCGAGCTGCGCGATCGCCAATGATGTTCTGCTGGGAAGAGGGCGATCAAGCGTCGCGGGTGGTAACAGTTTTCACGCAACGAAAATCAGGACAAAACCCTTTGCTGCAACGGTTTTTGGGCGATTCCAAGCCAGGATCAACCTCCCTTCCCTGACGAAGGGTTCTGTGATTCAACCAGTCTGGATCCAGGGCTTTTCGGATGAGTTAAATCAACCAAAAAGTTTATGCAGAGTTGTTAATAAATCCCTTTGTGCGCTGGGCCGCTCGCACCGAATCTCTAATATTGATTTTCTTGCATTTCGCGGTACTCATGGTGATGGTCTGTTCATTGAAGCCTCCCGGGGGTAATCAATATGGTGTGAAATAAAAGCCATGGACCACAAACACCTCAAAACCAAGGTAGTGAGCTTTGAGGCTTTGGGCTGGCCCTCGCACAGGGGGAAACGTGGCGGCGCTTTGGCCCTGAGGAACAGCAGGAAGGAGAATCCCTGACAGCAACCGGCCTCGGCGCAGGACCTTGACATCGGCATCACGGGTCCACGGGCGCACGGGGCGAAATGAGCCAAATGGATGATGTCCCAATCGGACGGATTTGAGTAAACCGGGCGTCAGTGGAAGAGGCTCATCCAGCACGGGTGGGTTAGGAGGCTGCCTTCAAACTCTGGGATGGCGCCACTGTGGTGGCCACCGTGCAAGCGACTCCTCACCATGGTCGCCGCAGTTTCCAAGCCACCCACCACCGGGGCCAACGACGGGTCAGGGAAGGTGCGGGGGGCAGATCGCCGCTGCACGGAAGGTTTTGGCTGGTGTCACCTTGGGCGGACGACCGGAGCGGAAACCACCTGGCCGGCTGGTCTTGAGGAGTTGCCGGAAGGTTGGAATCGGCGGCAATTGAGATCCATGGCCGTGATGAAACGTTCGTAGGGACGCAGTCCTCGGCCGAAGCAATCGTGTACTCCCGAGTTGCGGAGCATGGTCGATGACGCCTGTAAAGCCTTGGCGGGGCAAGCCGGTGTCGAAATAGCTGTTGATTGTTCCGAAAAACGCCCGAAGGTGAGGCCGCCCAGGATCCGTCGTGATCACTTTCCAATGGCTTTGGTGATGTACAGGCCCGACCAATAACGCCCACGGAAGGCCTTGGAGCGGGCCACTGTAGCGAATGAACTCCGCAGGCGTGATGTCGCCGTTCTTCCAGCTTGAAATCTCTCACGCTGGAGCCGCTCGCCTGCGTAACCCGTGGTGTCCGAGCACCTGCACGTACACGGCCCGGATCACCGCCTGGTTGCTGGATCGGTGTTGCGCACACTTTTGCCTTGGGGCCCACTGCGATTGGGCACCGAAACGCCACCGGTGGCGATCTGCTGCAGGGCGCACCAGCTCTGGGGCGACCGCCGGGGGAAACGGCCGCACGGAACTGGGGGGCTGTCCATCTGACCTGGGGCTGGGCCATTGCCATTGCCCACGAGGAGCCGGGCGGGTGCTGTAGGCTGAACGGTTGCGGCGCGGGTAGCCACCGAGGCGGTACCCGGAAGGGAAGATGGCGCCGAAAGTCAGGCCGATGGGTTCAATTGCGCGCCATAGACGTGCTGATCGGCAGCGGGCTGGCGATTAGGAGCATAGAGGAGTGATGTATTGGGGGCTCCCTCAACGGCGCACTTGAAACGGAATAGTTTGCCGGTTTAGCCCCAGCCGGCACTTTCCATGGGCCTCTTCGCCGAGGTCGCGCAGGAAAGGAACGGTCTCTCGCGAAGACCTGGCGTAGTTCCATGCTGTGGATCAAGGGAATCCACCAAGCCGGCATGCCCCTTGCCGGACACGGTATGGCGAAGTAGCGGCCGGAAACTCCTCAATTGAAGCTGACCCCCGGCCGAGGAAAATGGCGGAAGGCGAGATTCACAAAACCCGACTGTTGGAGAAGCGTCCGTTAGAAACTGGACGCCGGTAACTCCTTGCTTGCGGCCAAGGCTTTGCGGATTGGAACTTCACCGCATCGAACAGGCTGGCCCTGGGCCACCCTGGGTGGCCTCCACCGGACTCAACCACTGAATAGCCCTTGACGATCTGGTCGCGGCCTTCAAACACCTGCGGTAGGCCGCCCGGATCACATTCAGCTTTCTCCGGGCCGGAGAAGCCGGGCCTCATCACGAAAGGCGTTGGGGTTTCTCAGCACCAGGGCATAGGTGCGGAAACTAGCAGGGCCCCTGATTGACAGGGTGCCCAGGCCGCTGGGCGCGTGGAGGTGTGGGCAAACTCCAGCTCCTTTGAGGAGCACGTTGAAACAGAGATCACCCAACTGCGTGCCGTCGTTTCCTGGCGGCGGAAGAGGATTGCGGCCGCAGCCCCGCATCTCCTGGACGGCCACGTTGGTGCGGCCAGGAGCAGCCCTTCTCGAGGCACAATGCCCGGAGCCCCCGGGTTTCACCGCCAGGGATGCTGGACGCCGGCCACCACGGCATAGCCCACGTAACGGAGGAAACCAGCCATGTCCGCGCACGACTTTGCGCATGCGGTCATGAGCCGTAGCGCGGCAAACGCTGATCAGGGCGAAATCCAGCCGGAAGCAACGACGCGAAATCGGGGCATCGGCCTGAACCCCTTCAGAATGGCGGGCCGAGCAAACCGGAGCGGCCGATGCCTGGGCGGAAAGGTGGCACAGACGTGGCGGGCCGCAATCTGGTCTTGCAGCCAGGGGGGCCGTCGCGGCACTGCCTCACCCCAAAGCAGGGAGTGAGGGGGCCGCGTCGAAGATAGAGAGGGGGGTGCCTCCGGCAAAGATTCCGGTTGGACGGGCCCCTGTGGCGACGATCACATCGGCATTGGCCGAGATTCGCCGGGCCGCTTCAAGCCGGATGGACGCCGGCTTGTTGAAAAGCGTATCAGAGTGTACAAGTTTCGCCCTTCTCAGGGGGAAGCGATCCTGCTGTTTTCCGCCTGACGGACGCTGCGAGGCGGCAAGGTGTCATAGGCTGGGGGGGACCCTGCTTGCTGCCGCTGCTGGCGGTCCGGTCATGGAGGGGCGCGTACGGGCCGCACCACGGTACGGCTGCGATTCGGCCATCCCTGGCGCTATGAAACAAATATTTGGCCAGCCAAAAACCCTGGTTTAGGGCGCGGACGGCCGAACACCGTAAATGCTCCCCTGGGTCGGAACACCGCACCCCGCCGCCATGTCCCAGGCCCCGCTGACGCCGCCACCCCGCAGCGTGAGCGCCTTCTACGACCGGCTTCCCCTACCCGGGCGACCCCCTTCAAGGACGGAAAGCTCCGCCTGGATCAACTGGCGCTGTGTTACGACACTGCTTTCAGTTCCTGCACGGCCGGCTGCCCAGGCCTGGCGGAGCCACCACGATCCTCGGATTGGCGGGCTGCGCTACCGGCCCCACCGTGAGCACAGATTTACCTGGCGCATCTCAAACCCAGGGGCAGAAAGTTCTGCGCGATTCGACATCTCAGCGCCCGGAAGCCCTGGACGTGGCCGCGAACGCCTGCGGACGCTCCGGCGCTGTGCGGCTGTGCCGCCGATCTGCGCATCGAGCAACGCAGCCTGCGGAATCTGAGGGGGAAGGCCCCTTCGACTTGATCCAATTCAGTGCGGTGTGCTGCACCACTGCGCGAAAGCAGGCGCGATGTGGCCCTAGCGGGCCTGCTTCAAAGCCAGTGGGTTGCTGGCACCTTTTTCTGTAATGCAAAGGGCGGTCGCTGGGAAGATCCACCGCATCCAGCGGGCACTGCAGGACTGGGTTGTGGCTGACCCCCCCCCGCTCCAGGGACGCTGTGCGCCTGGGCCGGCAAACTGTTCCAGGATTTTGCAGAGAACACCGCCTGCCGCCGCCATCACGAGCAACGCTGGGCCCTAGACACAGCAGCGGATGCCAAACTTCGGCCGACATTACTCCATTCCCCAGAGGACGACAGCGTACGACCTCGACGGGGCTTTTCGCTTCGTCGAAGGCTCGGGGCTGAACTTCGCCGGATTCTGTCCAACCCGCAGCAATGGGATCCGGCTCGACTGTTGCAGGGGAATTGCTGTGGAGCCGCGCGTCGCGGGGCCTGCCCCAGAGCAAGCAGTGGGCCCTGTGGTAGAAAGCCTCGATTCCAGAGATCAGCCATTTCGAGTTCTTCCTCAGCGGGGGGGCCTGAGTGCCAGCCTCTGGGACGCGACGAGGCATCTGCTGGCAGCTTTTCGGCAGCGCTCAATCCTGCCTCGAGGCTGGCCACGGCGGCGAGCCTGCTTGATCCAGATCTGCGTTCAGTGAAACTTGACCCCGAACCGTTGCAAGCTTGCTCAAGGCGCTGGGAGAGCGCCGCGCCAGGCCAGGTCGTTGGCCTGACTTCCACTGGGATGGCCCCCAGCCCAGCTGGCTGAGGTGGGCGTTCAACTGTGAGCGGCCCAACGGCTTCTTGCTGCTCGTCTGCAACCCCTGGAAAATCAAACGCCACTGCAAGCCTTCACGTGAAGGGTTCTTTAATGCCATTAGCAGAGCTTCAGGGACGTTTGAGGCTGTCAATCGGCGAGTATCAGCACCTCCGAAAACCCACCCGCTGGCGGCGAGAGGTGGATGAGGTGAATGAGGTGACAGACGCAATGTTTGTCCTGAAAATCCTTGATCCGTCGTTCTGCCCTTGCTCTCAGATTTGTATCCAAGGGGAGGATGGGGAGCTTGCTTCCGGCAGATAAACCCCTCGGCAGCTGGATCAGAGTCTTCTTGCCTGCGCTGCCAGCCCTCCTGTGCCAATGGCAATGGACGACTATGCCCGCTTGCAAAGCCGTTTCGTGATGGCCACGCTGATCATTGCGGTGGTGGCTGTGCTGTGACGACCCTGCTGTTTTGCCAGCAGTTTCTGCCATCAGCCTGATAGGTCGCGTGCCTTCGCTGGGCATGCTCTATCTGAAGTACTGGCCGTTCAGTGGCTCGAATCGGTCCAATTCCCGCAATGTGGCCAAAAGCCCAGTGTTGCGTTCTGTGGTTCTCGGTTCTGGCTGCAGCCCGTCTGCCAGCCCTGGACATCGTTCCAGTTTACTGATCGGCTTTCTGCTTATAAGCCGGCGATATTGATTCATGGCCCTTATCCCCGCCAGGGTTTCTTTCGTCCCAGGCCTGAGCCTCACCCGTCCGTTCGCAGCAGCGGCACTTTCGTTACCCTCCGATGTGTTCGTTTGCCATTCCCTTCCTGCCCTCGCGAACTTGAGTGGGGAGCAGCGGTCTACTGGCAAATCGGTGATTCCAGGATTCACGGCCAGGTGTGTCAATCAGTTCCTGGCTGGGTCATTGCGGCACTACTGGCTGTTTGTGGTGGCAGGAACCCGCCAAGGTTGGAAACGCGATCCCGCGCACCAAGAACCTGCTGGAATTCCTCTGGTAGTACATTCCGGAACATCGCCGCGGACTACATCGGCGAAAAGCTACCGTGATTGGCATTTCAATTCATCGGAAACCCTCTTTTTGTTCATCTTCGTGAGCAACTGGCGTGTGCCTTGTTCCCTGGAAGTTGATTTTCAGCTGCCGGCTGCGTGGAACGTCGGGGAGCGCCACCGCGACATAACAGCCACCATTGCACTAGCTCGTGCTTGCGTCCTTCGCCTGGCGGTACTTTACGCAGGCTTGAGCCGCAAAAGGCTTCCGTATTACTTTCGAGTACTACGTGGAAGCCCACGCCGATCATGCTGGCCCGTTCCAAGGTCGTCGCAAAGACTTCACCAAACCTCTTTTCTCTTTTCCTTCCGTTTGTCGCAACCATTCTTGGCCGACGGAACGTGGGTGGCCGTTTCTTGCCTTCCTGGTCCTTGAATCTTCCCCTTGCGGTGATGTTCCTGGGTCTGTTCACCAGTGCCATTCAGGCGCTGATTCTTCGGGCCAACCCTACGGCGCTTACTAACATTCGGTGAGGCCGTCCACGAGGAGGCCCACTGGATCGACGGGCGCTTCGCTGCTTTCGGCTCAGGTTCCGCCTCTGCTAAAAAAACTCCTTTGCGCGCAGATCCGGTTCCGCTCCGGGCCCGTCTCCCTTCGGTTGAGGGATTGGTCCCTGCGCCAGGCCCTAGTCCCGCGGCTCTCCGGCGCCCCAATCCCCCTCCATTCCCCACCATGGGATTTCCATCCATTCCCGCTGCGGTTGTTGTGGCTGCTGGTCTGGCCGTTGGCCCTCGCGCGCTTCGATCGGGGAACTGCATCGTTTCAAGCACTGCTTCCGTGCGGCGCTGTCGAAAGCATTGGCCGTCAAGCCCGAAAGCCGAAGGAAAAGAATCCGCGGCACCCTGCTTTTGCTGTCCCCCTGGCTTTCATGGGAATTCACTCACCAGTCTATGCCTTGGTGGGTTGCCTTTGGTTGCCTGTCTCTTCGCCAACCCTCGCCGGCTTGATCGCGGCCGTCTGCACGCCGATTTTCACCATCACCGCTTCGCTGAGGGATTTTCTCTCTGTCGAGCATTTCGATTCCCCCAGGCGTATTCCCCAATGGACCAGCTGGCTTCTGTTCGCCGGCCTCCGGATCTCCTCTCTAAATAAAA
>Ga0163217_1080981_pt1 | contig 10624 bp, 12 predicted proteins | sample SynspAceP_FD_185933 | JGI IMG/M metagenome (GOLD analysis project Ga0163217, IMG submission 185933) | Saline lake microbial communities from Ace Lake in Antarctica - Synechococcus sp. Ace-P (PacBio error correction) | ecosystem: Environmental > Aquatic > Non-marine Saline and Alkaline > Saline ... | reverse complement strand
AGCCACGCCAGACAAATTCCACCCACAAAAAATCCCCAGTGAGGGGGAGATGGGCAAACGCCGCAGAGTGCAATAGCGAAGATCACCACCGAGCGGGGATCGCTCCATTCGCCGCCTGCAGGGGCTGCCGGCAGGCTCACAAACGCGGGCACCTCCGTGGGCCACCAGCCGCCAGGGCCAGCAGTTCCGAGGCTGGTTAGCGCGTCGTTGAAGGGCAACCCGATCATCCAGACCAAGGGAAGAAACAGCCAGGCGAGGCAGGATTGCAGCGTGACCTTCGGCTGGCCAAACCAGCCGCCATCCAGGCGACCCCGCATTGGCCAGGGGCGAGCAGGCCCCACGAAGGCGATCAGCACGGCGGTGCATGCCAGCGCCAGCTTGAGGGCCGTCGTTTGGCGCCCTGCGTGATGGCCTCCACAGCTGCTTGCTGTTAGCGGCCCCTCGTCCACCAGCTCGGCAGAACGCCCGCGATGCGCTGCCTGCACCGTCTTCCGGCCCTCCGGTGTGCCGGCACCAGGAGACGCGCCATCATCACCGCCGCGGGGCACTGAGCAGTTGGCGGTGATTCAGATGGGCCGGCAATGCCTGGTGAAATAGGGCTGAGCACACCCACATAGGAGCCCCAACATGTGCTGGCGAGGTGGCCATGCAGCGGCTGGGAGCACCACGGCCAGCTCATGGGCTGGGCCGCTGGCCAGGATAGGGGGGCGAAATCGTGAAGCATCGATTCAAATTCCCACGAACACATTGCTGGCGGCCGCCGTTTGCCTCACACCTTGTGATCCCCAGACCCGGACGAAAAAAGCGGCCAGAGTTGTGCAATCACTCTCTGCATCACCCCCAGGTGATAGAGCAGGGCCGTGAGAGACGCGGAAAAAAGATTCGCCAATTGGGAAGGCCTGAAAAGCGAAGGATCAACCCAGGCTGCCCTCTTCTCCCTGGCAGGAAACCGCCAGCGGGCCAAACACAAATTCAGCGGCCCGTTACGGGCCGGCGCCAGCAGCGCCACCACCGCTCCATTGAGCGAGGAGAACACAACCGCCCGAATGGCAGCTGAACAGGAGGCAAAAACCGAGCCCCACTGCGTAGCCAGGGCCCACCCCGATCAGCCGCCAGGGAATCGCCCGCCGATCCTGCGGAGAAACAACCAGGCCCCAGCGAGCAGCCAAGGGCGATCCCCAGGCTTCCTCTCGCACGGTTGCCAGAGCATGGGCCCTTCGCCTTTTAGTGCTTGGTGCGGGCGTTCCAACTTACGGAGGGAGGTCGCGTTTCAACGGCTTTGGTTCTGGGTGATTTTACGGGGATTTTCGGCCAGCTTCAGGTCAAAGAACACACTGATCTCGCGTTTCAAGCCGGCCGGACGTCCCAAGGGCATCGGTACTACAAATCAATTACTTCGTCATACGGGTCGTGTTTCCCTGCGCACCATGCCGCTTCACCGTCCTCGGCGGATCAACGAAACGAGCACTGCCTGAAGGAGCTCCTTGGCGGAAACCGGCCTATAATCTATGGAGTTCCCTGATCCGCAACTGATCCGCGAGTGTTGGCAGCAGCGGCAACCCAGTCGCGATTCGCGGCAGACGGATTGGCGGGCACCCTGAGTCCTTCCTCATACCTGCCGCCCGGCAGTGCAGAGCGTGAGCAGCGGCGCCGGCGCTTGGCCAGACACTCACAGCAAGCAGGGCGGGAACGGGCTGGAATCGCGGCGCGATCCTGATTGTTTCGGGCATCCTGCTGAGCTATTACCAGCAGGCAGGAAGCCCCTGCATCAAGCTGTCGTTCAGCTTCTTTGACCAGACCGGCTGCGCAGCTGATCACCTCACCGAATCTGCATCCGCCGAGGTGCTCTGGCTCTGCTGGGGGAATCCAGGTTGATCCCCGCGGTTCCTGTCGGCTCAGAACCACCTGCTTGGGGCCGTCAGCGCGGTGGCCATCGAGGCAATCAACCTGCTTCGGGAGGATTTTTACGCCCGCATTTGCGGGAACTCAAATCACCGCTATTGCCGATTCTTACCCGGCGATTTTGCCGATTCTCACCTTGGTGACGCTCTTCGGAAACGGCTGGATGTTGCGAGATCCTCAGCCTGGACAGCGGGACTTCGATACTACCGGCGTTTCCGGCGTTGAACCTTCTGCGCGTTCGATCGGCTGAGCTCTTGCATCAGCAGGGCAATTCCAGGCCTCCAGGCACGGCCTGCCCAAAGCATCTTCCAGAGCCGGGCTACCGCATTGGGTGCTGGTGCAGCCGTGAAACTTACGAAGAGAACGTTGTGCCTGGCATTGGACGCTCTGAGCATTCCAGCCATCTGATTGGCCCGATTGGACCACAAACGTGGGAACGATCAGTATCGGATGCGGATCAATGGCAACATCAGCTCCACGTTGAGGGAGCGGCACGATCAGGCGTTGCCACGAGGTGCTCGCCACTCTTCGCGGTGGGGGCAAGAAGCCAAAGCAGAGGCCAGCCTGTAACAGCAAGGGGTGACGACCCAGACCTTGCAATGATCAAAACTCGCTAATCGTTTTAAGAGTTGCCTGTCACCCAAGGCATTCCTGTCATCAAGTGTCGATGTCATCAGAAACAGCTTATCTCAGCGGTCTCACTGCTCATTTTCAATGAAAACTTCTCCGGCCATCTTCACTGCTGGCCCAGACAGCAAATTGATGCGGTGGCGCCTTCTGCCCGCAAAAATTCTTCATTTCACAGACGAGACAAACCTGGCGGATCCACACCTGTGGCAGTCTTCGTGCCCACAAACCAAGTCACCGTGACTAACGTTGCGTTCAGTCGTCCGTCCCTATCTGATGGACCCAGCTCCACGATCTTGCGGGCTGCGGCTGCTGGGTGCAGCAGGAAAGCGAGCGCATTTCGCCCGTAGCCAAGCCCGCCGAAAACTGGACCTTTCTGTGGTGCAGGCACGAGCTTGCCTTCTGCTGGGTTGGCCCTGCTCTCCGAAGCCATTGGAAGATCACGGCCTCATGGGCCGAGCGTCATGGCGACCCAGGGGCAGGCCCATGGGTTGTTTTGCCGATTCGATGCGTTTGCGGGGACGTGCTCCAGGTGGTGAGTTCGATCGAATCCTCTGCCAGCCGCCCAGGAGGAAAAACCTTCCCCCCCCCCCCCCACCAGGCTTGGATAAGAGAGAGGGTGGAGCGCATTCCTGTCCTGGATCTGGCGCTGATCGCAAAGCCTGCACGCTCTCCTCTCATATCTATTGATGGAACCCGAGAAATAGGAAGCTCTGGTTGCCTGAAGAGCCCTGCCAAGTTCCGGATTGCAGCCGTTTTTATCGGTAACATGGACCGACTAATCCGCGAACATGCACGCTGCGCCCAAGCAGCAAGGAGCTCAACTGGGCTTGCGTTGCAGTCGTTCGTACCCTGGCAGGCCCGGTGTTGGAAGGAAGCTTGGCAGTAAGAACACGGGAGGATAAAAGTGAGGCCACCGCGCGCGCTCGATCAATTGCCAGCGGGGAGGTCCGGCGGCTCCGGCGCTTAGGTGCGCTGCCCCTGGCGCATAGGGCAGCCCCTGCTTCCCAGGGGCAGCACAGCCGCTGACGAAACCCGACGAGTTCAGCAGGCCTGGATCTCGAAACATCACGCCCATCTGTTCTCGATCGAAGCGCTGATGGAGCTCATCTGTCGATTGTGCTGGCGGGTCTATCCGGAGGGAAGTGGAGCAGGAATAGACACTCTCCGCAGAGTCGGCTTGGCGGTGGCCGGCGAATGCACCCGATCCGCTCCTCCAGCACTGGCTTGCGGGCCTCAATCGCCTGCTGCATTCAGATCCTGCTGACCTGCCTGATCGTAGTTAGCACGCCGCCAGAGTCGATTGACTCATTCCTCCTCCTCGTCGGCGGAACCACACAAGCAAAAGGCTCCAGCCAGGCCAGCCGTCTCGGCCAGTTCGGACCTGATCATGGTGTCGTTTCGCCGATCCCCACCCATGGTGCGCACCACACCCGCCCAGGCTTGCCGCCATCGCGGCCGAGCCTACTAGTCCCTCAAAAGCCTCCAGGGCCAAGCGCGGCCCCGGCCAGGCGTCTCGTCTCTCTCTTCGCGCAGCTGGTCCACCACCTCGAGACCCGAGAGGCCCCGCAGCCCACTCTCCTTCTGCAGCTGCCGCTTCCAATTCCTCGACCGTCAGGCCGGCGCGGAGCTGGGCAGCAGCACCCCGGATCCATCGCCGACTGGGCCATCACCAGCCCTTCTAAAGGGTGTAGCCACGTGGTGTCGATGCTGCGCCCACGCGGATTCGCCGCCAGCGAGCAGCCGGCGCCAGGTGGCAGCTGATACAGTCAGGGCGGTACGGATGGTGATGGGCCGTGCTGGGCCGACTCACCACCTCGCTGATTGTGCTGGTGGTTGAGGCCATGGAAACCGAAGCGGCGCAGGCCCGCCCAACAGCGCAGGACTCCGGGCCACCGCCATAGGTGAAAAGCAGCCGGCTCCAGGTGCTGTGAAACCGGTGTCGAAGCAGGGCCCACTGGGGCAGGCCGGACTCGCCACTGCCGCAGCCAGGCGGATTGCCGCCAGGGCGCCGGCTGTTTGTGGAGCGGCGGCCAGGGGATGAGGCGCTGAGCCTCTCTTCCACGCCGGTGTGATCAACAAGTCGGGGTCGTGAACCAGTTCGCCGCCATGCACCAACCCGGTGGCGCGGCCAGGACCGATCCGCTCCAACCCAGGGCGCCAGGGCCTCAGGCAGCCAGGCCATCCAAGCAGCAGCGGTCTCTCTCTCACCCCCCGGATTCGAAGCTGCGAGCTCTGCTGCAGAAAGAGTGTCGGCCGCCGGCATCGATCAGGCGGCGGACCTTGAGGGCTGGGAGCTCCCCAGGATTGAAGGACGAGCACCAGATCCACGCCGGATTCAGGCTTCTCCGCATGCTGTCGCTGTTTCCATTGCTGTCGCCATCCCCATCGATGGCACAACTGATCGGACGGGAATCCCGGCCTGCCAGATGGCGCGTGGCGTACTCGCGGATCGATCGGTCTAGGAGTGAGGAAGTAGCCGCTGCGGGCCGAATTCAGCAGCGAACACCGATTCCATGCTCGCGGGTCCGCCTCAGGCGGCGCTGACGCGTCCTGGCGCGAAAGGTAGATCGGCGAAGGTCGGCGAAACAGGAGAAGGATCGCCGGCCGGTGAGGTTGTCCAGCAAGGGCTTGGAGACAACTCAACAATCGCCATTGCTGAAAATGACCGAGCTTGATCAAGTGCAGCATGCCGGCCAATTCGGGATACTTCATCCGTCACGACCAGGGGCGGTAGCGCCATCCCCGAGCTTCGATACTCTCGGTGGTTCTTGCCGAACAGGATAGGAAGTCTCCGCCTCCACCTGCTCGCGAATTTCCACTCTCCGCCGTCGGTAGATGTGGTTACCGATCTCGTGACGGGGCACATTCATCGGCAAATTTCATATTTTTCCGGGTGCCGGAAGCCCCAGGGCCGCGGTGGAGATCTGCTCGGATGACGATCCGTGCCGGATAGACCCGCTGCGGCCCAGGTGACCACCTCGTAATCAGGATAGAAACAAACAACCGCGGCGCCCTTCCATATCAGGATCGGATTTCACCATTCGGCGACGCCGTTGATGAAGCGACATGTCAATTTGGCCAGGGAAATAGCAGGTGCTGCCTTTACCACGAAGATCACGTGCGGGGGGCTTGGCATTCGGCCGGGCCGGTTCTTGATGCGCCAAGCGTACTGAACGATCTCCTGCAGGGCATGAGGTGGCTGGCGCTTTGTATTCGTGGATTGCGCTTGACCTGCACATCGAACGGAGGAGGACACCAAACAGGCCCGCTTCTGGCGTGAATGTAATCGGAAGCCGCGTTTTAACAGCCAGTTTGGTCTGTCCCCAGCGCTCAAAAGGCCGGATCAGCAGCGAAGGGCTCCAGCTTCTTCAGTTCGGACAGATCGCGGATGCCCAGTTGTGGTTGCCGATCGAGCCATCAGTCAAGCTCGTCGCAGCAACGGGATTGGCCAGGGCGATCCAAGCGCCTGGGCGTGACGCCATTGTGACGTTGGTAAGCAATGAACTGTCAGGCCATGAGGGCGGTGCGTTAGTCAGGAAACAGCTGGGTGCGCACGAGTTCGCGTCTGTTGCCAGGGCCGCCACCCCGTTGAACCGTGGTGAGAGCCCACCGTGGCCAAGTTGGCACATCCGCCACCGCACTTGTGCCGCTCTTTCGTCGATGATCGACACACTGCGCAGGAGCCGATCATTGCCGGGGTAAGCGCACCTGGCAGAAGCGTCAGGGATTGATTCTCAAAGGATCAAATCCAGGTTGGCGGCCGGGCAGCATGGCTGGCCGAACTAGTCAAGCCCATTTATCAAGTGGCCTCCGGCAGGCAAGGTTGTGGTGGTGTGAAGCCAGCGACGCGGCCGTGAGTGATTCACCAGCCCCAGTCATTGCTTATCCATCAGAGCAGCAGGCCGACATCAGTCGAGCGACGGGCGATCGAGGGCCGATGGGGTGTCGTGAGCGCACCGCCCTATGATCGGAAATCTCGCTGGACGGCAACTGGCGCAGATCTTAGGGGCTGTCGCAGATTTGTCCATGGAGGCTGCAGCTCACAAGAAGTGCTGCTGGCTTGAGCGTCAGGCGCCGCCCTGCCGCGCAGGGGCCTCAGTTGGGTAGAGCATTGGAGAGGTTCTCATGCTCATCTCCTCTTTCCTCGCACGGCGCCGTTCGGTAATCGCCGATGTTGAAGGCGTAGAAATCGAAGTTCTCGGTGGCTTCAGCCCGCACAAGGCGCAGCCGGTTGCAGGTGGCTTGGACCTGGTAGGCCCAGCACGCAACATGCTGGGGGAGCCGGATCGCCATGTTCGCCCGGAGGAATCCCAGCGGCACCGCTCGTGGGCCCCGGCCAATCGCGGTTAGACCTCGGGAGATCTGTTGGCCGCCGAAGCCCACATAGCAGGCCTGCGGGCGGCTCAGTCCCAGGGCCACGGCCTTTGAGCCATTGTGGTGACCTCCACCTGCCATGCTCCATTGCACGGATCAGCTGATCGAAGTATGCCAAAACTCGTGGCGATGCCGTAGCGCGTGGCGGGGGATCTCCAGGCTGGAGAGGGGATCGAGATAACCGGCGCCAGAGGCCGAGACCGCCGTCCCAGCCCCGGCTCTTCTTCCACTTCCAGGGATCGGACTCAAAAGTCGGTGATGCCGAAGCGTCTGCAACGCTCGGAGAGCCGCTTCGCTGGATTGCGGAGCATCAGCAGGTGTTGCCCAAGCCTGCGGACGATTCAGGAACTCGGCCCGGAGAAGATAGGCACACCCGGGGTGGGCGTGGCGCTTGATTCGCTTCGATTCCGCGAGGTACGGGTCATCAGGCCTGTCGCGAACCGCGTCGTAGCTGAGCGCCAGTAAAGAGTCGTGGTGGATTGTGCGCCGTCGTGTGTGCGAGCTTTGCCGAGCGTGAAGAAAGTGCCGGCATGCCCTCGTAACAACGCCGTCGGCGCTGAGCCCGATGCGCTCCTCGTCCTTTGAGGCAGCCCGGCGTGGGCAGGATCAGTTGACGGGGAGCGCTATCGATAGGGTCATGGAAGAAACGGGCGTCAAAGGGAAGGGAGAAAACGGGCCGGGTAAGACTTAGCCGGGCGCCCTCGGTGCAAGCTCCCTGCCCCCGCGCCAAGTCTTGAGATTTCGGCCAGGAGTCCATGCCATGGATGTGGGGCCTATGTGGCACGTGCCGAAGGATCCCTCCTTATTTTGCGCTCTTACACTCCAATAACTTGGACTCCTCAGCGATGGCACCCGGTCGGTAACGGCGATTCACCAGGTCTCTGGAAGCGGATACTGATTGGGTGTGTTCATCGCACAACTTCCAGTGGGGTGTTGGATGTTGGCCCTGTTTCCTTGTATTCGGCGCACATGCATATTGGGCGTTGGTTGGTTAGGCGGCCGGGTAGGCCCGACGGTGGGAATCAGCCACGGATAGGCGTGGGAAGTTGAAGGATCACCGGCTTGTCGGTGTGAACAGGCTGTCGAAATCGCGATCCGACAGCCCGTCGAGGATGCTCGCCTCGGCTCGCAGAGGGGCGGAACAGCTTGACCACGTTTTCAGGCACCCGGATCCTCAGGGTCGGGGATCTCGCTGTGCAGGAATCTCCGCGGCCGCCAGCACCTCTGGTGGGATGTCGCGGCGCAGGCCATCACCACATCGGGTCTCCGGCTCTTCGGCGCCGGTCATCGTTGTGCCCAAGCTCCAGAGGCCATTGCCCTTGGCACATTGCTGGCGGCCTGCTCGGATGGTGAGGTATGGAGGTGCTTCATGATCTTGTCAGAAAAACAATGATGTGCACACGTTCGTTTTCCAGGAGGAAACGCCTTTGTCGGCCACCGCTAGCAGGCTGTTTGGCATCGAGCCGCAGATACACCCGCACCACTCGCCGCTCTTGTTGCCGGCCAGGTCGATGAAGGCCGGGTCTTGGTGGGTGGAAGCCGTTGTGATTCTTGCCGCCAGACCGTGGAGGAGATCAGGCAGTTCCAGGCACGATCTCGGTGCGCGCCAGTGGCGTTGGTGGATGCAGGGGATTCCAGCCATTTGGGCGTGCTTTGAACATCGAGGCGATCAGTGGCACGAAGCCTCGTAGGTGTGGAAGAAGCCGTGGCGACGTGTTGAGCAGGGTAGCCCTCCATCATTCCCACCAGGGTGTGCCTACCGAGGAGCATGCTCCACCACCCCCGGCGTTGCGGGGCCAGGCTCGTCTACCGCCGGCACTCTTCCGGCAGCAGTCCTCCGATCCACACTCTTCTTGCCTCCTCAAATCGCCTGTAGGCGTCTGGACGGCTGGTTTCACCGGGTGTGCGAACACCCGCATCCCAGTCGGGATTGCGGTCGATTGGTGGTCGCGCCAGCAGTTCACCGGATTCGGTAGGGTGTTTCTCGTGCTCGCTTCTGGCGCGGGGGTGGCTCCAACCGCCACCGCCATAGGCCTCGATCGGTGGCAGGCGCAGCTTGCGGCGCAGGCAGGCCGCCATTGCATGCGGGGCTCGATCCATCCCGCCTGGAGCCCTTGGGCGAAAAGGGCCTGGAGCTCGGCGATCAAAGGTTGCCGCCGGCATCGAACAGTTTCGTCCGGGGGGGTAGCTCCGCAGCCAGGTCTCGAGCATCTGGCAACTGTCGGATCCTTGTTGGGGCGCCGGCAGCGGCCACCTGGTGCGAGCGCCAGAAGCCTCAGTCTGCAGCAGATTCGCTGCGGGCCCGTCCAGCCCTTGGGGAGCGCAGCACGACATCGGCAGGCGGCCGGCCGGCCTCACCGCTACGGCGGGCCTGCTGGCGGATTCGCCAGGGTCTGGACTGAGCCGTATCCATCGGCCGCGGACCGATCGCATGGGTGCATCGCCTCGGGGCTCCACTGGCCCCTTCGACGAAACTCAAGCGATTCAGCCGTTAGCCCGCATCAGATGCTCAGCTCCTGGTGGCGATCCGGGCCAGAGGTCTTGGGTTGGCGATCTTGTAGGCCGTTCAGGTGCAGCACCTGAACCGCGCCGCGCTTGAGTCGGGTTGAGAAGCTTGTTGATTGCCAGGAGGTGGCAAAAGGGCCGGTTTCGCGGCCTCCGCCCATCACCGACGCAGGCCAGTGGCGATCGGTCTCGGGTGGTTTGTGAAGGACGGCGCACAGGCGTGGAGAGCACGTAACCGGAGTTCACCGCCCTTCATGGGACGAGACGGGCGTTCCGGGTGCAGTGGCTGCGATGTGGCCGGGGAAGGAGAACTGATTGAAAAAAGCTGCGCATCCCTTCCGCGTCTGGGATTTGTCGGGATAGGATCTCGCTGAGCTGCCGTTCGAGGTAGGGTGGGTCCTGGAGCCACGCCGGTGGCACCCATGGCCAGGCCCGCGACAGGTAACTTCATGGTCGATAGTGGCCGGAGTCGGTGGGCGTGGGCCCAGATGAACGCTTGACAGGACTCGAAAGGCCCAGGCCGAGCAGCCGGTCTTGATTGTGCTCCGGGAACAAGCGGTTCGCGCAGCAGGGGGTTGTCCTGGAGGTAGATCATGCCACAGCAGGTAGTTGCCGCGCGCCACCAGGGCATCGACCAGGCTGAGTTCCTCTGGCCCAGGGGGCCGTTCGCGGGGAAAGATCCGTGGTAGGCTTTTTGTCGGAATGGCGCAGGGGAGACAGTTGATCAGGCTTGGCTGGCTTCAAGCCCTGGCATCAACTTTGGCAAAAAACGGGTAGCCTTCAGCATCCCTGGCCTGGCTCTTGGCTTGCATGAACATTCAGCTTTTTCGGATGGGCAGCCCGTTCACGGCGGATCCATCGCGGCGGCGTCCGTGCACTGCGCCCATGCAGGCAAGCCCATCAAACAACGCCATGGCTTGGTTCGCAGGGCTGGACGGTCAGCTCGCTGGCAAAACACCCTACAGGTCGCCGCATTTCCAAATCCCACCCAGGCTGTCAGCTGGGTCTTGAATGATCCGCTCCTTCCCTATGCTCGAACTGGGAAACCACCACAATAGAAGGGCCGAACCCTGGATCGGGTTCGGTGATCGTTTTTCTGTGATCTTTTGTGGCGGCCCGGCCCCTCGCTTGAACTTGCTAGGATGCGCTTCTAGTCTGGCCACCATCCGGTGGCGAGAACTGGTGCGGTGTGGTTGATTCGCGGGCGCCTTCC
>Ga0163217_1035831_pt1 | contig 10624 bp, 3 predicted proteins | sample SynspAceP_FD_185933 | JGI IMG/M metagenome (GOLD analysis project Ga0163217, IMG submission 185933) | Saline lake microbial communities from Ace Lake in Antarctica - Synechococcus sp. Ace-P (PacBio error correction) | ecosystem: Environmental > Aquatic > Non-marine Saline and Alkaline > Saline ... | reverse complement strand
CCTGTAATTTGTATTGGTTGAGAGAGATTTTGAGATTGACAAAAAATGGTTGGCCTGATGTGGCGCCAATCACAGAAGCTTGCAAGGCTTTGTTAAATGTATTGCAGGCTCAGCAGTAGTTGAATTAGGTGGTTTAGAACTTGATGTAATGTTGAGAAAACAGTTTGGATATTGCGTTACGGTTTGTTAGCCAAACAGGATACTAATTACTCTGGCGAACTAGTCGATATATGTCGATATAGCCGAAAAGGTCAAAATTTGAATATCATCTTTGGAACAGGATAATCTGTTTTTAAGTACTAATGAATAAAATGCGGGTGCATCATGGCAACGGAAAATAGTATGAACAACGCGGATTTACGCTAATAGGAACTGGTTATTGTTTTGTCATTCTTGGACTTCTGGCGGCAACGCGATACGCGCTCTTGGATGTGCCAAAGATGCGAAGATGCAACTGTGAAAAGGTGTTGCTGGTGGATTGCAACAAGCGTTGGTTTGGTTCGTGCGCACAATGGGAAATTGAAGGACGACCGCAAGACAATAACGGTTACATAATTTAAGCTTTGTGGACTATTCGAGGATTTTGATTGGTGTCGACAGCGATACCGGTTATCCAACGGCTCCAATTAAATAATTGATACAAGTACAGAAGATGACGACATGACACGCATGACTGTGAAAAGTATCTTTAAACTTAATTATGCCAAAGTTGCACGGACGATAACGTCAACCTGGAGTACGGCAGGCAGTAAAAGGATTTCGCATACTTCACAGAATGTGAATGAAATGCGGGTTTCAGTGGGAAATGATGTTTGTCATTATGATTCTGACTCAAAAACTGTAAAGAACGACACTTAACGAGCGATTACTACAAATGCGGGCAACGGCTTGTTTACGGACCAAGGATTGGTCAAGTGATTGTAATTTAGTAACAACTAATTGGAATAGGTATTACTCCATATTGTGATAACGTTTTAAACTTTTAAAATTTAAATAAAAACACACCCATTTCGAAGGATTATTATGAACAACCAAATGAGTACGCAAAAAGGCTTCACGTTAATCGAACTAATCATCGTTATCGTAATTCCTTCGGTATATAGCTGTTACAGCTGCGCCACGTTTTATTGACTTCAGTCTGCATGCAAATAATATCAACTATTAACGGCTGCTAAAGCAGCCCTGCCAGGGGAGTTCGCAGTTAGTTTATGCTAAAAGCGGCAATTGGCGCGGTCAGCCAAAATGGACGCGACAGCGACAACCTCACTACAGTCTTTCACCGATCGGTAACTATTGATACTGTCTTCGGTATCCCGATTGGCCGCGGGGGGGGGGCTAGTTAACTGCCCTACAATATCAGTTAATATTTCTTAGATTTTGAGTACGGGTGATTTTTACGTTGTTGCTGGTGGCGATGACGATTTCCGGTTTTAAACTGATCAATTTAACTATTTATTCCACCGGTCAGGATGGTTGACGATGCCTTATCTTCGCTTACACCATCCTGCTGCAGTAAAACCTCACCAGCTATCGCGGTTGTTACGACCAGTTGTTAAGACCTGATTTTAAAGCTGACTGAACATGTTATGGCGCTATCGCGTTGCCTAAGTTACACAAATGCCTCAAGGTGGGTTTACCCTCCTTGAGCTTATTGTTGTGAATGGTTATTCTTGGTATTTTTAGCTGTCTTTGCTGTTACCCAGATTCAGCGGTGCAACTGGGCTTATTCAGAATATACTTATCAAAACCGGCTGTATCCGTATTACGCAATAATGCAAATTCGGTCATTGCGGATTTCACGCTCCCTTGTTTTGTCACCGAATTAATTTTGTTAATACCAGTGCCGAAGTTTGGGCTTTGCTGTTCCCGCTTCAAGCAATTATGTCTCGGCAATGAATCGAATACTTGTGCAAGTTCGATTTGATTACAGTGCTCAGTGGACTAATTTAAGAACCTCCTCTACCGATTATAGACGCAAAACGTTTCAATGACTGCAAGTTGATGCGTTCAACCACTATTAGTATTCTTGATTTGAATTCTTTCGGGGCGCCACCAAACAAACCGTATCCAATTGGCAGCATATGGTTGCAGCGTGACTTTTCACTGGCGTGAGTGCTGCGCAAGTGTGTATTGAGTCTGGAGGGCTCTTTTATTCCATGGCGTGTTTAATTATGACTAAGCAAAACGCAGCCTGCGCACGGTCAATTTATGGCAAGTTCAGCGCGTTTTATTTGATTGAAACTTGTTGTTGGCATGTTGATTTTTTGCGGTTGCTATGTGGTGTTGTGGTCAGTGTTTTACAACCGCAAGCTAAAAAAAAGGGTTATAGACCCTATTTGGCAAGTAGAGCAGCGTACTGGGCAATCGCTAAGTAATGAAATTTTAGCTAACCTTTTGCATTCAAAATTCGGAATCAAGTGCGGTATGCTGCGTTGTAACGAAAGCGTATCAGAACCTCAGTGCCTTGCACAACTTAAGTAACGATCTTGGACCTGATTCCGGTGAAAAACCGGTGAGGTCATTCAATGACGTTGATGGATTACCATGGCCTTAGTGTCACCGGGTCGCAGATTATTTTAAACCTCATTAGGCTTAATCTACTAACGTCGATGGTGTCAATATTTAGCTGGCTTTTGTGCTCAAAGTTACTTGTTTCCTTATGAGTCAAAAACCTCGATGTGTTATAAATGACGATTGTTGACGTAAATACCAAGATGGTAGTTGTGGATTACTGCACCATTGGTTGCTAATAAAAAGTGGGTGACGTCATTGTCTATAACGCGCCAGGTGGGGAACGCGCACTCTACGAGGCGAAGCATTAAAGTGGGTAATTTTTTAATGCTTAACTCCAACGTCTACGCTTACTATAATACGCGGGTTTTAACCTTCTGATGAATTAAGTATGGTCTTAGTCGTACTATCGATTGTTTCAGTCGTAATATGAGCCGCGTATCGTCAGTCCCAAATTATTTATTGATGCTAGTGAACGCGAAAGCGTTTGTGCGAGAAGGCAGCGCTTCGCGGTGTTTCAGTCCTCGATGTTTTGAACGAAGTTAATCGAGAAATTTCCTACGGCGCATTGCCTAACTTCAATTCGGCTCACGGTAACGCGGGGTCCATCCTGTTGGAGTTTTGTGCAATTATGGATGGAGCACGTTTTACCTACCTTACTCGTTGACGCCAGACAGTAGCGACCGTGAAATCCGAATATTGTCGAAATGGCGAGGATATTCGCATGGTTAATGTGTGGTTTCCTGCTTGCAGTGCAAGCGATTATGCTATTGGTTTATCAACAAGGCACGGAAGACGTGATTTAGAATACAAAGCAATCAGCGTCGCTAGTTACCGCTTGTAGCGATGATGGTGATGGCGATTGTGCCAAAACTAGCGATGATTACTGACGGTGTTGTGCAACTCACACTCGATGGTGCATTTTCCCAAGCGAGTCCTTGCAAGACGCATTTTACATTACCTAACTTCAGCGGTTAATTACTGCGTAGAAATAAGTTGCTATCTAATCGCCATGAGTCAGCTATTTCGCCATCACAAACAATTTTTTACCAACATGGTGTGTGCTGATGGTCCAGACAAATTCGGCTATTACGGACTAAGCGCCAAAAACCCCTAATTCGCTGACACTAATAGTAAATAGATCCATTCAGAATTGTCGACGCTTCCTTTGCGTCGAAATGCGTAACACCACAAACCCAATTATGTTTTACCCGAGACGGCGAAAATATAACTTTTACACAGGAGATACATGTTCCCCAATGTCCCTTAGAAAGTTACACATGAATACCCATTGCTATTACATTTTAACAAACTGGCACAACAACGCAGTATGGCTTCGCCTGCCAACGTCAAGGTGGCAGTATGATTGTCATGGCATTGTTTGCCATTATCTTTTGGCGTTTATAGCTCGCAACACTATAAAATATGATCAATACCTCGTCAAATTCAGTGTTATATAGTCTATGCAAGTGTGCGCGCTAAAAATGCGAGGCACAGGCAGGTATTCAAGAAATTGGCAATGGCCTTCATTTCCGCTAGGAAAACGGTCCGCAACTATGCAATCAAGTTATTGCTAGTTCGGCAGTTTTAGCTTCATTTTCTGGTTCCAAGCATGTGCCTTTAGTGCACGATGCACCCACCGAAGAATCAGTTTTAACGGTGAAGGACTATCGTTACTATCGCTTCTCAAGCACTGGAAGCTGCGTGAAGTAAATAACGATTTGTGAGTCGAACATTGTCATTGACGCGATGCAGTCTGACGAATTAAAATAATGAAAAGTAGATTTGAAGTCGATGCTTACAATGCTTAAGGTAGTCGCAACTAGTCGTACTTTTTCTTACCTCGAACAAACGTGCTTAATTAGCAACGAGTTGTCTTGATGTTTTTCCACAGTATTGTCATTCTGCTTCAAAAAGGGAAAAGTTGATTCGAGCAAGAAGGTCGGAGTCATTGGAAACTTAATGGTAGTCTTGATATTGAAGTTTAAACAAGATTGATACGTTCAGTGGTAATCCTGCTGGCATTTTGCGCAAAAATGCATGTAGACTCAAATAACCGTGGCTTGAAGCATTTTCATTACCAAATTTCAGAACCTCTAACTCAATCAATGACCACACGTAAAATAATGGAATACGTCTCAGTTTACCGCAAGCTCTTACGACAAAAATTACTGTGAATTTCAGCTGCTGTGCGTTTTTACGCCAAAATGGCGAAGTTACTTTTATTTGATGGAACTAAAGCAGATTAATACTGATACAACGCATAATTTTGAAGAAGGCGTTTATGGATATCAAAAAATTTGCAGTAGGCTTTTCAGAACGACAATCATCATTAATGGGGGGGAAACGACAAAGTAACCATCTGAATTAAAGACAAGTCGAAAATTTGATCAATTTCAGAGGTTTCTTTTAATGTAAACGGCACACCGACCAATTGGTATTAATTGCAATTGATGAAGTAAAGTTTGGCTTATAAAGGCTGATTTAAGGGTTCGTTTTATTGGCGACAAAAAAAAGATCGGAACTTCAAAATCAAAACGCGTTCGAGGCGGGCAATAAATGCTATCGATATTAAGTTAAGGTATCAAAGCTCAAGCGAACCTATTTGCACCCCCGATAGTATAGGGTGCTGCTAACTTTAAACGGCTTTTGCACTGCAAGTCCGACGTCTGGGTTGAGCGGTAACGGCTGTTGATAATACTTTTGAGGCTTATCATTTCGACTGTATGATTACTGGTCCAAGGGATTTACTTAGCTTCAGGGAAATAATTGGCAAACTCGACGTACACGTTGCTAAGTCAGTTACTCCGGAGCAGGATTATTATTTACATATCAAAGCTACAAATAGCGGGTTGACCTTCCGGGTTTTCCTGCGATTTTGAGAAAATTACGGGTACAGAGCATACATTTTCAAATGGTCTTACTACGCTGAACACTAACACGACTGAGACTGGTTGTGAGCACAGCGGTTGGAACCAAATTATCAGACGCACATCTTAGTGGAACGAACGCTTCTGCGCCCTGGTCGGTAAAGAATAATAGTGATGCAAGGTGCCGATGGATTTCGGTCATCAAAACAACCAAAAAACGATAACCACGACTTACTTTTCAACTCGACATTACAGTGCCACCAATACCCCGTTAATCGATTATCGTTTTGAGAATGCAGCTATACGGAGGGCTGGAGAGTTGTTGATCAAACTGGTATTTTAATGCGGGGTTCTTAACGGGTTCCAGCCCCAATAGTCGATTCAGTAATAAATTAATCGCTCGATAAGCGCAGATAATTACCAGATGATTGGTTACGTGACCAGCGATATAGTTGACGGTTTAGATGATTTTTCAGTGGCGGTATGGCTTAAAACGGTCGGTAGCTAAGCCGCAACAAGAAATACTGCACGCACCTGGGAGTGACGCTAGTGACGATGAGTTAGAAATTTTCTTAAAAAATAGTAATGTTGTTTTCGTAAAAGTAAGGAACCAAACCAGTGACGAGCTAACGAGTAATATTACAATTAACTGATTGGCAATTGGGCATCACCTAGTGATCACTAGAAGTGCTCAAAATATATGCTTATTATCGATTGGTGCAGGAACAAGAATTGTAGTAATGCGCCGTAGCTTGGAATATTCAGGTCACGTGATTGCTAGTGCAGTATGGTTATCGGGCAAGCAGCAGGTACAATTTTGGCGGTAGAATTTTGAGTATCGCTCAGAATTTTTGTCGGGCAATTAGATGAATTTAAACAATTTTCGATATGAAACGTCGGTAAATAACGAGTATCGATAACATTTACCAAAAATTGAATTAGGTGGGAGGTAAACAACTTTTGATCGAGTGCGCGCGATGCGTTGCAGTGCGAATATTATTTGTGGCCTGAATCCGGCGTCAGTTAAAACGCCGTTGGCATTAAACAATTGACCAATGCTGGAATAGAATCTCGGAATAAGCACAACAATGAAGCCGCTAAATATTCATGCGGCCATGGTCTGGAATGCTGGTTTCACCGGCATTCTGGTTTAATTAGGACGCCTGCCACATATAATGTATCTGCAATGGTTCAAGCACCGTGGATCGCAGTCGACTTTGGTGGTCTAAGGTCCAGATTATGCTGGCACATTTACCTTTCCTTGTAATAGTGCTGGAAGTTAATGGCTCAGATTTTTAGTGCATTACCGCAGGAACGCTCAGTTTTACCTTGCTGGCGCCACACCATTTTTGTTAAAGTGATGATGGTTTTAGTTTACTATGGTACCACTTCTCTGGTTGACGTTGTTTCATTCAATAAGTTGCTCCTCAAACAGCTGGTGCTGAGCAATGAGTTTACGGTATGAAAACAACAACTGGCAAATTCAAATACCGGCGGATGCTTTCACCTAACTAAGATTCTGCATTTGGGGACAATAGCGCTGTATTTTTGAACGTGCCGGTACAAACTATTTAGAACATTTCCATTGCAAATGAAATTCGTACTAATTCTGCACCCTCTGGGCTATGAAATTCTGCGTCATGGTGCTATTAAACCGATAGGTAAAGTTTTGGGAACATGCGCAGCTCCAATTCCCGTTAGAGAATAATCGCTTTCCGAGAACTATTTTGAATGTTAGCTCGGCGTGAAATTATCGACAACACTGGGGTTAATGGTATAATGCGCAGGTTTTTAGTTAGACTCTGCAGCCTGAAACCGCCTCGCCAGGTGCCGTAACCGGTAATCCTGCGTACCTGCGGTTATGCCAGCCAATAATAATGGAATCTATTCAAAATAAACAGGATTGCCACTAGATACGTCTTACGGGCTGGCGTAAAAACCACTGTTACATTTTGGAATGAATTTGGGATGGTTCGGATTTATTAATGTTATGCCTCTCGGGTTGGAATTTTACATGACATCCGTATGGTTGCGCGACTGGAAGCATGGATTAATACCTTTAGTGACGATATTTACGGGTATTTCAAGCGCAGTTTGGAAAATTTGGGATGCATCAGCGTCGCAGTAGATTTACTAACGCAGTTGTTACCAGTATTGTTATGTATATCGATGGTGTTGAGGCAGGCCTTACGTCAACGAAGGAAAGTCTCCAGACAACCGCCAAGGCTTCGTTAATTCACAAATGCGAGTTGGCGGTGTCTTCCAAATTCAAACGGAACTACAATTTTCATGCCTACTAGACGAGTTTAGGTATTGAACGTGCGTTAACCACGCCGAAGTCGCCACCATCATGGCCTGGAAACTTCATACTTGTGCTGAACCTGCTGTCACCATTATGAGATTGTTTTCATGGATGAAGGCTTAAAACCTGTGATTACCAAAAAACGGTTACGCTCCGGCATCCCAGGATGCTAGCTGTTCCACCGTGAGAGCGCCCAAACCAGTTACGCTTGATTTTCTTGCTGCATTGCGTCCGTCATTAGTTCGCCCACCTGTTACCGGTAGCACCCCGGTTAGTTTTAAAACAGATACCGATGTTGAAACTATCACCTTTCACTCGTCCCAAAATACCCTCAATTACAGCTTTCTAAACCCATTAGTGTGTGACGAGGTTAGCGGCAATTCTTGTATATGCTGGTTTACCAATGGGGATTTCAGATTTTCTATGTATGGTGCGGTAGATTAGCACAAAACCTTGCCCAATCAAATTCGCAGGCTTCCGTATTTGCCGACGCATTAAAAAATTCAGGCTTGTGGAGGATAACTGACGGTTGTTTGTACCGTTTATTTGACGGCAATAAGAAACGTGAATTATCCCAGGAAATATCCAACCAGGTGTGTCAGCGGTCTCAGTTTTACGTCGATGGCAATACCTATTGCGAAAACAACTCAAGTGTGACTAGTACCACACTGATTTTGGTTGCAGACAGTATTAGCGATCAGTTACCAAACACCAATATATAACGATGCAGGACAAATTCCGTTTACAAGCCAATTATAAATTCTGGGCGGCGCTGACACATCGGGCAGCAGTAATCCGTTCTGGGTCAGTCCAGCCGAACTTGTTATTAGCGCCAAAATCAGGTTCAACGAACCTAGATGGTTGCCTCGCTTCAGCGGCTCAAAAACTTATGCAGCTGGAGAGAGCTTTTCTCTAAACCGTGACCGCTTATAATGCGGCCACTCCTTCTGCTTATAACGGCGAACTATTCCACCTGGGCAAATACAACTAATGCTGACTCGCACAGGACCTTACATTGAGTGTGATAGTGTCGACGGTAATCTAAGCTATAGGAGGTCGCCACTACCATAGCATCTAACATCAGCCCGACATTCGAAAATGTGACTCTCACGACTTTTCTTGGGAGTGTCTTACTTATAACGCAGCGCCAATCTGGCAGAGGTTAGGTTTGCTCAAACATAGATGGTTCAAGACAGCAATTATGCTAGCGCTAATTTGTTATTCCGGCTTGCGGGCAATTAATATTGGTCGCTTTATCCCCGGGACTACTTTGCTCAAAAAGTAGCAGATTTGAGGGTATTTTTATTAAGCCGGACATGGCAATACGATCAGCAGTTCTACGACGGCTATTAGCGGTCAAATGGATCGAAGCTTACTAATAGCTATTGTGCAATTTTCATACTTAAGCAATCCGATCTTGGCCCAAATTACCGCCTACAAAAACAAGGTAATATTACCCAAAAACTATTATGAGGATAGTCAAATGGTAGCAGCAATGATTACATGAAACTGAGCGCCTCGGAATATTTAACCTGACTGCCACCGACCTCGATTCAGTAGCGCGTAGGTGTTGATTAGTAACAAAGCTAGGGGTTAACTGCCATATGAATACGGGAACGTTAAGTCAAACTATTTAAACCGCTTTTACTCTAGTGGTGTTGGCATTACTCCAAGGTGTAATACACTACAAATTGTTCAAGATGCTGATCACTTTTTCTATCACCGGTTTCTGCCAACGGCATTAGTCGCCTCCATTTACGTCATATATCGAGTTTGCTTATCGCTTACATCATAGATGCTGACAACGTATGTGGAACGACGACTGTTGATGCATTCACCAACAGGTGTTGACATTCGATTTGGTCGCTTTGCTCTCGAAAATAGCTTTGGAACCTGAAACCTCAAATTTCCTTCGAAACCAAGATTGCAAATTGGAACATTTTGATGGCACTACTTTTGTGTCTACCTCCGAATGATAATTGCGCTTAGTTATGATTGAAGGAAAATATTTCACGACGAATATTAGTTTAAATCCAGCACTGACCAATTGTGCTGGAGGAACCGGCACTTTCATTAGCGGTAAAACCCATAAAATTGAATTAACCAAGCTCCTGGTTCTGGGAAATTCAAGGACAAGATAGCGAGTGTCATACGGATGCCTTGATTGTTTAAATATGATTGGGATAATTGGATGGCGGATATTGATAATAGTTCCTTCAAGTGTCGGCTAACGTTTGGTATTTTCCGAGAAACGACAGAACCGCATCTATTGGCGCGAAGGTTTAATTGACTTAATTTACTACGCATTACTTGCCCTTATCACAAGGCGTTGGTAAAATTAAAGAATTAGCCCTTAGTAATCAGTTTCTAACGCAGCTAGTTCTTTTTCCGAACGGAATTCGCGGGGCCCACAAAACAACCAAAAAAAATAGACGCAAAAAGGGCATTTCCATGTTTAAAAAGATTTCGAGGCATTTCTCAAAACGACCTTTCGAATCGACTTAGGTAAACAGCGAATACGCTGATTCTTATAATAAAGGATTTCAAGGCATTCGTCCTCAAAAACGGACAACCCTCCGTAGTTGCCATCAGCAAGAAAGACGCCAGTGGTCCTAAGAAGTGGTGGCTGCCGTCGGTTAGAGAAGCCAAAGCCCAAATTGCTTGGTAGGAAACACGGGAAATAATTAAAGCTAATTAGGCCCAATTGAAAGACGGTGTGTATTGGCCCGATTTTTACGTCACTTGAAAAAATGCTCCAGCCATTTTATAAACAGTTTCATGACAATAAACTTCCTTAGGGAACCAAGGGCCCTAGAGTTCTGGGTCTGTGGTGGCCTTGCGGTTCTACCGCAAGTTGAAGCGGTCGTGCGATTTCCGTTGATTGAATTCCAAAAGGGCCCGGGGCTTTGGTTTTTTTGCTGGAAATCCTCCTTTTCTGTGA
>Ga0163217_1101667_pt1 | contig 10625 bp, 14 predicted proteins | sample SynspAceP_FD_185933 | JGI IMG/M metagenome (GOLD analysis project Ga0163217, IMG submission 185933) | Saline lake microbial communities from Ace Lake in Antarctica - Synechococcus sp. Ace-P (PacBio error correction) | ecosystem: Environmental > Aquatic > Non-marine Saline and Alkaline > Saline ... | reverse complement strand
AGATCAGCACTGCGCGCCCGTCAAAATTGCGTGTTTCCGCAGGTAATTGCGCCGCACCAAGCCAGTGGCTGCGGTCTGCCCGTTCGTCAGGCCGCAGGCGATGCATCTTTGCCCGCGTTTTTTGAGGCATATTCAAGCCCCGTTTCGCCTCTGCAGATCGGTTTTTTAGGCGCAGTCCATATCCGCCCGCCAACGATTGCTGCGCCCGAGGTATCTGGTCTTCCCTCGATCACCGCGGGACATACCGGTTTGCGCCACGCCTGTCGTGATATCGGTGATGCCAAAACTGCGCAGCTTCTTCTTCGACAAAAAACCCGCGGGTCTGTGGAAATCGAATTGCAGTTTCGGGAATGGTGTGCAGGTGACGCCGCCATGCGGTGATCTCGGCGTGTGTTTCGGCAAGGCGGTTTCTTGATCGGCATCGGCGCGCCGTTCCTTTTTATATACTAAACGTTGGGGCCCACATATCATGGGACTTCCATCGGAAAACCGCGCAAGGCAGGAACGAGCTAGCTCATGGGCCGGCACCCTCTCCGGTTACCAGACGAGCCAACACGCGGCCCATAACCCGGCCCTATGCCGAAAGCCGTGGCCTGACTGCGGTGCCCAATCGTCAGGCCCCGGCAGTGTGCCACGGATCTACGAAGGGACAAATATCGGGCAGGTGTCGATCATACCTGCCCATGCGGATTTCAGCTTTAATCGCGGACCAAATTCCGGAAACATCGCCGAAAAAATCACGCAGCAGGCGGCGGATCTTGCCAATATTTGGGGGGCGGGATCCAGAATGCGCATCGCCTCGGAACGGGGATGGGGCGTCCGGCTGCCAGCGCCGTTTGGTTTCCCCATGCATCGGGGAAGCCTTTGGGTTTGCAAACGGATGCCGAGCCGTTTGGCCAAAGGATCGCAAGCAATTGCGTGCATAAGTGAGTCAACGCGCGGGAACGCATCCGGCCGACGAACAGCTCGGGGGCGCACCGGGATGGGCAAGGGTATAGCGATCTCGCGGCGGACGGATGCGACCCGCCCGTCTGATTACCGCACCGCATAGGGACTGTCGGGCAGGGCTCTGTCGCTGCCACATTTTCGGCGCACAGAGGAGTTGCGGGCATCGAAATTACCCGTGGTTGCGTAGAACAGCGCCGACCAGGCACGCCCGCCAAGAACCACCTGCGGGAGGGATTTGATACGGCCCTGTTCGGTGATCCACCCCTGCAACCGCCCGCAGCAATCGTCGAGTGCAACGACGGCGCATTTTCGATGATCTGCCGCCTCGCGGCGGCGATTACCGGGCCAGTGGGCACGGCGACCCAAGGCTTCCGCGCGCATGTCCGAACGCGTTGAATCAACGCGCCGATCTGCGGTGTGGCGAGGGTGGAAAGAGCCGCGTCACTCGGCAGCGTCAACATCTTGCTATCCGCGCATTGGCCCGCGCATGGGGCAGCACAGTCCTTCGTAGCGGCAAGCTGCGCCGGTTTCTGCGCCAAAATAGGGCAATGCGCCCTGCCGTAGACCGATATCGGACGTCCTGTTTGCCCTTGCCAGATCCGCCAGGATCGTCTGCGCTCGGCCATTGAATAGGCTCTCGTCAAGGATCCCGCCCTGTTGCGGATGTCCAGAAAAAAAACCCCAGTTGCGGCTGGATTGTTTCAGGCAGCGAATGCGGCCTTTTTCCAAGCAAGGTCACAGATTGCCCGTCCGCGGGGCAAGAAAGAGGCGCGGTGCAGACCCGATGATCCCGCCGCGATCACAATGATCTCCGAGGCGCGGAGGCGCGCCGGGATAGGTTGATGGGGGGTGTGGCATTAATCGGGAACGGCTGCATGGTCAGGTCTGTTCTGCGTTGGCGTTCGCGGGCGGCGCAGGCCTGGGGTCGGGGGGCCAGCCCCGCGCCGCAGGGCGGCCCCTCCCGGGATTTGGTACCATTTCGGAAGAAGAGGGCGCTGCGCTGGGTCATTTTCAACCGTTCCAAGGCAGGTCGCGCATTGAATTGATTGCCGCGCCTCAAATGGGTGACTTCGATGTATTCGTTGGGCTGGTGGCGCCTGCCGGCCAATTTGGTTCGCGGGGCCGCAAGACCACCGCGCTGTAGGCTGCTCCTGAAACTGCCCTGCCTCGGTGCCGTAGCCTGACTTTGTGACTGGCGTTTGTCGCGGTTGATCTGGGCGCACCAAGGTTTCGGCCCAGCCCGTCTTTTCTCGGGTTTTTGAGCGCTGGCACGTCAAAACGGGCGTGATTCGATATAGGTTTCAGGGGACGCCCTCTTGCACTGCTGGTTCGACTTCGCGCACTTTTCAAGTAGGCGGTGCCCAGGCGTCTTTGTCTGTCGCCGGGGACAACCCGGAAATCCATTGGCACAAAATGGCAATCCCTTGGCGGGGTGATATTATGGCCCGTCCCGCCAGAGATCACGCCACATGTGCGGTGGTGAAAGGCGGGGTTTGAAACATCGCAGGCAAGGTCGGCTTTCCCTTGGGTTTGCGCGCCATGTTTTCGGTGTTCACCCATTGGCCCACTCGATCAGCTTGGCCCCTGCCATGATCGCGTATGATCGCCGGTGTGCAGCAGCGGACGAATGGACCTCGAAGCCAACGACTGAGGTGTTGAAACCCCGTCCCGCCCTTGTGCCCTGTCACGCCTTGGCATCGTGGAGGGTTCGCCACGATCACTAACGCGCCCTTGGCGCCCGGCTGATCGCTTCGATCATCGGAGGCGCACCGGGTGCAGCCGGATTTCCTTCGCAAAGCTCAGCGCGATTTGCGCGGGGTGCACGCCAGCATTGATGTGCTTCTCAAGGCCAGATCGCCAGCGCGTCGAAACCCTTCATATCGCAGGCAGCCCCCGGGCCTAATAGCGCCCGTCCCGTTCGACCACGGTGAACGGATCACATGTCCCAGGCTGGCCGTCGACAGGCCACCACATTGTATGACCAGAGCGGGAACAACCGCGCCTTCTTCCCACGGGCCGGCATGCGGCAAAAAGCGCGTGGGCTGGGTGGATCGGGTGAATATTAGCGGTGTTGACGGCGATTTGCCGTGGGCTTTCGAGATACTCCGCCACCCAGTCGATCAAGCGGATATTTGTGTCTCGTGAGACGGTGGGAAAGACTGACAAGTTTTTCCATCAGCTCAACGGGGTTCAATGCGCGCAGTCATCAATTGCGTCCATTAGTATCCGCTATCGGTGTCAGCACCTGTGGCCGCGATAGGTTGTGTAAAACAGAGGGTCGCGACATGCTTGTCGGATGGATCGGCAGACGGGATTCGGTTTTAAAGTTCAAGTTCGCTTTCCTTTTTGCGGCGACGGCGGTCAGCGATGGCAGAACGGCCTTCATCAAGGCTTTGGGTATAGGGTGCTTGCGGGTTTCGACACCTTGGCGCCGGGTGCATCTCATACGATCCGTCCAGATACATGACGCCGCATAGTGGCTGACCCGTTCGGACCACCGCCATGTTTGGTTATGAAAAGGAAGGACGTCCCAATTCCTGTGCAGCTCAAAGCATCAGATGACCACCTGCGCCCATTGCACCGGGACACATCCAAGGCGCCGACACGGAGCTCGTCTGCACAATCAGTTACAGGGTTCAGGCGGCCAAGGCCGGTGCCGATCGCCAACCGTTTGCTTGCCCGCCTGACCAACTCATGGGGAAACGCCGCTAAAAGCTGCGCGGTAGTTTCCACGCGATCAAACAGCATTTCTCGATGCGTTTGGTCAGTCGGCCCCGTTTGGAGCGGTTGCATAGTTATGGTCGGTTCGGCCGTTGATCCGACAGCTGCATTGTGCGGAATTGAGCGAGGCCAAACGGGTTCCTGAAGATCATCTGCATGTCCAGCGCGCCTTGTGCAGGCCACGCGAATCATGTGCCATTGATGTCTTGCCCGTCAAGGTTGACCTCCCCCGACTGGGCGGTTTTCGACCGCCGCCGAATAGACCGCCTGCCGTGGATTTACCGCAGCCGATATCGCCCACAGGCTCAGCCGTCTGCCCTTGTTGATTGGTGAACGACAGGTCTTCGACCGCATGGAACAATAGCAACCGTGCGGGCGCAAGAAAGCGCTCCCTGGACCGGAAAGGCGCGTGTCAGGTTTTCTTGACCGTCAGCGCGTTTCTGCGGTCCTTTTGTGGGGCACGATTTCCCTTGTCTTCGGATTGCCGATCAGGCCTCATCGCGTCGGGGTTAGGCTTGCCGCGCATCTATCGCCCAGCTCGGCACCCAGGCGGCCAGCAGCGCTTGGTATAGGTGCTTGCGGGTTCTCGAAGATTCTCGACCGTGCCCTACTTCGGACTTCTTGCGCGGAACATTTGACGACGGACCAGGTCAGCCATCTTGGGGGCCACAACCCGCCCATCCATATCATGGGTGATAAACATCACGCGCGGTGGGCCGGTCTGCGTTTAGCCGGTCTATCAGCGCAAGGGATTTCGGCCTGAATGGTTCACATCAGTGCGGTGGTGTGGGTTCATCCGCGTCAGCAACCGTGCGAAACAGGCAAGCGCCATGGCGTTCACACCCGCTGGCGCATCCCGCCTGACGTTCAATGCGGGTATTGCTTTAGCGATCCGGGCGGGCGGCCGGGAAGCGTACTTGGGTCAAAACGTTCGAGCGCCACGCGCTCGGCTTGCGACTTGGACATGTTTTTGTGAGGGCAGCCCTTTCGCGTAGCTGGCGGGCCCACGTAAAGACCGGGTTTCAGCGCGGTCATCGGTTCTGAAAGATTCATGCCGATCTCTTGCCGCGAATTTCGCGCATTCACATCTTTGATCTGTGCGCGCTAATCGACAGCGGGGTCGTTTCTGTCGCTCCAATAATAGGGTCCGCCAGCATTTTTTCCGCCGCGAACTCGCCAGCACGCATCAACGGACAAAGAAGCACCGATTATAACCCGAGCCGGATTCGGCCCACAACGCAGACGGTTTCACCCGCATTAATGTCAAAGCTTGGACGTTCTCCACCCCAGGACGGGTCCGTTCCTGAGTATTTGACATTCGACCCTAAGCTCTTGAATTTGCGCGATTGTGTCGTTTTGCCTCGTCTAGCATGGTATTTTCCAGCGCTTCTCGTTTAATCAATCCGACGACGCTAAGGCATCTCTCTTGTGCAATCCGTTCAGCGCGACCGCTAACTCCACAGCTTTGGAGGCTTTGGCTTTTTTTTTTCAAAAACCTCGTTTCGATGTTTCAACGTAATTGGCGTGGCCGAAAAACGGGGCATTGTAGCGGGCACTTTGCCAGCCCCGATGCCCCACCTACCCTGCGTCGATCAGAGTGAGGTTTTGGCAGGCCAGGAAGACGGACCATAAAAGGCACCAAAAAAATCACGGTTGATCCAACAAGGAGTTAAAGCTATGAACATGTGAAAACCTGTTACTGGGGCTCGGCTCCGTAGCGATTTGCCCCCGCCGCATTTGGCGCGCCCATTGAAGGCGAGCGTGGACGCGACGGCGAGGGTAAACGTGATTCTGGCTAGCGCCCTTCGAATCCATGGGACCCCCTATTTGTTCGGGCGGCACCAAGGACTCGAGGCGCGAGGCCTCGGGTGCTCGAACCAACTGGGCCGCTAACGAAACCGGGCCGCAACTGGTGCCCTATCTGGGCTGCCGAAATTCCACCGTTGAAACGGCGGGTGTCGAGATCTGCAATCCGTAACTTGGGACGTTGCAGAAGGCATGCTGTGGTTCGGGGTGGTACGCCGGGACGTCCGCAGACTGAAATTCACCGCTGAATACTGTAGGCCCGAAGGCGGTTGCGCGCAGGCGTTTCAAAATTTGATGGGGTGTCGAAGCATCGATATCGTGGATGATCTGACGGTGGACGTCCATTTTTTCTTGATGCCAAGCCCCAACCTTACGGACCCGTCATGGGCGCGCAATCCCGATTCATTTAGGCTGCGCGTTCAAGGGCATTGTCTGGGGTCCAAGGCCCGGAATGTACCGAAGCGACTTTAACCCCCATCGGCACCGGCCCGTCCGCGGTCACGGATTTCCGTCCCAATGACGTTGATTCAGATGGAAGCCACCCCAACTACCGCGATCCGAAACAAACCTTGCGTTTTTGGGACCCTGGACCCTCAAGGGTGGTGGTTGATGCGAATGCGGGCGGGGCGTGCCGTGATGGAAACCGGCGAATACGACTATGCCTGGACATGCAGCTGGCCCCGACGTACTGGCCGAAAGTGGCCGAAGGCGGTAAAGGTCAGGCGATTCTCTGCATTCGGTCCTTGGTCGACGGATCGAAATGGGAACATGGACCGATCCGTCGCCAGACTGCCAGAGTGTGGAACGTTGCGACGCTTGGCGCATCCGCACCGATCCTGTCGGACTTTCAAAGTCCGCAAGGGCGCTTTCCATGGCGATCGCCGTCCTTTTGCTGGTCGAAGTCGGGGTTACGGCCAAGACCGGCCGTGCAACCTGTATAACCTTGGTCACGCTCCCGGTTTAGCATCGACCACTGAATGTCTTGACGCAGGATCTTGAAGGCGCCAAAAGCCTTAGCTGGAAGAAGCCGCTGGACCGACACCGATGCGATGGGGATTCCGGGACAAATACGGTGAGGAACGGCCACTGCTGTTCAGAGCTTCGACCAACGCTGTGCGGCAGGATTCCAGGCGCTGATCAAAGACTGGTGGAACCAGATCGGTGTCGAGTCGAGCTGCGCAACCTTGATTCTTCGTTCTTCTTTCGGTGGTGACCCGCGGTTTCGCCTGAAACCTTTCCGAAGGTTCTCTGCACGACGTTGCAATGGTATGCGAACAACTTTGACGGCAACCGACCCGAGGCCTACTTGTCTGCCTACCGTTGCGCAACGACCAAGCCATCAGGCCAATGCGGGTGAAACATCACGTTTCTTGCAGCGAGAATATGATTTGAGCTGTGACGAACTGTCGGCGCACGGGCGCGTTGGATAGACGTGGCGAAGATCGCCAAAGCTGAACAACATCATCACGCGTGACACCATGACATCGTTCCGCTGGTTCGACCGTGGCCGGAGTTTCGCTGCGTCCAACACTTGGGGCGGCGTGATCCTGAACCATGGGATTCGAACTTTGGATGCCGCCGACCTGGTACCGGTGAAAGAATATACGCCCAAGGTCAGAGGAGCACGCGCCCTGCGTGCTCCTCTTGGATTTTGATGCCATTTTGAATGTGTGCGAATCGCGCCTCCCTTCGGATTTTGACACACGCTTTCCCTCCTCCTAGACGAACTTGCAAAAGGGCGCTGTTGCATGCTGGACCTTCAACCATTCGTTCGACTATTGTCGATACCAAACGCTTTTGTTTATCAGCATGATTATTTCTTCTTGGCTGCTTGGCAACTGGCCCCCGGCGATCCGATAGGCTCAGGTGGCCCCTGGACTGTCCACCAGAAGTGGAAACAGAAATTGCGCGAGGCGCTTGGCCTCGGGCAAGCCGATTTTATGGGGCAATTACTACAAAATGGTTTGATCCAGTTTTTTCTGGGTATGAAGCTTCAGGTCTTCATCGACTGGGCCCACCCGTGACGGTTTCCCTGTTGGGCTGGCTGCCCGACACAGCCTGTCGACCTTCACTCGACCCCGACACGGCCGCCGTGACGCCCTGTGCAACGCGCCATCAGCTGGCAGCCCGCGTCCGATCATGGATATCGTGATCCAGCGGATGCCGCAGACCCTTTGGGTGTTGGGCATCAGCTATTATCGTGGGGATCCTGATTCGGCGATGCCCCATCGGTATCTATTCTGCCTATCGCCACTATTCGCTGTTCGATTCGGCCGGGACATTCGTGACAATGGTTGGCTTTTTCGATCCCGCCCTTTTTTACTGGCCGCTGCTGATCGTTTGTATTCTCTGTATCGCCTAGGCGTGGTTGCCGTCGATCTATGACACACCCATGTCGTGACGGACTGGGAAAGCTTTAAGCGTCCAGTTCATGCAGATGGTCATGCCCGTGATGGTGCTGGCGCTGCCAACCACCGCACAGATCAGCCCTATATTGCGGGGGCGATGCTGGACAACCTGAATCAGGATTAGTTCCGCCACCGCCCGTTGCCAAAGGCGCCTGCGTGAGGACATCCGTCGTGCTGGTTCACGTCTTGCGCAACTCTATGTCCCGGTGGTTCACGGTCATAGCACTTGGATGCCGCGATCTTTAGGGGGCGCTGATCATCACCGAACGTGTTCAGGTAACGGGATCGGGCAGCTGCTGCTGACTGCCTCTTTGCCAATTGACCTTCCCATGAGTGATGACGCTTTGAACCTTTATCTTCGGCCATCCTTATCGTTCTGTTCAACCTTGATTGCCGATGTTCTATAGGCCTGGCTTGACCCAAGGATCCGCTATGGATGAGCAAGGCCACTCCCGCAGGCCCCCTTGAGGTGACATTCGAACTTTACGGGCGCGCTGGTCACAAGAGGCACAAAGCCGCGCGGAGCCAATGCGATTCACGTCTGCAGCGTTTCGCAAGCACCAAGGGTGCTGTTTTGGCTGGGGCTTCTTGCTGGTTCATCCGCTCGCGTAGCTGTTTGGCATTCCTTTGGGGACGTGGATCCCAAAGCGCTTGATATCCGCAACAAGAACTGGCGCCCGATCTATTCAACTGCTGTTTGACGCGAAGAAAGGGCCGGTTAGGCGGCCCCCTTTGGAACAGATCTAGTGGGCGCGTGATATCTGGCGCAGATTGCATCGCCGGAGGCCCGTGTCGATGGCCGTGCGGGTGGCTCGCGATGGGACTGGCAACTTAGGTGATCGGGATGTCGGCTCGGGGGTATCTCCGGGCTTACTTCAAATCGGCTCGATTTCTGGCTGATTGCGGTTCACTGATCTGGTGTTGTCGCTTGCCGATCCCTGCCTTGACGGCTGCTGGCGGTTGACCCTGTTCCAGGCACCGACTGAATGGCGGTTCGGCCCGAGGCGGGCATGTTTACCTGATTGTTGGGATCATCGGGCTGACGTTTCCTGATGCAGACGGCGCGGATTTCGTACGCGGCGACCTTTCCTGGGCGCTGAAGAGCGTGAATTCATCTCGCGGCGCGGTCATCGGCACGCGGTCAGGCAAGATCATCGCAAGCAACCTTGGCTGCCCAATGTGATTTCCCCAATCATGGTATCTGCTCATTAGGGGCTCGCACGGCGATCATCACTGAAGCGCGCTAAGCTTTCTGGCGTGGGGCTTCCCGTCGGGGACTATCCGCATGGGGGACAGTTTGCTGTCGGATGCCGTGTCGCGTATTGCAAGGAATTCCGACAAGGTGTGATCCTGCCGGTTATTCGCAATTTCCCTGACTGTGCTTAGCAGTGAACTATCTAGGCGACGGTGCGCATGCGCTGGACCGCGGTTTGCGCGGGCGGTGATCCTCTGTCCGGTCATAGCGCTTTGGGGCGCTTGCGGACAGGATTTGAGTATTTATTAAAAGGGTGAAGGGGGCTGCGGCTCCCTTTGTCGTTGAGGCGCAAAGGCTTGAACTTCGGCGGTTTCCGCGTCCAGTGAACTCGGCGTGCTGTCGTCAGGGGAACGCAAAGATGTTTGAGCCAATTCGGTTTTTGAAAACCCCACGCCCGCAAACAGGCTGCTGTTGGTTCGCGCTTGCTTGGGCGTGGGCTTTTGGCGTTCTGGGGCGATCACCAAGTTCTGTTTTCGCCGGTCGCTGGTTGGCGAGACCGCGCCGCGGCTTGAAGGGGGTCTGGCTGGACGGCACTGGCCTTTGCTGGTCTCGGGGCACGCAAGCCCGCTGTGGCGCTGGGCTGGATCAGCTTTTGGCCCCCGATCATCGTTTTCTGGTGCTGACTTCCCCTATTCTTGGCGATTGGTTTTTCTGGGCCTGGGCTTCCTGTTTTTTTGGTGCGGGCATGGGTGACTTGACACGGGGCTGTATTTCGCGGTGACCCATTCTGGCGGGGCTCTGGCAATTTCGGGCACTGCGTCGTGTGAGTGTTCGGCAGTCGTGGCCATGCGACATTGGAAAGGCGTGTTGGCCCGATGCGCGTGGCGCTTGGCAGCGTCACACTGGGCTTGGTGATTATAATCAGCCTCGCGCTTGCCGGTGGCGTGGGCCTTTGGGTGGCTTGATCGTCGTGGCCGGCCTTGGCCGTGGCGCTACGGTTCGGGGAACCGTCCGGCCCATCTGATGATGGCAAGGCGCTGATGGATTTGCTGGTCCCGTTGGGGCGTGGTCGGTACGGCTTTTTATTCTGTTCGACGAATTTTGATCCCATCGCGATGGAAGAAGCTGCGTCTCCACAGTCGCCCTCTTGCCAGATTACGTTTGTTTGGCTGGTGGCAAGCAGTTCCATCCCGGCAGGATTTTTGGGTCGGGTTGCTGGGCGGCGTATATTCTGGGAGCCTTTGTGCGGCCAGTCCTTGTTGTTTGGCGGCCTTTGGCTGGGCAGAGGTTTTGAGGGGACCCCACCAGGGACGGCCGCTTATTTTCTGGCGGTTGCCGGCCGCTGATTGGGGCTTGGTTCCGGGCGGTGTACTGCAGGGGGGCTGTTTACCCGGCTTTGGGTGGCCGGGGGGGGGACTATCCGGCGTGGGGGCCCCCCCTTTTTTTTTTTACCCCCCCGGGCCTTTTTTTGGGGTCCCGGGCTGGGGCTTTTTTGGCCCCCAAAGGATTTCCTATTTGGAGCCATCTGGGCCCGGGGGCTATTCTCT
>Ga0163217_1076671_pt1 | contig 10625 bp, 8 predicted proteins | sample SynspAceP_FD_185933 | JGI IMG/M metagenome (GOLD analysis project Ga0163217, IMG submission 185933) | Saline lake microbial communities from Ace Lake in Antarctica - Synechococcus sp. Ace-P (PacBio error correction) | ecosystem: Environmental > Aquatic > Non-marine Saline and Alkaline > Saline ... | reverse complement strand
CTCACCATTCCTACATGCGGTCACGCGACACTTAAAACATGGGCCCAAGCAGCCAACCGAGTTTCAGCAATCAATAAACACGTAAATGAACTATTCTTTACCGGCATGAATTATCTATAACCATGCGATCGCCAATTTGGCAGTGGCTATCAGATCGCACATTACGTGCGTTAATAGATTTGGAAAGGTACCTGAAGCGGGGAATAAATGGTTATGTGCAGGCTATCGGTGCGATTTTTATACGCAATTACGAATTGAGATTGGGATGCTGCCAGACAAGTTTATGACTATCTCACCACGAACAACCACGGGCTATTACCGCTGGCATTTGATGCATTGGCGAGGATTTTGTATATTTAACCGACTGGCCTGAACTTCTGTATTTTGGACTGATTTGAGCAGGGACACTTGCGATTCGATTTGAAGCCATCTGTTTGTCCGGATTCCACCAAATCCATCAAGTCGGAGGTACAGGAGGTTGCACCGGTATATAGCTTAGCGAAATTACCTTCTTGAAAACGCCGTCAGATGATAGAGTGAAGTGGAAAGGGTGACCATTGAATTTACCAACGGGACTATTCCACCCTCTTTGGCAAGACCGTCAAGCCAGTCAATCCGAAGCCCATCTCTACCTGGGCCCATTGTCGTCATCCTGTTCGGCCTTGAAGCGGTTTTGTTATCTGGCTTTACGTAAACTGTTGAATCGTTTTCAGCGAAAATAAAGCTGCTTGACTATCCACTGCAGCAAGCAAACGGCACGACTTCAAGGTTTACCCTGCGATGCTGAACACCAAAAGCCGGCAAAAATGACCGATGCAACGCCAATCATTCAAGGGAATTTTCCATTTATATTCCCCGCAGATAAAGCCATACAAAAGCCCAGCGGTCACAGCTTTGGTGCGCATGGATTATTTTTCGCTAAAGCATAGTGTAGCGACCAGCCACCGTAAGATAGAGCGTTTGCTGGTCATAGCTGTTTTGAACAGTCGCTCCGCCACTAACCAACGAACATCGTCACGCCAACTGCTTATTGGGATTCACAAACAACTTCACGTCATCATTTGAATAAATATTCAAGATGAGTTCAATTTCTGATGGTGATGGTGAGTCGGGTCGGTACTATGTGTCTGGTCCGACAGAGGTCTGCAATCAAATCTTTCATCACTTCCGGATAAGAGATACCTTGGCATGAAACAGGACTCAATCAAATTCAAAGAAAGCATCAACAAGTTTTTTCATAGCAATTACGACTGTCACTTAGTTGGCAGTTCCAGGACTTTCTGACTGCCTGTGCTTTTACGAGTACCACTTTTCGACTCTCAAATTACAATTACATCACCTACACCTACAGGCAAGAATTTCAAGTTACCGTGAGCAAGCCAATAGGTCTCGTTTCAAATAGGTATTCCATAAACAGGTGCGTAGTAATAATACCAACTGCAAGACTCATTACCAAGCACTGGTGGAAAATAATACGAAATATAGGAAGTAAACCACTTGTTTTTAGTAAGACCATGAAGCGCTGTCTTAACAACGTAGCATTAAACAAATTAAATACTTCTTAAACGACCGCGGATTGACGGGCATAAGTTCGGCGATTAGTTTCTAGCCGACCGCCCAGCCTGAGATTCGGCGGGCTCCCCCATCAAAAAATGGCCAGTAGACCCCCCCGATCACAAACAGTTCACATGACTACCAAAGTGATTTCGGCCGATACCAGGAAAACCACTGAAAGCACTATTATTTTATTCATCACGCCGTCTCGCCTGGCTGACTGCAGCATTGATCGGACATTATCTTCGCCCGTTCAAATTGCCAAGGCGATAGCGCCAGAGCGATTGAGGCTGCACCATATTATCATTTAAAATATGCCAATGGCGTTATCGGACGAGGTCATGCCCAGCCATCCACCGCCACCCGATAATACTCAATGTATTCAACCACCACTTGATGGGCCAAATTTAAAAATAAAAAAATGAGCTTTTTCAGAGTTGTCAAATAACACTGTGCCCCGGTCCCAGAACAATCCCCTCTGCTACGAGCGCTATCAGAGTGGCACACTTCAAAGTGCTATACTCAAATACATTCAGCACGCACGCATCTAGCGCGCCTTCCTTTAGATCCACGCTGTCTCCGTTTGCCGGCCATGTTTCTCACTCGGAATTTCGTACTCAATATTTTATCCTTCGCCGTTTACAATCAGTGTCGGTGTTATCCGAATTTCCGGAGTGACTATTTTTCATGTACAATTCAAAGCCGAGTCACTACGTCGCGCATTCCATGACCCATTTTGACTGCCAAGGCACTTGCGATAACCTGATATTAGAGTCAGGTGCTTTCGTACAATAAACATTCACAGGTTTCGACCTGAAAACTCGAGTGCCTCTGCTTTCTTCGCATCACTTTACAATTGAGTGCGAGATACATGGTACTTCCTCTCTCTGCAAGTGGCCATCGGTTTCGGATTCTTCCAGACCCAGTTTTATCGCATTATGGCCCGGCCGGTTGGCAGCTTGGATCGCCCGGGTGAAATCTTTTTCGTCTGAATTCCCTGCAGCTTTGATTATTGACAATTCATCTTGAACCATTGCCATCTGGCTGCGCTTCTTCATCTTTGAAGAGGATGGATCAATCAATCCGTATGCCAGGCAGCTACAACCGTCTCCCTGCGTCTTATAATCTACGAATTGCCAACTTGACCAACGTATTAGTGATCTTACCGTTTGTAAGTGGCTACGGCAATTACCGCTGGCCGGTCTGCCGGCAATTTTTTCGAATCTCGTGAGAATAGATCCGAATAGGCCCTGATGGCTCGACGTCAAACCTCTCTCCATCGCAGTTACGGTCTGAGTTATTGAAAATAAATTCGATTAGCTTTTTCTCGGCTGTGCCTATGTGTGAACCGCTATAAATCATGCCCTTTGATGATTGGAATTAACGTGTCTAAAACGAATGTGCGTGTCGATCGCAAAAAGGAATCACTCACGCGATCATTCGTAATAAATATTGTGTTAAACTCTTTCGTCAGACGTGTGAAATTCCGGCTATGTTGAATGGCGTCGAAAACGCTCTGTGGGAGCATCGGGCTGTTTCATTCACGGTTCTTCTCAGTGTACAAAACAAAAGCTATACATACGCGACACGGTCGCGTCATTTAAAAGGCAGAATCATTGACAGATATTAGCCGCACAAGCGTAAAGTAGCGTTTAACAGTCGGGTTGCTGTTTCGGGTTTCAATGGAGCACTGATTTAATTCTATTTTGGGAATTCAACCTGCCGGCGGATAGCCCACCACCCACAACCTGACTGAATAGCTGTATTCTACGCTCACTCCAGCTTAAACGAGTCATAATCGATAGTGGTGCGAATTTATAAGCTGGTTTACACGGTTTGATAAACAGAACAGAATAATCGAACTAAGCGCGCCTCAGTGTGTTTCTTCACTGCTGGGCAAAGCGCCGTGGATCAATGCGTCATTTTGCTCGTCCTTTTTTCGCTCATGACGTTGCACCATTGATACGCAAATGGCCAGCGTGGCATGTCAAATATGCGGGTAAACCTTTTTCCGTGGGTTAATAACTCGCGGCGCAGCCAACGACGGCACAGTGCAGATGAAACATTCGATTAGCTCGGCGCTTACTGATTCCCAGTAATCCGTAGTCGAACCACGAGGAGGCCGCAATCACCTTAAATGACCCAAAGCAAACCAGGCTCGAGAAAAAATCTGAACCGAAGTCTGACTGTATTTTATTAGTAGTATGAGGAATTTGCCAAGACTATTCTCGCTGGCAATATGCATCGACCAGAAGACTAACTGACCTAATATCTCGCGATCGCAAGCCCGCAGAGTGCAACCGAACCACCACCACCTCTCCTGGTACTGCACGGGGTCACTAATGTACCATGTAAGACACCACCTACACATGCCACGAGAATGTCCTTGAATACACGCATCAACCGTCAACACTCGGGTTTTCGCACGATATTTTTATTTCAACAGCAACATTGACTTCGGTTCAGGTTGTATCGACATACGCTGGGTCGCATTCTCTGTGTATATACTGGTGAACACATTAGCACTCGAACTATTCGTAATCCGCTAGGTCCACATATAGTCATCGCCAGGGTTTTGGAATACCACGCACATCACGGGGGAACAAGTTGATCTGCGTATTGTCACCATAAGACGATGTCCATCACGAATAACCGTGGCATGGAGAGTGCCCAACAGTATCTTTCGATGCATCCAGCGCTTTTTCGCTTACCCTCCTAAACAAAGCCGATTAGAGTATTTAACTATAACAACAGCAAGGATCACCCAAAAATCAATCCGAGTGACTAATAAAGCTGTTTTACAACGCCAGCCCCTAAACAAAACAAAATCAGCAGATTATGCATTTGGGCGAATAGTCTGGGCTACGCGCTGAACGCCTTTTGTCTGAGGCAAAGTGGTTGGACGAATTGCTGCAGACGTTGCCGGCTGTTTCAGCATCAGGACCGATGCTTCTGGCTATACTTCAAGCTGCGATAACGGATCCTGCGAATCAGTTGATGCCATGGGTTTTGAAGGTGTTGTTGTGGCATATATTCGTTCATTGGTAACTCACTGACAATGACCAAACGTTGCATACGATTTAAGTCATCAGCTGGGTGGCCAATGACACGATTTTACTTGATCTGCCAGCAAATCCTGCCACAATGGCTTATTGTCAATTTTGTTCAAGGAACATTACTCATTAACCACTATCAGTCTTTTAGGCATGGACTGGCTTAGGCTTGCCATTAGCAACCCAATTGCAAACAAGGCCTTACAGTAAAACGCCTCATACTCCGACATGCTGAACGATTCCCCGAACTCACTGATGTCGGCGCCGCGCTTTCATGGTTTGATATTGATAATTTGACAGATATCAAAAGAATTCATGAACGCAGGACATTCTGATTATTAATATCACCTCGAAAATATTCTTCCGGTTTTGCGACATCATGATCCGACCAAATTGAAACATCACACGGTTGAAAAAGTATTGTTTATCAGTTCTACTTCCGTGTTCAAAACCTGGAATCGTGAAGTGAGTGAGGAATGAATTCAGCCGAGACACCACAAGCCTTATATGGCAATCGAACAAACTAGTTTCAAACAATACGGCATTTTCAAAACGAACCATATTCGTTTCAGCGGGCTTGATTTGATACCGTCGCCACCCTGGCAGATTTTTCCGTATGCCGCAGAGTGCCACAACTGAGGCGCCGGTTATCTGATTCATCTGGATGATTTGTTGCGAGGACTTAAATCACTGCCATTTTGCAGCAGGAGCCTGGGGCGAAAATATTTAAACGAGCTGTGCAGAGATACATCCCCAGCCAACGGTGATTTTGTACAAGTTATGCCAGACAATTAAGGCTTTATCGCCACCCGAATGTCGATACTTGCAGTGATATTTAAATACAAAAAATAAGCAGTAATGATAAAATTAAAACAAATTAAACTTAACCCTTTCAACACGGGCTGATTTAATAGAAAAATTTACTTTAATGAACACTTCAAATCTGTCCCCTGTTTAGAGCGGTAATAACATATCAAAACTGAGTTGTGATATATGCATCAAGGTGAATCAAACAGCTCATAGGCAGAACAATTAATGCGTTCTCGTTACAGTTAATGCCTTGGTAAGCAAGAACATAACCTTATTTACGAGCTACGCTAGCATGCTCACAACAACAGGACAGACGATGTTGGGCTACTTGCAGCACGATGCCAAACCCACTAATGGCTCGGCTTAACGCATTGTGGAATCAGACGGAAATGGTGATCGAAGCTGAAGTCGAGTATTATTGCTTTTTATGTGAATGACCCCATTGCAATTGGCTGAATAGAGCGTTCCGATTTACTCGACAAACAAGGTCAGTGGTTTTTATTTTGGATGGTGAGTATTTAGCCCTATAAACTGGTCGGGAACGACACTTGTGTTTGCAGCAGCGGCAAAAAACTCAACCGCTTGTCACGCGGTAAACGTTTTATTCACCTAATAACGTTTACGATAGCCGGGCTTTTAGTCTGCTCAATCCACCATCACGTAACATCCATACAAGTTTGCGAAGTTTAGCTCGATATTAAAAATCAATAAAAACCGCACGGCACTCGGCTACAAATAATCGGCATACTGTTTATAAAGCGTGGTACCGTTGAGGCTCGGAGCTTCATATTGGTGTCCGTTCGCTCACGGATCGCTGTAAGGTGCTTCTGACTCAGCGTCTTGATTAATAAAGTCGTGTTAGCGTGTATGCTGGAATAGCTCTGGCGTACAGGGTAAATAAGGCACTCTTGGCCACTGGCTAGGGATCCGCATCGGCGACAATGCCCCCTTTGATTAAAAACCGAGTCACGGCAGTTGGACCCAAACTGCAGCGATTAATTATTACTCACAGAAGATGACAGGAACAGCTTCACGACAGGATTGCCGGACCAGCTCCTATGAGATCGTGCTTTCAAGATAGCTACCAAATCCATATCCACTATGATTTAATACCAGCATCCGTTGTACCCAGGTTTTGGTGTGCTGACAAAGTGGCGGCCGTACTCTCTACTGACGGAAAAATAATGTGTGCGCGCATTGACGGATTATAAACTTGAATAAGTGCTTACAGCTGGGTGGAATAAACATCTCGTCATGCTAATGCACTGTGAATACGTTCACGACTCGCACGAATCGTAGCACTGCATCTCAAGGCTCATGCTCAGCACACCAATATAGGTGACGGTAATCACGATAAGTTATGGGATTCTAGTACCGTGTGTCACGTTCCCTCTCTAAGACAAACCAAACATGTTGCAGAGGATGGCATTTCCGTTAGACCGGTGCCTAATGTTCTGCATAACGGCATAATTCGTGCTTAAATCACCATATTTATCTTTCTGTGATCGGCTGTCATCACCCATAACTCGGCTTGCTGTAATTTTTTTTTAATCGCCGGCGTTCCTGTGGGTGGGCAAAATCGTCTGCTCAGTCACAAAAACGCGGCTTTTGCCTTTAGACAGCTGGTATAAATGACGACGGTAAATTATTATGGCTTTATCTTTTGACCAATGGCAAACTGGTTAATTGTTGCAATGTGAATCGTCCCTATCCCGCACATCGATATGGTTTTAAATAAGTGAGTTTTTAAATATGACATTTTATTCCGTGCCAGCATCATGCTGACAAGGTTTGTAGCCATGGAATGCACTAGTGTAAAAACTCGAAGCGATGGTTTCTGGGCTTCAAACGTAAACTCGTGCAAGAGTGGGCGCTTGGCGTGTTTCTTATGCAAAAATTTAAAAACCGCGTTCCATTTCCCATCCGACACCACCGGGACGGATACGTGCAACTTCCTCCGGCAGGAAAAATAAACAGGACGGCCTACAGTCATTATTCAAACACTCGACATTTACGCATCGCTGTGCTTTTTAACTGGTGGATTTTGAAGTCAGTTCATCAGATAACTAGCTGGGCAGAACTCAGTGAGCTTTAGTGCCGAACATTCAAAAACGAACAGTCATCATTGGCACGATTATTACAATCGTGTTCTGCCTTTACTACCACTCAGTTTTAAAAGACTAAACCCCATACCAGCGCACCTAATGGTGTATGGATTAGATCTCCATAGACACCCAGACCTACGTAGCTGGGAATTGTTGTTACCCCCATAGGTGGCGATGGGGTAATTGCTGTAGCTGAAGTGTATAAAATTAAATCCAGGATACCCTTTATTGAAAATCCAAACGTGTTCAGCTGTTATGACTGTGTCCATGAGAACTCTCTCTTAACTTCTTGGTTTCTTGTTGTAGGCTATTTTTTTGGAGAAAGGCCTATGTCGGTATTCTTGTACCCAGTGGCTTTAGTTGATGTGTGAAAATTGAGGAAATTTTTGTTGACACCCGGCATTGTTTTTCCAATTATTGAAGGCATATCGTATTTTTCTTTAAAAGACTTTCATTATGATAGATGTTTACAAAGAGAATAAATTGTGCAACCAAAAAAATAAGCGGTTTTGATGACTTGCTTTCTCTCATTGAACCCAGCCTGCCAAATCTCCTGTTTTATCTATACTCGTTTTTAACATTAGAGACAGACGATCTTCAACACAGTTTACGTAAAGCCAAGCTGAACAGGATAACATAAGACATGACCCACGTCTATGTCAGTATGTGCCGTTATTTTCATCAAGATATACCAGCGTCGTTTTAAGTTTTCAGTTCTTCCCGCATCGATATGCAGTAATATAGCACAAGTAGATGCGATCAGCCGCGGTGATTGCTACAATGCTTTTATGCTGGCTGGGCCAGCCGCCGCCACTTACCGAAATAATATTGAATTTCTTCGGCACGGAATAGCACTAGGTCACAAACGTTCGGCCATTTGGCGACGTTAGTAGGTATGGGATTTGCTCGTTTACTCGTGAATGCGGCGGCTTATCGAGCATTCATCATCGCACCGAACCTCAGTATGTGCGCAGTTCGGAATGAGTTACATATGCACGAGTTAGGTTAGCTGGTTTGAACTCTAGTGTCAGATGCATAGCAGGGGAGAAAATTTCCGTCATAAGTCATATATTATCGCTTTTTTCGAGCTATAGTGTCAGCAAGGTTACAGGAGCAAATGTACTTCGCTCAATCAACAAGTACGGCTGACCAAGCCGCTCATCCTACTCAAGCAACGTAGCGCTTAATCCACTGCAGGATCAGCCACTTGAACAGGTCTCATCCCGGACGTGATAGTTCAAATAGTCCAGTGTGAATTCGGCAGCCGCTTTTAATTGGGAATGGGCTTGCGACAATAAAGAAAGCGTTCGCTAGTGCCTTGGTTAGTCCGTTTCCCTAGGGTTTGGTCTTCACGTTGTGTTTTTGTAAAACTTGAATAAAGCTATGCTGTAACTGTCTTGCTTTATTGTGCTTCAGTTAAATAGCTTTTTGATTACATGGGGAAACTTACAAGGCCAGCGCGAGGCCATTTCTTTGCTCTCTATCCTGATTACAGACTAGGGCGCGCCCACGCGACTCTCTCACCGGTTACGATTCTCAAATCGAGACTGAGCATTTTTCTTGACATCTAATAAACAATTGCTGATAATGCTTTTTCGTACCAAACACGGCCGATTCAGCTTGTCACTACTCTCTCGCGAATAAGCTTGGTGACCACGGTGGCAACGCCATCAGTGGCTCGAGCGAGCACTGCCCAAGTCCGCACAGTTGTCATCTCCTAGCCGGCAACGTTTAAAAATAAAAGAGTGATTGAAATTCCATTCGCTTAGTGATAATTATAGACTGTGAGCATGTCAGGAGGTAATAACAAAGTACACAAGGCCTGGCTGCGTTATTTGTTTATTGTCAGCCTGGACAGATTGATAACGTGGGATATTTGCACAAAATCCAGTTTGTAAATCAGAACTGCATGGATTAAATCGAGAAATGTAAACTGGAGAACACCTTTGTAGCAAGAGACCATAAAGCTGGGCTTTTTGGATAAGACCAGTGGAAATTATGAATAGTGATGCAAGAATTACTCATACGTAATCGGAACACAAGTAAAGGACTAATGGATTTCACAGTCGCCCGCCAGGCTTTTAGCTGGCCCGCAAGCTCAGGTATGCTTTCAACAACAGAGATTTGCATTTCAATATCTGTTCTCGCCTCAGGACCGTAAGGGAAAAATCACCCGTTTTTAACGCTTCAATAACGACTTTTATTGGCCGGCCAGCAAATGCGAATATGACCGACAATGAGACAGAAATCTTAGACTATGTCACTGTCGAGACCAGCTTACCCGGCTCCGTGTCACATACCACATTGCGAAATGCCCATCATTCACAAGGCACATGATCATCACCCATCAGCCTCGCCGGCGCCGATGCCAATCCACCTCGGTATGGTTAATGCTTCATATAATTTTTGCAACGTCGCTGTAAGTAAACTGGCCTTCGAGCACCAAACATATCGGCACCCGCTTTTTCCAAACTGTTGCATCTGCAAAATTTATCTGCGGCGGCCTGTCTTTGCCTGAACAGATAGCTGCCCAGTTTTATGACAGACTGCAGGTAATAATCGAGAGATGACCACATACCGGGAATGCCACGCTGAGTTAAACGCGGAGATAATTTCAACTGCTCGGCTTCCACTTCCAGTTTGAATCATTCTGTGCCCGCCTTCCGCCATGACGAATGCAGCATGTTATGCAGAGCTGATCTATTGGCGTAACTATGAAAGGCATGTCGTAATGAAAATAATGTTGGCAGCAGAATACATTACTCGTGTGGTAAATCATGTGATCTACCGTTGACGGCAAGGTGCTTTTCCTTTGGCCTCTGTATCACCATCCTAATGAATCAGCCGACCAATACATAGTTCAACACCAGCCTGTTCATACATGACTGAAACTTGCGTCATAGCGCTGTTAATACAGCATTTTGTTGCGCTGGGCTTTCATTTTACGCAGCTATTCAAACTAAACGGCTACAATGTTTTTTATTTCTCTTTCAGCCGGGCAGGCGGGTCATGTAGTTAGTGACGACCACTTTGAATTGGTAAATTTGCTCCAGAAGCTGCTGATAATCCGGGTGCTTCTCTCGGGCTTTTCACTCTCGAAGTG
>Ga0163217_1038684_pt1 | contig 10625 bp, 11 predicted proteins | sample SynspAceP_FD_185933 | JGI IMG/M metagenome (GOLD analysis project Ga0163217, IMG submission 185933) | Saline lake microbial communities from Ace Lake in Antarctica - Synechococcus sp. Ace-P (PacBio error correction) | ecosystem: Environmental > Aquatic > Non-marine Saline and Alkaline > Saline ... | reverse complement strand
AAGTACGGATCAGCGTCGATGGCGCGTTCGACATGGAAGAATGGTCTGCGACGGCGCGCTTGTGGCGACGCCCGCCGGCGTCACCGCCTATAAACTATTTCCCCACACGGCCGATCCTCCCAATTGGTGCTGAAAGGGTGTTTGGCCCTGACGGGCTCGATGGCGGCGTTCGGCCACGCCGCTGGAGGCGGGGCTTTATTTGCCGAAAAACCGTGACCGGTGCGCTTGATGTGCTGGAAACCCGCCAAGGCCGCCCGGTTTGATGAGCTTGATGCGGATCGGTTTTAATTACTCGTACACTCGTGGAATTGCTCTGTGGCTCGGTCGAAAGTTCGCGTCGCAGACCCGCTGACCGTTGACGCGTACTTCTGTTCGAATCCGGGCTCTATATGGGTCTGGTCTCATAATCACATCAGTGACACTCTAGCTCTCAACTACATCACTCGCTGCGACAGGCGGAACCGCCTTGGCTTTTGCGCGTTGATATTCCGAGACGCATGAGGGGGCCGATTATGGTGCTTCAGTCTGCCGTTTGGATTCATAGCCAAATAGGACAGACCTGACATGAATTGGATTACAATCAAGGTAACTGGGAAGCATCAGTATGGACCGTGTAACGGTAAAGAAAGAAATGGGGGCTGATCCTGACCGACGATGAGCCTGACAGAGGCCTCGGTTGAGCGCAGGACCAGTAAGCTGGTCGGACAAGGCGATCCAAGCCCGCTACTCCGTTGTCGGCCAACAGGACGATGGCAGAGTCGTCAGCCAGATCGACGGTTTCGTCGGCAAGCATTACTGCCCAGTGACATTGTGAATAAGAAGTCCGGCTCAATGGAGCCGCCTTCTTTAACGTTTAAATGGGGGACATCCTGCGGCGTCATATAGGCTCCTTCTATTGCGTATCCGAGGGTTTTTGCAGCGCTGCCTTTGAATCTCGTCCAGAATGCCGGGGGTCGTCGATCGTGCAGGCGCGTTGGAAAGGCTCGATTGCGAGATATTGACCATCCGGGTCCCGCAGGATTCTGCAACCCGAAGACCGGAGAGTGTTGAGGGGAGACGAGGTCGTCCCCACCAACGTCAATATTTTATAGGCCGCAACAGGCCCGGATCTGGTCAGCGTACCAAGCTTTACGCATTCGGCTTCGACTCTCTGCCGATGACGGGCGGTTGGAACGCCTTTGGGACGGCAGACAAAACCCACCCGGGGCCTGTGCCCTTCAGGTGGATCGCTGACGCCGATCACGGCACATTCGGCAACAATCAGGGTGGCCTTTGCCAGAACTTCCCCGATCGCGCGGTCGATAGGCGGTGAGCCCCGCGACAGTATAATCAACGTCAATTCGGTGCGCGACATGATGGTAAAGTACATGATCCGTCCTCATCGATTTTCCCCGCCACCCGGTCATAGCTTTCGTAATACAGCCCGGATCACATTGGTCAGAGGTAGCCTTTCGCGAAAACCGTCCTCCGCGCATTCCAACAGGAGCGGACAGCGTGCCGCGGGGGCATGGGCAGCATTGATCGCGATAGACCGAGCGCTGCCTTAGAGGCAGGGTGTTCGTTGCCTGCTTCGTTCACGGATTTGTACGTCATAGCCGGGCATCCGGCACCGTGGGGATCCTACCTTGGACCGGTAGCGCTTCGAGCCCGCTGGGTTGCCGGACGGATGTGTTAGCCGGTTTCAGTCTGCACCAATGGTCATAGGCACCGGTTTTGGCCCAGCTTTTTACTTGCGCCCAGATCCACCGTACTCGGGGGCTCAGCCAGTTCCCACTGCAGATAAAGCGCACGCGAAAACCCATACAAGGCACGAAAAGTCGCTATTTCCCGATCTCTTTCGCCTTGGGGGTCTCTCGCGTTATTGAGCGCGCGGCTCGCGGTCTGGGCGGCCGGTAAAGAAGCTGCGCACAGTTGTGTGATTACAGAGATAACTGCGCGCAGAAGGTGCCCGCAATCAGGCAGACGTCCCACGGGCTTTTTGCCTTCGAAACCACGAACGGTCGTCACGCTTGCCAGCTGCACCAGCGGGCCATAGACAGATATCAGCTCTGTGGCCACACGAGCCCCAGAGCCACATGCCACTCGGATGCGGCCAGAACCACGTTCGCCGGGATCGACATTATAGATGATTCTTCACGTCCAGTTTCAGTAGCAAACAGATGGCTGGTAGGTTCTGGCCGGACGAGCCCCCTTGACGTTGCGCCAGTTCGTGCCGGAATCAGGTATAAAGATTATTATAAGAGGGTCTGGTTGCCCGACGGGCAACTGCACGGGGCAGGCGGGCGTGCCTTCTTGCGCGTCGTGCCGCAATCCAGGTCGTCGCCCGTAGTGTGGTGTGTTCTGGCGCTGCATGATCAGGGCAAGAAATCGGGTTTATGGTCGCCTGTTCGCATTGAGCCTCCGTCCAGCAGCGGCTTGTTAGGCCACACGCGCGGATAGGTTCCAATCCGCAGGACGCGGCCGTATGATGGCTTTTTGGGGTGTCGTTCGTTGAAGTCGCACGGCCCAGCGCGTTCGCCGCCCAAAGCGCCGTAACACGACCGAGTCGCCACCTGGCCCCGATTGCGCGCACAGGCCAGTCAATGCGTCCCTCAGCGCTTCGGTGGGACCATATGGCATTATAGATCGATCAGCGGTCCGCCTTTGCCCACGCCATTCTCGCTTGCTTACGCACACCGCGGTACGGCTGCCGACAGCCGAATGCTTTCAGTTGTCAGGCACAAAGTAATCTTGGTTCACCAGAGGGTGCCGGTGATCGGCGCTGTCGTGAAGATAATCGCCACCTGATCGGCGCGGCCGTGTTTCGACCGTGCCGCGTCCACGGCCGTCGTGAAACACGGGCATTTACCTCCTGGGGCATATCGGCGGAACCATTCGTAGGATCTTTGCCTCTGTCGAACTCAGCGCCCTGACGCGGAGCGTACCCTCCCATAACGATGGCTCTTGCGGACTTTGCTCTAAGCCAGTACGGCATTCAAAGGATCGTCCGCTTCATGTGACAAGCTTATTGTAAATGTCGTCAGATACCCCATAAGGTCGGCTTCCTCCGTGAACGGCGTATCGATATTTGGTAAGGCCAGAGGCCGCGGGGCCAAGAGCTAAAGAAGGCTTCTGCGCCTTAACAGACCACGTGCCCCATACCTCAGCAATCAATATTACACCAAGGCCGCCGTGCGCTGCTTCTGTGTGGAACATTCGCACATAGGCGGCCGTTTCGTGAGCCGGAGTTGCACAGCCATTTCCTGCACAACGGACTGGATGAGCCAGAGAATGTCGAATTCAGACCCATTGGCTGTCGAGAATTTGGATCAGACCGCGCGAAAGGCGCATAAGTGGGGCGCCAGCGTCCGTCGGCGCTTCACGCAGCGCCGCATGCTCTTGCTTCGCCCCTCTGCAGTCTGAACAAAGTCCCCCAAGGACAATGTCAGGTGTGACTTTATGCTCTGCCAACAAGAGAAAAGTCCAAAGTCCGACGCGCGGCCCCTGCCCTCAAGCCGACGCCCAAAGCAACGTGTCCGATATCAAGAGCACCGTTTGCCGCAAAAAAGGGTGATTGAAAGCCTCCGGCCCAAGTAATCCCGCGGCACCAGGGTTTCTCTGGTTTCGGACGCCGCTCTCTGCCGCGGTTGAGGCGGCCGTTTTTCAACGATGGGAGGCTTGAGCCGCATATTCGGCGAACGGGGCGGTCGCCCTCGCGATAAGCCCCGATCGTTCCAAGGTCAAGCCCCGCGTGCCCCGGTAATGAGATGGCGACACGGATGTCAGGGCGACGGGCTATGCCTCCCATCCCAATCAGCGATCGGTCCTCGACTGCCCTCAGCCCGCCCCCCTTCATTTTTCAGGATGTTTGCGGCACGGCCCTGATGCGGGCGTTCTGCAGGCAAAGACCAGCACGTTGGCGGCTCCTTCCATCCGGGTCGGAGGCACCAGTCGTTTGCCGCCAGCTCTGGGATCAAGCGCGGCGTCAGATGTCATCTCGGGCCTTCATAGCAAAAGTCGTGGTTGCCTTGGGCGTCCAGCAAACCGCAGCGCGCGTCACGCAAGCGTGTGCCCGACACTTCCCCCTGATGCGAAAACTGGCTTGCGAACACAGCGCGATCTGGGTCTCGATGCCAAAAGCGCCTGCACGTGGCGCGCGGGCCCGCTATGCGATTTCCGGCAATCTGTTCGGGACGCTGTCACTGCGTGGTGGTGGTGCATGAGGACCTGCGGTGTTCCGCCGTGAAATGAACAATAAGGGCACCCCGTCCTTCGAGTCAGAGATCAATTCAGCGACCTAGGGCCCCGTGTGCGCGGCCAGACGCCCGGTCGGACCGAGGCCGAAAAACCTGTTCGATATCAAGTTCACTTGTGCCAGCAGGAAATTCCCCGAAGCTACCGGCAAAGAATCAGGCTGTCCGCCTTCCTTCGCAGGATGGACCTCAATGACGAGCTACCGATGGCAGTTAGGTGTTGCGGTGCGGCATGATCCGCGCGGGCGACTCGTCGTGGCAGGACCACTGCCACCGGCGCGCCGACGTCAAGTTGTGACATAGGGCTCTCCCAATAGTCGCCGACTAGCCCGCTGCGGTCCTTGTGACGGGGGACCTTTCACCAGGATTCCACCTAGATCTCGCCACGTTATGATGGGTGATAGGGCCCGCCTTTTGCGACTCTGCGGCCATCCTGCTCATCCCGATAGACATCTGGGGGCGGCCGCATGAAGGGAATGGGTCCGCTCGGCTTCGGGACTTTCCTCCGGCGACATGCTGGCGGGACTACTGCCGATAGGCGCGCAATAGCGCGTTCGTCTTCGCCCTCGCGGCAAAGACGATTCCGGCGCAGGGCGCGCTCAATGGCGGGCGGTCTTTGGCGAAAAACGGGGGGCGCAATCAATATCATGGCAGGAACTTTGAAAATGAACTCGCTCCGCGCGTAAAAATCCTGGTGCCCAGCCGTTTGTGCACGGCATAGGCGGCTCAGACTCCACGCGACTCACGGCGCGGGTGGGGCCGACGCCTGATTCCCATTCTGCGGCCTTTTCGCCCACGGCTGGTCTGAGACGACGACCGATTTCAAGCGTAGGAACTCATAATGGATCTCCAAAGGTTTGGGTCGAGTCCAGGAGTCAGATGGGGTTCCGAAGTCGTCAAAGCTCAGCTCGCCCATGATAGCGGCCGCGATGCCGCCTCGCGGCCGGACGTCGGATGACGCGCGTGGCGGAGGGAGCTGCAATAGCGTTTCGATACCAACGCGATCCTTCCCATCTTCCTCGGTTGATGGTCGGTTTGCCGGCCGACGGGTCCAGATGCCCCCCGAAAGATAAAAGAGGGGAACAGACAGCACGGATCTTATTGACCATCGTGAATGTTGACGGAAAATACCGACCGGCAGCCTGATCGCGCACTCCACTCGTCCGTCAATGGGGCCGACGGGCGCGCGACAAAAGGATGCGCTGGCAATGGATTCGGGCCGGTGATGGCGGCTTGACGGCCAACGTCAAAGATGACTCGGGCTGACGCGGTCGTCAATTTTCTGGCACCGATTTCAGGCTCAGCAACGCCGGGGGCGCCGGACAGGCCCTGATGGAACCAATAGATCCGCCATTCAGCGCGATCACAACGTCGGGCCAGGAGTGCGTCAGATTCTGTCTTTTGAGCACTATTTACCCGATTTGATCGGCGGTTCATGTCCGTCTCGCGGTGCCCGTCGATTGTGCCCGTCAGCATCACCAATACGCCAATGTAAGATATCCAGTCATCGCGACGCCGAACACGCCCTACGACTTAACCCGACACAAGCACTCAAGCACAGCTGCGCACAGGAAAACGCCACGCAAAGACATCTGTCATAGACAACCACAACTCGCGACACGATACACGATTACGACCAACTTTGAGCTACCACCGAAAACTAGACTGACAAGTTCACAGCGAACCAACCATAGGTAGCACACGTAGATACATTAGACCAGCCCGGAAGGATATCTCGCACAGAACAAGACGTATCATCGGTCCGTTTTGACGACGCGTATGTTTCAGCAGACTGTTCAAGGCAAAGCCGCATGCCCGCCGCCTGCCATCCCAGATTCTGCGTCGACACGATCTTGATTGTCTTCGAACTTATTATGACCCGACTAACTAAACAGCGCGTTTCTTCCACCTGGGCAAGAATACGGCACCCAACGACAATTGCTCCTGACGCTGCCTACGGTCATCGTGGAAAAACGGTATTGTTCATCCGCTCGGCGGGCAAGAGAATGCGTTCCACGGATGGTAGTCAAAAGCAGTCTGGGGACTGCGCCTTGAATGATCCTTCGAGGTTGATTCCGACGCGAAAGGTCTCCCGGTTACCAGACCGCGCAAGACCCCAGTATCTCGGACTCGAGCTTGTTTACAGGATCGGTCGAGTGTTGGTCACAAGCTTCCTCGATATACTTTCGAAATAAATCAGGTCAGAATATTGCGCGAATTTTATGACACAGGACGGTAGTTGACCCGCTCCGATTCACCGAGCTTGGAACGCAATATGCCGCGCCGATGCTTCGCCAAGCCAGCCAAGAATCTTTGCTCCTGGTGTCCAGTTAGGGGGTAGGGACAACGCTCCCGAACCAATAGACTTCGGCGGCGAGTTGAGGTGGTACTAAAAGGGCTAGCTAGGTCCAACCGTGGGCATCTAGCCTTGATTTCAAGCGCAGTACTAACAGAGCTTACGCAGACGTCGGAAACTGTACGGATAAAGTTAGGCCCTCTGGGCGCCAAAGATATCAGCGGCCAATTTCGCCAGCGGTTTATATTTTGTCGCTACGATCACTATCAAGATTTTCCCTGGCACCTGCTAGGAAAAAGGCATGCCATTTGCCCCACACGTACCGCAAGATGGCGTTGAATCTAGTGCAAGCGCAGGAGCTTGGACGCCAGCATTTGGGCGTCATCAGCGTCCCCTATGTTTCCTTTTGGCCGGTCCTCTTACAGAGAGTAGTTTAGCGTCAAAAATCTAGAATTTCATCAGCGCGCCCATACAAGCGGTATAATAACGACAGCTTGGAAAGCGGGGCGCATGGCACCGCCGCAGGCCAGGGTGCACTCGGTGCGGGTGAGAGCGGGCCTCAAGCCCCCATCGCGGCCAGGCGCGGCCTGAATTCCCGCCGTAGTTTCATGATACTTGGCAAATGAGTAGCGCCCTCGCGCCACTTTTTCCGCCTCTTTAGTGCAGTACCCGAAACGTTTTGAGCGAATTAAGTTTTATTATAGTTTTATGGAAACCTTGGTGCGGATTTCGTTTGACCAACGATTTTGCGCGCCAGCACGCCAGCGCGACTGCCAAGACACAACTGGCCTATTTGCGCCCTTATTCCATACTTCAAGGTGGGGGCGCGCGCTGCGCACGGCAGTCCGGGGCGATTTTTGTCGGCTGCAACGTAGAGAAACCGTGGCCTACCCCGAGGGCACCTGTGCCGAAGCAGGGGGCGATTGCGGCGATGATTGCGGCGGGCGAAACTGCCTTTGTGAGGCCTATGTTGCATTGCCGGAAGCCCCATGCCCGTTCACGCCCTGCGGGCGGCTGCCGCAGAAACTGGCAGAGTTCGGGCAGGGCGAGGCGCGCGTGGACCATGGCGACCGTTTCTGGCGGTTGAAGAGGTGATGACGATGGCGAGCTGGCTGCCCGGTGCCTTGGCCGCGCCCCATATGGAGCGCTTATGGCCATGGATGCCGCGCGATCCTGTCTAAACTGCGACACCGGCGGTCATTGAACGCGAAGAGCTGGTCTGGTTTCGCGTGGCCTTAGCGGATGAGTCGGGTTCAGTGATTGCACAGGCCGGGGCGTTTGCGATGGGTTGTCCTGTCAGGTCGGCCTGAGCGATGGGGGGCGCGTTCGCCCTGACGTGGCCAGCGGCGGACAGCGCGACGTGTGTTTGACTGGGACCTGAACGGCGGTGGTTGGGATACATTAGCATTCCACTGGCCGCGCGTGGAGCGATGTGTAAGCTTGCTGCTGGCACCCGGCCTTGGCGGCTTGCGGAGGCCTCTGTGCGATGATTTCTCGGGACGCGGGGGCTGGGGCATTAACCGGCGGGACGCTTCGACAAGCTCGAAGCGAATCCCGGGTGAATACACGTTGACGAGGCGCAGTTTCGCGCGGTCGGTTGGCGGGAGAGCTGGACTGCGCGATATTGTTCAGTGCGACCCGACGGTATCGCCGCCTCCGGGACCTACGAGATTGTGCCTCTCATGCAAGAGATAGACTCTTGTTCTCTTCGAACCCTAGTGTCGCGCCCACGCTCTCGATGGATATAGATAGAGTGCGATCACCCGTTCGATTAAAACGGCAAAAAATACGTCCAGTCTTTTACTGGGCCCTGGAGTGCGTAAGTGATGTTGGCTTTGGCGCTCCGTGAGGCCAGCGGTTGCCTTTATGAAGGATCTGCGGCAAGCGCAGGCGCTTGCCCCACAAGCGTGACCAAGACTGCGAATGCCACGTGGAGCCGTACAACGGCGGTTGATTAAGCGACATGTGAAAGCCCAACCTTTACGGAGCGAGCCTTGGCAATTGCGCTTGAGGTGGCGAGGTTGAATGCGTGTGGCTGACGGGGCACAGCAAGGGGCCGGATCGTATCGGTCTGTGTCGGCCCATTGGGGTGTTTTGCTGGCCAATGCCGGGGCTGGCCGCGGACGTGCAGGTCGGCGCGGTGCATGATCGTACAACTCGATCCGGTCGGGCGCGCGGCGGAAAACGGTTTGGCGTGATGATTTCGCCGCCATGGGGGCCAGCGAGGTTTTACATCGAAAAAAACTGGACGCGCTTCCTTGCCGAGGCACCAATCATCCGCGAAAAGTGCGATCGTAAGCAAAGAGCCTGTTGGACGCGCCTGAGTTGACGGATCGTACAGGGCGTCTATGCCGGACTCTCTGTCGCTAGTGGTGCACTTGCCTGGCCGGCGTGACTAATGGCTCGGGCCTCGCCGCAACGGGGTTGATAGAGCGCGGTTACGTCTCAATAAGGTACCGAACAGAGACTCAGTGTATCACAGCCCCGCCGCTGCGCGCGACTTTCTCGAAACGGTAGTTGCGGACGCTTTGGGTGGCAGGGTATCCCTTCCAAAGGCCCGCGCTTGGCCAGTCGTTCATTGCCGGGCCGTCGCCGTTGCCCCGGATGTTATGCGGAAACGCTGCAGCGCAGGCGTGTGCGCGGGCGGCGATTCACGATTGGCGAGCCCGGTCCCCTCCTCCCTTGATTTGATTGAGATCATGCTAGGTACTTGATCTGTTGGCAGTGACGTGCTCGCTCTCTCCTCTCGTGTGTAAACAGTGTATAACACACAATTCAGTCGCATTCAGGGGCGGGTTGACACCGGGCACCAGAGAGACTTCATTTCGTGTGACAGGCCCACGCCGTGCCTACCTCGCCGTGTCGCACATTCACCTGTGGCGGTCCACGTATCGCGCACAGGCTCTGTCTCGAGGCGATGTCCATAATCCTTCCTGTCTTCTAGAGGTACAGTCGGCGACGGACCGCAACATGGCCAGGGCTACGTTAACAGCTCAGCTCCCGCATCTGGTAGGTGCTTCTAGCAGCGTGGTCTGCGCCCAGCGGGCGTCTGCCCACGCAGGCCCGCATTGGGTATAGAGACCAGGCCGGGGCTCATATCGACATGTCTGGATGCGGATCCCCCAGCGGCACAATTGGGCGGCAGCGACGGAAAGTTGTCGCCGGGGCAAGACACGACCGTCGGTGAGGCACTGGGAGTTGGCGGGTCTTTGCCCGTGCTCGTCCTCCCCCATGGGACTGCATTACTTCCCGAAGGTGTTCGCGGTCGTTTTCCGCCCGAAAAAACTGTTGGCGCAAAGTTGCGGGCCTTTTGCTGGGGACGACTGAGATTTTGGGCCAACTGCCACGCCCCCGGCACCGCCCATTATCGAGTAGGTTTGGCGCGCAACATTATTCTAAGACTGGGTTTTCGATTCGCTAACGTTCGGCCATGACAGTGTGCCTGCAGATTGCCGCCCACGAGGAAAGCTTTGGCCCTGCAAGACGGGCTTGCTTGAGTTTTGCGAAAAGATGGCTCCGATTGCGCAATGAGATGAAGTCGGTCGTCGTTGATCGCACCGCCCCTTTGTCGGGGATGCACAAAGCGAGTTTAACCCGCACCACCAACCGCCGCGATTTTGCAATTCAAGCCCGCCCTGCGCCAGTGCTCAGCAAACTGGGTGCAGGACGTTGGTGCGCACGTGTATGCGGTGGGCAAAGATTCGGTGACATCTTCGATGGCCGGTTTGTTGACGGCGTGCGTAAAGGTCGGACGGCGGCGCTGCGATGGACATCTCTGGCGATTTTGATCGACACCGCCGAAGGGACGGCAGGCCTGACCTTTGCGAATTTCGTCGAACTTTCGAACAGTCTTTACGGGCACCGGGGCGCGATGTGTCGGGCTATGCCCAGTGCTCTTGATGGTTCGATTGACGAAATCGGAAAAACTGCTAGTGGCGACTGCGGGCGGGCGATATGCTGGTCTCTAACCGCAGATTCAGTGGCAATGACCCGACATGGGTCGCACCGACCACACGCGCGAGCGGGTGCCGGTACTGGTGGCGGGGCAGTGGTTCGGGCCACGTTGGGCCAGATCGGCTTTCGCGATGTGCGTCCGA
>Ga0163217_1086642_pt1 | contig 10626 bp, 12 predicted proteins | sample SynspAceP_FD_185933 | JGI IMG/M metagenome (GOLD analysis project Ga0163217, IMG submission 185933) | Saline lake microbial communities from Ace Lake in Antarctica - Synechococcus sp. Ace-P (PacBio error correction) | ecosystem: Environmental > Aquatic > Non-marine Saline and Alkaline > Saline ... | reverse complement strand
GGCATCGGCGATCCAGCCTGGCGAGCAGCGAGGGGCGATCTTGCTGGCCTGGAGAAACCCCACGTGGCCCTATGCAGGTGCCGGTGAGGTGAGCTGCCGAACTCACTGCCGGGCTGACACGGGCGCGGCAGCCCGGGGGCCTGCTGTGCCGGTGGAGGCGGAAGTTGCGCGAGCGCACGGCTGCTCTTGTTTCGGCGCCGATGACGACGCTGGCCTCGGTGGTGCTGGACGTTAACTGCGTCAAACGGAGCGGCAGGACGCTCGTAGTTGCGATCGAGTGCACCGGTGGGGCCTCGGTGCTTGCCCTGGCCGGGGTGGCAGGGGCCTCCGATGTTTTCTTGGCGCGTGTTTCTTAAGCAAGCAATCAGCATGGAGGCTGATTGGAGGTTGCGGCGGAACCCTGGCGGCATATGGAGCTGTGAGCGCCAGCTGGCCTGGCGATGGCCGAAAGGAGGTCCGTTCGCCGGCTGCGGCAGTGACTGGGCCATGGCGGTGACCGGGGCATTGCCGGCCCAGGCGGCGGAAAGTGCCGGACAAGCCGTCGGGCAGGTTCACTCGCCGTGGCGGCCCCGATGGCAGCGAGGCGGCTTCTGTTCGCTTCTGCCGGCGGCGGCCGATGCTGGATCCAGACCCTCAGCGTTGGCGAAAAAGCCTCAATCAACTGCGTCCTGCGCTTGGGCGTATACAGCCGCTGATTGTCCCCGTCTCGGCAGCCAGAAGTGATGTGGCGGGTCTCCTGCTGCAGAGCGGCCGGCCGTTTCGCGCCCACCGTTCGGTTTTAGGCTGCTGGGATCGGCGGGAGGTCACGGTGAAGTTCCGGAACCGCTGTACGAACAGGTTTTTGGGATCGTGCACACGACCGTGGAACTGAGCTGCCGCAGGCGAACCAACCGCTAGTTTCATCAATTTCGGTCTGCAACCTGTTCCACAGGTGACCAGTCCCAGCCTTCGTGGGCCCTGGCGGGAGTGGGCTGGGGTGCGACACCGGAGAGGACGGTGGCCACGTGGGATCACATCGTGCGACTCCCCCAGGCGCGGGCCTTCGCTGATCCCTGGCCGAAAAACAATGCGTGGCCCCTTGGAGAGCCCACTGCGAGGGCACGGATCGCCTTTCACGGCATCGGAGCGGCGCGAGGGATTGTGCACGTGATTGCACGGAGTGGGTCTCACCCAGGCAGGCATGACCGTGGCTGTGGCGATTCCATACCTCCACCGACGGGGCTTCGGAGCATCGCCTTCGGGCATCGGCCCAGGCCAGGTCGTGGATGTTGCTGGCGGCCAGAGCCTTTCGATCGACAACTCAAGTGCGTCGCATCTGGGTGGAAAGGCCGGTGCCTTTTGGTGTGTTCGCCAAGGCTTTGCATCCTCCAATGATCCGCCGCTCGGGGTCAAGGTGGCGTGGGCTATTGCCTATGATTTGCTGGGTCCGGCCATCGAAGCCCTCTCGATGGAGGAACGCATGACCCTCTTGCAAATGGCGATGAGGGTGGCGGCCCGTTGGCGGGCTTTACGTCAATCCGATGCAACCGACCTTGCCTACCTGCAACGGCAGGCGGATGGCTCGAGCGGCGAACTGGGCGGGCGGTGCTTGGTGGCAAGCCTGGCGCGGCCTGAGGCCCTCGACGACCGAGGTGCGTTTCGATGCCTCGGCCCTGGCGCCCACGGTACCTGGGGGATCACCCCGGCAGGGGATCGCTCGGATGAGGCCGTGCCGCCCCCGAGCAGCTCGAACCCAACGAGCGCCCCCCTGGCGAGCAGCTTTACCTCTTACATTGGACCCACCCGGGGGCTGCGATGGCCGGGTCTACCTGTGGATGTGCTTCATCGGCAGTTGCACCAACGGTTCGGTCAGTGATCTGCGCGCCGGGCGGCCGTGGCCGGGGGGCGACGGTGGCCAGCGGAATTCAGGCTTTTTTGTGGTGCTGCTCTGGGAGGTGGCCCGCGCGCTGAGGCGAGGGCTCGTCAGGGTCTTCCGCGCCGCGGGTTTGAGTGCTGCGAAACCGGGCTGCTGCGATGTGTCTGGCAATGAATCGGCCGCTCGAGGCGCCAGATCGCTCCAGCTCCGCACCGCAACTTCAGGGTCGCCAGGGCTCGGCCGTTGGGGCGCACCTGTTGATGAGCCCGGCGTGGTGCTGGCGCGGCCGGTCGTTGGTCACGTCACGATGTGCGCGAGCTGCTGCTGGCGCGCACACCCCGAGCCGGCCACCGGAGCAGCGCTTTCCTGAGTCAGTTTGTTGCCGCACCCTGCTCCATGCCATTCCAATTCTCCCACCAAGTCGCGGCCCAGCTGACCCGCGTCGACGCGCCTTCCCTCCGGTCGATCGCTCGGTTCAGGGGCAGGCGCGATTCAGTGAGCGATTGACCATCGACCGACCGCATCATTCCGGGCTCGTTTCTCAAGTGCTCAGGCTTCGAGGGCTGGGGGTGGACAGGCCTTTGCGCGACCCGTCTTGAGCTGGCGAGGGCCCATTCCTTGATCGGCTGAGGCGGGTGGCCGGATCCTGTTTGTGACCGGAATTTCGAGGCGGCTCGAGCCGGGAACATTGCCCCCCAATCGCTGATGCGCTGGGGATTCCGGCGGTGTGTGGGCGAGAGCTTTGCTGGTTTCTTTGGCACTGGCTGGCGCGGGGATTCCCTGCCTGGCAGAGTCGCCGACAGCCTGTCGACCTTCAGGACCCTCCACCGCCGACCCCTCGCCTCGACTTCCAGCTTCGACCTTGGTACCGCTGTCTTGAGGTGCGATCGGCACTGGCGCTGGAGATGGCGCCCGGCGCGCCATGTTGTAGCGGAATGGGATGCCACCGCCAGTTGTGGCACGATCAGAGCTGCGCAGCGCTACGGCGGCGGGACTGCCTTTATTTGGTCATTTCGCCCTAGTGACGCGTGCTCAGACCAGCGGCGCGGGGCTGACGGGAGGAACAAACCGGGCGGAAGGGGCAAAAGGGTACGCGGTGCCGTTGAAGCCGAAAATTCGTTCAGCCTGCCCGCACGCCGGCGATTTCCCTCAAAGGGTATTAGACACGCTTAAGATAGGCGCGCCGTTGCCGCGCAGCTCCACGAACGGCCGGTCAGCTCGCAGTTTGGAGTCGATTTGGATCAACATTAGGCGATCCCCCGTTGACAGCAACGGTCGGCCAGTTGTGCGGTCAGGGCCGACCCCACGGTGCCCAGGTACGGCCTTGATCGAAGCCAAATGGGTTGAGCCCATCACGCACGGCGATTGCCGCCGGTGAGGTTGTCTGGGTGAAGTCGGAATAGGGTTGCTGAAGTTCCCAGGGTGAGGGTGGCCGCGGGGACGACGGACGTTCTGATGGTGCCGTCGCGAAGTAGGCCAGATCGGCGAGAGATTGGTGTTGAAGGGTTCAGGGCCGGCACGTCGGCAGGCGAATTGCGAGGCGCATCCGGGCGTTCAGGGGTAAGGTTTGGCCTCGCCAGATGTGAGGGAGCTGTTGATTGGCCGCAGGGCATGGCGCAGCCAGAGCGGGCGAATATCCGATTCAGTGCCGTTGATGATTCGTTGCTCTGGTAGTTGCCGACCGCCGAGCCGCAGAATATCTGTTCCTCAGCCGTCCAGATTTCGGCAAGGACCCCCTGCTGTTCCGGGGAGCTCCAAGGGCGGAATAGGACATCTGTTACCGAGGGAAGCGTTCAGATCCGAAGCGATGGGGGCAAACAGGCGTGCACGTTGTTCACAGCGCGGAGCTTCAACGGGCGGCTTTCATTTTCACAGTGCGGTTGGCCGTTGGCGATGTCTCGGGTGAAGGCTGGAGAGTCGCGGTGAACTCGGGTCGAAGCAGTAGGGGCAGGTTGAGCTAGGGCCTCAGGCCGAACAGACCCAATTGGCGCGTCCTGCTCGAAGACGAGGGACCGCCGAAGTTCTGGCGGCGCGGTAGCTGTTTGTTGTGCCTGGACGCGCTCAGCAGGAACTGGGGGTTCGTTTGCGAGTTCGGTCGATCGATCCGATTGGTTGAGGCGGCGGGCCGACGAAAAAGCCGTCGGGTCCTTCCTCGTCGAAAACGCAACACCCAGGCGGTTTTCACCTCCTGTTCCTGCTTGGATGCGGGGTGCTGTCGCCACTGGGGACCGACGACGATCCTCAAAATCAGGCGTTGCGTTGGCGCGGATCACCGTGTCGCCGTTTCTTCCTCTTGGACGGCCCACGTTTCGGCGTTCCACACCTGGGGCTGGTGAAGGGTCGTTGCTAAGCTTGACGGTTGGCGCCCAGTCGGGTGTTTGTCATCTGATGGCGCGCGCCTGGAGCGCAGCCGCGTCGGGTGCCCTGGACAGACCTGCTGCCTGTTGTGCGCAACGGCGCAAACTGGGGGGGAGTGGCAGACCGAATTGCTGTTCTGCTCGCCTCGGTTCAGTCGGTTTCGCCGGGTACGTAACTGACGGTTCAGCACCAGTCTCCCGGGCCTGAACGTTGTGATGCGTGCTCGATCGTGAGCACGATCGCCTCGTCCGATCACGTCTTTGCTGACGCAGGTTGAGGACGGAGGGGTTCTTTCGGAGTGGTGCGGCCCCTGGGTTGTTCAGGGGCTTGGGACTGGGTTCAGGGCCCAGCTTCTGGAAAGCTTGGGCGCCTCCGCCCATCGCCGCTTGCTTTAGGGCCTCGGGCAGCGAGCGGGGCGCTCGGGGGCTCTCGGGCGATTCGGCAGCTTGGCGGGCGGCATTGACGCTGCGGCCGCAGGGCGGCTTTCGGGGTGGCATTCTGCCAAAGCGGTAGCGCAGCCCAGAAGATAGGGGTTGCTGACTTCCTTGACGCGTTTGAACGGTCCGAAGGCACCGAGCGTGGGTGGATGCGCCCAACCACCGCCATTTGGGGGGAGAAGGATCCTCCACTCGAACCCAGGTAATTGAGGATCCGGGACTGATCGTTCGCGGAGGTTGTCCTCAAAGTTGCTGAGGTGGGTTTGGTGGTACGCTTCACGCCCTGGACAACGCCCCCTTCAGGCGAGGGCTGCAGCCAGGCGCGGCCGATGCCTGCTGTGAACTCGCGAAGCTTTGGGCGGCGGTTCCGCTGCTGAGGCGTCGTTGGTGAGTGGCTGGTTGAGCGCTGCTCTCTGGGGGCGGCCGTGGCGAGGCGTGAATCCGGTTCAGGCAAACGGTCCTGCCTTGATCGCCGCCGCTGCAGGCCTGCGCCGAAGGGCGCTCCTCCTGGCTGGCCTTGGACTTGAAGGTGTCACGAATTGGCGATCGAGGACAATTGCCGCCCCAGAGGGTGGCCGCCAGGGATGGCGTGCATCGGGACCGGCGGCCAAAAATGGTTCGGGGCAGGCGACGGTAGGGTCGGCAGGGTGTGGACGGCAGTTTGGATTGAGATCCACCTCCGTGGTGCTTCGAGATCCGGACCCACTAGACGTCCTCCATCTCGCCGGTCGCCTCGATCAGGCTGAGCGCAGGCGGCTGCTGAAGTACTGAGTTTGCGCGCCGGAAGCGCCACACTGCCGCTGGCTAAACGTGCGGTTTGGTGGGGGGCGTTACTCGAGGCGTCCGGCCATCAGCCGGCCCGGCAACAGCTTTGACTTCCCCGTCGCGAAAAGCGCATGGATCGCTGGTCAAAGCCCGCCTGAATGGCTGTGATTCTCAAGCACCTTGGCAGCGACTCCGGCCGTGGTCCATGGTTTTCTGCCAGCCGGGGCCTTGCGCAGGATCGGGCGATGGGCTGCCTGGCTGGTTAGCAGCGGGGCTGTAGGGAAGTGGGTTCGGGCCGGCTTCTGGCTGGGAGGTGGTGCCAGGGGATCCACTGGGGTCACGCCGCTGGTGGCAGGGTCGCCTGTTTTTGCGATCCCTGGAGTTCCGGATGGGTGCTTCTTTTATTGGATCGCAGACCTCTCGAGTCGCAACTTCTGCACTGGCAGCTGGGGTTTCCAGCCGGGCAGCTGGCTGGCTGGGGGCGTACTTTCAGGCAGAGTCTGCTCAGAGCAGAGGCGCCTCCTTATGCAGGCGAGGGTCACCTGCCAGTGGCTGTGGACCCCAACCAGCAGCCGCACCGACCAACCGATAGTTCAGGTGGATGGAGGTTGACCAGGTCACCGCAAGAATTCTGACAACGGGCTGATACTTGCACACGTCAAGGAAAGGGCCTGAGACCGAAATCCAATGGACCAGCTGGGAGAGTGGCTAGGTAAAGCGTGGCTTGGGAGGGGGTGGGCTAGCTAGTGGAGTGACCAGCTGGAGTAGGCTAATCTCAAGATCTTGCGGCTTGCGGGGTGCGGTTCGGATCGCTTTTGCCAGGAAGCCGAACACAAAATGCCGATGAAGAAGAAACGAACGCAATAAACGGAACATCTTGAGAGCGAGCATGTCCGCTGTGGGTGACAGGGAGTGAACAGGCCCCAGGAATGGGCCTGAACGGACCTTCGGCAAGCAGGCTCTCCTATGGGTCACCCATGCCCACCTTCCGATGCCCAAAGGCCCTGACACGACACTTCCACTGGATTGAAAACGTGTTTCAGTCCGTTCAGGCTGGATCTGGTGCGCAATGGAGCGCGGCACGGCTTCGAGTGCTGGCAGAACGCACGCCGCCGACTGGGGAGGGGCGTGCACCGGCCCGATGGCAGGCGCGGAGCCTGTTGATTGGCCGCGGGGGCCTCAGCCTGAAGGCTCAAGGTTGCAGTACCACTGTCCGGAGGCATAGGCGGTCATCAAGCTGCCGGCGCCCGGCTGGGCGCTGCGTTGGTGGGGCCATTGAGGCGCAGTTGGCGTGAGGGGCTCGCGGTGCACCGGAGGCGATCTCTAGATCCGCCTGCCGCTGGCTGCTCCCCCCCGCTAGGTGGCGGCGAACCGCTGAGAGCTCGACTTGAGCTGCGCAGCCCTTTCCGACGATGGACGGCGCCCTGATCCTCAGCGCCTGGAGCTGGAGCCCTGCAGCCAGCCGACCGGAGGGATCTGTTGTGGTTACGGGCCTGGAGCTCGAGCAGCTGCGTCAGGCCCACCCGCCTTGGGCGAGCGGCTGAGCAACTGGGGAGGTGGGGAGAACCCTGGGACTCCGAGCTTGAGGCTGAAAGAGCGCTGGGCCCGCGCACGCCCCGTCGCCGGGGGACGTCAGGTGCTGGGCATGCCCACCTCGATCTGGCTGGTTGTTGGCGGTAGAGAAACGACTAGGAAGGCAGCCGAGCGCACCTTCCGCTTGCCCTGGCGCTTTGGATGCGCCGCCATCCCGATCATAATCGGCATAATTCACCCCCGCAGCATCTATATGCCGGTGGAGCACACGAACCGACAATGTTCGAGAGAATATCAGTAGAAAGGGCGATGGCGGGAGCCGGACGCTGGCGAAACTGCAACGGCCCCTAGGGTGAGGAGCGACTGTACGTTGTGATAGCACCGGTTCGATGCTCGCGCCACAGTTCAGAAGGCAAGGCTACAGCGGCGGCCTTCGGAATGGACCCAATGGATCTGGCCTAGGTTGCCCGACAGGCTTCGCCTTTGCTTGCCGGCTTGCCGCCAGGTGGCAGGCGGGCCACCGGCGTGCGCTGGTTCTTGCACCCACAGATCGGTGGAAAATTGCCACCAACCTTTTCCCATCGACTGATTCGCTAGGCGGGGCGCTGCGGAGCGGAGCTGGTGAACCTGTCACCGCGCGATCGGGCAGCGGATGGACGACTCAAGGTGGGCGATCGAGCGCTACTGGCTGGAGTGGCAAGGCACCGGCTGTGCGGTGCCTCACTGGTGCAGGGGTGGGAGGGACACGTTCGGCGGCCCGACGGCGGAGTTGCTGGAGAATTGGCGTTGTGGCAAACGCCAGGTTGGCGGCTGCCCGCACGCACCGTGCGGCCTACCTGGCGACTGGAGCAGACCGCGAGCAACTGCCGTCTGGCGCGACGGCAGCTCTACCTGGAATTGCACAGCGGCTGATGCACAGTCGGCCGGTAAGAAAGCGGTCAACCGCGAGCCTGGACGGTATGCTGGCGGGAGGCGGATATTGAGTAGGGCGCTTGCTCTGGGCCATTCCGTTGACAACGCTGAGCCACCCCTGATCTGGGCCCCGCACGGAACACGGTATCGAACTGGCGAGGTGCTGTTTCGCGTTCACGACCAATTTGCCGCGGCACGCCATCCCCGCACAGTGTTCGAGCAGGACCGAACCGTGGCACGCGCCCGCGTCAGGCGCATCGAGGGTGCCAGAGCGTGGATTAGGCGCTCCTGGCTGGCTGGTTGCGCCGGGACGGGCAGCCGCGCAGGGCCGGCAGCTCTGGTGGCTCGCAGACTGGCTGCAAGTGCCGGCGGCCTTCCGCACGGTGGATTTGCCGAGGGGGTTTGGTGGGCGGGTGATCAGCGCACTCTCCCAGCCGCGACGGCGGGCGGGGGGAGGTGGGTGCAGCTCGCCAGCGCTGGTGAAGGTGCGGCGCTGGCCCTGCGTCGTTGGTCTTTCTGCCGGGCCGTGACTTGAGGCGTAGCGGAGGCAACGGCGCTGGCATTGGAACGGGTATGGACGAGATGTTGCCGGCGGCCATCGAGGGCCCGCACCCTGCGCGCGCAGCGGATCAGCTGGTGCCGTTTGGCGGTGGCAATGGGGCTGGTCCGCGCGACTCGGCCCCGCCGGGTGGAACGCGCTTGGGAGGTGCCGCGACAATTCACCAGCTTGCCAGCCCGCTCGAAATGGCGCGCTGGCGGGTCGCGGCGAAATTTTGGATCTGGATCTGGACCGGGGGGACTACCGCGATCACCCCCTGCCCCTGGTGGACCAGGCGAGCTACAGAGTGGAACTGAACAGGGGCGCTCTGCTGACAGATGGTTGGCAGCGCCAGTGCGCAGCAGTGCCTTGCGCACTGGACTGCGTTGCTGGCGGCAGCCCTGGCTTGAGTGACTTGCGGGTCGACTGGCCGCAGCGCCATGAGCTGTTGCGGGCTCGAGCTTGCCTGCAGCGCAGCCTTGCGCTGTGGGCGGCGGGAACTCTGTTGGCGTGCTGGAGCGGCCCGCAGGAGTTCTGCCCACGCCGCGATGAGCCAGCCGCTGGGAAGGTCCTGCACATCCGCTGGGTGGCCAGCAGGCCGCTGGACGGTGGACTGGCGGTTGCTGATCGATGGCGCCCAGGGTGTGTCGGGCCGGCCGCGGCGCTGGGGTGTCGTTGCTGCGCGCCCCAGCTGGCTGATCTGGTGCGTCAGGGCGTGCAACGGCTGCGGATTGCCTCTGCCCCTGGCCGCGTGGGGGTGGGCGCCAGGCCGGCCGGTTGCCGGCGGCGGTGCAGTTCGGGAGCTCTCTGGCTGGGCCGCCCCGCCGGGATGGCGGCCGGCGGCGGGGTGGCGGCCGGATTTCTTGACTGGGCAGCGAGCGCTGGCAGCTTGGTGGCCTTGCGCCCGGTTCCGGGGCCAGGGGCGTTGTTGCAACTCACAGCCCAGAACCTCTTCGCCCTGTTCGCCAGACCTTGGCGTTCGGGGGAAGGTGGGCAGCTATGGGGCGCTGAATGCGGTCACGAAGCCACTGTGGCGCTGGGCGGTCGCGGGGCCGGAGCGTGTCGGGGCCTGGGAGTTTGGTGAACCTGGCGATTTCGGGCTCAGTCGTGTGATCGTCGAACGGGTCGGTGAGGCTATGGGGGCGGACCGAAGGCCAGGTACACGCCAACACTGTCAGCGCCAGAGCGCAGAGCGGTTGTCGCCGATCGAAGGGCGGGGAGTTTCTGTCACAGGTGCGGGGCTGGGAACGGGCGGGACGGCCCGGTTGTTTCCTCACAAAACTTCTCGACCCCTGGCGGCTCGGTGCAGCGGCGGAGCTTGTACAGTAAACGACCCACCTGTGTTCAGAGAGGTTCAAGCGCCATGGCCAACCATCCTTGGGGAACCTGCTTTGCCCGCTCAGTTCCGAGTACGGCAGGGTCCGTTGCGGGTTGCGGGGACGACCGGTGATGGGCATTTTTCATTGGTTCGTTCCTGGTCTTTCTGTGGTGTCTTGCAGTTGTCCAACAAGTCGTTGGTTGCTCGATGGGATCACGGTGAACTGGAACGGCTCGTGCTTGAGCGATTTTGCGCTCTGCTCCTCGCCTCTGGCCATGATTTTTTTCGGGATCGGATCTTCGGAGCATGGCGTGATCGCTTGCTGTCGGTTGTTGGTGTTTGGTCCCAAAGCCTTGCGGAGCTTGGCGCCAACCCTTGGGCGCACTCTTAAAGGTTTTCCAGGTCGGTTCCCGGGAGTTCGAGGCAGGATTCGCCAGGCGAATCGATACCGGAAACGGTTCACGGCCAACCCCCAGCCAGGCCTTGGGGCTTTTCAGTCACGCTGAGCGCGCTAGTCTCGAGGCTGCGCCTTCAGAGCGGCTTCGCTTGCAGCTTTGCTTCCCTTCTGAAAGCCAGTCGCCGAAGCCCCGCTTTGTCGCCCGCCACACGGCTTCGTCCGTGGCCGGGCCCGTTGAGACTTGCCTTGTGGGGACGCCTGAAGCGGAGGCCATCGGCGGTTCTGTCCCTTGCTTCAGAAACGGCGCTTGCTTCAGAACAGTCCCATTAGAACGGTTTGGCCATCAGCCGCAGCTGCTTCAGAGGGTTTTATGGCTTCGGCAAGAATTTGCCCCCTGAAACCTGCCGGTCTCGGGCGTCCTTTTTGATTTTTCGGGGGGCCGGGGCGGGCTTCCTTCAAAAGCGGCCCTTTTGCGGGGGGGCAGGAAAGGGGGGGAATTTTTTTTCCTCTTCT
>Ga0163217_1077406_pt1 | contig 10626 bp, 7 predicted proteins | sample SynspAceP_FD_185933 | JGI IMG/M metagenome (GOLD analysis project Ga0163217, IMG submission 185933) | Saline lake microbial communities from Ace Lake in Antarctica - Synechococcus sp. Ace-P (PacBio error correction) | ecosystem: Environmental > Aquatic > Non-marine Saline and Alkaline > Saline ... | reverse complement strand
CAGAACAACCGTTCATGGTTGATGGTCCAGCACAACAGCGCTCCGGCAACCGCACTGGATGCCCCGCGCCCGAGGACACTTGGACCTCTATGCCGACATCGATTCTTCCGGAACCGAACACGCTGATCTCGACAAAATGGCACACACATGCACGCCACCCCGCTCACTCGACACCAGGAGCCTGGGAAACCTCCGAAAATCGACACACTGCATTTGAATTTTGCATCACTCGTTCGTTGATTTGACCACCCGACTATTTGTGACCGCGCACGCCCCGGGCGATACCAAGGGGCCGCCATTACGACAATCGCGTCGGCAAATTCAAATTGCAACGCATGACTCCGGAATCAGTTAGATTCGCAATGGTAACCGCGCATACGTCCGCGCCGACATCGCGTTTCACGACAGCGAACACTTTCCTGCGGACGCCAAATCGGTGGCGATGCGAAATTACCAAGGCGTTACGTTCAAAAACTACCTGCGCATGCGTTAAGGGCGATTGACGACAAGTCGTACCGGGCACACTCGATGGAGAAAAGCACTCGGAACGAAAGACTGGGAATCGCGCGAAAAATACCGTACCAGGTTCATCCCCCCTCTAATTCTCTCATCGGATCAGCCGAAACGGTCCTTCTATCATCGGTGGAACCCACGGACTGGTATGACAAACGCTAGAGCATTACGAGAGTCGTTGAAAATGCCTTCGATTGTGACAAGCGAGCGCTGTGATCCAGCCCCGGTCTTCCCAAGACGAATACACTTAGTCCAGACCTCGACTACGACGAACGTTCTTGAAAGTGGAGCACCGGTTGCGCAAACACGGTAAAACCACCACCATGCAGGAGCCTACGCGGGTATTCCCTTGTTGAAAAGCAGACGAACAACCGCAGGATTGGCGAAACAGCAACATCTCTCACTACCATCTACTCAACGCAAATAACCCCCAGCGTCACATTGGGGTGCCGCGACAAATAGGACCGATACGCAATCATCCAGGTTACAAGCTGATTTCTCATTTACCAGATCTGAAGGGAATGGGAGTTCATGATCTGGAGACAACGCAATCACCCGGATGAACCTCCACCATGAAATATGATACACCCCGAATTAGGCCAATCAAATTTCGGATTATGACAGCCGGAACTCGCCAGACTTACCAGAGCAAACCACACTATGATGACGACAGATGACTGTATTCGGTCATAAAAACCCTGTGCCGCAAAAAAGAAGCAAATCGAGCTGCGCCGTCCGCAAACAGCGGCGGGTAATTCTCAGTACCCGGTTTACCGGAATCAGGTTCCTAGGTACATCAGATCCAATTCAAGTCATTCGCGCTATTTAGAAACCACCGGTCGCACAACGTCTCCTCCGAGGACACCTGGGCTATGGGCGAAACAACCTTTCGGAGAGCACTCCAGACTACGTGGAAGTTCTGACCGGAAATCACTCATTCCCTCTCTCGCCGCAAGCTTCATTGCCGAAATCCAGCGATTCTCAGCTCCGCGATGCTGACGTGAATCGAAGGGGAGACTCTTCCGGATCGTCGCGCATCAACGTCGCTTTTCGACAGAGAAACCCACCCAATGAGAAAATCGATCGCACAGACAAACACCCCGACATACGACGCCACAGTTCTTCCCCCGCCTCGAGCTGGACCCTCGCGCAACTGGTCATCTCTCCATATTCCCAGGACATTCTTCGTACTCGCTTGCTGCCTGTAATTGCGATGACCGGGAAGCGCGCCACCCAACCCCCCAACTCGTGTCGTCAAACTTGTATTGCGGCAAACCCTGGTTGCAGCTCAGCGATGTGCTTACTGCCGATGAGGTTTATGACTTCACCGCAACTTGCCAAAATTGGAACGTTCATTCGACGCGACAGCGCTGCGCGCCCCCGACCCCGCGGAAAATCGAGTTGTCTCCTTCCAGGCCAATGTCATACAGCGCTGTCCACTGACTGTATGATAAAAAACATTCGTCCTCAAAGACAAAGGACCGAAAACCGCATATAAAATCACCCAGCGCAACAGGACCGTCCGCACCATTGTCCGCACCGCCTTATATGCAGACACAAGACGCATGCGCGGACCGAGACTATCCCTTTGTCGAGTACCGGACACCTCGCACGACGCTCGACTTGCGTTTCGTTCCGGCTTTAACGATGTCCACCCAGACCACTCCCCTATCTTCATTGACCCAATCTCGTCTAGGACACTTGCAGTCATGCCTTGAAAACCTCCGGTCGCCGAGCTTCCGCCGGATGAACAAAATTGCATCGCCGACGGCCCACGCAAATATCTGGATTTCTGCGGCGTTCCACGGTCTCGCCGCTGTGTTCCTCGCTCGTCATCTTTGTTTGGTCAGTTGCGCCTTAGCCGTGCATGAGCTGAGCACAACACACGTAGCCACCACCGCGACACTGCCTCCGGCTTATCAATAGGGGTTAATCGGCAAATCGCCATGCGTAATGCCCACCGATGTTTCTGCTGAATAATGTGAATGATCGACGCGAATCGGGTTTGCCAAAGGGGCTAAGCGCCTACTCGGCCCCTGGAATGCATTTACACGGGCAGAGACTGACTTGAACTCGGCAGGTCGGAGCTTTCAGCGATCCCTGGAGCAGAAATTGCGAACAATCTACGATGTGGCAAAGGACGCGATTTTCAGTCATCATGACGAAATCCCCCACTGACGTCAAGCGGCTTTTCGCCTCACACGGGGCAGCGGAGAAAGATTCGACCCAAGGGTATCCCGCGTTGACGCGAAAAAAAACGGCGAGCTGATTGGGGAGCCCGCCAGTGCGCGCACGCCAGTTCCTACACAGCTTCACCCCAGCTTGCCTGAATCATTTCGCATGTCGAAACCAAAGCCGCTATCATCCTCAATTCACTCCCCATTCGCATAGCCAAACTCGGCCACCCCGAATTGTTTGAAGGACGGTTTTTCACAATGCAAGACCAGCAGCCACTTACGGCGCCAACACTGGAATCTCCACTCGAGACGAAAGCAGGCCGACAACCCACCCACCGCAATAGTCTGGCCGGCCACACCCCTGTTGCTCGCTGCCCGAGACAGCCAGCCACGGCGCACCCACACACGAACTCGCATCGCCCACGAGCATACGTCAGACACTCCCAACCACTACCACCAGGACCCACCCGCAGAATCTCGGCTTGGATCCTCTTCCATTTGGACTCGCCAAAGTCAACACAACAGTCATCCGGCTACCGCATGGCAAATGACGAGTTGGCTTGGCCCGTTCGACCTCGTGACGATCAATCGAAACACCGGCCGGATTTGGTGACGTATGACTGCAGATGCATGTGGCCCCTCAACTGAATGGATGACACTTTTGCGCTTAATACGACTCGATGATGCCTAAGACCACGCGAAATCAATCAATTGAGCGTTACCTAAGATCGACGAGCAACGGAGTCCCCTAATCAATGCGACTCGTAGCCCTCGAACTCAAACGCTACGATTCCAACGCATATCTCCTTTATCGAACTAGGAATCCCGTCACCGAGTTATTTCGCTGGAATCACGTAGCAGACGTCTCTCCCGAAGACGCTCAGGAACTTTCGCGCAGTCTCAGAGAGAACTCGCCTAACGTGCACGCGTCGGACGAACCGAAGCGACAAATCCCTCCTTGTTCCTCGACGCAAACGGATCACTCAGGGTGAATCGGCAGAACTCGAAATTCGCCGCGTCGTTATATCAAGAGCGTGCGCGGTAGAAACGCAGTGCCGATCTCGTGCAATGGGCCGGAAGGTCTTGCCAGCACGGGGATCGTGATGGCAGTGTTGGCCAGCAGCAACGCAACATTCGAATCCACAGACATCGCTTTTGCCGGTGAATTCTGGTAGCTAGTGACCGACTCTGCCGGAGATTTTCAACGCGCACCGCCCAATGCGACATCGCCACGTTAACCCTGTTCCCAACCGTTCCGGCTTGGATTTGATCGGACGCCGGGCACTATTCGCGTCCGGCCGGCAAAGCCCGACGTGACTCCAGGCATGTCACGTGCCCGCGACGAGGGTCAAACGAAAAGATCCCTTTGCATGCCGAGTTTCGTCGAGTTTCGAAAGTTACTCCAAGATCCCAACAATCGGCGCGCAACCTACCGCGCGCGTGCAGGTCTTCCGCGCTTTCTCAAGCCCGGCTCGATCAGAAAATTCCGCCCCGCGGGGGCCTACACGGCTCGCCGAGAAACATATACGCGTACGCCTTCGCTGTCCGTTCGATTGAGCGACCAGATATGACGGCCGTATTCGAAAACAAAACCGAACCGCCTCATCCCACGGAACTGCAGGCCCACGGCGGCTATCCTTTGACCGCACGAGGATCACAGGATGGTTCGCATCCCATGATACCGTAGCGCCAGGGTTCGACGCCGAGGGAACCATGCGAAGCGTTGCTATCAGAGGAACTTTTGACTACACCCGGCAAACAAAAGATTTATGCAGCCGGCTGCCATGGCCCATTCCGAACACTCAAATCCCCAATCAAGGTTGTCGGGATCTTCGGCCCCGGCCTTTCTCAGAGTACCGGGTTTCTCTGTGCCCGGGAATTTCTCACGAGTGCCGGTTCTCCAAAAAAGGCCTACCGGATCTCTAACGGTGCAACGGCATAATTTTCCCAACAGTAAAACCCAAGGTGAACGACACAGTACGAGTCTCACGGGGACTAATCGACCCCGTTCCATCGGGCCTTTGCTGTATCCATCCCAATTCCGTGAAGCACTTCTTCGAGCAAACATGATCCGGTGGCTTTGCCGTAGCCCGCTTCGCTGAGCGCAGGCACGCCAAAAGGCATCCCGCAGCGCGGCGGTGCGATTGGGCGTCGCTTCATGTCGACCCGAGCCATCAAAAACCTCTTCGCTTCTGCATCCATCGGGATGAATGCCAGCACGCCCGAACTCCAGAGGGGCGCAATCGAAGTCTTTCAGCCATCGTATTTTGAGGTCCAGCTGCGGCGTCTTCGGCAGACGTCGTCGAGATACAAGGCGACGCGACACGATCTGCATTCTGCTCGGCAGGAGATTTGTCCAATCTTCAGAGCCGACGGCTGGCGCCGCACCGCGAGGAGGAGCAAAAGGAAGGAACGTGAAACGCAGAGGGAAATGGTGGGGCGTACTTGGCATAAGATGGTGGCGCAAAAAGGGAGGGGGACGGTGGCGTTGATGGGCGCCCGGATATAATTTACTCTATTTGGACATATGGCAAACACGCCAAACACCCTCGGTCAATAGGGCCCCAGTGGCCTGTTCCTCCGCGGAGGACTGCCGGCGAGATTCTCCTATCTGGGGAATCGACTGCGAACGGCACCAATCCGACCAGGTGAGAGAACACCCGGCGTTCTCGCTATTAGACCCGTGCTTCCGCAACGTATAGCGGCTTCTAGTCCGCGGGGCGAGGGCCGCCCGTGCCGCCGGACAAAAACAAATGCTCGCGGAGGGCGCCCGGCTTCGCTCACGGTAGAAATTCGAAGGAAATCACCGTCGCATCCAAAATTGCCGCCTGCGGAACCCGCGAACCGGTGTCATTCATCGGGAGAAGCGGCAACTAACGAACCGCACGATGCTGAGGCGAAGCCGCCATTCCAACGCGCGATTCGATTGCAAAGAGCTCCCAACAACACACGTTAGCCTGGCACGTGAAGGTCTGTGCCTCGCTAACGGGTATCCTGGCGGCCGGCATCGGACGGTACATGCCGACGTCTCGGGTGCGGCCGGGGAGTCCGAGTCGCGGCGCTGGCGGCTCGTCGCAGGCTAGGCATCGGCTCCCGCACGGCAGCGTTTCGAGATCAAACGGGCGACATTCAAGCTTGCGAGTCAACACGGGTCACTCACGGCCACGGTCCTTGGACACACAGCGTCGCGATATCCGTCCATTCCACAGACGCAGGGTTCGTACGGTACGCGTTACCGCAACCCGCCCAGACGAAACGATCTCGCGTTGAGTGTGGGTACAGTCGCATAACCTCCGGACACCGTACGATTTGAATCCCAGAATCACACACCTGACGCGTCGGACATGTCGACGGTTCTCGCCCACGGCGACATCCGCTCGTGGAGGCCCGTTGTCCGGCGAACCCCCACACAATCGCCGAAGTGCCGCAGGGGCGGCCGTCTGAATCGATCCAACCCGAGCAAGCGATTCACACGCGGTATATCGGACTTACGGAGCCGAAACCTGGCACTCGGGAACTCGGGGCGTCGGCCGAGTGGTAGGACGGGTCCTCCAAATCGCCCGAGGACGCTCGAATCGCACGAACAAGGAACACTGGCGGCAATACAGCCGGTTTCAGCGCCTAGATCACCGCAACATTCCACGGCAGTCCAACCCGAGCGGCCCGGGCACCGACGCGATCACGACCACCAGAACGAATCGGCGAGCGGTCGAGGGTGCTGTGGACCAGCTTTCAAAGGAATCGAGTCGTTCATTCCTCCGTAACCGCACAACCGACGCTAAGACCGAATCTGACGACGTTCCCGCGACGGTACATCGCAATCTTCGAACGTTTGACTGTCACCGGCAACAAACCGACCACTTGCAGATGTACCGCTAGCGGTAGAGATTCATGAACCTTCGGAGAACAGTACGACCCAGTCGAACGGAGGAAAAGGGAAGCCAACGCCGCCCAGGAATGGCCTCCCGACGATGAACAGCAAACCGGGACATAGCCCGATACCGAGCGAGCAGGGCGTGCGTCCCTTGGACCGATCCACGACGTGCCGAAGCACCAAGACCGTCAACGTAATTCAACCGCACAGAACCCGCGCCCCGGCCAGGGCAAGCAGCCGAGGCGAACCCAAACACCAACCACCTAATAGACACGCCAAAGCGATCGCCGCAACGTCGCCGAATCCGGACGGAAGTTGCCGGCACGCGCCGCCGGCAGGAGTGCGTTTCATAAACGAAGGGAAATACGCCACGTACCAAAACCGCCAAACGATAACACGATCAGGGAGGGATCCAGCGACAACCACAACGACCACGGGATACGACCACCCCCAACAACCGCGGCCACGTCATACGGCGACGTGCTCGAGACGAACTTGAGCAGTATTGCCCAATCGGATTCTACCTTGACGTTCAAAGCGGGCAGCGATCTCCCAACATCGATCACACGCGGAGGACGGGACGGGGAAACGGACATCACCGACTCCGCATCGTCCATCAACAAAGGCGAGTGAGCGAAAACCAGACCGGCAGCGGCGAGTTCCACAAGCGCACAGCGGATGCCGGCGCCACCCGACCGCCCATCAAATCCACACAGCGTACATCAAAGAAAACGCAAGGTCGTTCGCACAAAGCCGAATGAAAGGCGACCGCGCAGCCCTTACGGGCTCGGATCACGGATACGGCACCCCAGCCTCACTCGGACGAATTCACTAGCGGACGGCAAAAATTCCCAGCACCGGACCCCGCAGCACCAACCGAACAACGAGCACTTGCGGCAATCGTATTTTGCCGCATCATGACCGAGCACATTGTCGGAACGCAGATCGGCCCGCCGCCCGTGAACAAGGAAAATATTGAACCGCGGCACGAGGCAGCGGGAATGCAGCACCCAACCGAGGCGGGAATCAAGTCGGCCGGCGTAAAGCAGCCCAGGCCCAAGCGTACGCGGTGCGCCCAACGGACGTTGGACCGAAAAGACGGCAGCCCAAGACTCGCCGCCGCTCGGCTCTCGGACCGAACGACGAGCCTCAGCCGATAACCGGGGTTCACGCTTCGCAATAGCGGCAAAGCTAGGCAGAATAATTACCGACAATCCTCCTGCCGAGAAGCGGACGTCTCGTCGCTATTAACCCAACGCTCCGCAAAATCGCTAGAACTGCGGCACGGAACAAACCGAACAGGACGAAAAGAAAGAACCGCGAAAGCTCTGACCGCCGAATCAGGTTTCTATCTTGAGTGAAGTTTCATACCCGAATGCACGGCGCTTACTGATCGGCCACGGCTTCTTTCTTTTCCGGTAATCATCTTCGCTGTTCCCTCGGCAACCTATCGGCTTTGATCTCGATGTAGGCTCTTCCATTCTTCCACGGAAGATTATCCTATCGTGGAAATCGCCTTACGGACGGGGACACCTCACGGCACGGGCAGGCTTTCGGCAGCTCCACGATAACCACTCTCCGGGTTGCGAATATAAAAGCATATTGCAATATCACCCTCGAATTAGACAAACAACATCCACGCGAACAAACGGAGCGAGCAATCCGCTGTCATTTGCACTCCGAGCAGGGTTCGGCGACCGATCGGATGCATATCCTACTATCTAGCCTTTGAAAATTTAATTGCAAAACAATACGTCCTTGTCGCGCGGAAGTGGACCATCGCCCGAAACCAGCACAACGTCGAGTATCGGTTTGATCGGCGGTGCGGAACCTTCGCAGTAAAACCTTGACGAACCCACCAGAACCAGAGGAACGCCCGACCTAGACTAGTACATATATTAAATGCCTATTTGACATCTTCGGCCCAAACCGGGCTACGACAAATCCCGTTTATCTTCGCTCCCATGGTTCCTGACCGATCATCATTTACCCAACCTTTTTTTCAGCACGGAAACCGCACCGTGGACACTATGCCTCCGGAAATACGAACGCGCCCCTGTGACCGCCGCCCCTTGCAACCGCAAACGCATGCTGGCAAGAATCAGCGTTCTGCGAGCCCAGAAGCCCGAAACCACCGCCACTTCCCGTACACTCTAACCCGTCCATCCCTGAGGCAAACGCTTACTTACGGCGGACGGGCGCAATGACCGAGCCACACCGAACCGGCTCGAAAGCAGGCGCGATTGCGGAGCCAATATTGGTGGAGCACGGGGGCTTCCGACCAGCCCGCGCCCGGCAAGAGAGCGTCAAAGATTTTGCTCCGATTCTCGATCCGTCCGGGCAATTCCACCAGGGATCGCCCCGCACGAGGGCTTGTTCAAACCCGTCCGACCGATTGCGGCTACAGCGTGTACAGTTTTTCGCAAGACGAAGCTGATCGGACGGACAGCGATGATTCGTCCGCCGGATCGAACAGGGCACGTCGCTCGCCGACCGTCTTCATGGCCCAGACCCGATCGGCCACCATCCAGGCACTTCTGGCCGACGCGCAATTCAACGCAATCGTCGACGAACGAACTTGAAATCATTTCAGCCGAATCAAAGATCGCCAACTTGACGTTTGATCTTGCTCGCACCGCTATGCCAGCGATTAATGTCTTAAGCGTGCAGTCACCGCGGCGCGCTGCTGTCGCGGGGGACCGTTTTTGATTGATCAGATAATAAATTAGCGGCACAGAAAACAACAAACGCGTTCGCCTTGCCAGCGGGCAGAATCAGAAATCTCGCCGGATGAGAAACGCAGGGCGAGACGGCCAACACACACGAGGGCGTCAACCGCCCAGAACAAATCGCCGAGATCGCAATCCTGGAGCCGGGGGAATTGAGACGGACTGCACCACGCAGCTGATTCAATCCTTTGCGGCTGACTAAGCCACCTGCAGGGCTGCCCTGAATTTCACTTGCCGGCTGAATCTCAACCTGCTGGCCCAGGCAACTCTCGAGGACGAAGAAACATATATCGAAAAACTGGTTTGGTCATCATCACAACGATCATTGAAAGATGGCGACTCGACCTCAACGCGCGGAGGCAGGAAAAACCGCCGGATATCTTCGACCCAACAAGGCACACCAGCAGAAAGGCGCGGCCGGTACACTGCTCGCGTGCGCGGCTGTGCCTCGACATTTGCACCTACACCGGGAGGGTTCGCACTGGCTGCCGGCACGGCGGCCGGTGGCGAGCGACCGCAGTCGATTCGGGGAATCGACAGGCAGCGTAAAAGGCGTTGCGAAATCGCGGCAAGCCATAATGGCCCGAGGGTGCTAAACTCGCTCGCCGATTCGAGTCTAGGTTCCGAGAAGCCAGATGTTACGACAATATTTGAAAAGAACGCGCACGGGCCCTGGGGGGAATCCTTCGAGCTGCGGGTGATTCTAATAGACCCGCCTCGGATTCTGCCGGAGGTACGACGCGGGCGGTACAGGTCGAATGCAGGCCGCTGCGGGCGTATGAACGAGATTAAAAAACATGTCCGCAAACTCGACTTTTATGCGCCGGGCGGGATTTTTAGTCACCGTCGCAGTATGCTCTGTACTGCGGGCACGTACGCACGTTATCGCGAGCGGACTTTCCTCTGATGGAAATACTTGCTAGTCGGGACACGTTTTGGATACCCGGAAAAAACGGGTAGGCCTGTATCTATGGTTCCACTTCTATGCCATATTCACGCTTGGGGCCGGCGCCCGGAACCACATCTCATTGTTCGTTCCTCCTCTTGCCTTCCCGGAAAACGTGTATTATTTGGGAAATGTAGTGAATCCAGCTCAGGCTTTCAAAAACTGAGTTTCCATATGGGATCAGAACTTTTATCGCTATGGGCTTAGTTTGATGTATACAACCACTGTTGTAACCTTTTGCTGGCAATCACGAAAGCTCTTAACGTCCGAGTAAGGAAAGAAATTTTAAACGTGCGAGGGTCCCCGCAAGTGTTCAAAATCGTCTGTCAGAAAAAACCCTCTTTTTTTTATTTTCTTAGTCGACGAACTTACGTCGCAATATCCTGA
>Ga0163217_1040285_pt1 | contig 10626 bp, 6 predicted proteins | sample SynspAceP_FD_185933 | JGI IMG/M metagenome (GOLD analysis project Ga0163217, IMG submission 185933) | Saline lake microbial communities from Ace Lake in Antarctica - Synechococcus sp. Ace-P (PacBio error correction) | ecosystem: Environmental > Aquatic > Non-marine Saline and Alkaline > Saline ... | reverse complement strand
CATGTCCGCAATTCAATTCCATTTAATTTCAAAGAATCTGCCATTGGTTTAACGTGATCCACGCGAACAGCCTCTCACAGTCCAATTACGAACTGGTTCAGAATAGACTTCTGACCCAGTTGATACAAACCAGCAAAAAGGAGAGAGAGATTTTCTTATCTTTAGCACTTCCTTAGACATTTATTTCATACTTCAAATTACGATTACCGCTTCAGATCCATTTTTCCCATGGAAACACACTTCCATGAGGAAGTCATTGTTGAGAGCTAATCACTCAGAAATCTTCTCGATTGTTCACGGAAAGTCATTAGTGTGTATTTGCACCCGCCTTGGAGTATTAATTATTTTTCTGTCAAATCAAAACATGGGAATTACGAGTCCATGTTACGACACTTTTCGCATATTCTCAGTAGATGAAGTAGAGATAAATGTTTTCCAGGTGTCGGTCCTGGACATTTCTGTTATACGGAACTATATCGGCGAGATATTATCTTATGCGACTATCCACATGTGGAAGGGGATATTAATATCTTCCATAACACTGTTTCCTTGCAGACTGTCCATATCCATGCTTTCACCATAGAAGAGTTAATTACTTATTTATCAAAACCATAATCCACAAACATCAAAACCCAGAACGAATTTACCATAAGGATCTGAGATTTTGAGGAGTAAAAGATGAAAATTTACCATTCCCAGAAAGAGAATTAGGACCCCAAAATGGGAAAATGACAGATTATGTAGATTGAAAGATTTGAAGGAAAATAATCCTATTGATAATAATACCAGCTAGACTTTCCATTGTTCGGTGAAGATGGAATCCTGCCTTGCGATTGATCCAGTAATATATGACCAAAATTCATCAGATATGACAAAGTGGAACAAGACCAACTTATAAAAAGAATGCAAACATCAAGAAAAGCTATGTGACAAAGAAGGAAATATTCAGTCGGAAATTATTGAATACGGACCGCGTACCAAGCATTATCTTTCTTACAATCCCATAATATTAATGCTCTCACTGGTGAAGTGAAGAACTTAGCCCACAGCAAAAGAAGAAATACAGGAGTGAAGCGTCCAAGCTGGCAGACGGTACAAATTTCTCCTTTTCCCCATCATCTTCTAAAGGGGTATTAGATCCAACAAGAGGTTAGTCCTTTCGTCTTGGATGGAGGTGTCATACCTCTGGTATTACAGAATTCAAAAAAAGCTCGGAAAGGAAATCAGAGTATAAGCCATAGCAAAGATATCTGCATGCCAATAAGGAAGTCAGAAAACAGCAGAACGAAGAATTATCTTAAATCCAAATGACAAGACGCAGTCGTGATCTAAATAATATTAAGGAGGAATATTCTAAGATTCTGCCGACTCTAGCGCTTCCAAAGAATCAGAGATGATTTGATTTGAATAAAATCAAGGCCTGAACAGTATCGACACTGAAGAGGGTTTCAACCGTGAATTTATGATCTGTAGAAAACAAACGACCTAACAATGGGATACATTTTCATTCAAATACTCACTTTAATGATCCATACTTAGCTGAGCTTTGCATATTTTACATGAAAATTTAAATTGAGTTGAATAATCGTTTGTCTGAATTTATTCCAAAACTGGGTATACTCTCTAAGTAATTTAAAAATTAGTTGCTTGAAATAATTATTCTAGCTACATTAAAACGTTGTTCAGATGAGAAATATGTGTGGGAAAAGTTATCATCTACCAATTCCTTGCAAAAGGCAATGATCCAATATAAATCTCCGCATTCAAGGTCTGTTTCAATCGGATTGGATCCCAAACCATCCTTCAAAGATTTAATCAGTTGTTGTGAAAAAATTCTCTGTAAACATTCTTTATGCTAAAGATAACCTATTCCATTAAATTCGTGTAAGAACCAAATATTTATAAAACTGAAATAATAGAAAAAAAATCTATTGAAATTAAGATGAGCAGGACCTTTTAGTTTGTATAAATTACTATTGTCTCTCTGTACAAGCTCAGAAACAAAATAACTGATAATTATCATTTACCAATTGATAGTATGATGTAATTCTTTAAGATTAGACACGCTAAAATTGACATTTTAATAGCCTTGTTCATACTCAAATATTCATTACCAAGGTGAGTCATTATACGGATTAAATATTAAGACACGGCTTATAATTACATGATTATAGAAAACAAAGAAATCATGTAATCCTATTAAAGTAAGCAAATTCTTTGGTTTTCAAAACGTATCCTATAACGTAAATTATCGATATACATTCAAAATTGCTGTATTGATCCGGCTTAAACAAGCTAACATTATTAACAAATTCAATGAATTTTATATTGATCTTAAAAAGTATACAACAGTGATAAACTATTCAAAAATTTTCATATGGATTATAGTTTCTCTTATCATATGTCTAACTGTACTATTATACCTTCTACAAAAATTCTTAAATTCAATTTATTAAAAAAACACATAAATCTACATAAGTTTGCCTTACAAGATTATCTATAGTACTTATCAACTACCTATTCTTGAAGAATGGATGTAAATGGATTCAGATTGGAATTTTTCTTTATCTCACTAATTCATTAGACAATAAACTTGTATCATTTCATTCAGAAATTATAAACGATATTCATACTTTTCGATTTTAATTGTGAACTGTTAATATTTAATCTAGGACTTAAAATCTTGAACATATTTTTTAAATTATTTAAAACCAGAAATGAAAGAAATTGAAAAAATGTTTCGAGGCACTTATATTCAATTGATCCAGATCAAAAAGTAGTGTCTTATTATCTTTTTCTGTAACCTCAAGGAATTAATAAATGCCTAATGGCCAAAAGAATAGCCCTAATACTCGTGATTTGAAAATTCAATATTGGATAAAAGCTTTACATTGCATCAAAAATAATGTGTCCAGGTGAATAAAAAAACAAAATCACACCATTTGCAAAATTTTTATCAAACGTACTTCTCTTTTTCGGAAATAGAAAGTCAGAATAAGATACGATTAATGTTTATAATACTTCATTAAGCAAGATTAATAAATCAATAATATGATGATTAATATTGCCTATCCATGATTGATCTAGCTCGAATCCCTTATCGTCAAGTTGAAAATTCATCTATATGTGAAATGGAAGATAAGTAGTTGAGGGTGACATTTGATATTTTGACATACAAAGGCGTTGAAAAAATATCAACGTCTTTTCTCAAAACATGCTTTTCCAAGATGAAAATGGAGATCTTTGTTGGAATTTTTTGGTGCGCAAGGGACAATAGTCGATAGGGATAATCTTAGTCCTTCACCAAATTAAACAGCTTCCTATGAATTTCTACGGCTTAATTCATCGGAAAATGTAAGCTCCATATTTTTGTCGGATTCCTATGCCTTCCCTGATTTACTTCACATATAGGCCGAATAACATTTGAAAGCAGGCTTATAGTCATTAGGGCTGATTTGATTTCAATTTCTATTAAAACAGGGTTATGGAAATAAATCCCTAAAAGAACGAAAACAATACGGTTTTCAGTTCATCGATTTTTGGGTATGGTCAATGATAGTACAAATCAAGATCTGATCCATGATTCGAGATCGTTATTAGTGTTATCAACATACCTCGTTCAGCTAAAAAAACCGAAAAACAATAAGACTTCTGCAAATCTTTATTCATCCTTTTCACTCGGAACTTATTGTATATCACAAGGTTATATCAAAAACCATTCGCACATAAGCCCAAACAGAAAGGATGAGTCTTTTACCAACTCAATCAATCTGTTGGGATGAGGTAAAGTAATACTGGTTTGCTATATTTAATTTTATAACTCAATATGTAAGCGAGACTATAGTTTTGAATGTTAGCAGCCATATTATGTAGGCATCCGAAAGCCCTATTTTCCACTCACCTTCAGTATGTAGTGCTCGAAGGTAAGCCAAAACAGGAATTTCAAACTAACCCTTAAACCAGTATGATGAGAAACTGAAGTAAGCTACCTCTTATATCTTTGGTTACTCTTTCCTTTGCTCTGTTCCAGTAGTGAAGATGAGAAACCTAACTCTTATAGAGAGCGTTACCATTGGAAATCGAAATGGAAGTATCTACACTGGACTACCCTTGTGACCTTTCGTCATAGTATGCTAAAGGAATGCTCCACATTTTCACCCCTGTTTTGAGCAGCCCAATTCTGCATTGATGACTCAATGCGGAGCAAGAAATACCTATACGCTTTCCTACGAAACCCGAAACCCCTTCTATTCGGCTAGTTCCTCCGCTTCCAATCCATAGCTTGGCTTGTTTCAAGCATTCATTTGGGAGAGGATATGACGTTCTTTCACCACTTCAGCAATGTTAGTGTTTTGCAGATGGGAAGTTTATCTACAGTTCTATTATGAGCTAATGCTTTTAGGGGAAACTCGGTTCGCTGCCAGAGAGATTACTTTTAAATTAAATAAGATATGTTAAATATTTCTAATTTTGAAAAAAATTAATCAAGAAGTTTTGTCTACACTTATTTCTTCAGCAATTCATTTAATTTCAACTTCCCAATGCCCCAACATCAGTTTACTCCTCATGGATTCTGGTAACTTCTTTTTTGACTATTTAAAATTCACATAATGATTTATCCAATGAATTTAAGTGCTGCTCTCGGATACCAATGTAGGTTGTATGACTTCTTCTAATATTGCTGTCACTTCCCGTATTTATTTCCTCCAAGATCAATTTTCAGCCAATTGCCCCATTCAAAGGAAGTTGCACACTGGTGTAAGAAGACTCACAAATCGACTGTTTCGTCATTCCGAACCCGCTAATGCCAATTTTTCTGTAACTTCGATTTTCCCAACTCCTTGCAGGCATCTAAGGCGCCAATAGCAAGGAATATCAGCCAAAAGCCAAAACACGCATCAGCCCGTTTTTGAATCCAAAGTTGAAAATCCCATTTTTTGCATTTTTCAAAAGTTAATTCCTCCCAGGCTAGAAAATGATCTGGCGACATGGTTAAAACCAACCGCTTTTAGTGCACTTGAAACCCTGGAATCGTATCTCTGCAAACCCTAGTGGTCAGAGGTCCCGCCCAATAAGCCCAATTCGTGTTTTGCCGCGCTAATTAAGTGTTGGAATTTTTTTTCTCCCAAATATCATCTGTGACTACTTTGAACTTTAAAGTTCATCACACCATCCCCGCTCAAAAAGTAAAACAGGAGTCCCCCTATTCCATACCTGCTGTACATGTCCTAGGCTTTGAGTTTCTTAGAAAATGCAATCAGGATTCATCACCGACATTTGCAAGGTTTCGACTATTTCTACTTCTTTTTGAAAGATTTCTGCTATTGGAAAAAATCATCACGTTGTACCGTCTTGTAAGCAAATCTATTCCAGAGATTGACATTGGACCAAAAATTTCGATGATTGTAGAACCCTACTCCCAGATTTTGGATTTTTTATTGATTACCCTCTAGCCAGCAGGTTGGGTGATAATCCATTCCTTAGCAGTTCAAACAACTCTTTTTTCTGGACATCTCATTGGAGTTCGTAATGCTCTCAACAGTCGCCACCGAAATATTCAGACTTTGGCAGATCCTTAACGTAACTTGGCTTGTCCAAACGAGATCGGTTTTGAGAAGGTGCTTTCAGGACTATATAAAGCTTAAGTTAGGAGCAACCCACCTATATTCAATGCTTATACGACTTTATTCCTATCAGGATAATTTTAACAATCAGAACTCAAATTCTGTGGAAATTATGATTATCATTTTCAACAAAATCATTGAATTCTTTATGAATTTTCAAATGTAAACTTCCGATAATTTCGATATAAAAAATGAATTAATTTTAACAAAAATCAGATTTATATTTTTCTTTCTCACTTACATTGTCAATATTCTTTCGTCAGATAGCTAAATCACCAAAGGGTATTTCTGTCAAATCTTATCCAAATAAACCTTGAACCCCAATTATGGAACAGAAACTTATTATGCTTATGCTTTTTTCTGATATAAGTATCCAAATGGCATTTGCGAAGAAGCAGTAACGGGGTTGTCACGGAGTGAACATCAGGCTTGCTCTAACCCGGTGCCACATTGTGATCAAAGGATATAGCAAGATTAGAAAAATATTCTGCCTATGAAAAGTATAAAGCTGTGCCGGAAGAGAACTCAGTTTCCAGGCCCTTATTTGTCCGCCCAAATAGCACGCCGACTATGCAATGGTTCATTGTGTCAGCATTTGCCTAGCAAAAATTTTACAATCTTTAGTCCCGATATGACAGAAAATAACCTCCTGACAACTTCTTATATAACAGAAGTGGTAGTAGTACCTCAGTTCAGCCATTACCCATACCCACAGAAGGGTTTGGTAAGAAATTCAGGGATCCTAATTCGAACGAGGACTTACGATATCAATTTACCATCTTTTCGGAATGTCAGCATGTTTACCTTATTCTGCTGAAGCAGAAGCTAGGCATCGGGTCTCACAAAGCTTCATGATACATCAATAATCTACGAAGAAGGGCAAATTGAAGATCTTAATCCGGGCTATCTGTCAGGAGTTGAGTATTCATACAGAAAATCTTGGAATTGTTGCCGAAGCTGGGACGATGGTATAGCCTCAAACAGGGGAAATTTTTGACTCTTGCCCTTGGTTCGATAAGTTATTTCAACAGGGCTCCTAGCTAAACATCGTATTTCCCTATTCCCTTGATGGATCAAACTAATCCAAGTGGGCAGGAATCCTGCGGAGTAAACTATTCTTCTAACCCTAGAGATGAAAATTCTTCTCTAGGTATTAAGAAAATCTCTCTCTGGCTATATTTAATTCCGCAGTTAGTATTAACTGGCTCCTCCAATAATGAAAAACAGAATTTTTTTCCCAATCCCATTCTATTTCTATTCACTTTCGTCTTTGCATACTTCCTTTAGTTCAGGATAAATCCGTGGTACTCATTTCTTGGAGCGAATGGACATGGTCATTCAAGACTATCCTCTACAAATTTGGATTGGGAGGAATCATATGGTTCAAAAACTAATAGTGCTCAGCTTTCACTTGGACCAGTTGGAATTTCCGGGTAATTGGGATCTGAGAAAGATATATCACATTTATGTATGTTCAGCTGGTATCCAAAAAAATTCTGAAATCCCACTGAACATGGGATGGAAAAAAATATCAAGATCCATTTCATGCAGTCTCTTCACGATCCTACTGTTGCGAACTAAGTAAAAAATTGTAAAAAAAAAAACATGGGTTCCTTCCATTCACCATTTGACATCACTTCCTTTATCCAAGCGGGGCAAACCCCAAATGTAATAACCTTACAAGTTGATAATTCAAAAAAAATTGCGCAATTATAAACTGCGGGGATCAAGACATCAGTCACCATCGCATCCGATGATCAGATGACAGGGAATTACATCCACTCCCATTTTCGAACTACAGAATAAATCTGCGAGGTCCATTAGGCTGAAATTCCAAAATCATGTTCCCAAAGCGAAATCTGCGCGTAAATCAGATAAAAAAAGATGAGTAATCTAAAAAACTTCCTTGAGCAAAAAAAATTAAACCGGTTCTTCTGATCTGAATTCTTCTAAAAACAAAAGTTGGATGTAAGAATTCTTCCATGGCATTTTAACTCCCAACTTATACACGACGTAAGGTTTCTAGGTGTATCTATTTCCCCTGCCGTAGAAAGATTTCGGTTGAGGAAAAAATCGAATTGATAATCCATAAGCAAACTTCTACTATCAATGGAAAATCCATTAGATCGATGGTTTCAATTTGTGCTGATGACGAATCACTGCTGCAAACCCTTCCTCTTTGGAGAATTTCAAAGAAGATATGACCTAAGTTAAAGCACGGGAAGAACGTAGCCCGGACTTCGATCTTCTTTGCCCAAAAGAAGCTTGAATTATTTGATGAAGGGTCTTATGACCATTCAGAAGTTCCATTATAAGGATTTGATTCCCTTGCAGACCCAAATCTCCATCCCTCAGAATGGCTTTCTAGATGATTGAAACGCAATTACAACCACGCAGTGTCATAGTTGAGTGTAGCAAATGAAAATCGGTCATTTCCAACGCATCGTTGCAGTATGTTACAGAAAAAATGTTGCTTTGCCAAAACGTTGATTCACCAATTGTGACTCCGTTCACATACGCACTATGGGAAAAAGACTTTAGCTATCCATCAGACCTCGATTTGATAATTAAGTATGATAAAAACCTGGGTCCTATCTACGGAAGCACAGCACAAAGCATCCTGAAAAATCCTGTTCTATGCAGAATATGGATTGAACAAATTGGGAAGACTTGAATTCGGATTTTGATGCTAAAATCCTTGGCTCGAATCACTTCGAGCATTCCCTATTATTGGAGTTTCACTTTGGACCTCAATGATTACAGAAGTAATATTAGCAACCAAGGGAGTTTTCCGAAAAAAGATCTTGGTGTTGTATTGTACAGTAGAAAAAGAAGCTTATACAGCATCCGAAAAGAAATGCCCTGTAGGTGGATCTTTCTATTCAAAAAGACTGGAAACAGCTGTTAATTCGATCCTTCCTCGGAAAAACACTGGAATATTCCTGCCTTTCACTTCGCAATTACGATCTGATATCGGATTACAAATCAGGACGGAAAATTTTGAGTTCAGACTTGGGAAACTCTGCGACATCATCTTGTCAGAGCAACTTACTAGAACTATCGCCATGGAAACCATTGAATGGACAAAACTCGATGTAATGCTTCTGAATCCCCAAAATGATAACTCCTCGATTTACAGTTCCGATTTTAGAAACCAAAATCAGTAGTCCAAAAGGATATATTACGGGGGCAGATTGCGGCTCACAATAATTCTTCCGCCAAAATCCGAGTTACTGCGCGATTTTCTTGGACAGAATCCAACTCACATTCACATTTCCAAGATTACATTAAATCTGGAAATGAGAAAGGAATCAGCACCTGATATGATAATTTCATTGACCTCAATCAGAAATGGGAATTTCCACTCCTTACGATGGAATCTTCCAGTCAACTCAGCAGGAAACTTTGATCATAAGGAAAACCTGAAATTATTAAAAAAAAGATTCTCCTCCCGCCATCCGCCATTTCAGCGTGAAAAAAGGAAGGATTCTATGTGGGTATGCACCGATATTGATGACTTCCAATTTCGAGGCAGTACCCAGTGCAAAGCGATTGCGATCGTAACCGGTAAAATGTCACTACCACGAATCCGTCAGATTTTCGTTCCCCTTGGAGCAACTTCCACTCCTATACCTTTCAAATTCAACGGTAAGGATATTATTATTCACAGTGAGTGGCTCGGGTATCAAGTACTACCGGAGCAAAATCGTATCCGACAGTTCCCTTTAAGGGTACTTTACAAAAAAATCAACTTTAATCCATTTCGAAACCGGGTCCAAAAAGCCATGGCTATCAACTTAGACGAGATGAGCAAGAAAGAGCGCCTTGAAGATACAAGCTCAAAACCTAGAAGGATTTGTGTTTGTAAACGATTAAACCCTAAAAGCAACTATTGAATTTCGAATGCTTTTTTACCCTTCACGGGCGTCGGATATTCTCTTAATCCAGAGAAACTTCAAGTCAAAAATTAGATTTGAAAGCTCTAATTCAGCGAAAAAAATCCAAGGAAAACACTAGATCAGGTTCAATTTTAGTATCCAGAATTTATCTTATATTCAAAAAAATAAATCTAAGACTAAGAACTTAGAGAAGGGTCGAATCCTTCCCCAATTAACCACTTAAAAACCGAATTTGCAGCAGCTTTTATTACTTAACCATTTCATTTTTTCTCATTGATCATCCGCTGACTGTGGCTTTCTTTTGCTACGAAGGGAACGAATTATAAGTCTTCTTGCAGCGGAGCAGTTCCCTGCTGGTCCATTGAATGGACTTTCACTGTTCATGAGTTTCTTTTCGGCTTACTTTCGTTGGTTGGGTCTATCGCTATTAAGTACGGACTGTGGGCGATTACCATTCAGACTGCCAGTGCATTGCGCTTAATAATTGGTTATTTTATTCACCGAAGTGGTGGAAGCAAAAGCACAAACTGTTGCAAGTTTTTAACCAAATCGATTTGGGGAAAAAAAATCCAACAATACTTACACCTAATTTTTCCTGTTCTTTCATTGGGCTACACGGGTGCATTTCTTTCTCCTGTAGCAAAATTGTAAACGTAATCTAACCCGGATTTTATATTAATTATGCCATTTCTCTTCTCGGAGATGGATTATGATTACACGCTGTAGGTGGTTTATGGCGTCGTATTAACAGATTTATTGCAGTTTGAATATTTACAGCATTTGTATTATTGTGATTCCACTTTCGATTTAAGAGCTGAGGGATTGGGGAATTTGGTTAGAAAAAAAGCTCCTGATACAATTTTCAATTGGTTTTCAATGGAGAATTATTACCCGCCGTCTTTATTGTGCCTTTACAATCTTATTGAATAATTCAAAATCTTTTATTGGTTGGCCCAAACTGGGCCATTTTATGGTGCAAAAGCGCTTAACACTTCTGTTAAAAAAAGGATTGCCCAAATCTTCCCGGAAAAGAAGTAGCTTTCTTCTTCGGGGTTTTTATTATTTGGGTTTCAGTTTCGATAAAATTCCTCTCTTCTTTTGGA
>Ga0163217_1007402_pt1 | contig 10626 bp, 9 predicted proteins | sample SynspAceP_FD_185933 | JGI IMG/M metagenome (GOLD analysis project Ga0163217, IMG submission 185933) | Saline lake microbial communities from Ace Lake in Antarctica - Synechococcus sp. Ace-P (PacBio error correction) | ecosystem: Environmental > Aquatic > Non-marine Saline and Alkaline > Saline ... | reverse complement strand
CTGCAGGTGCCCCGGCGATTGCAGTGCTGGCCTGCTCGGCCCCGCGGTTGCGTGCAGAGCCCAGACCTGCGCCTGATCTCCGGCCTCGATTTCCCGACTGCGGGTGTTCTTCGGCCGGCAATGAATCGGTACGGGCTTCTTTTCCACAAGTGGTTAGTCGACATTGCTTGTTGCTCTACAGTCAAGGGACGCCTCGCATCCTGCCGTAACGCTTGGAGCCAGCTCTGTCCGCAGGAGGCCTCGCACGTCAGGTGGCAGTTTTTGCAGAAGGGTTGCGATGGGAATTTATTACCGGGGACTCCACCAACAGATTCCTTATATATTTACTTATGGTGTTTTACTCTCTTTGGGTAAAAATCACCTTATGAAATTTTTCAGAGTACGCGCTTCTTGTTAGGTGTTCCCCGCCATCTGCGTTTTGCGTGGCCTGTCCCAAAGCGAACCCTTTCGTTGGGATTGGGATGGATGATGGGAAAAGTGGGCAAGGTTGGTGGCTGGACCAGGCCGTTATGCGGTACACAAGGTGTATTGAGCGATTTGGAGGGACTATGTGGAGCATTCGGTTTGGGTTATTAAAAGCCCTTTAAAACGATAATGCCCTACGCCCCAATACTACTATGCCGCGACTCTGGGCGGTGATTTTTTGAGGCTTTTGACGTCGCACATTTCGGGGCGGCCTTTAGTATCGCAACCGCTGACATCGATGGCCATTGGACGGGGTGCTTTCTGCACAGCTGCTGCCAGTCTGCCGCGTAGAGAGTGCGCCAAGGCGGCCGCCGATCTTCCGGCGGCCAGCGCCGCGGGGTGGCTGGCTCGGGCCCTGCTGCGGCGCCCGCGGGTGTTCCTGCTCGATGAACGATGGCAATCTCGACGCCCAGCTCGCGGAGGAGCTGCGGCCCAGTGCGCGCGTCCTCTCGGCCGGTGGGGGCCCGCGTGGTCTTACGTCACTAATGACCAGTCAAGTAAGCTTGGGCTCGCCGATCGCATTCGCGTGCTCCGTATGCCCGGCCGCCTGTGGCAGCGTGCGCGCACGGCTCGCGGGGAGGCTCTACCACCGATCTCCGCCACGTGTTTGTGGCCCGTTCTCGGTTGGCCCCGATCACTTGCTCCAAGAACCGATGGGGCGCTCGCCTTGGCGTGCGGCCTATCCGAACACTCCTGGCGTCTGCTGTGCGACTATCCAGAGAAACCATGAATAATGGTGAGGTGAAAGATAAACAGACTCGAGAGTTTTAGGTAGCGCGGTTGTAGGACGGGTAAATACACATTTGAGGGGTAGGCAAGCCCACATTGGGCTGTGGTGTACATCAAGCATACTATGTGATCCCTTTAACAGGATATTTACCCAATTTTATGGCATTTTTTAACATACCAGAGATTGGAAGATCTTCAGAGGGGATGGAACAACCTTAAATTTGTATTCTTCCGACAAAAAGGAGAGTATAAAAACGTTATTTTTCGCATCACGGGCAGGGTCCCAAAATTCGTGGGGAAGCATATTCGAAAATGGAATCTGCAGGTTCGGGTGGTGTATTTCGTCTTGGAGCCATACACCTGGAGGCAGGGGCGCGCAGCAATGCAGTCGAACAGCCCGCGGACCACTGCGCTGGGTTCTAGTCCCATTTTCACGATGATTTTAATATAAGATGTCGCAGACGAGAATTTGGCGCGCAGATGCGTTGGTCGGAGGTCGTCCTAGGGATGAGCACACTTTTACTCTGTTTAGGCATATCGTGTTTATGGCGCGTGTCCCTCGGTGGCTTCCAGGTGCATGAGGCGTTGACGGCATTTGACCACATTATTCTCTTTCTTCTCGCACATATCGGGTACATTTTCACCTTTTCTCCATTTTCCTGTTGCATATGCCCGTAAAAGTATCTCATACTAGAGAATGCCGGGTGGATTGGTGGGGAAGGCTGACCCATCCATCTATTTCTGAGTTGATGGCGCCGGTCTCGCGCGCAAGCGTTTGTTCTCTGAGGCGCTGAAGAATTTCCTCATCCGCACTTGTCGGTTTCAAGAACAAATCTTGGCAGGCATCGTGTGAGTTAATGGAAGCACGTGTGCGTTTAATTATAAATTACTCGAACAAGAAAATTCCTTACCTGGAGAATGGCCCTTCTGGTGACTAGGATACGATGCTCGTCATGGCAATTAATTATCTGTCCAAATCGGCCCTTGGGGATAATTTTACATGGTTTTGCTTTTCTTCCCGAGGACCTGCAGATCTATCTCGCCGCTGGCTTTGCAGAGATGGCTTAGAAGGGGGGATTTAACGGAAAGTATATGTCCATTGGAGGGTTTTCACCCTATTCGACTTTTCACGACAGCGATCTCCTCCCATAGAATACGGTGCGGATTACCGTCCTCTTTGCCTCATTTCGCGAATGGGGTGTTGTTTTGGAAGCCCGGGTGGATTGTAGGAGGGGTAGGGCAGGAACACAGGGCACTACCTCTTCAACAGGTATCCGCTGTTGATGCCTCGACTGGTGTTTGAAAGGGATCTTTTACACCTCTCGACGATAGGTGGGGCAGTTTGGTCCTTCCGGCTGCGTGATACAGTTACATATTCCAGCGCGTTCTTCATCCTTCCTCAGGGCGCGCCCCAGGGCGTCGCGCAGGCACGCTGCGGAAGCGAGTGTGCATTTTTTACGTCTTGGCGCGACGACGCTGGCCAAACAACAGGAGGTGCGGCGCGTTTTCTGCGATATGCGCCGGTGCTGTTCCGCCACTTCGAGCCCTCAGATGGGATCTGTTGTGTGAAGATTAAGGTGGAGGAACGAAGACGGTGGCGGGCCGTTCTACCTGCACGTTTCCTGCCGCCGAATTCAAGCCGCGCGATCGTCAACTACCCTCTGGCCAGATATATACCAGAGGCAGTTGGGGGCTATGGCAGGCAAATTTTCCGGAGGGGAATTCTGTGCTCTAAGCAGGTATGGGCTCGCAGTCGAACACCAACCCACCCGGATTATTAGGACTGGCTTTGGGCATTTAGATGGATTTTGAAACGAACATAAAATATGGCAGGAAGCGTTAAAGCTTGGGTAAAGATATTGTTTGAATGTTGCCGCGGGGTATTCAGGGGCGCAAAGTCTCCAAGGAATGCTCGAATTGGGAACGATTATTACAATTTAGGATCTTGGAGAACGAATCTGTGAGTGTTTACCTTCAAAGTTTTCTGGACGCCAACCATCGCGCGGGCGGGCCCTAAGGAGTACGCTAGCGTTGGGCCGCGGCTTTCGCCTCGGATGCCGATTGCCTTCTGTCGAGGGGAGAGACAATTACGGCAGCGCCACGGGCGGCGCCCGCTGCGAGAGGGGGCCTGCCCGAACTCACGGCCTCGCCTTTGCGGCGGAGTGAGGGCACCGGGTGGAGGCAGCGGGCGGGATGTGTGCTGTGGCCGGGCGGATCCAGCGCCGGTCGATGGAGTCCGGCGCCTACGCCTGGCCATGACGATGAACTGATTGCGCCTTCGAAACTATCGGGCCTCACTGGCCCACTGTCGCGGCCGGTTGCTGTGGCCGCAGCGATTGGCGCTGCGCCGATTAGCCTCTCACCAATGCCCAGGGAAGATTGGGGCAGGGCTGCGCGCTGATGCTCGAAGCTTCGTCTTGCGCAAACCACGATGAGAACTACTTGGGCTCCCGAGAGACCAGTGATGGTATTTTAGGTTCGAGTAAACACTGACGTTGGGTCTGAGCCGGTGGTGTATAATGAGGCGGGTAATCTCGGTAATTGTGGGAAGCAGTCAAGGAGTATGAACCCTAGTCGCAAAGCCCTAACACGCCTAACATCTAAAAAGAACCAGTCTCAGTATCCCTAACCACTGCCTTGTCCTGACTTTTTTGAGAAGCAGGTAGTAGGGGACATGAGCTCTTTCAACGGTCGCAGGACATAAACCAATTTACTCCATTTACAAGCCTTGAGTTACCCAACGACCCCGTATATCTGGAAACTGACATCATTATGGCCAAAATTTGGACCAGGGCAATAAGTGGACACAAAGCATCAAGGGCTACAAAGGAAAGCGCGTATTGGTAGACAATCAGTGAGGGAGACAGAAACTAAAAGCGCGTTTAAAAAGATTGCGGTAAACATTTCCTAACTCCAGCTTTCGAAGGGATTACACCGAAACAGCATTAAGGAAATTTCATGTTCACTCAGTGGTGAGCCCTCGCGATGCCAACGCCAATTTTCTAGCCGGACATGACCCGTACGTGGCATGCTAATAATGACTGACGTCCTAAGGCGATGCCTGGCAGTGCACCTCTACACTTGCTTTTAACAACAATCATAGTTCTTTTTTTGTTTATGAACGTTTAGAAAGGCGACTCCATAAAAGAAAAGATAGAGAAGAGAGTTATTGGCCAAAACCAGCAAGGCATTTTTTATTAGCAAAATTGCGTCACAGGTACTCTGGGCGCGCTTATGGCCCCTCCTTGGTGCTACTCCTCTTTTATGTCTGTAAATTCGTTTGCTCCGGCAACAATGCAAAACCGGGAACCACAATCCTGCCCTAACCGAACGGGGATATTAAACCCTTTGGCTTTCGGATCGGTAACCCCCCTCTTCTTTATTCCCCCCCCTCGCCAAGGAGGAACTCGTGCTCACTTTACTACCGGGCCGAGTGCTCATGCTGTTGCAATGCTCGAAAATGTTCGATTTATAAACCTTACCCTTCAAAAATTCTGGACGGACAGGCTTGCCTACCCGCAATCGCTTTTCTTAGGAGGAAAAAATTTTCGGGATTTATTTAGGGGGGAATCCTCGGCTTTGGGGGCCCCAGGGGAACCCATTTTTGCCCCCCCACTACATGCTCATCTACAGCCTGCACGCTGCCTCTGCCTCTATTACGGCGGATGAAACTGGGCATGGGCGGATGGCCGGGACATAGCGGACCGCGACCCCAAACGGAACACCGATGGCTGGAGCCGGCCCCAACGGTGGTTTCTTCCAGCGCTCCAGACCCCTTTGCTGCGTGCTGCCGCGTACTCACCGTTTTGATTTACCGCGTGGTCAAGTGGAGGTGAAGCAGCAGCTCTCGGCTTCCTTGCTCAAACTTGGGCACCACGCATGTCTACCAGTCGCCGGTTGCATACCGGGCCCTGCGCTACGGCACATGGTGATGATCGAGAGCGGCACCCAGCGTTGGGCTTTGTTACGCGTTCCTGCCAGGACGAGCAGCATGCTTTGATGGGGAGGAATACCTGACGGTCGGCGATGACGGTGGATGTGGGGCGTGGCCGACAATCTCTTCCGGTTGCACGGGCGCCTTTCCCCGGCTCGACCTCTGCGGGGTGTGGCTCCAGGCCATCGCCTTGCGTGCGAACCCACGCTCTTGGGTTTTGATAGAGTTGCCCGGCGAGCCGGGTGGTGCGGTGGGTTGTGGTACCTTGACTGAGGCCTATTGGGTTTGTCTTTTTTAATAGGTCAGTCAGCGCTAGGGCTGAGTGAGCGAGTTATTCCATTCACGGAGGCCGCGCGGGGCTTCTCTGCTCGAGCGATCGCCAACTGCGTGCCCTCCTTGTCATTGGGCCGCATACCGGGGCTCGGCGGACCTGATTGGTGCGCGGGCAGACCAAGGAAGGCCAGCCGGCAGCGGCGGGCCAGCACATACTCCGGGTTTTTTTAGACTCAGGGTCCCTCGGGCGTCACTGGGATCGCAGGCCACTTTTATTGGTGGCCGCACCTTCTACGCGTTCGCGGGGAAAACTTCAGGAAGGTCAGGGGGATCATCTCGTTCACGAGTGATGGGTGTTGGGGGCGCTTGCTTTGTGGCCATTAATCTCCTCAGCGCGCGCGGTGCCAGACGCCGGGCAGTGGCAGGAGGCAAGGGCGCGGGGCTCAGGCAATGTGGTGGTGCGATCGGGTGGGCGCCAGTGGGGGGACTCCAGCTCAGGTGTGTGTTTGTCTTGATGTCTTTTTGTGGCCAGCGCGAGCGTGCGGCAGCTCGCTCGAGCGTCTTTGCAGGCGCGCGGGTAGGCTCGGGTTGGCAGGTCCAGAAGGGACGAGGCAACCAGGAGCGATCTCGGCGACAGGGGCTCCCCAAGGGCCGGCCGAGCTGGCTCGGCCACCACGCGCCAGGGCGTCGGATGGCCATGCTGCGGCAGGTGGGTCCCTTGCGCCCATCACGCTGATCAGAACCGCAGCTGAGCCGCTCCACCGCTGTCCCGCGACACCGCGCCGTGCGGCGTGCGCTTCCGCCGCTGTTTCGCGGCAGGACAACAGCGGGCAGGACCCCGCCGGGGTACATTTACATTTAGACGATCCCAAAGGGCATTACCGGTTAATTTCTTTAAGGAAAAGGCTCCCAGACTCTCGCGACGGCTGCTCACCTTGGCGTGGAGTTATTCTACGGGCGGGGAACCTTCAAACAGACGGCGTTAACTTGCAAATGCGATTAAGTTCAGTCGAGTTGCAGGTACGGCCTCTTCAGTTAGGTTCGTGCCTTGGGGCCCGCTCGGCTTAGGCGTGCCACACGGGGTATTTGCAGGAGCTCGCGGCCTGTTTCACGCGTGGCGAGACTGGCGGTCCGGAACCAGGTCAGTGTGTAGCCGTGACAGTGAGATAAGACGGCAGCCTTGAACAATGATTACAAGACAAGACCGACCAGATTGTTACGGGTGGTGCAGACGCTTCGCGGGGAAGGTCCGGTGCGGGCACCAAGCAAGAGCCCAGGCGCGGGGCAGAGGTCGTCGATCGAGCACCACGTGTTTTCTTAGGGCGCGGACTTTCCTGGCAGCATGACAGTGTGCGCGCTTAATCTGCGGGCGCTGCAGGACAAGGCTTGCGGCGAGTCGGCGCGTCGGCGGCCGGGTGGCGCGCTTTCGGGGTGGCGTTTTTCACCACCACCCGGAGCCCGCAGCCGCTGTCTGGGCGGCCATCGGCTTCCGCTTGCGTCACGGCCACATTCAGCTGCCTGGCCGTCGCGCAGGCAGCTCCACCACGGCGCCTGGGGGTGTTGTACAGCGCGCAGCGGCGAGGGCGGCGCTGCGGGGCGATCAGACAGGTGGAGGCGGGCGCTCGTGCGGAAAGCGGGCATCGGCGTAGGCGACGCACGCCAGATGGCCAGGCGCCAGCTCGGGCACTCTGGCGGTCTCACACTCCTGGCGCGAGAGCAGCGGCTGGCGCTGATTGCGCCGCCGGCCGGCTACAGCAGGTTGTAGGACCGCAGGCCGGGCCGGCCGTAGTAGGCGGTGCCAGCGCGGTTGCGGAGTGAGGCAGCAGCAGCTCCGGGGCCTGCGGACCAGGAACGGGCACGGCTAGCAGTTTTTAGTGGCCGCGCTCGCCCAGAGCATTCGCGCACCAGCTGCAGCCTGGCGCAGATCAAAAGGTTTTGACGGCCAGCTCCCAAATCAGCGCACGCCGCCTGCAGGACAACTTGGGTGCTTGCGGCTTGCTGGTGCCCGGGCGATGTCACTGCCCTCCACCAGCACCACCGAGGGAGATTTGGGCCGCGGCGCCGGTCTCCAATGGCGATGGTGGCGCCTTTTGGTTGTTTGGGCGGGGCGCCGTCACCAGCATCGAAGATACCTTGTCCGCGGTCGTGGGGCTTCAGGGTTCTGTGTCCAAGGGCCGTGACTGGCCTGATTAGGTCGGTATGGGAGCAAGCGTAGTGAAGACGCATTCGTTGGGATTTTCGCGCGGAGGATTTCTCGGGTGGCGGAGGTGCGGTCTTTAGGGTCGGCTCTGGGGCCTCTCTCCAGAGGTTGGGATGCGACCACTAATTCCAGGCCATAAGTCGCGACGCACGGTCCTCCGCTTATGGCGTCTCATGGCCGACGCTGGCGGTCGGGTCTTTCAGACTGAGGACATGTATTGAGATTAGAAAAGCTTAGACGACGGCTGAACCGCGGGATGTGGTTCGCCGCGCGCGGCTTAGGTCGCTCCATTTAGGTTCTGTGGCAGGCCACGCACAAACGGCAATTTGAGTGCGTAAGACGAGCAAGGGGGCCAGCGCTCCCTCCGGTTGGGTTGCTCTCGCGAGAGTACGGTTGCGTGTATGCGCGGCGCGCGCGGGAACGCTCTCGCGAGGCGCGCGGCAGTGGTCTGGGCCTCGGGCCTGCGCAGCACATCGGCGGGCGGCGGCGCGCCATCGTGGCCAGTCCTTCAGCGGGAGCTCCAGGGCTTCGGTGGCAGCTCCACCAGGGTGGCCACGGCCAGGGCGATTCGTGTGGTTCAGAGGGTGGCCCGGGGCAGAATAGAGGCCGACGGCGCGGCCGCCAGGGGGCCGGTGGCAGAGCGTGAATGCCGCTGGCTATTAGTTCATATTGACGCGGCGGGGAGCGTGGGGATCCAGTGGAGGTCCCCAGCCCTGTGAAGGCCGAGATTTCACCCATGGCGACGGCCGGTACCGGTATCAGGCCGCTTGCCTGACGCGGAGCTGTTGCCGCCAGCGCTTATTCGATCTGGGAACTCTCTCGAATAGTCGGAGGCCAGCCCGTCACGCAGCCTGGATTGGCGGTGCCGGCATTCGTGCGACGCTGTCTATTTGCTAAAACAGGGTGGGCTGGAGTAGGGCTCGGACGGCGTTTGAGCCGTCGGCGGGCCGCCACCAGCCGTAGGTTGCTCAGCAGGCCCCTGACCGCATTGATTCGTCGCTGCGCACGTTAGCGTCGTCTTTGTCCTTTGGTGCTTGTCAACAGAAGGGCATCGGCGCGGAAGGCCAAGTCTTCAGTACGGAACTAGTTAGTTTGGCTTCACCCGGTGTCTGCGGCTCAGGTTGCTTGATACCAGACAAATTTACCAGCGTCGGCTGTCGTCCTGTGTGTGATCTGCCGATTCATAATTTCGAGCCGGCGGATGGAGCACAACCGGCGGTAATGGGTGCAGCTTTACTCCTGCAAGTGATTCGCGAGGCGCGGGAGTCGGCGCCTGTCGACTGACGGATAGATTTTTAGAGGCATTGTTGGCAGAATATCGGAGCGACTCTCTGGCTTGGTGCAGAAGAGGACCAGGCTCGGTTAACCCGAACCGGGTGTGAGAAGTTCACCGAAGTTCACGGATCACCACTTTGTACACCTGCTCCAGATGCCATTAGGCAGGGTGCGGCTGGCGTTTGTGCGGTCTTACACTTACAAACGGTGGGAATTGCACCTGGCGACATGTGAAGTGTTGATTGGTGTGCTGAGTCCAGTCTGTTTTTTGGACGCCAAGGTTGCCATAAGTGCAGTTAGCTCCCTCATCAGTCGCATGCACGCCGGGCTCAGACGGCCTAGCGGGCTTGCCTTCGTGTGTTCGAGCCAGCCAGACGATTCTTGGCTGGTCTGCTGAAAATACCGGATTACGCAGGGCAGCAGGGGCACGGATGCCGGGCCCAGCACCAACGGCTCCGCCGCTTTGCGTTTACCAGTCTGGCGCACGAGCGCCGAGACGTGCTGGACCTTTTTACGGTGAACCTGCCAGCGACGGATCGCCCGGGCGGCCTTAGCAGTGCCCGCTGCTCGGTCGATATGGTAGCCACGCGGGGCAGGGTGGTCTCCCGCTTTTTGGTTGGCGATGCCGTGGCCGCCACGGCGCGGGCTTGATTTATGTCTCCTTGGGGCTGATCGCCTTGCTCCATATTTTTTGGGCTGGAGGGCCGCCCAGTGGCTGGCCCAGATCTTCTTCGCCGTCCTTGCTCGACCACAGCGTCGGCGGGGTGCCGGCAGTCAGGGTGTGCCGGCCGGATAGCGGATTTAGAGCAGCCTCTCTCGAGCCTAGATCCGGCGGTGTGTTGTTGGTGGGGCCCTTTCGAGCTTGATGGTTTATGCCTTTTTGGTACGAGGCGTCAGAGGAGGGGTGTTCGTTCGCTGGGCATTGGGGGCTTCCGTTTTGTTCCGTGCTAGCTTCTTGTTTTGAGCGGACATGTTCAGGCTGGTCGATGCGGGTTGACACGAACGACGACCGAGCTAAGCTTGCCCCGGCCAGGCCTCTCACCCGTGCCAGCCGCCCTGATGTTGGTTTGGGTCTCGATGTCCGTGAATACTGTTGCATATCTATCCCCGGACGCTTTTCGTTCGCGCGGCTAAGGTGGCGGCCGCAGGGGTTGGCTGCAGCTGTAGGTGGGCTTGAGGACCCGGTACCGTCAGGGGTTTCAAGGCGGTGATCTTCTACGTTGCGTCGATCGAGGCGCTCTCGGGACTTTCGATATTCCAGGGAACTTGGCGCCACCTGCTCTATTCAATCCTGAGTCATCTTCGCCGCAGCCGCAACCACCGCTATTCACCACCCATTGGTGCGTTTTAAAAGGAGTATTTCTGCATGGTCGCGACCTCGCTAGACTGAAGGCGCAGTGCTATTTGTGAATTTTTTTTTTAATTGGCGCAACCAGGCAGGGCGCGCCTGGCCGCTGCCCTCTAATGGGATGGCGGAGCGGCGTTAGCCTGCATTCTCGGGCCGCTGGCATAGCGCTTACTCGATACCCATCGGAGATGGGTACTCTGTGGATCAAGTTCACTGCAGGCCGCTTAGGCTCTCTGGGCTTCATCCCTGCTCGGAACGGGCGCTCTCGGCCTTTACGGGTCATTATTGGGGTATCCACGACTGGGAGCACTGCGTCCGCTGAACCCCTACGGCGGTTGCTGGTTGTGGTGGCGGTGGCGCTGCACTTGCAAAGGACGTGCCATCTCTTGCCACAAGGGATAG
>Ga0163217_1097537_pt1 | contig 10627 bp, 8 predicted proteins | sample SynspAceP_FD_185933 | JGI IMG/M metagenome (GOLD analysis project Ga0163217, IMG submission 185933) | Saline lake microbial communities from Ace Lake in Antarctica - Synechococcus sp. Ace-P (PacBio error correction) | ecosystem: Environmental > Aquatic > Non-marine Saline and Alkaline > Saline ... | reverse complement strand
CTGAAATTTGCCCAAGCAAAAAACACTGGAAACATACCTTTGTAATATTCTCAACCACTTTTAAAGTAATTTTGAATCAATGAACATCTCATGGGCAATTTAGAAGAACTTATACAATTACTAACCTTGGAGCGTATCAAAACCGACAATACCTTTTGTATGGACAAAACTATCAGGCCCTTGGGGCGAGTCTTTGGGGGGACAGGTATTGGGACAGTCTTTACATGCGAGACCTACCAAACAGTTATTCCAACGAAAAATGGGCCCATTCCATGCACGGGTATTTATTTTGGGAGGCGATTTGAGCATACCCATTACCTAGGAAGTAGGATCGTCTAAAGGAACGGACGTAGTTTTACTACCCGGTAGGGTGTAGCCCAAACAAACGGTTTAAGGCCATCTTCAAAATATGGCGGACATCTTTCAGTGAGGGAAGATGAGTAGAACATCAAGATTACCATGCCAAATTTAATTACTCCGAAAAAAAATTAATGAACAGCTTGAGCAAATGAGGAAATGGAAAAAACAGATCCTGCGACTCCTATAATCTTATTAAAGCTTACCCATCAAGGTATTTGAATTTTAAACCGCTAGAACGCCTAACGGCCCTGCCCCTTTGCAAAAAAACGCGCCCACCATTTAACCCCCATATGTGGCATGCGTGCCAGCGGAAAAAGGTAAAAGCCGATTGCCCCTTCAACAGCAAATTTATTTGGCGTATGCCTCGCGAATTACAACAATTCTTACGACACCGCTTCCCTTACCCCATCGGAAGAACTGTAGAAGGGAAAGACTTTTTATGCCAGTATAGACCATGCCATTTGGGTTCACCGGCATTTTAAAATAGACGAATGGCTTTTGATTATACCTATGGACGATCAGGCCAAGTTGCTTCCAATACAATAAGAGGATTTTTCCAGAGGAAAGTACCTCTCCTTTGACAAGAAATCCCGGAACTGTTTCTGTGGTCCTACGGCTCTCCGCGTAGGCACAAGAAAGGATTAATGTCGTCGAACCACAGAACAGATTAATGCCGATAATGGCAATAGGCCTCATTATAAACTTACAAAATTACGGCTTCATACCTCAGAAAGAATCCTAATGCTAGTAACAAGTTGTTTAGGAATCATTATTAATGGGATTCTGCTTTTCTGCCAAAAAAAATGGAATTTGACTATAATTGTTCGCAGTTTAAAATCTGTATATAGTTATTGTTATCACCAATAGAATTGAATAAAACTTAAGTTGAAATTATTCTTTCCCATTTACTCCACACCGCGGGTGGTGTTATGTGTCTATTCTGGATTTTCGTTGCAACATCATTCGAATTCCCTTTTACATATCCAATTAAACCATCGCAGGAGGTTTCGATGAATACCCACACGCTCCTATTCTAAAATAAACAGGCACATGAATAAAAAAACCCGAAAAAAAAACAAAAGAAAGAGCCCTTCATTAGCTCGCGTAGCAGTATATATGGTCCCATAAAGATTCGTGGGATTTTCCCAGGTTGGTCAACCCCCGATATGCGCCATGACCTACCATTATTTCCAAAAGGCTTTCAATAATTCTAGAACCCAGACCGCCACGGGCCATGACATCTTCCAAATATCTATATACTATATCTATCTACTTTAACCATAAACTAATGATCGAGCACAGGATGGCCTCTCAAGGAGAACTGGTCATGATTTATAACTAGAACAAGAGGTGAAAGAACAAAAGGAACGGCCCACCTATTTCAATTTCGTCAAATCATCCAAGATATAAGTTCCGACATTGGGGTCTATGCGTAGCCGTTCCAAAAAGGAGCATTCTAACACCCTTAGTGAAAAGCGGCCTGGGAACGGTGCCGGCTGTAGACCTTGTTACCGAGGAAAGTGCAAACGATGGATTTAAAGAAATTAAAAATCCAGCCTACTCCCGATATTCTTATGGCATTGACCAAGGGTAAATTATAGTTTTTTTTTCATTTTCTGTTTTCTTTGATCACAAGCTAAAGAATTCCTGTTCATTTAAACTTTTGGGCCCGTACCGCATTGATTACCGTTCCATTTTATTTTGTCCCTCCAAGCTACTTTTCTTTTTTAAAATAATCATGGAACTCCCCCTTCATTTTTATTGGCGGACACCGGCCATATCGGAATAGGGTTCCCTCAAGACATTCTTATCCTCCCTCTGTGGGCATACCTTTTCACGTGATCTTGAGCTTGTTCCTGAGAGTCCCGGAAGGTAAAAAGGAGGGCGCGAATACACCAACAGTGGACAGCCAAAAATTTCTACCCATTTAGTTCCGAGTAAACTTGTTAATTCCTTTGTGGCGCACAAATCCCCGGGTTTATGTAAATGGCCAACTTGGTCCCCCACACGCTGGAAATATGATAACTAGTGAAGGATTCGGTTGCTTTGCGTGTGCCAATTAGTATTTTCTACTGAACAAATTCCTTTATTGTGGGCTCGGTTCGATCTCTATCTACGGAACTTGCGTCAGTTAGGCACGACGTTGTCTTAATGAGCCCGCTTGCTGCCCTCTCTTAAAAATTAGGACTTTTCAACAAAACCCTCCCCCCAGGTCCGTTAACTGTAAGAAATACCCCCTAGGTGTCCTGTATGTGCTTTGCCACACTATTTTATTCACCGAAAACATCTAGAGTTTTTCTTTCGAGTGGCATTGAATTAACCCTAGTTATGCCCCCTCCCGGAAATGACTTTCATCCTCCCAAACAAGTCGTGAAGGAGGGCCTAGGGGGTCTGTCAAGAAAGCTGCCTCCATTAAGCGTACTATGCGTCATCGCTGCCCGTCATTTTATAACGATCTTATCACCCTTTATAGGGCCTCTCCATGAGCCGCAACTATTATTCTTCCGCAGCGCGCTTTCGAAGGACGCAGCAGAGTGGCGAGACACAAATTGTCAATCGGCGGAGAGTCCAGCTTATTTTGACCCTGCTCCTCCCACGAAGTGAACCTTGGCCAGAGATGGGGTATTACTAACAGGCAACAGGGACACCCAGGGGGTGTTTCTTTCTTAAATGCCCATCTCACGAATCCTTGGGCGATCCGGATGAGAGTTTGAAACTATATGCTTAAGTATGCCCAGCCCAACGGTTTTTGTATTTGAATTGACACTTATTAAATTTCTCTACAAATTTCTTCTGCTCTGTCCGGATGTTGCATATGGGAAAAACCTCAAACAGATATCTAGTTAGTGGGCATTAATCCTGGCTATTTCACATCGATATCTCCTAAAATTATTACCATATGACTATGTATATTTCATACCTTTGCGATTTTAAGTATATGTTAAAGTTAGAGAACTCTTTACCTGTTAAGAACCTTAAAAAGGGTCGAGACTGAGGTATCTCATACCCTATACAGTTAGGGGTACTTGGTTCTGCTGTGAAAGAGAGCCTCTATATACTGCGGCCAAGCCCTCCCTCCAATATCGAGATATCATAAAGAAAAACCAAAAAGGCCCCAAGGAGTGGAAGGTAAGCCGAAAAAAGATAAGTTCATAATGAGGGGCTAAGGCTATCGCGGAACGAGCTGGAACAGAGAGTTGATTACATTATATGACCCTTTCCCTCAGAGTTATAAAATAATATATTCAAAGGGTAAAAGTGCGCGTCAATGACCAGATCCATTATCAGAGAGGATTTTGAAACTAGGGGGTTCGGTGTGCCCATTTTGGCGCGATGCCAATTAAACCAAATGAATCAGCGACATCCCGCCAATAAATACTAGAATTAGATTACATCCTTTCTTTGATCCTTTTCCCAAATATTTATCATTCACAACAATTGGGAGTTTTTTGTATACCATTTTGTAGGGTCGTCTTATATTATTCCGCCGATAAATCAATAGACAAAAACCTAGATTTCTCAATGTGAGCAAAGTACACCCACCTCTTACTTGTCCTTATAATGCCCGCGCCAAATGCGTTGGTGGGTTTCTTGCGACCTAATAACGTGTACGTTTCTCTCGAACCCTATTATAGGACGGATAAGATAATTATAGCATACACAATGGCGGCACCATTCTTAAGGTTCGCATAGGTATATAATATAGCGCCTACCATGAGGAAGTAGCTTTCAGTGACCGAGGCAAGTAGCTATGCCACTCTCGCGTAGGTTTATCATTATAGATGGCTGTACCCCATACGATTGCTCTGTGCCAAAGTGAGTTTTGTTAGAGGTTCGGTCTACTCGTTTATGAAGCGTCGTAGTTATATATTCCTTTTAACCCAGAACTAATAGTTTTACCACATTTATAAGGCGCGCACGAGTTGGAAGTGATTATCGAAACTGATTAGTTAATGACATTGCGGCCCAGCTTATAACATTTAAAACCAAAAAAAATTATGAAAACATTATGTAATAACATAGACGGTTTATATGGAGATAAATTTTTATGAGTCCGAAAGGGATATTAGCAAATACGGAAACCCCGCCATTATAATATAGTTTAGAAATTTATATAAATAAGGCTGTTTATCATTGTGTTAGTCTTCAGTGTCAGTCCTTAATGTTATATGTCTTGATTTTCGCTTGTATGTGCCAGTGTCGTGTGGATTGCAATTGGTCGGAGTATTGTTACGCCGTCATGTTTCATTCTCTCGTAAGTTAATGTGTGATTTGGTGGGTTTTTTACCCCGAATATGTGGTATGAATGAAACGGAAATACATGCGTATAGGTACGAGAGATTTAAAAGATGGAAGGCATATGAGTTGGTACGAAAATACATATTTACAAGTATAATATATAAGCAGATGCAGTTGCAAAAGAATTTTTTGAATAGAAAAAAGTGCAAGGCACGCATGGACGAGTACAAGGATATCAGAATATACCACTGAGAGACTATATGATTTTGTTTTGTGTTCCTTGCGTGTATTTCTTACACCTCTCATTGGAGAACTCTCTCATTTTATAGTGATTAATTTGATGGAATCCAGTGAGTGGGAACAAAAAGTAAGGGAAAAGTAGCCGCCTACAGCCGAGGGTGTAATTACCCCTCTTATATGAGGAAAATAATGCGTAGTGAGGAAGCTGAGGATGCGGTTTACGAATTCATAGCGATTTTATCCATTTTTTAAACCAAGTTCCCATTATCTTTAATTTGCATATTAGAATAGTTATTATTTTTAAATAATAACCGGTAGGACTATTCTTTTCACTCATTTGGCCTAAGAGAAAAAGAATTCTTCTGGAAAAGCGAAGGATGTATCCTCGGGCGGGCAGTGTACCATAATAAAGGAAGAATAATAGGAAAAAAGATAGCTTATTACTTCTAAGGAAAATATACAGAGGTACAAGGGTGAGGACCTTCCGGGCACAAGAGAAATTTAAATACCAAGTCAACGAGGCAGCCCTATAGCATCATAATAGCTACCTAGTTTGTACAAGTCAGATTCGGCCACCCAATACCCCATCGTTGAAGAAACTAAGAAAGGGAATTGTAGGCATCCCTGGAAGCGGCTTCGTGCAAACCGTAGTGATGGTAGCAATAAGTATAGCCATTGCGACACGTTAGGTGGCCCAGTGCTACTCCTAATTCAAGAGGTTAGCCTTCTCCGCAGGAAGCCATGAGCAGGTGTTTGTGACCGACCAAGATATAGGTAGCCATGGAAGGGCTAAAAAGGTGCGAAGGAAGGGGACAAGCCCAAATGTGGTGCGGGTGTTCTGTCCTCGCCTCGGTGCCGCCACTTAAGAGGGCGAAGTAATTAGGATGTTGGACGGGCGAAGAAGGGCGATAGAACACTAGTAACCCAGATTAAGTGCCGAATAGGCATAGCACCCGCTCCTCTACCCTTAAACCCAACGAAGCCTGCAGTGAGTGTGCGTCTGGTGCTATGGAAAGAGACGTATCCAGGAGAATGGGAGGGTCCTATCTATGACACAAGTTTTAGAAGCCGTCTAATTCTGCGATAAAAGCCCAATACAAAAAAGATTTCTTGTAATAAAAAAGGGCGTAGAATACCACCCTTGCTGTGTTCCAGAGAATACTGTGTCTTTAGGACGGACATCTTTTCCCAAGTTCAACTATATATTTGTCAGGCTCTGTATTAGACCAGACTACCCTCCGTTAAACCGCCATTCAATATCACCCATGTGAAATATGCACTCCTACAAGGAAAATGTTACAGGGGCCCGTGTCCCGAGGATTGCCAAAGAAGGATTAATATCCCTTGTAAACCCATAACCTTTACATGCCGGGAGCAAAATTTTTCTACTGGGTTTTTCTTGACCCCTTTTTTTATTCGCTTTTAACAACTAAATTTCCTCTCTCAGCGCCCGAAAAGACTGTTCGGAGATGTGTTGGTCAACGGTCGCATGTGAACCCCATTAAACAATGGGAAGCCAAGTGCCCAACGGTGCTAACCGAAAGAACAGGCAGAGCCAGTATGGAAGTAACCTGGAGACACCTATGAAAACATTATTATGGTCGTTCGGTGAAAGAGTAAAATGATTATCAGTGAGATAGATGAGTAGCGTAAGAAATGTGACTCATGTATCTAGACCCCAGAGAAGAAAAGAAAAGTGATTGAAGAACCGTGTTAGTTGGAGGGGAGTGCCAGTGTAACATGTGGCGTAGTTGTTAGTGGTAGAAGGACTATCCTCCCTCAAGAGGGCGTTTCTGCTAGTGTGCCCTAGGTCAGATAAGCGCTGATGTTGTGCGTGTAGATATTGGTGGACGACTTTCATATTTAGAGTTGTCTCCCGGATATTGAGACTGTGGGATTAAAAGACAAAAAGACAAAATTGCCCATAATTTAGATCATGAAGTAAGTTAGGTGCCCAGATAATTAAAGAATTTGGTTCGGATAGGAAAAAGTTCCGAAATTGGTGGGGAATACTTGAGGAGTGTCCGAATAACACTTAAAAGTTGGGTGTGATATAGAACTCTTAGGTTTTCCTTTGCTTGTTCACTTGCCATATATAACTCGAGCCATTATGCTATACACCTATGTGAAGTAGCATCTCATATTTTTGCCAGCTCAAAATCATTGCGCGTCTGTGTGTGAGCAACTGTTTCAAGTTTGAGAAATAGGGTCCCCTATTTTACCAAAATCTCTTATTTTTTTTGATGGTTTATGTTTGAGCCCCTTAACCCCCCTAACTGTCTGAACAACTTTAATTGTGCAAACATTAGCCGGGTCTCATTTCTATGGATGATGGACCCTCAAGGGTATACAAGGTTACTTCCCTTAACAATAAATATTCGGGAGTATCCCCATATCTGCTTAAATTCACATGAGGATACTCATTCCATGATTTAGCGATGGGAGCCTTTTTTTGGGAGGTGTGCACATGAAGGACAAAACAATACTACATTCTGGATTTGGATACTCTTTTTTGTGTGATCCGTTAATCCGAGCGACTATCAACCGTGGTAACATTGCCCGCAAGGCGAAAGAGCATAGTGCCGTACTACTGGTTCGGGTAGCAGATCTGAGGCGACAGAGCCGGTGAGTGGGTGGAAGGGTCGGGGCAAGCACCGCGGAGCCTCAGGAACCAGAAGTTTGAGTACATTGCCCGCGATTTGCCTATTGCGGAAACATGGCCCCAAGGAACTTTGCCCAGAGGGCCTATTGTCATAAAAAAGGAATGCAGGAAAAACTACAGCAAGCATTTCCGATATCGACCGATATTATGTAAGAAACACGTACCTCTTATTCGAAAAATTCCGAGGTATCGATGAATTTTACGCCGATCTAACCGGGAATGAACACCGGTTTTATGGCTTGCCATCAATATTCACTAACCGAAGCTACGGCCATAAAATTATTAAAGCAAAACCTGCGGACATTCCCCCATTATTACCTTGTGAAGGTGCTGCTCGTGGAGCCGGCCCGCGAACCATAGAAAAAGGGCGATTCGGTTAGTCGGCACACACCGACCAGTGATGGTGCCATACACAAATCGCCGCAAGGAGAACCGCATAATGAATATAAGAGATAGAATGCCTTTAGGGTACGACCAAGGCTATTTTTGATGCGCCCTTATAATCTATTAAAGGGAAAAATATACCTATCGATAGCACGCCCCCGGTGAGCAAAACCCTATCAGAACTCATCTCGGACTTTAGAGCAAGGTATTACGAACGGAAATAGGAACAAACGTTCTTCATTCTATAAAAATTGCCACAGATGGGATATGGTTGCAGCGGGTATGGTGGCCAACGAGTGGCTGAAAAAGAGAGCGTAATTTGGAAGGCGGAGCAACATAATAAGACATAGACAATACCCCTGGTCCCCAATATCCCTTTTTCCGAACGTAAATTCCATTATAGTCCTGCCGGAGCAATCCACGTACATTTATGAGACATAGTGAGATACCCATCAGGGAAGAAAATAGTCATTTAAGGTTAAACTACGTGGGGTGGGAATCTCTTTAATTGGCGCGATTGACAGGAGTTAATCTGGGGTCCTATCAATTACGGAGTGGTGAGAAAGAAGCGTAGGGCTTACCCGCGTGCTATGGCTAGACTAATATAAATTCGTTATTCGGAAGGCCCTCATGTATGTAATTAACCCCCAGCCCATTCCGCAGAACAACCAACTTAAAAAATTGAAAAATTCCTTAAGGGCGTAACACAGTTTGCGGGACCCAGAGAATTCTAGATTCCCCAAATCTTGGACCTCTTCAATAGACCTTTACAAACAAGAGACCTTGATCCGGTTGGTAGGTATTGCGCTTCAGTCGATTTTGAGATAGGTCTACCATGCCTGAGCCCAGGGACTACCAGGATCAATTAATTCAGATACAGGACATTCCTAGGAAGATAATTAAACATACTTCCCAGCAAGCCATTGGACAAAGAATCATGCCCGAGAAAATACGCTAAAATGGTGGAACTAAAAAGTGTTATAAAGTTGAAGCCAATCTCGGTAGTAGGGAAGCCAAGACCATGGCAGAAAATAGCAGGAAAATTTCGCCGTTCAACGGACAACCCCCGGGAATTAGTTATTTTGGCACATAGGACAACACCAGTTGAGGACTGTATTCAAGAAGTTCCATGTGGGAAAGTTTAAAGGAACCGCCCGTCTGCGGGCCCAGTAAGGCCCCAGTAAATTAAAAAGCCCTGACTCAGGACATGTTGATTTGGGTTCTTTAATGGCATTTAAAACAAAAAAAGCTCTTCCCGCTTCAGGCCCGTGTTGCTATTAGTGGAGTCGAAGTGGGCGAAGGGAGGTGTGGATTCTCCAGACCTCCCGGAGGAGAAAGAGATAACCAATAGGGCGGGGAAGAATATGAGCAATGTAGTGCATTCTGTGACAATCAACAGATTACCACAATGGGGGTGGTATCAGTAAATACGGACGTGTGTCAGTATAATCAAGTGCAGACAGCCGTCGCGCCAAAGGTGGGCCAGTTAAGGCAAAGATTGACAAATGGCCTATAGAGAGCTAGGACTTAGAATCGGTCAACTCTAATCAGGGATGTTCATAATGATAATTTACCATTCTCTGATATTAGGAGGCTTTTTAATACAAAATCTCTATTGCTAGGCCAAGACGATGGACCGCTATCTCGAGAAGAAGGCAGTGCGCAGCGCGGGCAATCTGCTTAATGCGTGAGTGGCCGCCGGAAGTATACAGTGTGGGTAATCAGTATGAGAATTGTAGTAGTTAGTATTAGTATCAAAGACCTTAACCTTGAACTTTCCAACTTGTATGCCAGGACAAATTCAACTTACGTCTACGGGAATACTTCACATATTATTATAATGCGTTTTCGGAAAGGACCACTTTTGTCTCCCGGTGGGGTTTTGCATTACATAATCTACGATCCACAGGAGTTTCACACTGCCCCCTTATTCCCCTTACGCTGGCCATTCGTTTGCAGGTACAAAAAATACAGTCCTTATGGTCGTTAGCCCGGCTATGTGTTCCTCGGCCCAAATAACGAGATCGTAGAAGTGCCCTTATTATACACGAGTCATCTTTAAGTTTCATGTTTGCCTGGTCACTAGATAAATACCCTTCGAGGACAAGCGTGGTATTCTTTCTGGTGACCCGGGCTGTGGGCAACTACGGCCCTAGGCGGAAGAAAGCCACAAGATCCCATGGGAGGTCCCGGAGAGATTACCCATGACAATGTGTGCTGGTATATAGGCCGCGGCTTCCATGATTGTAGTGGCTGGTCGCTCCAGTATGGGGCAGCGTGCGACCCACCCTTTTTACCGAGTTTGAGTTATCTCCTCTAGAGGGGTGCCATACGCTTAGGAAGCGCCGGAGCCCGTATCCCAGGTGAGTGGTTCCCCTCGGTAATGACTGATGGGGTATACAGAATGGGTGTAGCGCGCATAGGTGCTGGCCACAATATAGGTCGGTGATGCCCCTGTGTGAGCGGGATTTGTGTGGTCCGCGCAGTGTCCGCATACTCACTTAAACATGGGTCGCAACACACGTACTGGTTCGACCCGCCAATAAAATAGCGAGCGGTTCCTTGTGGAACGCTTTCGCCATGTAGCCAAGGAAGTTGATGCTGGGTGAAAACTGGGCTGAGAATAGTGTAACCCTCTGCTCCGATGGTAACCAGCATTGAGCTCATAAGATAAGAGCCCTGGGTGCGACCCAACGGCTTCCCAAAACATGCTTAACTGACCATGGCGCTAAGAGTACAGAA
>Ga0163217_1078687_pt1 | contig 10627 bp, 8 predicted proteins | sample SynspAceP_FD_185933 | JGI IMG/M metagenome (GOLD analysis project Ga0163217, IMG submission 185933) | Saline lake microbial communities from Ace Lake in Antarctica - Synechococcus sp. Ace-P (PacBio error correction) | ecosystem: Environmental > Aquatic > Non-marine Saline and Alkaline > Saline ... | reverse complement strand
TCTATTCGAAATACCTTTCAAATCAGCGTGAAAGCCGGAAAGACTCCTCAATAATCGCTTTGCGGTGGATGCACGCCCTCTCCAAAATCCACTTCAGATGCTTCCTAGATCGAGCCTTTTACGATTTGAAAGCTATCTTTGTATCGGCAGGCTCTATTATGGGGACAAATGCAGGTGATCAAATTCAATGTTGGTTTCCGGTCAAGAGCCAAAGTATCAAAAGCCTGGAATGGTCTGCGCTGATCGAAATGAAACAAACCGACGGATTTAATTTCTACACCTACGATAATGAACTGCACAAATTACTACCAGCAGGATCATTATCAGGCTTAGTACACCGGCAAGTGGGGACAAACTGGAAGACAATCTGCGCTTCCATTAAACTTGACGGGTCGGAGGCTACTATGAGCAATTCGGGAAATGGATCGCCTTGTCTAGATATGGCTTGCCTAATGTGGTGATTAGGAGAGACATTTCCAGAACTGAATATCGGAGAAGAGGCGCGTGGACAATGATCATTCTGGATTTGTAAGTAGGTTTCTCGGTGAATTATAATCTCTGATGACGGAAAATGGGATGTGATTCTAGGTTGGTGGTGCAATCCGCTACGGATGGAAATCATTCGGGAGAAATTATTTGGGGCACGAGTTGCTGGAGCTGCAACATTCGGGATCGCTACTACGAAACAATGCGGTAAAAGTATGACCGAAAACTATCTACGCTAAAGCGACCTATGAAATCTCGTCAGGGGTTGCATCTCTTTTGGTGCATACTCAAGTGAGAGGCATTGATTATACCTTCCTTTGGAGTGAATGCGACGACCGAATCGTAGATTGTCAGGAGTCTTAACCTTCTTCAATCAAATTTTGGGATTCAAGCTATGAAGAGAGCCCGGAAAATCCTGGTATGCGAGCTATGCGTGGCCAATCGGGACCGACTCGATCTGACTTTACGAGATACCAATACAGAGAATACCAAAGACGCGAGCGATTTGAATCTAATACATTCGAAGCGTGAGTTCTGCAAGCTTGGAGATTCAATTACAATGCAACTTTTATTATATGGGGACTACAAAGATTCAATTGATCTTAGACTGGTTCCAGACCTCAATTGATGTCGGGCGTTATATTCGAAGAATCGTAGCCAAATCTCCGAGGCTGGAAATTGAGCTAGACGGAAGCTTTCAAGCTATCCGAAAAAATGGGACTTTGGGGAAACATCGCGTCAGCCAGGATAAGATTGCCGAATTCACGAGTATATCGATGTATCATCAAGCGTGAAGGATTTTGTCCAGGAGCATCGAGCTACACGGGATTACTGACATCGGGTTTTTTTGCACTATGTAGTCGGATCGGTATTATTGAATACAGCCGATAAAAAATCAATCTGTCAACTGGATTGAGTAAGTATGTAGGCAAGCCATACCCGACATACACGCCAATGATGCCCACCGACACTTGACGCACTTTTACCAATGATTTGCGCATTTCTCTTTCAGATGCAGCCACGATTCTTCAAAAGTTTGGGAGCTGAAAATTGTATGGTCATAAATGTCTTCATGAATTATATGAGAGCCGATAATGGCTACGACCTTCAGCTACCTCTCGTGCCAGGCGAAACTTCCGGTCGTGAATATGGGTGAACAGCGAAGAACTTCTACTACCTCACGGCCGGGACTATATTTCCTATTTGCTTCGGTGGAATGAAAATTTCTAAGAAAACTTTAACTTAGAAAAAGCCCTTGAGAAAATTTATTTAAGAATCGCGCGTATGCCGATGTGCTTCATTTTTAGTCTTTACGGATACAATGAATCAAATAGATCTGAAATCCACCTTTACTTGATCAAAACTCTCACGGATATTGTTAAGTGAAATCCCATTTGGCTGTTAAAGATTTGCAGAAATTTACTTAGCTTTTCGGGTCCTATTTCTGGCAAGGTTGAGATGGAATTCTCGATCAGATTTATCTGAGCCGAGATTTTCTTCGACTTCTGACTCTCGATCAATCATCCAAGAATTCCATTCGGCTCCTTCCATACATCAATTATTTATTAAGATCAACTTTCGGCATCTGATTTTAAGAAATCTGACAAATCTTCTTCTAGCTTCACCTGTACCTGTTTGGCTCCACTCTTCGAGAGTTGATGGAACCCAAGTAAGTACTTTCAATTGCTTTCACCAGCTCTAATACAAAGTTTATTTCAGTGTTGTGTTTGATCACTTATAGGCAAGATGAGGAACTTCGACTCCCTTGAGACTTCATTCCTGACAGGTTTTTATTTGAGGGAATTTACAACACTTTGCAGACTCAGCTCAAAGACATAATTTTAGCATTCTGGATAAGGGTTTTGAAAAAAGTATTCCCATCCCAAATTGGTAACTTCACAGAATCGCAATTAATTTATCGGCTCTTATTTGGACTTTCAAAAAAATATTTCCGCCTTTGGAGAAAATTTCATTGTATAAATAATTCAAAGAGTGGATTGGATCTACACCAGAGATTTTCTTGTCAAATAAATTTTATCTCATTCTTCTCTTGGGCTCCACCAAGAAACTGTTTACTTTTATCGAAGCCAATTTGCTTGAAAAAAGAGATGATTTAGACATAATTCCTCATCTTGGGATTGCAAGCAATAGCAGATAATAGGTCTGAAAAAGATACGTGAATTCAATTATTAGAATCATGTAGACTTGAGTCGCTAATTTTGGAGCTTTTATTACCTAAGAATTAGAGTGTTACGTTGAAAACTTGCAATACTATATGTTTTAGTCATTGGTTATCCGAAATCATATGCCAGTTCACCTGTTTCTTTGCTCATCGGCCTGAAGACCAGATTCAAACCGCAAATAGATGGAGCGAAATCATTGAGGCTTTCAAAAGCTGCGAAGCCTTCAAGGTCGATTCTCAGAACTAAAGAATCTAGCGACTAAAAACTGAGTTCAAATCCATCTCCCAGTTTTAAGACCCCTTAATTTCGAAAAAACCACGAAATCTCGCTGATTTAGATGCAGGAAATACTTGATTTTGAAGGAAGGTAAGGTAGGAAAATTGAGATCGGCGGCGGAGGCGAGAAGAAAGCAGTTTCGCAATCATGACTTTTGTGACGATTTTTTTGACAGAGAAATCGCTCAAGGATATGAAAAATATAGAAAGACTCGGGCAATAAAAACGCTAGATAGCAGTAAGCTAGAAGCCTTTGGCTAAACGCCAACTTGAAGAACGTCCCTGATCGGAAACAGGAAACCAGAACTGAACTGAAAGAATAATTATGCTGGTTTTAATGTCAAAGAAGGCCATAAACTTGGAACATCGATTAAATTCTACTCAGTTGGCATCGGTTAAAAATGATTAAAGTTACTCTAATATATTCCACTTTATTGCGGGCATTACACATAAAGAATTTTAATTCTAGTAAGGAGGTTTCTATTAATCGTAATAAGTGGTTGTGCCTCCACAGATCTCAATTAATCTCCCAAAAACCCCTAGTACTTATCAATCCTCGATTCTGCTCCAATCGCACTTAACTGCATGCTTCTTTTTTCCTGGGTGAAGTCCAAGGTTTAATTCAACTGGTCCAGGAAACCAAGACCACTTTAATAAATTCAAATGTTTTGACCGAAAAAGTCCGGTGAAGATACCCGTTTGGAATATTTTGACTGCTATAGGAAATGCTGGACACTTCCTCTTATCTCAATTGTGTGGGAAGCGTTTCCCATTGCCCCGATGTAAACCTAAGATGAGCATAGTGTCGATAGCGCCTCATATTTCTATATCTAGTGCAATTCCGCTTGCATATGTCATCGAGAATGAAGCCAAAGAGAGGCACCTAAGCCTACCCAAATCGTTTCAAAAAGGCACTACTCCTTCCACAAAAAACAGAGAACAAAAGGCTAGCTATTCCCGCTACGAAACCAGCGCAAACCGAGTAGGTTGGGCCATGGAAGAAAACGTTGTTTGCGCGAAAAATGGATTCAATGTTTTATTTCAGTTCTTTCGTAAACACTAATCGTCAACTTTCTTAACAAAAAAAAAAAGGGGAAAAAAAGATCGAATGGTAACAATCCGATAAGCTTCTCATTACATAGTAATTCCCCGTAGGCCGAGTCGCTCTTTGCGAAGCACTCCTACTTCTTCAGGGCGAGTTTGTTAAGATAATTCGCCGGCGTGTGCGGCGAAACTCCCAGAATCTCTAACGATAAATTCAATCTTGGCTGTAGGGATGTTTGGAAAGAGGATTATTCAACAACTTCTTGAGAGTAAAACCTTTGATAAATTGCGTCACGGGAGCAGAATCTTCATTTCGACCCATGAGGATTTCAGGTTTTCGATCAGGCACATATCGAGTCTCCGAGACGGTGTATTTTCACTTCCAGCGATCATGTACGTCAGCAAGGGCCTTTCCCATTCTCCATTCCACGGAGCCTTGAAGCATCTATATTAGTCAGTTTTGTTCGAAGATATATGGCTACTGAGATACAGAATTCGGACAAGCTTTGCAGAGCACAAAGGATTAGGTAGAGGGATTATTTGATGATTCGGCCGTGACACGACGCCCATTTTCCATCATAGAATGCCGTGGATTGCTTTCAAAAACCTAAAGTGAAACGACCGCCAATTCACTTCACCAACGGGCTCCCAAACTCCACTAGGCCCTGTGGGCACGATTATGATAAATTGCTCCAAATTGGACCATCAGGTCAAGGATCTCATCGGATCTATGAGGCGATAGATAGACCGGTATCTCCTGTCTGAGCATTTTTCATGCTACCGTGCGGGAAGTTTGCGAAAAGCCCGCATTATTTCCCATCCAGCGGCGCTCTTCCTGAATCTCCAAAAATGACTCTGATTGGGTGGGTCAACCATCCTTGGATTGATACAATTCAAAGCCACCGCTTCATCGCCGACTACATCAATTCTGAAATTCCTTGATCGCCAGGCGACATGGGTTCAAACTCCAAGTCCGACTTGAAAAGCTCGTCATGTGTCGTGATGATAGTTTTTCCGACGGCAGCAACTGGCCTTCGCTATCCTGCCGATCAGCTAAGCGTAATTGGAGCAAAATCTCATAGTTGGAAGTGTGAACTACACCAAATCCCTTCAACTCCGCGAAAGGGCCGCGATGTGCAGCTCGGGAAGCTGCTGAGAATAGCTCGTGTTTTCGGAATTGCGATACCCGTATGGTAAAGGGATCCAGCGACCAAGTCACTATGTATAGATACTTTTTCGATTGTTCTTTACAAGTAAAGTCTGTCTGCTAAGAAGAAAGCAAGCGTTTCAGTTTAGATATGGAAAGATATATGTTATCAGATTTTTTCTATTTTTAGCTGTCCGGACTATACATATACGAAGGTCGATATGTAATAGCGGCTTTACCTACGGGGTTTTGAAGAATAAATGATTGACATTATTAGGGTGATATGCATTCATTCGCCCCGAATTCCAATTCATCTTATAGTGACAGAATCATCAATTCCCCTTTCACGCAATGTTGTGAGATTCGCATCATGGGGAATATGATATCGGCCACGCTCTTAAGCGTCAACCCAATTAAAATATACTGACCGAAAAATCTGCGATTTTTAATCCGCGAGAGAAGATTCTTAACGCTTTCCAGCGAGAGAAAAGTCGATAATATCCCAATCCGAGAATAAAAATTAAGGTCATTTTCCCATTCCCCGTCTCACGATCCGGAAGACGGTCACTTTTCGAGTCAATGAGACACTCTCTTTTACACACACACAGTCATCTAGCAAGAGCTCACAAACGTTACAGTCGTCCCGATCTACTCCATAGTATTAGGCATACACTGCGTCATTGATATGGTATATATCCTACGATAACCGTGTAGTCCTGTTCGAACTTGCAGTTCCACAAAGATCACTTCGAACCGTAGGTATCTAGATCTCTCCTCACGTATAGCTATGCATCACATCTTTTATTCTCAAGAAAGCAAACTACCGACTCTAATCGATACTTGTCGTTAGGAATAATCAGTTCATATTCGTGGGCCGCTCAAGTCTGAGCTGTCTATCTGCCCAAATAAGATCACCGCAGGCTATACAGCCTACGGCTCCGTATTGCCGACTTCTCACACTGTCTGGATAATTTATCTAAATTTGTCGCTCGCAGCCGCTCCTCATCCAGCCCCCGTCATTAGCCACTCTCAACTACATGTGTTGCATGCCATGAAATGCTCGACCTAGATCTGGTGTGATCATTTGCGTGCACTTCGCCACACAACACTGATGATCTGCTCGGGCGATCAGATTCTGGCTCACAATAGTGTCGCATGTGGATCGTTGATATAAACTGATATCGCTCTTCGGCGCTCTTTGGATTAAATGTCAGCTTCTCTCCCACGCATCACCACCCTACAACGCTAATCTACTCTACTTAGCCACATTGGCGTCCCAGTTTGCGCTCTCAAGAACTGGGATTAGTGAACCGCCGAGCTTCATATGAGCATATCTACATTCTCAACCGGAATGCGCTCTCTTCTAGACCATGTCAATGTTGGGGCCACAACGCGATATTCGCAAGCGTAGGAATGTACTCGGCCTAAAAAGCCCAGAGCACATAACTCGTGCTGTTCTCCTTGGCGCATATTCTTTCCTAACAGGTGACTAAGCTCTCCCGTACCTTTACTAGCATTTCCCAGTCACTGCACGCAACTCCAGCTTGCTGCCTTGCGGCACTGCCAACCGTCCCTCTTATTCTACCATACTCTCTATCTCAACCTGGTTATTGGAATACTCCCTCTATTCTCACACACAACTTACGCCCTGCACATACGATGATCCTTTACTATGGTCACAAAACCTATAACTAAAACTGCGAGTGTGGGCACGCATTGAGCGTACTATCAAACTCTCTTTTAAACATTCACTTATAGATCGGCGTACCAGTTTCCTTGCTGCGTACATCATACTCATGTCAATTCGCCTCTGCAACATCCGTCTCATCCGCTCAGAATGCCACATCCACTACCTCATGGAGTGATTGGTCGTTCATCATCACCAAGCTATACATTTGAATCAATTACGAGGCTGTTTCCATTTCATCTGCCACACCTGGTCACTGATTGATGAGGAATATCTACGGTGAAGGCCGAATCAATTGCCGTATGTGACTCGGTGCCTCTGGAAACTTTAAATGATGGAGGGTGGATTGTACTCCTCAAAACTATCTCTGGGCAAAAAATTGTGATTTGAATGGAAAAAAGACGAGTACAATAAAACTGTTAATTTCAATGAGCATTGGTTTAAGTCTTACTGGATTTAAAGTAGAAAAAACTCAAGCTCTCATTAGGTTAAGAGCCTTTTTGATCTATACGGGCTGTTCCCCAGTGCGATTACTTGACCAAAGAAATCGCGATTGGCATATATTTTATTTGTCCCAAACCAAGGAAATGTCGGAAGTTCATATTGTCATTGGCAAATCAATTCAATTCTTCTTTGACCGACTCCGGAGATCCGCACTACGCCTCCACATTTTTAGCCCGTTCACATTTGATGGATGAAAGGTAGCTGAAGCAAGCGGAGAGTCCGTGTAAACTACAAGGATTTCTGCATATGGATTCTCCCGGAAGCTCATAAAAGGTTATATTGCGAAAAGCCCAAACAAGTGGACTCGCGCTACAACTTTACGGTAGCCATAACCGCGAATTCGACTAGTGAAGTATATGTCTGTTTGGCATTGAGTATCGGCTCCACGTGTACTGTTACTTTCGGCACCTGTTCGGTGTTATATCATATTCTGCATAGCTTTTTTGGCAGATAGCCTCGTCTTCTGGTGCAGCTCGCCATGTCTCAGGAGGTCACAAGCATTACCTATCCTCATTTTTGAGCACAAGAAAGACGCTAAGCGCTCCGCCTTTATGGCTCGATTAGCTCGGTGTCCTTCCTTCAGAGAACCCAAGATTTTAGTCGTTAGCTGCACTCCTACGAGCTTTGCCAAAGGAATTAATCATATACGGCTCCGGTCGAGATCTGTGCATCAAGATCACATTATATCAAGTCTAGGTTATTTCCGTCCGATCGCCCATAGGAAGTAAAGATCACTGGCATCTCGTAGCGCTGATCAAGCAAGTGCCAGATTACCTGCTGCATAGCTATCCACTCCTGCCAAGTGCGGTCTGACCAAAAGGACGCAAATCTTTAAGGAATCTTAAAGAGAAACGGTATGGTCGCATCCCAATTATGCCCTTAGTGGTTACTCCTAACACGCTCGCTTATGCGCATAGATATCCAACAGATGGACGCGAGCTTCAGCGATTAGAGTGTAGTTTTGTGATCGCATTTGAGCTGCTGCATCCATTTGCTTTCGCCAGACCAATCAAACTAGTGGTTCCTCGGACCAAATTCTACCTTCAGCACTCCTCAAAACCTCTGTGCATGTGAAACGCAGAACCAGAGGAATCCTGCTTCATCAAAAATCGTTACGTGACTTGGCTTATTGGCGTTTATAGTTAATTCAGTGTCCTCATTTCTACTCCTGCATAATTGATCTGCTCTTAGGTTATTCCGTATTACTTCCTTTCCGCGTGTGTCTGCTTTGCTTCAAGCTCGAAAGGACTTTCTGGATAAAGCATGATTCAGTTAACGTTGCAGATTCAGTATATCTTTACTGTCAGGCGCCATGTAATCAAGTTGAAAAAGCCATCGGGTATAAGTGCCAAGCAGAAATATCATAGAATAAACTATCTGAAAAGTCGTCCGTGTCTCAACATTCGCCTTGATCAATCGGATATGGGGCTGATCGCGGAGTTACGATATAAGAATTTTTGCCTTTAAAACTCTTGTTCAGTTACCTGATGTCACTCCATTAAAGACTAAATATCTTTGTTTGTGCTTGATAATTAAATTGCCAAGTGAAAGCCTCTTCTGCGGCGATCATTCATCCTTGCCTCCAAAATGTAGGCCTTTATTCACATCAGCAGCGAGTCTCTTGTGTGCTTAAACCTTTATTAAAATCTTATTCGTTCACCTGATTCATGCCTCTCGCGATTTCGCTGGGTTGAGGCTTTTTGTAGAGGAAATGGTGGGCGCGTGTGAATGTACTATTTGCGGATCGTAGATAAATATAAGTGGAAAAGCTCAACATTCGTTTTGCGCTTTCCTCGCAAGTGATTGAAACTCGCCATGAGCTCAAAAGTAACTCCTATTGATCTTGCACGTCAGACATAAGTTGATCCTTTGCATAAATTAGAAGTTCATCGTATCCTTCTTGATTGTAATACAAAGAGCCGATTTGACTCTAATGCTTCGCAATGATAGTTCCGATTTTTTTCTGAGCGTCAGGTTCAAAGTTCCTTGTTGGAGTAAAGGTGCACTCTGGAAGGAACTCCAGGCTAAAGAAAGAAAGTGCTAATTTAGTCCCAATTTCGTTGAAAATCCAAATGAATGTTTGGAAGCATGCCTGCGAAAACCTTTCGAACTCGATTTTTTGTATTCAGAGTGGTAATGCTTAAATGTGTTACCTGTGAAGCCAATCCTGATTGAGGTCAAACCAATATATAGGTAAGTTTCGCCCTCATTGGTCCATGTGCTTCATTGTATTCAATTCCAATTGTGGACGTCACTATCATATTAGTACGCTATATATGCGAATTCACCCAAGAGGTCGCAAGCGATTTCAATCCATCCGTGATTTGATTGCCGGGTCAAGTGTATAATTTGAACGATATTTTCCCAATTCGCCTGCCCAAGTCCTTCATTTAGCGTGCACAATCAGCAAAGAGTCAAGCCGCCAGAGAAAGTAAATATCGCTTTGGCTCCGCGGCGTCGATTGCCATGTACAGAATAGCCAATTAACATCACCACGGGCATTGTTGTTCAATATCCAGAGAAGTAATTTGGAGTTGCCGTAGCTTCCACTCGATCTGCCCTATGTAGCTCTGAATCAGTGTGTTTTTTCCAGCATTTGGCTGGAGAGCTCGTTCGTCAAGAACCTTACCTTGACCGTCGCGCCTTTTTTCATAACGTTAGCCGACCTCGTTTCCCTCTCCTATAATCACGCCGATCAGTATGGCTTGACTGCGAAAGCTTTCATGTACCTAGTCACGAGTTGGCGGTCGACTGCTATCATGTATAATGCCCAATCTCCGAACTTTGTAACCCCACACTGTTCTGGGTTGGAATAAGCAGGGTTGTAAGGTAATCCCTTTGTGTGATGTCGGATAATAGGTAATCCAGCTATGAGCAAAGCCCGATAAGGGTCAAGAAAGATAACAATCGTTTAAGAACAACAGGATTTCGCTTTCATAAGTAATCATAGAGTTTTAAGACCGTTTTTCTAAATTCTTATAATTATTTTGGATTCCTAATTCACGTAATTTTAGGTTCAATTGCCGATAAATAATTTGGATGAACAGAAATCGATTTTAGTAGACTCGCGAGAATATGGTGCCATAGTGATTTTCTGAGGCAAGCTGACTAGCTAGCACTATATTGTCGGGTTGGATAATGCGTATTGAACCTGGTGAACTCTGAATTCAGGGATCAACATACTGAAACTGATGGGCAGTTGATCATTCATTTTTGATCCCTTTTGGAACGCCGTTCGTGTACTTGGCAATCAAAGACGAGAGGAGAAAAAACGAGGTTAGCCTGACTTTTATCAAACATT
>Ga0163217_1000091_pt1 | contig 10627 bp, 11 predicted proteins | sample SynspAceP_FD_185933 | JGI IMG/M metagenome (GOLD analysis project Ga0163217, IMG submission 185933) | Saline lake microbial communities from Ace Lake in Antarctica - Synechococcus sp. Ace-P (PacBio error correction) | ecosystem: Environmental > Aquatic > Non-marine Saline and Alkaline > Saline ... | reverse complement strand
AAGAAAGACCTGGGGCATTGAACGCCATTCGATCCATCTTACTTGCCGTATTCCGCACGCTTGAAGACGCGTGGGATGGGCCGATGAACTCCACCGTCAACCGATGTCTATTCGAATTTCCCGGCAATGTGCGGGGCTTCAACTGGGGTAGCGCATCATCTCGACCAGTCGCCGCAAACCTTTTTGGTTGTGAACAACATGATTTGGCCGAACCGGACGCATCTGCATCGAGACAGACACAAACCGGTGGCGTGGATATGAGCGGCGGTAGCGAGGGTGGTCCAATGGAAGGGACACCGTATTCCAGGTCTCATTCAGCTACAATATACTGGACTATCTTGCGACGCCTTGTTTTGAAGCCACCCTTATTGGACAGGTAACAGGCGATTGATCTTGGCGACGCAAAAAATCAATGGGGCAAAATCCCAAGGAACGACGAAGACACGGGCCCCTTGGGCATTGAGGACCTATCTGCCGATCCAAATACCGGCATGCCCCACACTGGGCGGAATTTGTTGACGACCAAGCCGGGACAGTGTCTTTCGCCGGTCGCAGGACTATTACTTGCGCGCATCGACACCGAAAAACGGGTTGACATTCTATGAAAAGTCGCCTGCCGTTTGGCAGCCAATCTGTTCCTGTCACTATTACGACGAAAACGCGTCGGCAATTGATCGTTGTACAGGCTGCCGGTTAGCCGTCACAGCCCTGAATCGAGGCGACTACCTGATCGCTTATGCACTTTAAGGGGAAGTGAAGGGGCGGTGTTGACCCGGTTTCATGGTGGAAGACCTGAAGAGCCTTCAGTTCGGGGCCGCTGAAGCCTTCCAGCGGAAGAAACTTTGGCGCGATCAAACTCCCGCCAATAACGGGTATATGGGCGCGCCCTACATCATCCGCAATGCCAAGGTTGCCAACAATCCAGCATAGTCCCACCGCCATGATGACAAGAAGGAGGATGGGAAACAGAATGAGCTGCAGCGTCTTTCGCGCTTCTGGCGCTATTAGGTCGTATGCAAAAAAGAACCGCAGTTGCACGACAAATTGTGCAAGGCCACAGGTCCCCGCCAGAACGACAAAGGTCGTAACGGAGCCAAAGCCTCCCCACAACGGGACCAGGGCAAACGGCACCAACGGCAGCAAAAGCCGCCAACGCAAAGCCTGTGAGATACCCCGCGCACCATGTTGATAGTTCAGCTCAACTCATCACGCCAGCGCTCCCAGATAGACGATTGTAAAAATCCCATTCCCAGATCAGGTCAGAAAAGTTGCCAGAACAGCCCAGCACGTAAGATCGAGTCTTTGACAGCGGGACCATTCCGAAAGGGTGCCGCCATCTGAATCAACATAGATCATGATCCAGAGACATCCAGCAGCAACATGCAAAGCATGCAAGCGGCCACCAGTCCCCAAAAATGCAGACAGAAATAACCGCTGGCGCGATGGAACCGCGCGATCTCAAATCATATGAGCGAAAATCCCGTACTTTCAAAGCGAACAGAAATGCAAGACCAAGCAGGGAGTGTGACGGAAGCCAGAAACGTAATGGGGCCCCTGCCCCGCTCAAACCGCATTGCAAGCCGACGCCATGCCGAATGTCAGGCTGCTGGTTAGGCAAGATCATTCGTTTGAACGCAAAACGGCTGGTCAGATCATAGGCGTCTTTTGCGCCCGGGACCACCAGCCAAATCCCATGGGGTTGGCCATTGTCACATAGGTCGCGAACATCAGGCCGAATATGATGAAACGCTCATAAGGAAGACCCAGAAACGAAGCCAGTGTTTCTGCGTGTTTCGTGCGCCTCACCGTGCATGCGGCCAAGGTTCAGACCTGGGTGTTAAGGTTGGGTGTTTCAATCTTTCGGCCCCCGCGAATGTCGGCAATTCAAAGTCTGGCAAGCCCAAAGATTTGCACTGCGTGTCTCAGCCGTCGCGTGTGATCGGCCCCTGCAGCCAACCTGTTGCAAAGCCAGGGCCCGATGCTCGGCGGCTATCCGTCCGCCGGGGATGACATGGGTTGGGTCGACAAGACGAATGTTGCGCTGCGATGAAGGGCGACTGCGATAACCCCCGTGGCCAGAAAATGGCGAGCCACCAAGATGTAGAAACCCCCCCCCCCCCACCCCAGCGCCAGCCCTAAAAAAGCGTCGACGGAGACGCAGACGATCATCCAGTGGTACTGTTGTTTGGCATCAAGATGTCCTCGTAAAACGTCAGGCTCTGCATATTGCGCGGACCCTGGCTTTTGGCATCGGGCGAAATCAATCCCGGTTCCTCGACTTGCGCAGAACGACAAAATTGTTAATGCGGTTGGCGGCGAGGATGTTTGCCCATTCCAGAGTGCGCCCGTTCCATGGGTCACCCAACGGCACCGCCAGGCCTTTCCCTTTCGCGCGGACGCTGACCCAAGTGGATCACGATCGACCCAAGAGCCGACCAACAATCAACGCCCCCGAATAATGCGGACAAGCATTCAGCGGCTCGAAGGCATGGGATCGTGTAACTGCCGATCTGCGAGGCCATGCCCATGAACCCCAGGACAATTAGAGTTGGGAAAGAACGTGAAGGAGGAAGCGAAGATCCAGAACAAAGGCGACGTTACCCGGTCCCCCAACCCTCGTTGCAGGCGGAACCCGAAACGCTTTGCGGAACCAGTTAATGATAAACCCGACAAACAGACCAAAGACGACCGCCGGAATAATGACGGTTGTGGAAATGAGCCACCAGAAAACAGGGTGTTTGTGGACCATGATAGCTGATCGTCGGGATTGGCAAGCATGACGCCGGGTCAGGCCCCGATCAACGCAAAACAGGTTAGAAAAAACCCGAGAGCATAGATCATCGGCACGGTCATCCTGATTACCCGACCGCGGGGAAAATGGTCGCCATCCAATCGTAGATCTTAACCACCGGTCGGCACGGCAATGCACCATTGAAGCGATTGCCAAAGACGATGTTCACATTTGCCGCTTTGCCCCATGGTAAGAAGTTGATGCAGCCAGACGGTGAAGCTTCAAAACACAGCGATTGCCATCGTTCGCATAGGACCAGCGCAGGCGTAGCCGGTAGAGCCGCTTGCCTGAAAAAACGTCGAGGATGGTCTCTGAAAAAAACGCCAAAGCGGGTATCAACCAAGCTGATAGACCTCCCGGTGGCCAAACAACCAGAACAGATTGACGTAGTTCATCATGTTGCACCAAGGTCATGGTGAAGAAGTGGAAATCAAGAACGGTCTGCGGCAGCATCAGCGTTGCAAACGGGTCAGCGGCGGCAATGCAAAAACACCATAATGATCGCGGCGCACGCCACAGTCCAGGTAAAAACAACGGCATCGGAACAAAGGTCATGCCCGGCGCGCGTTTCCTTGAAGATGGTGACCGGCCAAAATTGATCCCCGACATCGTGCGTCCCAAAGTCCGCAAGAGCCCACCGGACCATATCAGTAATCCGGCCCCGGACCGGGGTGAAGTCATTAGCCCGGTATAGGCCGGATATGCGGTCCAAGCCTCCGGGTCGAAAACTTCCGAGAAGAAGGTACTGATCATCACCAGAGCCGCGGCCGGTGGGCCGGTCAACCCCAGAGAAGATCTGGTTCATCACCGGGAATGACATGTCACGCGCGCCGTATTCTGCAGCGGCCACGATGTAAGTTGGCAAGGACCGCATGATCAAGCGGCATCGCGCCACGAAAAGATCATTGATCGTCCCCATGGGTTGCTGAAGAGTGCGGAGAAATGTCCGGCGTCCAGGGAAACCGCCATTCAATCCAAAAGCCTGTTGGGTTCGCATCACCTGGCCTTCAAGCACGCCGCGCGCCATCATCACCAGGGCAACAGCACAATATACATTATGCCAATCGCTTATGCGTCGGTGCTTGGCAAGCCAGTCACGCCACAGCGTGCGCCAGGCACCCAGCCAGGTGATAAATGCAATTCCGCCAATTGCGCCCAAAAGACAGCCAGCGCAGCGCCTGCTGGCGACCAGTTCGCTGGTTGTGGGTTCTCAATTGCCGGGCAAAATCGGCAATGAAGTAAACGCCAAAACCCGGCCTAGCGAAGCCAGTGTGTGAGCTGATCGGGGATCATTGGTTTGCTCCTTGCTGCTGCCGCGCGGGAACATATTCCACACGGCGCCCGGTTGTAAGGCGGGACGGTTATGGCGGTGCCTTGCGTGTATCCGGCCAAGCACGTTGCAAAGAGCGCAGGCTCGACTTCATTGAAGCTAAAAGCACGCCCCGCGGCATTTGCGGCGACCCAAGCGTTTCATGCACCTTGCGCGCCTTGTCGACGCGTTGCGGCCAGGACGCCCATAAACTCGTTGCATCCAACGGAATTGCCATTGGCCTTCCACTTTCGCCACCCAGGCTGTGGGAAACCTGGGATGTCATCGATATGGCCTCGAACTCTGCTCGGTGAAACCCAGCGCCGGCTGAATTGTTGTGTTTCTCGCCCTCGAAACTGCCCGTTTCATCAAGCCAGAACATGCAGTTTTTGTTCGCATGCCCGGCATGGCATTAAATCTGCCCCCGCCAAGTGCAGGGAGCATTTATAGATGCATGGACCGTCTTAATTCCAGTGGTCCACGTCCATCGCCACGGACGCTTGCCGACCGGGGAACGCCAGTTCGTTGACCGTAGCGATGCCAAGGTCGGGGTAGGTATGAACAGCCATTTCCACGTCGAGCCCCTACCACCTGCACGTTTTACCGGTGCCTCGGTCGATGCGATGGGTTATAAGATCAAGCGCGTGCTTGCTTTTTCCAAAGCGTATCGACAACACACCGGACAATCACCAAACGGAACACCCCACATCAACAGGTCAAGGCCAGCCAGAGGAATGCCCAATCCGGCTTTACTAGCGCGCTTTGCGGTTGCGATATCGATAGCGCCCAGAACATCAACGGCACCAGTATGAAGACCGGCCAGAATTGCAATCATGGTCCAGGCGAAAACTTCGATCAAATGCGCGCGCTGTGCGGCGGGCAATCGGCCCGGCCGGGGTCGAGAAACTGTTGCGTTGTTCGCTGCATGCAAGACAGCAGAAGAAAACGACAGCTGGCCAAAAACCAGGCGGTGCCGTATTGAGAAATCAATTGCGGACATGATCTTGCTTTCATTGTTCCATCGCCTTTTCGGTTTCCACTTCGGCGTCCATCGTCAACGAATTTTACAGCGCTTTTTTTGTTGACGTTTCTGATGCAGAATAACATTCTGATAGGCATAAGGAATTTCGACCCCTTCGTGGTCGATGCCTTTTTATACTTCAAAAAGCAAATCCAAACTCACCCCAGCAGCCGTATGCCAGCATCCTGCACCATGCGTCATGAAAAATCGACACTTGAGCACTCAAAGCTGTGCGGGACCCCGGGCAGGCGGACAATTTCTTTCCACATCGACAGTTGGTTTCCAAATCGAGTGCGATGCGTCCGGGCTTTGTCGATGTCCGCGCCATAGCCAATTGGAAAAGGAACAACAGCCATGACGCGTGGGTTGTCTTGGTGTAATTGATCATTGTAGCATTAGCGATGGATGAATTTGAAGAGCACTATTCGACGGTTGTCGTTAAGGTCTGCAAAACTGTGTAGCCGAGCGAAAACCGTTTCTACAGTTTACCCGGTTCTCCACCCCACCGGCACAGGCAATTTCAAACGATCACCAAGTTGAAACGGCTTGCATAGAGAACGAGGCTCAAAAACCCCCAAAGGCGGGGGGGGGGAACCCCCCCCCCCCCCCAAAAAGAATTGGCAAGCTTGACTGCCGCGCTGCCAGCGCCGAACCACAGAGGCGACAGAACACACTGGCCCAGGCAATGCCGTTGCCAATTTTGCATTGAGCTCCGGCACGCGTGTGCGCGTAGAGGCATGGCAACCAAAATACCAGAGAAACACCTGGAGAAACGAGATAGTAAACCCGCCACCCCAGGCGATTAATACGTCCGTTTCCGTAATCGCGATTCGATGATCAGTTGTCACGCCACGGCCGCAGGAACTTGAAGACAGGCAAAACAAGCCAAAAGCACGAAGACGACAAGCAAGAGGAGCGCCGCCGGCCCCCACCCGCTGGTGTTTATCCAGCCATGGCGCGTTTCAAATCCAATTCCAAGGACTTGCCATCACCCCATGCTCCTTTCAGATCTTTGCTTTCGTCGTATTCGAGCGCCCAACCTTTCCAGAAACATGTCCAGCATCATGGGACAAGAATGTTCCGTTCATTTGAGGCATGGTCGGCATAGTTCATAAATCATTGGCGGCCTACTTCAATTCCAGCCTTTATTGCCGCCTGAGATCAGCAAATTTGACCTCATAAAAGATGCGAGGGCACGTTCATGCCTTACCCGGACTGGCCAGGTAAATTGGGCGTCCAGGTCGCCGATTGAATTTTTGCTTGAAAGCTGCGCCAGACCTTAACAAAAGTGATAGAGGTGTTCGCTGAGAGTATAAAAAAGCCCCCAACCCTAGTTCCAAAGTGAGGCCAGATGCGGTTCTCCAGACCGGGAGAGCGGGGCTGCCCCAAGCGAGAACCAATGATATCCTTGCGGCGGCCCCACAAGCATCAATTCGGCAAACAGAGCATCCATCGCTCAAAAGCTTCGGACCCTTGAGGATCGTAGCGCATCAAGTCCAGCGAAAGCTCGACTTTGCTGCCCCTGAAACAGGTTTGCGAATACAAACAATGCCGCCCGGTGTCTTTCTTCTTTCAGAACTGGCATGATCAAAATTGGATACATACGCTTCATCCAAAGCGCGAGCGCGAAAGCTTTTTCTTCGCCCTGTTTGGACGCCAGGCCACCGACTGAGATTTGCCGAAGCTCCGGTAAGATTGCTGTCAAATTGCCTCTGCGAAAACAATCGCGAATTCATTACCCGTCACGGGCTGCGCGGTTGCGCCCTGCGAAGTTCCTTTTTTGGAGGATTCCCTCAAGGCTGAACCCTTTTGCAGATCACGCGTGCAACCTCTTCCGATCTTCAGGGATGGAGAAGCCTAAATCCAGAAATCGTGGGGACGTATTTCGGCGAGACGGCTAAAACGCGCAGCTTGTTTCCTGCCTTGTCGGCTTTTTTTCGCTGAAACTGCAGAGCAGGTGCCTGCCCGCATCTTCTGCCCCGACTGGTTCGCCCTTGGAAAATCAGGGAGGTGCCAGTATCGCCATAGCAGGGGAACGCGCGGCCATCACCGGACACCCAGGAATGTTTGTCCCCGGTTCAATGAGATTACAGGCTTCTGTTATCTTCGCTTTCGCGGTACCAATTCACCGCACGACATCGGGGATGGGCGCGACCGTTTGTTGGGTTTGCTCTGAAATTCAAGATCGAGTTCAGGCGCGACGCCAAGCCAAAATCAGAGAGCAGCAACAAAGGCTGGGAGCGCAAGAACCCGCGACGCATCACCCTTGCCATGCAAATTCCCACCATAAAGCATCGCGATAGCCCACAATTGTGAGTATGCAAACATCCCGATCCAGTACGATGGCCGCAACCAGCGCAACGATGCTGACAATCCAAGTGGTATTCAAACGGAATACGAGCGCTCCTTCAACACGATAAAAACGCGCCTCGAAACGCCCCCAAAAACCGCAATCGACGCCAAAAGGGTTAAGCTGCCTCTCCAATCCAACCCTTTCAAACAGGAGGCAAACAGCCACTCCCTATCATTCAGCATTGCAAATGATCCAGGCTCGATTAAGATGCTTGCGGTAGGCGCCCGTGAGATCACGATTCAGAAGCAGTCCTGGGCAACACTTCCTGCAAGGATGTGATGCCCTCGACAAAAAGGAAGCGGCCCAGAATATCTCGCAACACGCCGAAACGCGCTGTGTCTGCTGCAGATTCCGGAAATCAAAAGGATCGAACCCTGCCAGAGTGAAACGCCAGCCGCGGCCATTCGGGATTGATCGGGGACTGAACAAGCGATACCCGCCATCGAGGCGAGCCTGCGATCGCCTGCTCTGGCTCAAGGAACCAGGCGATTGCCAGGCCCAATTGCTCGCGATTTACGAATGCAAAAACCGGTATTAGAATCAGCCCGGTATAGAAGAATTGCGGCCAAAACGTCCGAGCGGCCTGCCGCGCCCAGGCCAGGCGATCAATGTAGCCTCAAAGACACCCAAACCGGCCGGCGATATGACTGAGGATTTACCCAAGCGCAATTGCGCACCAATGAAGGATTGTAAAGAAGTAGGGATAGCTTTGGATTTGAAAGTCAAGCCGGCATCAGGACGTATAACGTCATCGCTGAAACCGGGTAATGGTTCGACGACTGCTACCAATGTGAGCCGCACGGCCAGATTTAAAACTGGGCAGGTCAAAACCCGAAACCACCCACTGCCAGCCGCTTTGAGCCGCTAGAACAATTAAAACAAGGCTGCCAACGCCAAAAAGCAACCCGGCACCAATCATGGTTTCAATTCTGGTATCAAGCGGCAGCAGACGGTCGATTAGTTTCCTTTTGGGGTGCCAACGAAAAAAGCCACGCCAAGAAACCAGGATTAACCCCAACAGAATGCGACCCATGATGTTGCGATGACGCCTGCAACCGGCGGCTCAGATCCAGACCCAAAGAGGCGTAAAATCGGTATTCTGACCAGCCGTTCCCGTGAGGTAAGAGCAGAACCCGAGCAGGTTCGAAACCGCAGATCCCACTTGGCGCCTGCAAGCCATGCCAATACGTGCTGGCACCTGTCCGTTTTGCGACGCTGCGGACAGCGAGGACGTCATAAAAAACCGACAGTGCAAAAGAAACTGGTAGAAGGTCCAAACCCACGGCGATGCCAGTACGCTTCCACGAAACTTGCAGCAATGTCTGCTTTTACATCAACACCACTGACATGCGCTGCGAGGCTTGCTGCCAGCACGTAGATGGCGAATGGTGCGATCCAGCAAAGGCACCACCAATCTTGACGATCGGGTGTTCAAGGATTCGTGTCACCGCGGGGGTTGCACTATCGGTTCCGGGTGGCGTCTCTAATGGATAAAGCTTACTCTTGGGATCGCGGCCTCATGGGTTCGACATAGTCGGCCCCTAACCTGGAAAGGGGACCGTTCACGACAAATGTATTTCCCGGCCTCCCAAATAAGGACAGGCCTGATTTACTAGGTCTTAAATATGCCCGGGATGCACTGAAAACCCACGCCCTCATTCTAGATACTTAAAAACCTTGCGCCCACAGCACGGCACCAAATATTTGTCATCTTTTCTCCATCTTCAGTCGTCCGGCTGCCATTTTTAACGGGTCTTCCTCGCGGCGCTGTGAGCCCTTGAAACATCCGTAGGTAGAAAATTTAGGCACTCCCGAGAGCAAAAAATCCCCAGATTAGCCAGTAGAGCCCAGCGACTGCTTCAATGGCAATAGTTGCAATGCGCGGAGGTAGGATGCCGCAACCAGTAGCAAGCTGAAAAAAAGAAATACGATGCGGATTGTCCGAAGTCCAGTCGTAAGACAATTTACGATTTTCGCTGTCGTGCGCGACCAGCCGCCAGAGGATTCAGTTATGCTGCGCAAGTGGAAAGGGACTGGTCACCATTTCGGTTCGTTATGTCCGTTATGACTTCATAATTTGCAATGATTGACTTCTAGTAGTAGACAAATCAACTTGCCACCACAGTAGGTCTTGCTCCGACGTAAGTTACCAGATGTTTTTGACGCCAGTTTTGCTGAGTCACTTTTAAGCCCATTAGAAAACGCGACAGGCCAAATCGTCTAACAAGAAAAAATGGACCCAAATCAATGGCCACATGTTTTTAAATGTATTGCAGTTCTCAGTTGCACTCTTCTCGCCAGCTGTCGGCTCATCTCACCAGTTTACCGCTGCGGCCAATCACTGACTTGTCCGACGTCGCATCGTATTTGGCGAGAGACAATGACAAACGCCAGCCACCCATTCCCATCGACGAACTGTCAAAACTGGTCGGCAAGGCCGAGATTGACGGAAAGGGGCTCTGCGCTCCGTGCCACAAAACTTTTCGCGCAGACTTCCCCAAAAGGCAAGCGATGCGGAAATCGCCGACATCATGATAACGCGTCTCTCTGCAAATTATCTCCGCGATGATGCGCCTGCAAGCCAATTCAAGACTGAAGCGAATATGACCGCCATCGAAAAACAAGGCCTATGACGGCACCTTTTGGATGAAAGCTTCCTCCAAAGAAACGAAGAGAGGCTTGGTGTTACGAATAAACCCGCGCCCTTCAGATATTGAAAAATGTCAGTTGGTTGTTACGCGCGGAAAGACATTAACCGAAAAAAGCCGGAGATGTTTCGCTCCCAAATTCGCCACGAATAGCTTCACTTTGAGACAAGAACTGCGCCAACTCGCATGCCGGTTTCCCGGCAGAGTTGAAAAGGCCAGTTTTACAGATCGAGGCGAAGCCCTTCAATATTATCGCAATTTGGGCCTGATAAAACATTCTGTTCGTGGATAAACCGACAATTCTAATCCCCGATTCTGCGACCAGTGCTTTTCCTCTTGGCCGAGAATGACAATCGAAACCTCATAAAAGAGGCGTACTCGGCATCCAGCCCCTGGAATGTCCATAATCTTGCTCTCGCGACATGAACTCTCGGCCGTCAAAAACAAAATCACATGCGCATTGCATGAGCGTTTTGCCGACACCCAAGCCGTTGTGCATCCGGGG
>Ga0163217_1076824_pt1 | contig 10628 bp, 14 predicted proteins | sample SynspAceP_FD_185933 | JGI IMG/M metagenome (GOLD analysis project Ga0163217, IMG submission 185933) | Saline lake microbial communities from Ace Lake in Antarctica - Synechococcus sp. Ace-P (PacBio error correction) | ecosystem: Environmental > Aquatic > Non-marine Saline and Alkaline > Saline ... | reverse complement strand
CGATCATGTGCAATGCACTGGGCTTTCTGCTGCGCACCCCCGGTGGTCGGGTGGCCCGCCGGCGGGCGCAGCATCTCGGCCTGCGGAGGCGGCTGATGGGCTGGGCGCTGGCCTTTGCTGTTCACCACCCGCTGGCCTTTCCCAGCTGTTCGATCAGGCCTTGAACGCCACCGCGAGGGCGCTTTCGCGCCGCAAAAATGCCGCTCTGGGTCGGTGGCTGGAGCAGGCCCCCAACGACGCTTTCGGCCTTGGAGGCAACGCGCGGCAACGTGCAGTTGGCGCTTGGGCCGCTGAGCGGCTATCGCCGGATAGGGCAAAGCGATGGGAGCTGGAGCCAGGCAGCTCGATCCCATCTCAACCGCGGGCATCGCCGAGGGAGGGCCCTCGGCCAGTGGGAGTGCGGAAGCCGAATTACCGGCTGGGGTTTGGCCCGTGATCCGCTGAGGCCTCCGCCTTCTACCTGAGGGCAATGTGGCAGGGATCGCTGCAGCAGTGGGAAGGGGCGGCCGTTGCTTTGAGGCGGCCGGCCGCGCCCGGCCGGGGTTCCGTGGCGCTCCAGCGGCCGCAGCTGGCGGGCCTTCCAGCAGGGTTGATCTGGCCGGGGCGAAGCGGGTTCCGCAAGCTGCATCGTCGCTATCCGCTGTTTGCCGATGTGCCGGCAGGGCTTACTGCCCTGCTCTGGTTGCGCGGGGGCCTTCAGGGGAGGCGAAGCAACTGGGCGGCGGCCTTCAGGCCTCGACCGCGCTTACCGCCGGCCAGAATGGTTAAGCGGCTATTTCGCGGCTGTCTCCGGAAACGTGAGCGCCCTTGGAAGATTTTCTGAACCTGGCGAGCGATGTTACCGCTGCCCAAGTCTGCTGCTTTCCCGCTTTCTTCTGCTCGGCAGGGCCCGCGGCGGGCCGCCTGCGCGGGGCGATTCTTCGAGCGCTGGCATGGAGCGCCAGCCTGGAGCAGCCCTGCGGAACTGATTGGTTTGCGCCGCCATCTCGATGCCCACCGGGGCTTGAGCGGGGCTGAATCCGACGGGCGGCCCTGGTTGGCCGGGGAGTTGCGGCAGCTCGGCTGGCGGTGCGTTGAGGGTGGGTGGGGCCGGACCGGCGTCGGTGGCCGAGCTGGGCCGTGGGTGCGGCCGCTGGTGGCCTTGCGGTGGATTATGGATGGCCTGCCGGTGGGAAGAGCGCCGGTGTCTGGCCTTTGCTTCCTGCCAGCAGGGGTTCTGATGCAGCCTGCCGGCCATGACTACCACCAGCGTGGGGCTTCGGGGTGGCCCGGTGCTTGAGGTACTTTGACCGGGAGAGCTCAAGGCCGGGTCGGATGTTGTTCAGCCCGCCGAGGATCGCCACAGGAGCGCTGGATGCTGGCGATGGCGCCATGGAAGGGGGTGCAAGCCCTGTTCGGCCTGCATGTGTTTTCCCAGGCTTGGAGGTGGGGCAGCATTCGGGGTGCGCAGCGGCGCCTCACGGCCCGCAGCTGGCGAGATGGAGGTGGATGTTGCTGGGGAAGGCGGCAGGCGCCAGGACCCACAGTCGATCGATGCGATCTGGATTGTCGGCCGCGGGTTGGTGAGCGGCCTGCAGGAGGCGATCAGCCGCGCCTCGACGCCTTCAGCGGTGGTGTCAGCTTCGGGCGGATCGAGGGGGCAAGGCTTTCATGGTGATCGCGACCAGTGCGCGGCTCGGAACCGTTCGCTGTTTCGACACCACCGTGCACGCCCAGCTGCCGGGCATGGATCGAAGACCCGTCCAGGCAATCTGCCGCAGGCTACGGCGGTGGGCCAGGTGCGCTACGCACTGATTTGCACCACCCGTTCAAACGACCCGCCTACGGGGCTGGTGGAGAGGCGGCCGTGCGCTTGTTGGAGCCGAAGGTGATCCGGCTGGAGCAGACCTCCTGGGGGCGGAGGATTTCCGGCAACTGTTCGGGCCGCTCCGGCACGATGTTCCGTCTGGGGGAGCCGGAGGAGCTCAGGGATGGCGCCCGCTCCACACGGCAGCTTCAATCCGATGAACGCTCGCTGGCGGTGGGGGGGAAGGTGCTCGCCTAGCTGCTGTTTGATGGAGCGCGGGTTGAGATCCCCTCTGCGGCGTTCGTCCCTGCTTGGCCCTGGCGGCGCCCTGTGATCTGTTGCGATGATCGTTGTTGGGCCCACGGCAGCAGGGCGTTCCGGTGTTCCCGCCTGGTGATCGGTTTCTGGCCTGTGGTCAGTTCGTCTTGCGGAGGTCTCGCGGCGCCGCAGGCTGGTGGGGCCTCCTGGAGCCGTTGGCGTCGCCACCGCCGCACCCATCCACCGTTTCCATGGAAGGGTTGAAGGCATGGTTCAACCTCCGTCGGGTTCTGATTTCAGGCGATCTGGAGGCCGCGCCGGCGTCCTCTCCGGCGAACCCGTTCGGGCCATGACGGCTGGTGACTGCGGCGATTTGGCTGAGCAGCCCGTTTCCTATCCTTGTCCGCTGGGCAGGAAGCCGTTATGTGGTTCCGATGAGGTTGTGCTGGCTGGTTCAGCGCAAGAGAAGCTGGCAGGGTTCTGATACGGCCCTCAGTGAGGATTAGCGCGACGTGCGGCCGAGCGGCAATGCCCTGGCAGTTACCCGGGCCGCGGCGGGCTGGCCCTTGCTGGCGTGCTTCGCCTTGATGGCGAGTTGGTTGGTGCCGCTGCAGCATTCCTTTCCCCGCTGGTGAGAACCGCAGATTGATCGGGAGGCTTGTTGGAGCTCTCGGAGATTGGCGATCGCGTGCTGACGGCCGTGCGGGTGGGCGGCGCTGGAATCCTCTCTTCGATGGTGCGCGATCAGCCGGCAGCCGGCGGCATCGCCGGCCTTGGGCAGAGCGGGCCGCGCGTTGTTGCGGGGTCTGCAGCAGGACGGAGACCACCGGGTGGTGGCGCGGCCCTGCGGCCGGAATCCTGATTTGCTAGTTTGGACAGTCACTTAGGGGTGCGGGCGGCACATTCCACAAGAGGCGCTTCACGCACCCGGCTGAGATACCACCCTCGACCTGATCCGGGTCTGCCGGCGCAGGGAAGTGTCTCGGAATGCACCGCAGGCCGATCGGCCTGGTTGGCGGTCCGGATCCGGGTGTGCCTAGCCTTCAGCGGCCCGGTCGAACGCCCCTTTTTTCGGTCGTCATGCGCAGCGGCCTGGATTGAGACGTCTGGTGAGCCAACGTGTCGCAGATGCTTAGGCCCGTCAGGGGCGTTGGTGGACCGAGGATGGGCCTTCGTGGCTTAAGGCGCGAGAACTTACCCGAATCACTGGTGATGGAAGGAGGATGGCCCCGGGGCCGCTGATTATCCAGGCCATATCAATACCCCAACCTGGAGCGATGGCGATCGGCATCGCGTCGAGGTGCAAGAATGCCGTGCGTGATGCAACATCGGCGTTCCCCCACGCTTCGACCTTGAGAGAGGTGGCCCAGCTTGCGCCTGGCCGTGAAATATTGCCGCCGGACCGGTGATGACTTCCACGGCGCGTCACCTCGATGAGGTGCGCCACGCGTCTTCATGCCTCCAGCGTGCGATCGGCCCGTGCGGAGTTTTCAGGCGTCGGGAGTGTGCCGGCTCGATCGGAGAAGCTCGACGCCGATGATTTCTGCACATTGATCGAGGAGCACTGCCAGCAGGGAGTTGTTCCAGCCTCCATGGCCGCCTGCTGATCGAGGGCACCTTGCGTGGTGAAGGAGGGCCTCCGGCATTTGTGAGCCGCGGGCCGGCATCTGGCCCCAGTGGATGCTTGTATCACCCAAGCAGAACCCGCTGTTCACGCGCTTCGATGACATTTATCGAGATCTTCAGCGGCTACGACTGCAGGTTTTTCGTTTCCCCCCCCCCTGGGGATTTCGCTGCGTTCCACGGCTGCCAGCACGTGATTTGTGCGCCCAGGTTTCTGAGGTGAAAACCCTCGGCAGCTCACCCGCGCGCTTGGGCACGACATCAGGTGATGGTTGGAAGGGTCCGGGCACGTGCCGATGGACCAGGATCGAGTTCAACGTCAAAAGCAGAGGGGAGTGCAGCGAGCTCCCTTCTATTGGTGTTGGTCGTGGCCCGACATCGCCCCGGTACGACCACATCCCAGCGCCATCGGCGCGGCGCTGGGGGCTGGCACGGCACGGCGATGCTCTGTACGTCGACCCCAAGGGAACACCTGGGCGCTGACAACGCGAAGAAGTTGCGCGGGGCCTGATCGCTACAAGATCGCCCGCCCACGGCCGCCGAGACCTCGCCCGCCACGCCCGGCGGGGCCCGGCGACCGCGCGACGAATCAGGCCGCGCCCGTCCCGCTTTCGATGGAAATTCAGTTCGATCTCTCGTCGATCCGAACGCGCCGCCGGATAACCCACGACGAAACCCTGCGGCCGATCTACAAGAAGCCGTTTCTGCTCTTGTGCGGCCCCAGCATGCCCGATGCGACAAGATCACGATTGAGGATCTGGCGGATTGGAGACGTGCTGAAGGACCAGGGCGTCCGAGCAGTTGCGGTTGTGTGATTTCTTAGAGGCGGGGATTCACTCCTTCCCTATTTGATTTTGAACTTGGGTGGGGTTTGGGCGGCTCTTGTCCTTATCCCTGCCGCTTTACTCCCCTTCAGGTAGATTGGGGTGATGATCGATTAGAAGACGCGATAACGCAAAGACAGTTACGATGCGCTTTATTCAAAACTCAACACAGGTAGGTGCGTAGCCTGTGTGGCCGATGGGGGTTGACCGACGGGCAGATATGATACTAAAATATTCCCAAACTCCTTTGCTTCTCGCAAGGCCGTGCGTATTAATTCACTCAAATTTATTAAAACTATTTCGATAGCTTGACCTTGGTTTTGCGATGTGATCGGGTAAAAATGGCTGGCGCTGACATTTGGTCAATTTAGCGGAGACGGTAAAGGGATTTGCACTTCGGAATCTTCTTCGGGGGGCGAAAGCCGTGTGATTTCAGATTGCTTACCCAGGAAGAGGCATGGGAAGGTCGTCTGTTTGCAGCTGGTTAGAGTTCCATTTCGGTTTCCGCATGCTTTGATGCCGAGATCGAGATTGTTCCATAATTGGGATGGACTACTGCATTTCTTTGAGGGAGCGGAAACTGCTTCGCGCTGTCTAGAGCTGGTGATTGTGTGAAATTGAGCATGTAGGCAGCATGCCGTTGCTGGTTATGGCAGCCAGCCACCATCGATCATGGCTCCAGTGGATCGCTCGGGTCGGTCTCGTGCGCCACCGCTGGTGGCTGTTGGGGCGGGTATGTTCACTATCCCCAGCGTTGAGATGCTCTGGTTTTGCAAGCCTTCACCGAGCGGTACGTACCAATTCTCTTATCTTGTTCCGTACAACAGCTTATTGTTTGGTTGGGGATTGGCCTTCAGAGAATCTTGCGCAGACAAAATTTACTTTCTTCTGGCCTACGCAACCTGAAAGTTGAGTGGCGAGTAGATTTTTTAGGTTCTGACCGCGAAGGGCCTTATTTCAGGCCGAAAGCACGTCTCAAGCTGTTTTTCTTGGCTCAAGATGCAGCATTGGACCGGCTGAAATTCCAAACCAAGGAGGATAATTTTATGAGAGGAAACGTTGTATGTGCTTGATCAAATACAGGAGCTCTCGCTCCTATCGCTGACGCTTCTTCGGGGCCTCTGCTGGTTGTGTCTTAATCGTGCTTGCCAACGACACGGACCCTTCATGCCAGGAAAGACTGGTCGGAGCGGATTTTCGTGATGTCGGGGTTTCTCTCAGCCTCTTTCGTGAATGGTTGTGACGGGCAAATATTCCGGCTTGGCGATTGAGCTTTGGGGAAGATATCGCAAAAAGACTGAACTTACAAAGCACTATGTTCTTATTCAACATTCCGGGAGTTGTCGATGCCACGCAGCGAAGTGATATTGATATTGTCAGTAACGATCTCACGATTACAAGGCCGGCGTTGAGAGCGTGGCATCGATTTCATCAACTGGTTTTGATGCGGTCTGCGATTCATGGTTCGTGCTGACCAAGGCGTTGATCAGGAGCGTGATCGGAGGGCTGATGGATTCGGGCACTTTGGTGCTTACGCTTGGCTGGTATTTTTTACTGGGTGCAACTCTTGGCGGTTTACGTTGTTTGTCGGAGATTTGGATCCGGATTTTCCAAGGCGTTGGCGCGACGGAATTGCCGAAAGTTTTATTACCGTGATTGTCGGTGGGGAACATTCAGGAAGGCCTGCTAGTCGCAGAGTTTGGACTGGTTGGCGGGTATTTGGCGGCGCGTGGCTGTATGTGTGGAGTTGCGTCTTTCCTATTCACGCTTCGGTTACAAGCGTTATGACATGGGCTTTCTTGAACATCGATCAGAATTAGTGATCTCTCCCGGTAGACGGATTGGGGTTATCTTTCTGGCGACAGCAGAGCTGTGCGTGAAGTCGGGATTGATGTTCAAGCCTTTCAGCATCGAGTCCGCAGTTGGCATCGTTACGAAAAAAAGATTGTTGCGGCCAATTGTTGCTGATGACCCTGTTCTGATACTTCAGCATAATAATCCTACTTTCAGCTGTCGAAGTTTGTGGGGGCCCATATTGAAAACCCGTAAATATGGATTTGCGCTTAATCTGGTATCCCCCTCACCGAGGCTGTACCCTCGAGTGCCTCGAGGCAAGAACATGATGATTTAGAGAACTAACGCGCACAGATTACTTCGGGAGATAGGCCTGAGGGGAACCGTGCTCGTTTGCGGGTAGAGCTTTCGAAGCCACGGCCCGACGCCCATCATCCAAGGCGTGATCTGGTGCATCAAATCTACCTTCCTAGGGCCATTTTAGAAATCGGTCAATGGACGCAATCCTTCCTGTGGACGTTAGATTTGCTAATAGTTTTCCAACTTGTTGACTGCGCCCATCCTCCACGGTGAATAGGGAAATCGGCTTGGCTGCTGTAGCCTTGCTTTTTTTGATCTGGGCCTGTTGCAACAACCTCGTTTTCGCTGGGCGGTTGAGTTGAGCGTTCTCACGGGGCCGGTTGCGTTTGGATGATGTCGCTATCAAGCAGCGAAGAAGGCTCTTCTTGATTTTCGCTGTTCTTGCCATAGGGCCTGGGAGGCGTTTGCGGCAAACAGAGAGCGAATCTTTCTCCCATCATTTTGGGCAGCCGATGGCGCATCAGGAGTCAAAACACTCTTGGGATTGTTGGCCGGGCTGTAGCGGGGCTTGGCAGCTGCAGATGCACCGCATGGCCTTTGGATTTCTCGGAGGTGCCTGAGAGGTTGGCGCATTGCGGCAGGATGCAAAAAACCATGACAGCGGCAAGAACGGCGCGGCCAATTCCGCCGGGGTTTTTTCAACCTGAGCAGCTGCAGGCGGAACGCGTTCGTTCTCTTCTGATGGATACAGTAAAGCCATTTTCCAGCTTGAATGATGGCCCAAAAAATGGCTGCTTCACGAAGTTCTGATGCTTTCTGCACGGAGTGGTTAGGGGAATCGGATCAACAGGAGTAGTGACAGGGGTATTTCTGCTCCCTGGCTTGAGCTTTGCTTACTCCGCTGCAGTGCCAGAACTTGCCATTTACGTGTTTGTTGTAGCCACCATTGAGCGGAAATCGTTCTGCCCGGTATCCATCAGCCTCGGTTCAGAAATCTCACATCGGAACAATATCTTCATCTGGTGGTGAGTTGGTTGCCATTCCCTGGGATTTTTTGTGAAAGGCCACCGCTCAGGTTGTTCCTGCCATTTAGAAGAAGGGTGTATCCATCGGGCCTGGTTTTCCGATGGCTGTCACCGAGAGGCCACGGGATGAAATATTCCTTTGCGCGGCCGCGCGGGTGAAGTGCTTCCCGGGGCCTTGCCGCCGCATAGGTTGGCAGTAACCATCGGTAAGGCGCCAGAGGAGTCACAGCGAGATGATTTTTCTTTGTCGTGGGAGATGCTTTGCCCGTCTTCTTGATAAGAAATAGGCTGTCTTTTTGCTTGATATCAAACATCGAGTCAAATCGTCTTCGCTTGTTTCAGGATTGGGCTTGCGCAACACTTTGCCTTACGGTGTTAATGGCGGATATCAATGCGACAAAGCGGCTCCTTTGCCTTCTCGAGGCAGGCTGACTTCTCTGGCTTTTGTCAGATCGCCTTGGACGGCTATCGCCTCCCGGCGGTTTCTCCAATGGCCTGACGGTTTGCTCAGCCTTCTTGTTTAGGCCGTGGGCTGTGGTTAGTGAAAACAACAAAGATTGCCCCTTTTGCGGGCAAGTTCGCGGACTGATCGTCGCAAGATTCTTTTTGGGGGGGGGGGGGCGCCACCGGCACAGCACCACTTTTTGTTAGTGTATCGCTGGGCATTGGCTGTACTCGGAAGATTGAGGATCGCCCGCAGTGATCGCCCCTGTGGAATCGGTGGGAGGTTTGGCGGACTACAGAACCCTTACCGGTTGACGAAACTATGGGTCGTGGGGTTAAAATTGCCAATTATATATTGCGATGAGGGAAGCATAAGATGCCGAGCCTTCAGCGCTGTTTTGTCCAGGTGGTTGAAGCAGGAGTTTCAAGCAGGCGCGAGCGATGCAGGATGGGCCATCTCGCTCAGTTCGCAAGGTAGCGGCCTGGGCAGATCCTCATACGTGCGATTGCTGATCGTTCGACCCGCCATTACCATTCCACCGAAACTTGGCCACGTTATTATGCTTGGCCTGTTTCGCTCGTTCGTTTCAGGGGATTTCCGACGAGCGCGAGGGACGGCCGCATAGTTTCGACCAAGACACCAGGATTTCCGGGCTAGCGTGGGCCCAGGCGGTCTGCTGAAACGTGGTGTAAAAGGCCGGAAGCCACACCACGTTGCGCAGGACCGGCAGGGAGGCACCAGAGAAAACTTCAGCAGGCCCCGCCAGCGGGCCGCTCCTTTCTGCGTTGAAGCGGAAGGTGAGGGCATTGGTTGATCGGTGTTGGTCGGTGGCCGCTGTGGCAACCGCCGGCAGGCTGGGTTCAAAACGCACGGACACAAGGCCCTCAGAGGGGCCTGTAGGACTGAAGTTGATGACCACGCCTTGTAGCGGCACCAGCAAAAGTGATGGCCGGGGCGCGATGGCCCGCAAAATCGGGTGTGCAGGTCGAGGATTTGCCGAGATCCCAGCGTGGCAGATTCCAGCTTCGAATTCGGTTTGATCGGGCCTGGGAAATTCAAGGGGATTTCGCTTCACGTTCAGCTGCCCGTCGTGATAGCCAGGCAACTCGTAGAGGACTTGAACCTCAATCACCGCCGCACCAAGGAATTCGTGCGCTCGCCTGAGGGCGAAAAGCCAACTGTAATCGCTTCAAACGGCGCGATGCGGGGCAAGCTGAAGCGGGCATGCCATTTGGGCCCAGTGGATGGGGGTCCGGTTGGCTGCTGAGGCCAACGATGGCGGCCTTCGCGATGGGAACGGACTGCCGATACCAGATCGCAAGCCACTGTCGATCAGTTGGGCGCACAGCCGTTTCGATTGCGTGGGTCATGCTGGCGTTGCTGTCCATGACGCCACCAATCACCGGGTGTGGTCGAGAATGTCCCGTTTGATCGCGTGCAGCCCCCCCGGTTCCACCCTGCGGATCAGGCGACGCAAGCCTTTGCTGATGGGCCAGGCTCCACTGACCGATTTTCGCGTGCCTTCGGTGAATCATCATCAACACAGGATATCGAGGGATGAACCGTTTGCTGGAGCGGCATGCTGATGGAGGATCGCTCAACGTTGTCGAGTTCGTTTGTAGGGGGGGAGGCCACGATGGCAGTCGCTCGCTCAGTTCGTGGACGGCCTTTGCGTTTCCCGCACGACGCGGGAAGAATCTGAGGTTCCGCCCCGGAAGCTTTTTGCTTCCAACGAGGCCACTTCAGCGTTGACATCAACGAGTTGACATCATGCAATTGAACATCAAACGACTCAACGTTTCAGAGCTTGGCCGTGGCGACCACGTTGCACGGTGGAAGGGCCGGAATTCTCGAGGGAGGGGACAGCGCCAGGGACGAGGCACGAAGCGATCGAATCGAGACGGGTGCACGTTCAGAGCCGCTGTTATTAGTTTGCAGCCGAAGGAGCGGAAGCTTTCCACACACGGCGTTTCGCACCGGCGGCGCAGCCGACTCGCGATAGAGGCGTCATGCTCTCAAACAGCTTCGGACGCAGGGGATCGAGACCACCCGCACTTTCCTGCCCTCGGCGCTCAGCTGCGGGCCGCCTTGACGCAGAGATCCAGTTCGGGTTGCCTGAGACCGTCAGGATCGCTCCGGTTGTGCATCGGCAGTTCTTCGAGGAACGTAAGCCACTTTGGGCCACCCCTGGGGCCGTTGAGCTGTTCGCCTGGTTTAGGCCATGGGGCTGGCGGGCTGAGGGGCCAGCACGGTTGGGGCGCTTTGGGTTTGCTGGATTTCGCCCCTTCGTAAAGCACCCACTTGGTTTTGCATTTTGCCGTCGGCCGGGGGGCGGATCACCAGGCAGGGTTGGGGATCGAGGCGCAAGCGAGCGAGGCGGTCTTCAAACGGGCTTGGTTGGGGCTTGGGGGCGGGTCTTCGGCCGAGGACGATCGAATCGGTGGGTGGAGGCCACCGGTTTAGATCACCCCCGAAGTCGGAGGGGGGAGGCCGAGAGGGCGGGCATGGGGGGCGGCCCACCATTTGTTAACCGGGAATTTTTTGTTTTTTCTGTTTTCTTTTTTTCCCAGATT
>Ga0163217_1068658_pt1 | contig 10628 bp, 11 predicted proteins | sample SynspAceP_FD_185933 | JGI IMG/M metagenome (GOLD analysis project Ga0163217, IMG submission 185933) | Saline lake microbial communities from Ace Lake in Antarctica - Synechococcus sp. Ace-P (PacBio error correction) | ecosystem: Environmental > Aquatic > Non-marine Saline and Alkaline > Saline ... | reverse complement strand
GAGTGCTGGGCAACGAATTGATCCCCACAGGCCCCAGGTCTTTAACCGTCCGCACTTTTCGCTGCGGAGTGGCTCAATTGTGCAGATCCTTCTTAATGCCGATGCCCTTGGAAAGATGTTGGTCGGTTGCGGTACCACCCTCAGTGCAATTGTAAGTCGCGACTCGAGTGATGTCCGATTTGAATCGAGGTACATCCAAGGTCGTACCATTCGTGCGAACGTAGTTCTCCACATCGGTGAAACTCGTGTCCCAGGTTCCATCTCCGGAGGGAGTGACTGCGCTCCCTTTCGGCCCACAAACTTATCGTTGCGACCTCTTCTCTATTCGGTGGATTGCTTCGAGATACTCATCGGAGCGTCGCTTGATCTTTTCTTGCCCCAGATTTCGTTTGAGGTCCTTGGCATCGCTATAGATGCTTCGTCGAGGCAGTTGCGATGTTCTTCATTCGGGCTTTGGCGCGGACTGCTGCAACATACATCCGTTCGTAGATTTGCTTAAGTTGACCAGGCGAGGGGATCCCCTTCCTTTCTTATCGAAACGAAAAGTGTGTAAGTTCGACTAAGGTTACCGACTCCTCCAACCGTCGAGAGCGGCTCGATGTCCACATGCGTCTGACCCGCTCGTGAAATTCGCTGATGGCTTGATTCAATAGAAATCGGGAATTGGCGGTCTTTTTCCTTTGTCGATCCCCTTCACGTCAGAAGGAATCCTGATGGGATTCACGTGCGCATCTCGGTGTTGCGGTTTTGCGGTGTGGGAGAGTCCGGAAATGGACCCCGAGATTTGTCGTCTCGAGGGGTCAAACGCGTTTTCCTGGCCGCCCCTGAACTCGTGAGTTTCTGCCCTCCCCTTTAGGAAACCAGTTACCACTCGTCATGGTGTTCGTTTTTTTTTCTGATGGGAGGCTCATCTCGTTCCCGGAAAAAAAGGATTTGAAACGCGGCCGCGCTTTGCCGTGCAGAGCTTCAGGGGCCTGACTGTTTCGCCACTGGCGGTCATCGCCATTCCATGAAACGGCAAAGCCAGAAGAGAATCCCTGCGCCGTCGTAGGAAAAGTTCCTACGCTGTAAAATGCCAAGATTTAGCGGCCATCTAATGTCCTTTTTTTTCTCTGAAATTGGCTTGCTTTGAAACGATTTTCGCGAATTGAGTGTCCGGTACCGAGTAATGGCTGTTTCGAAAACTCTTTCGCACAAGTCATTCGCGAAAGTATCGTCGTAAAAATCGAGGTTCCCGCGGAAAGTGCATAAGCCAGGGATTCTCTCCGTTAGACCTTTGCAAAGTCGTGTTTGCGATCCGCAACAAGATATTCTTTTAAGCTCACCGATACCGCAATTGTGGATCCGTCTTGAAGTGTCGACTCCGATCACATCTCCAAGTAGTCGTTTTGCGAAAAACCGTCTTTTTGGCGTTCGTTCTTTTCACAGCGGACTTTTCGGATTCGGATTTGGAAACGACAAGGACCTGTCACGCCAAGCACCGCTGGCGGTCGAAGTTTCGAACGGGGATGCCCAACGGAGTCAATTTTCTGGTGACAAGTTTTTTGCCACGCATCATTGTTTGCGGTGGGCAAACATTCTTTGATTAAGTGTCATTTTTTGTCGAACCCCGGAATGCTTTCGTCCAGCGGAGGCACTTTTTCGGTGGCGCCGGTCGGGGGATCGTTTAGGATCACCTCCGCTAACCAGACCCACGAAGAACCGTGAGAATTCATTCCAATCCGAATTACCAACGAGGGAAGTTCCCTGAGTTAATAACCCGGCCTCGCGTGGGTCTCTGCAACCAACCTTAACTTTCCTAAAGTCGCCACCTCTCACGCCCGGGCCCCCTTGAGTGATAGAAACTGGCCAACGCCTGATCCACGAAACCATGGTCGGCTTTCAAAAAGATTCAACGGTAGTTGAACCCATTTCTGAAGACGTCGTTCCACCGCTTCATCGGTTTCCTGACCGCATCGATTGCCTTCCAAATGAGGTCTCTGAATTCGGGATAGTAGGTTTCCTGTCCACCGCTACATTCAAACAGCTTCGAAAGTCTGGAAGCATTGGGTCGGGCAACTGTTCGGGACCCATCTGCTCGACTTTCTCGTCGCTGGAGCATACGCTCGACATGGGACAGCTAGCACCGACGGTGTCGGGTCAATTCCCCAGCAGACGCCAGCTCGCAGCAGTTGATCATCGGGAACGGAACACCACAGAAAAAGAAGGCGAGCCTCTCGCCAACTTGTAGTTCGCTTTGGCTTCGCCAGAGAGATCGCCGGGGAACGCCGAGATAGAAAAAACTGGCGCGAACAGAGGATCTCTCGGTAGGTACTCAACAGAGCAGCTGGTCGCATCGTTCTTTTTAGCGTGCCCTTGGTAGATTGCAAAAAATAACTCTGAACTCTTGCTTCGGTGGGCGATCGCCGGAGGGGCTTCTCGAGGAAACGCCGGAAGACTCGCGACATGTGGCCTTCGATCTCCGGACGATCCGCGAGTTCTGTCGGGATCAGCGCGAAGTTTAAAACTTCGTTGTGACGTTTCCCTTGTTAGGTCGAACGCTTTCGAGATAGAGCTCTTTGGTTGCTCGATTGCTGATGCGAAATAAAGAACGGGCGATCTAAAAGCACGCGTCATTTCCGCGGGGAGAGTTTCGGATCGGAGTCCCCAGCGAGTACGTCTTTGCAATTCATCACTTTTGCATCTCGATATTGACCCAAGGATTCCTGAACCACCTGGCGTGGGTCGACCTCCGAGTGTGTGAACCCAATCGAAAACTTGAACAGTCACGGCATCCGCTTTCGCTGTCACCGAAGTCTTGAAACATAGAATTTGGAGATCGGAGGGAATCTTCAGATCGAATGTATCCCCGCGGATGGTGATGATGACACCTTTCCCGACACGATTCGAACTGTGCTGACGGGTTGGATTTATTTCGGGCGATCTTTGTCGGCGAATGTTTAATGGGGGGTCGGTATTCAAAATTCTCGATATCGGACGCTTTCACTGTAGGGGTAAGCGTAGCAATCCCTTCATCTTATTGATGACCGCGAGATGGACATTCAAATAGGACTTCGAGTTGAGGACTTTTGCTAATCACGAGAAGCCGGGAGCTATTTTTGAATCCGGTTTCACCGCTCGTTCCTCTTCTGAAGGCCACTGACTTCCTCCTTGACCGAGACTTTTCAAGAGGTCTTCGAAGTGCGGTAACTGCAACTCATAGCAGTTCAGGGCGACGGAACGCTACCTCGCTTATTTCGGGGTTTCCGTATTGCGTTCGCCTTTTTGAACTCGGCATCCAAAGCCAGTGGGGTGATCACGCCGCTCGCCGTGCGTCGGTTGCGGTTTCCCTTTCAGAGGCATTTCACCGGTATTGAACGCTTCCCGAATTATCTTCCCCATGATCAAAAATGTTCACCGCAGGCATATCTGGATCGATGTATCGAACCGCATGTCGCCTTTTTGCTTTTTGCTGCCGTTGGCAACTGTCACGCAGTTACTTCTTTGAAAGCAGAGGTTTGACCTGTTTCCGTCAAAGGTTCTCAATCAATTGCTATCACCACGCGCGAAACCGGGGATTGCACGCGGAACAGAAGCCACACCAAAGAAACAAAAACTTGAAAGTCAACTTGCGAAGGTAAGTAGCATTCTTCTAATCATACGGTTTGAATCGAACAGGAGATGGACAATGTCGAGGGCAATAGCTTGCTGGCGATATTGACCGATGCCACAGACATTCCATTTCAGATTACACATTTGGAACGAATCCGGTGGAATGGGTGCATTGAAGGGTTTGCAGCTTGATTAGGGTCGGGCTTGAATGGCTGATTGTTCACACTGGGAGGCACCACAGCCCGGGAGGGCTGGGAGCTTTAGGGATACTCTTTGAAGGATATTTGCATGGACAACGGCACCGAACGACCGACCGCCGAAGAAAATCTCCGATCTGTTTGTACAGCGGCTTCGTCAGGAGGGTGGCGGGATTCCCGATCTCGCCATTTGCCAATTTCGATGACGATCGAGGAACAGACCATCAAGGAAGTGGACGGGCACCCAGATCGTTGATGAGCGAAACATGATCCAGTTCAAGCAGTCCCAAGAAGCCGAATCCGGTGACCGCCTGCCCCAAGTGCAGCAAGCAGCTTGACGCCGAAAAAGGGCTCAACGCATCGCTTCGCTACAAAGCAGGCGAGGCCAAGTTGAATCAAAACCGATGTATTCATTGCGAGCTTGCCGCCTCGATTTTTTCCCTCAGATGAGAACATTGACTGTTGACATCGACATCGAGCAAAAACGGCCCTCGGTGCTCCAAAAAGTTCGCCATCGCCGGCAGCGAGAGACCGATTCCTACGAGGTGTCCAGCCGCAACTTGCGAGATCTCCGCCAACTAAAGATTCTCTGCCAAGCAATTGCCAGCGGATCGCCATTCGCCATCGGCAACGAAAGACTCGACGAACAACAACAAAGCATTGACCGCTACGACCGCCGCCAGGCATCCCCTGAGCAACAAACACGGTCCAAAGCGACGATTGCACCGCGGCGAACGATTGGAGCGGAACGTTTGCCGCGGTCATTCGGGGGTGACGGGCGGTCCAATCTCCGTGTTCAAATTCGAGATTCGGCTTTGGGGGACAGACCAAAGCCGAGCGACAAAAGGCACCGCTGGTGGCGAGAGACCAGGCCGGTAATAAGATTTTTCTTTTTTTATGTGTACTGCAAACGTATTCAGTCCAAGCCATCGGACGTGGACCTCACCCCGAGGTCAACAGTATGCTTGAAAAGATCCGCTGTGGATCGTTCCCAAAGTGATGAATCCAAACGCAGCAGCGGTTTCATCGAGTGATTCAAAACGACCCCCGACAAGCGAACCCGACAGCGACCCCCGACAGCGAGGCAATCGCCGCGGACAACCAAGCCGTCATGTCAAACGCAATCACTTCGCAGAACAAACCATCCAAAACATGAAGTCGTCACGCAAAGATTCACAACGTTTGGAGGGCGGTGAATCCGTGGTGCAAACGATCGTTGCGACCCGGCAGGGATACGACCATCTCGGGCTGGCGTTGGGCGGCCGAAGCGTATCGGCGTATGGCTTTAACAAAGCCAAAATCAAGCGTTCTATGGGCGACGGTCCGTGAAAGTGAACTGCGTTCGTTATGGGGGGGGGGCGCGGGAACTCACTTCTCGCACTACACGCCGTCGTCGACATCATGCACGCCTTGGCTTACGTCTACGGCGGGGCGATCGCATCGTTGCGGGGCGGATCGAGGACGGTTGGCAGCTGTATGTCCAGGGCTCGAGTTGGACGTGGAGTTGGTGATGCGATCGAGTCATCACGGCGATGCAACAGCATTGCGCCGGTCAAGAGGAGATTCCCGAATACCCTGCGTCCGGGCCATCACCTACCTGAGCAACAACGCATCGCGGATGCAGTATGCTCGGTATCGGCGTGGCGGGACTTCCAGTGACCACCTCGCCGTGGAGTCGGGCTCAGAAGCAAATCAACGAGCGGATCAAAGGGAACCCAAAGTTGTTTGGCGAGACGATTCGCTCGAAGCCCGCTACTCCAGCTCAAGGCGGACGACCAGGAGCGAAACGCCAAGACCGAAACCAAAGTTACCTAACCGAACCCTGTCAATGCACCCGGCAGTCCTAAGCACATTCGGGGGAAAAGGTTTCGGGAAGACCTCCACGTAGGCGATCTCTCTGAGACTCGCCATCATCCAGCGTCTCAGAGAGACGCGGGCTGTCGAGGTGTCCACTAAAATTCATTGTTCACGATGTGCTTGCAGGCGAGTTTACGAGCTGAAGCGGCGTGAGGATCGCCGCGGTTGACAGGTCAATTCCAAATTTACGGCACTAGCACAAAACCATGTTTCAAAGCGATCGGACCGCTGAATGAAAGTGGCGGGCTGGACCTCGGTCAACGCCGCTTGCGGCCGTTTTCCCATCAAGCCCCCCCAAAAGGAAAACTCTGTCCCTTTCGGCCTTCGGTCCCAGAGCCGGATCGAAAAAGTCATGAAGGATCGCAGATGCGGCCGTTCCCACCAAGAAGGGAAGTTCCCGCGTCGGTAAAGTTTCGGGAGCAGTTGAAGCGTTTCCGGGAAGCGGACGAAAGCCGAGTGAACTCCAGCTAGGCTCAAAAACAGGTGCATTGAAACCACCCAGAAAAAAGTGCTCTGTCCCTCTTGATCCACTTTGATCCACTCTTTGATCCACTCTTGATCCACTCTTGATCCGCCTCTTGATCCGTCCCTCTTGAATCACCCCTCTTGGTTCCCCTCGCCTTCTTGTAGGGCAGGCTCGCCCATTAATGAGGGCGTTTGTTAGAGGAACGGGATTTCTTGGGGGCCCTCATGATTTAGCAATTGGCACTACTCCGGCCACCTGGGGTTCTCTTCGCAGAATTAAAGACTCCCCGTATTGCTTTTTGACTCTGGTGATCCGTATTCGGCGCCATCGCTTGCATCGCCTCGATTCTGATTTGCCGCAGGTGCCTTCTTTTTGGATCTGTTTGCGAGGGACAGTTCATCCTTCAGGCTCAGCGAGTCGGCGCGATGCCCACATGGTGCGCCTGTTTCCCCCCCCTTTCAGGGAACCCTATTTTTTATGTCGTATCTCGCCCGACTGAGTTTTGTCACCAAGATGGTGGTGCCGGTGGAATCGAAGATTTTCATGTCGGACCGCGACCATTTTGCGGCGTTCATGAGCGGGGCGCGACGTGGCCCCTGGCGGCTGTTTTTGCAGTCACGAGTGTGAACGTGCAAACCGGGGCAACCGCTCGCGGCGCGGGCTCTTATTTCCGGTCGGGTCATGATGCTGTACCTTGATTGGGGTTTGATCTGCTGACAGGGCGCCGTTTTCACGTTGGCCCCGCTGGCGTTGATTGATAAACGGCCCGGTGTGGACGCTCGGCGGTGTTTGGCTGCGGAACTGGTCACTCGTTTTTATTGTAATTTCGCGAGCGTTGCTACGTTGACGCGTCGCGGTTTTGACCTTTTCGATCATCTTCACTTCGCGTTTCAATACTGAAACCGAACGAGGTCGGCAAGGTGATCGCGATCGGGGGGATCCCGCACACTCGCATAAGTGAGCACGGTGCGGGTGGCATGTTGACGCTGTTTTCCTCCGCGGCGTGCTGTTGCAATGGAATGGTCTCGATGGGGCGGTCGTCGGCCAATGATTCTCGACCAGGTCGTGGCAAAAGCCATTCGCGATGTGGATGCCCGATTCAGCTGTTCTTTTTATATGACGTTTCGAACACTCCGTAGTAAACATGTTTTTGTTCCCATCGGCGTGATCCCTATGGGCGCCGAATTCTCGGTCGGTGATTACTTCATCTGGGAACGAGATCGCCGGTTCTGCTCGTAATTTGGTGGTGTGGTTTGTTGTTCGTCCGTCTGATCTTCTTTACACCACGGCATGTACGCACCGCGCCGGCAACGTACGCTGCGTGATCAGGGCGATCGGAACTGACCGTCGGGCCAATCCAAGCTCGTCGGGAATCAAAACCGAGGTTAACCAGATTTTTTGCCGGCACGCGGAGGCGACGGACGCGTTTGCGAGTCTCAAAAGGCATTCCTGCTTCGGGATTGCCGACGGGATCAGTACCAAGCAACGTCAAGTCAGGTCCGCCAGCGAAATGCGTGGTCAAGGCGTTTCTGGATGACTCATCTTTGCGACGCCTGAAAACTTGAGTCGGTGAAGCATTCCGATCCACCGCGTCCTGCACGGCCACAACCACTTGCTGCACACGGCGGACCGTGTCAGCAAAAACACCTTGGGGCACGTTCGAGCGGTGCGACGACCGCGCCCCCCCCAGGACCCGCGGTTTACGTTTGCACGTTCAGCAGCGCATCGTTTTTTCAAAGCTTCCACGGGCCCATGTTTTCGCATATCGGTGACGCCCGTATTTTTTTTTGTATCGAAACGGAAAGATGATCAACGCTTGACGAGCGATCACCGCGTGCCGGATTGGAACCCGACGAGCTAATCTGACGCGCGCCCCCCCCCCATGGGTTTCGAAAAAACACTCGAGATCGACTATCAATCTCACCGCGATTTATCCCGGTGACCATTCCCATGCTCACCGATGGTGCGTATCATTCCTCACGAGGGACGTCAGTTGTTGCCGATCCGGGCTGTTGACAATGCCGGAGATGATTTCGGAAAGGATTCCGCGAAAATGATTTGGATGCAGCGGCGCGAGATCTGATCGAGCACGCCATTCGCCGGCGGCACGCGACGATAAACCTCACCGTACAAATTATCCGCATCTCGATCGCACGCCCGACATTTCCGCGGGCAACCCTCGTTTGATCAAACGCAGTGATCTGCCGCATCCGCCGCCGCTGCAACCCGGGCATGAGCTCGGGACGGTTTACGACGGTTGTTTGCGAACGCCGCATCAGGGCAATCGCAGCGAGTTGCATCTGGTTTCGCGATCAGCATCGGCGATTGTCTGACACTGAAGGTGGTTGTTCGACCGACTGCGGGAGGGATGCCGACAAGTCGAGCGGTTCGTCACCGAGCAATGGATCGCCACGCCGGGTTCAGCAACCCCCGCATTTTTGCTAAAGTCGCCGGCTGTGAAGGCGGACCCCTGGCACACTGTATTCGCTCGCCGAGTACGTCGGAGGGTCAAAACGCTGCAACAGTGGATGCGCGACTCCCACGTCCTACGCTGGCAGACGGTTCGTCAAATCGTCGAAAAACAGATCGGCAAAGGGTTGTAGGGCGATGCATCGCTGCGAGGATTGCTGCGTGCCATCAGGATCTTCAGGGCCCGCCAATGTGATGATCGGCCCAGGCGATACCGCGACCATCATCGATTTCGGCATCGACCTCGTGTGGCCGGGTTGGCCGTAAGCGAATCGAATCAGCCGGGACACACTGGCAGCTCGGAACGGATGCAGTACATGGCGCCCGAACAATTGCTCGTCCGCAAGCGGACGCATCGCCTCGGATCTTTTTTTCCCTCGGCGTGGAATCACGTATCAGATGATGACGTGGCCGTTTCCCCCTACGACACCTATTTGGCCCGATCGCGGTACCCGGGCGACGCCAGAAGGCAAATTGCGATACCAAACCTTGATAAAAAGGTCCGCCACAGCGAGATTTCCCGTCTGGGGTCGACGGCGCCGATTCGCAAAATCTGTCGAGATTCATCCGTCGCGGCGATATTGAGGAACCGTTCGGAGTTTCTTCTACGACCTTCGCCATCCCCGGCGGGAACTCATGACGCAGATGATCCGCTGATCCAGCAGGATGTTCCCGCCACTTTTTGGAAACGGGTCGTACGTGATTACTCGGTGCGCTTCTGTTCGCCGTTTGTGTTCACGGTGGATTGCGGGACAAACATGATTTTTTACTTCCCTTCCCTGTCCCAGTGAAAAGGAAACTGATGCCCCTTCCTGCCCCACCCCCGAACTCACTGCTCCACCTCCATGCCCACGTTGGATTCCATCATCACTTAAATCGAAGGTCTCAAAAATTTCCAAAGGCCTTGACGTGGGCCACCTGGCATCCAAGAGGGACATCGTCCCGTCTGCGGCCGCCGCGGCGCTGACGGGTCAAATGCAGTTGTCGGCAGAGGACTTGCCGCCCGCGATCGCCGATGACCTGGAAACTCCACCGATTGCCGAGCAAAAAGGGTTTAACAGGGCTTATCCTTTATCGCGGTTGTTTGAAAGGAAATCGCCGGCGGACCCTTTTTCTATCGTTGTCTACGAATCATTTTGCAGGTCTATGGATCGCCATGAAAAAAAAACGTGACTCAGGAGGAATTTGGGCGACGGGATTTCATTGGAGCGGCGATCGGACTTTTCGAATCGTATTAGAAACGGGAAACCGATCCAAGGGGAGACCGAGTTTGATAGATCACCTCAGCGTAAAATTTTGCCATATAAAAAGTTCTGATCAAGGCCTCCGGCTTGGATTCCACTCACCTCGATCTACTGATGCGTTAGGAAACCTTCCGTCGATTAGCGCCCGTTGGGAAATTCCCGTAAAAATTGCGACGTTTTAACGCAAGCCTAGGCTGCTTAAAAAACGGGTTCATCCGGCGGCAGCATTTGCGTTGGATGTTTTCAAGGCATGACTCCCGTGTCCAACGAGAATTTGGGGGCTGGGAGTATGGATGCTGGTTCGGGACTACGTTAGCCGACGAAACGCAGTCGAGCTCTGCAGAGGTGCACTCGAACAAGGGGAGATCTCGGGGTCGCCCAGGCGTCTTCCTGCAAAAAGCGGTCCGCCATGGTTGCCGACGGTCCTCGGGCGGGATTTCGGTTCACCGAGGGGACCGATTTTTATCAAATTCATGGGGGGGACACTGGAGGAAACCATGGCTTGGAAAAACCTTGATCCTCTGGGGGTTCGGCGGCACGCTTCCGTCGGTATTGAAAAACCCAAAAAAATTCTCGACGACATGTTGAGGAGGGAAAGGGTTTTCTTAGTGCAATTTCAAATTTGGGGCAGGATAGGCAGTCCTAAAGGCCACCAATCGGGGGAAAAAAAAGGTTTCGGAAAGGGAACCTCACGTTAGGCGAGGTTTCCTCTTCTGAGGACTCGGGGGCCAATCTCCCCCAGGCCGTCCTCAAGGAGACCCCCCGGCGGCTTTCGAAAAAGGTATTCTCCTTTCTTCTTTTTTT
>Ga0163217_1031180_pt1 | contig 10628 bp, 9 predicted proteins | sample SynspAceP_FD_185933 | JGI IMG/M metagenome (GOLD analysis project Ga0163217, IMG submission 185933) | Saline lake microbial communities from Ace Lake in Antarctica - Synechococcus sp. Ace-P (PacBio error correction) | ecosystem: Environmental > Aquatic > Non-marine Saline and Alkaline > Saline ... | reverse complement strand
CGTTGACCGCCGGGGGTCAAGGCCCCAGAATATAATCCGCCCGTTACGTGTCCAAGACTTGGACTTTGTCGATGGATCATGGATTTTCGGTTTTGGCAGGCAGGCTTTTACCTTTGTTTTTGACAGGGATGAGTAATGGGCCCCCAGTATTTTTTCGGATTGGTTCCTATCAGGCCCAGTATGCCAGGAGTATGTTACGTTTACCCAGTTCATTCAGAATTGAGATCCGGATATCCCACTATCCGAATGGTGCTTCTGTTACTTGGCGAATCTATAGGAAGTAATGGAGAGGTAGCTTGATGCCAGTGTTTAATAATCTTGAGAAAGAATCTTTTGGTTATTCTTTCGGGATGTATATGTGATATCAGGTACCGATTTCCCTCTACGACGTCCTGTGGACTTTCCCGGTTCGACCAGGTCATCATGATTACCCTTTCGTTTCTTCATGGGACATATTATTTATTGATTTTGGATATGAAAATAGCTGATCTTGTGATCGGTTACGTATTAATCATTCCCTGCAATCGTGTGATTTCCCGCTGGGCAGAGCTACGGTGGTTTGGTATCCCTGTGATTGAAGGGGTTGGAGTAAGCCCATTTGAATGAGTCATAGGTGACGCTTAGCCTAAATTTTTAGTCTAGATTCTTCGGATCATTATAAAGACTCCCAAGTTTCTTATTCGGTTAAGGGCCCTGAAATTAGCAATCCGTTTCGAAACAATGGAAGCTACCCAAAAGCTTCCGGCTGTTGGAATAACGAAATCTTGGCAAGTTAGGGTGGATTATTAGTGATCGTGGAGTGGAAGAAGATAATGTCTTCTTTGAGAGGGCTTATGCTTGAGCCTCCAATTTTGGTGTTGACGTATTCATACGAGGAAAAAATACCATTTCGAGATGAGGGTTCTATAGGCTATGGAAGATCATTCAAGTGTTAAACTATTTTCGTTGTCATCCATTGAAAACCGCACTTTAAGATGAGCCACGAAGATTATTTTTATTGCATACTTATTGGTTTTTACTTCTTCGAATGTCTGGGAGGCTAGGCTGATGATCTGAGCCAGACGAGTCCCCGTGTCCGATTGTTTCTCCTGTGGATGACGGAGGGGCCTTACAATTAATTAATATGATTAGGTTTTCTTTTTGATGGAGGTATTTTTCAGCTCACAGAATTCTTGTGATATATATTAAAGTAGTTCGGGGTTCCCCGAGTTTTAGGTTATTTTTGGTCTCTGTATCTCCAGAATTGGTTCTATTAGAAAGAATAGGTTTTTAAATAACAATCGTAATATTCCCCGATTATATGGGGGTACCAAAACGAATTTATTTTCCAGTTGACCAAACGAATGGCGATTTGCCAAAGTTCTGGTCATCCATGCAGCGATCCCGCATGCTTTATTTATCCAGCCCGGATATGCAATAATGGAAACTTGTGGATGAAAATTGGGTTCTAGCTCAGGACTATTTCCACATTTAAAGCATGAGGAGATTGGGCTCGTAAAAGGGTCATTTGAAGGTGTTTTTGTTCTTATTGCTGATCGGGAGAAGAGTTTTGCTCTCTGAAAAAGCAATGTGAGCTATACTTTTATGAAGGATTGCAAAGCTATATTCTGAATGCTGTTTAAACTCTATCTTTAAGGGCCTATGAAACTCTCTGAATTAAAAATACCTTGCTAATTTTGAAGAATTAGAATTTCGGTTACGGTGGTTTCTGCCTAGTTCCTTGTTATTTGCACCGTGCTGAATAGGCCCTAAGGCCGTTCTCGATTGTGGTGGCACACTGCCGCCAAAGAGAAGTAATTAATTTCCACTGTCGGGAGATGGTGATATTGTTATCGTAGGGCTTCAATTAATGAGGATATTATATTCTTTCTGAGGGATTATTGGATTTGAAGTCATGGGTTGAAGTGAATATAGGGTCACATGGAAAATATTGGATTGGGTATCTCGAGTTTTCTGGGTATCTTTTGCGCTCAACCAATACCCGCCGATGATAATTGTTGTAAGGATCCCAATGTGGGAATTCTGTTGACAAGGCATAAAATCAGAGTAGGCGCAAATCAAGCATGATCCAGAGAGGTTGTTGTAACTAATTTAAAAAGAATGAACAGTTGAATTGAGTGATTTGGCTTGTTTCGAAAAAACCTTCCTGGTTGTGTGGATTAAAAGGGTTTTTTTTTGAGGGCTTTTTTAAAAAATTGAAAAATTTTTCAAATAACAATTGGCTGACTTCTTCTTAAGGTCAATCAGGGAGAAGCAGAGGCAAATTTATTTAGCACATAGCGACCCCGAGTCAATTGCTCCAGATTTTGCGGAGGCAAACTTTAGAGTACTATTTTGATTGCATCGTGCTATTCATGTTGGGTGAGTCCACTGGTTATCTCCGGGCTGTAGATGCTTAGTGTGAGATGCGTTTTTGACTCCAAAAATATTTTTCCCTGACTCCATTTATTTATCTATCACCTAGAACAGTTTAGAGCCATAACCTTATTTTGCTTTTCAAATGCTATATGATCAAGCATACAGAGTGGATTTTCAGCATTTTGTTGTGATATGCAGATGAAAATTGGTCATTTATCCTGGGGTGATATTCGGTATCCTCTTCACTTATGGGATACAAACTTTTTGATGGAACTTCGCAGAGGACTGAGATTTCCGAACGATACAGCAATTGGGCTAATTATTTTTCTTGTTTCCAGAGTAGTAGCTCAAACTGATTTAGAGATTAGACTTTTGAGATATTTTTATAGTCCGATATTAAATATTATACGGTGGATTTATTACGGAATAATGTTAGTGTATTTAAAGTCATTTTTTATCATGTGTATGGAAGACCTTCACCCGAAGTAGAGATATCATGCATTATATTGGAGGGCTTAGAAGAATGCACTGTTATAAATTATTCTTAGAGCCTTGCCCCGCCGCAACTCCCTATACCAATTTGTTCCTCCAAGTCAAATTGTGTGGAAAAAAAGGTACCGTTAATTGTCACATATCTTACGGATCCTTTTCCATCTGTTCCGTGCGATCTCTTAGGTTGACTACATCAGGCCGAGCCGCCCCAAATGACTGATGAAGATTATTCCGAGAGTTGTGTTGGAATTTTCTTTCGTTTAATGTGATAAAGAATTATAGATCTTCGACGAGATTACGGTGTTACAAAGTGATCCGATACGATGGAAAACAGATGAGAAGACCAACTATTATTACTAACCGAGCTAGCGTTTGTTAGCCGCGCGATTTGTTTATTGTTTTATCGAGCGTTTAATGTTAAACTTGATTTCTTTATTTGATATCGAGCCCGGGTTTTGTTGGATGTATTAGTTTCGCAGGTTTCATTGCTTCTTATCCTTTGGTTCAGTAAGTCCCAGGTTTGGATTTTCGCTACGGAATTTTTTGTCGGCCCATCTGTGTTGAAGAGTTCAACTTCTCTTGGTTGGAATGTGTTTATGATTTACGGGTTATTTGGTAAAGAGTAGTGGTTATGACGGTTTCATTTGGTTTTGTTTCGTGATGTATCCAGAGATGATCGGAAAAGGCTAACTTATTTACACCTGATTATGATTGCTGTTCATCCCCGAAATTCATACCCAGCTCTTTTTGAATACATCTTCCTCATTTCTCTCGGATACCTAATCTGCCGACAGAGATAGCAGATTTTTATACATGAGTCATGCATGTTCGTCTGATCATTTTTGGATTTTTACTTTTTCGGAATTAATTTGACCAAGAGTATTTTCATGGTTTAATCCTTTGATTTACCAGTTTGAAATCATTCTCGTGAGCTGAATTATGGCACAGTGTGACTAGACTTATTCAAAAAAAGATTTCAGGACTTTTATTTGCAGCTAATTCACCAAAGGGAAATGCGTTGGGCACTTTTGACAACTTCAATCAATTTCAACTAAAAACGATTATAATGATGAGCAAATCAAATCCCGAAATCGTATAAGGCCAGATTTATTTTCTATGCTCCCATGATCGCCCCAATTTATTTGGTTTTTTGGTGAGATACACCCGAAACCAGATTGAAGGTCCAACTCCAATGGGTGAAAAAAGGTACACCATTGGGGGGCTCAAATTATGCCAGGATTTCTGGACTCAGCGGATCAATTTTTGAATGTTAGTGGAACCCAACTACCCGTCGGAGGAATTCAGGTTGGAGAATTCAATACTTAGCCCAACTCCAATATCACTTCCGCCCGAGCCATGGAATCGAGGGCGTGATCGTAGTATTTGTTAGTAATATGATGGCTAATTTCTGATTTGGAAACTCTTTGTGGCATCGGGAGGAGCAGATGAGCAAATCGGTAGTCAAAAATTCTCCCAATGGGAGCCAGGAAATTGCCAGCTCCGAGCGACTGTAAGAACTAGAATGAGATTCCGATTCGATTTAATGGGGTGAGATTTCAAATGTTTCTTGTACAAAATTAGTTTTGAAGACGGAAATTGTATTCCCCACTTTAAAAAATCTAGATTTATTAAGGTCTAGTTTTATTTCAAAAAGATGCTACTTACTGTTTGTCCTTTTTGATACTTGATCAAAACCTACTGTTATGTCTACAAATATATGCAATGAAATAGAAAAAAAATGAGATTTTAGAGGATTAGGCTTTTTCGTTCGTGGAGTCTGTTGGGCATTCTTCCTGATGCCTTTAGCAGAGTTCTGCCATGACCTGTTGTTGTATTCGAGTAATGGTGAGAGAGAGGCCAATCCACGCGCTGGATGGATGGTAGAATACTTTGGGAAGATAGAGTATCCCAATTGGAAAGGATAGGGATTGAAGGCATTTAGTTGCCTTTTTTGGTACAAGAAGACGTTCATTAACCCGTTGTGGAGATTTTGGAGCTTGGTGGGTATTGTGATGGAACTGTTCGCCTTGACAAATCAATGGAAGAAATGGCTTCAGGAAAGGTGAAGAGTGGCTGTGTGAAAATCGATGCGATTCCTATTCGTTTAAATTGGATCGAGATTCCACCATTATATTCTGTGAGGGTGTTTAATTGTTGTTATAACTATTCTTGTGATTTTCTTACTAATCCAAAAGTTCTAATAAGGGTGTTGAAGGTCTGACCAAAGGAGCTGTCCAAGTAGAAGTTTGAATTCATTTTGCCGCGCGGATCTCATTCCATATCCCAAATAGGATAAATCACCGCATAAAGTGAATAAAACCTGTTGCTTTTCGATAGAAATTTAAGGGTTTCCTCACGAGAGTCTGTGGAGCGAATGAAGTGCTCCGGGAAACCTAGCAAAATCATCATCCCCTTAAAAACTAAATTGCTTGTCCCTGGATTGATCCCGTGACTGAGTGCTTTTTAATGCGATTTCAGGAGTTGGCGTTTGGTAGGTTCATATTTCATAGTTTCGATCTAAGATTTGCGATAGATGATTCCTTGGAGTGCTATTTATCAACTGAGTATCGTTATCGGTTCGATACGATTTTAGAATCCCGGTCTGACTGCAGGATATTTGTAGCCCATGGATAATAATGCAATAATGCGTTATTTTCTTACAAAAAATCCTAGATTTTCCTTGGTATCAAACTTACAAAATCCCTGATCTTTTTGCATGGATGTGGATGATGGAATCATTTGCTCCTTATGTTTTCGTATGCAAAATGTTAGTTCTATCGTAAGTGCCGATCTATCCGATTTTCTTTGATGACGTTATATTTCAGCGATTTGGTGTGAGTGTGCAAAAATATTGAAAGAAAATAAATCCCCAAAGCAGTAATACCCCAGTAAGGATTAAATGCTTAGGAGGGATTTGAATGAATCGCCAAGGTCTCTGGTGTGGCTAAAATGATAAATGTGTTAGATATCCGTTCGATATGGTAGATCAAGTACGATTTGCTGATCTGTTTCGCGATTCATTATCCCCAAAATCTATTGCTAGATCTGAGGGCAGTTCCTTGATTGGAGAAAATATCCGATGGAAAAATGTTATCGGAGTGCTCATTCCCTTCGTATTGTCCAATACTCTTGTTGGAAGGATCTTTATGGTGAGCAAGAGGTCTGTCTTTAGTGTTGGACAGCCTCAAGAAAAGTCACAAGAAGGAAATAGACTTGGGCTAAGGCTAAACAAATGATGACTTAGGGAATCGGGCAAAAAGCAATGCTTGGTATCGTAAGTGGTATCCTTAGAAAAGAAATAAGCCATTAATTGTTTTATCCTATTATTAAGTAGGAAATATGAAAGGATGATTTTCAGTAATGCCGTCAATTTGTATTGAAGTCTAATGCTTAATTGTAAAGCTGACTCTTAAGAGTCTTTAATCAATTTTCAGGAATTTTACACGATTACTTTTTATCTTTTCTGTCCAAATATCTGAATATGAAAATTGATACTATCCATTTGAAAAAGTTTTTTTTTTTGCACCTGCTTGCACATTAAACTTTTCTTTGTGGAAAGTCGGAAAATATGCTATAGGAATTGTCCCCGGAATGAATTTATGTTTTAAGCGAAGGGGAGGCTGATTCCTGCATGGTTAGAGGTGGGAAAGGATGACTACTGCATGGCAAAATTGTTCTTTGAGGAATCTGGTTTGCAATCGATTATATAGCGAAGATATGATGAAGTGGAAGTGAACTTGGAAGTAATGTAAGGATCAATTGATCATGAAATCTGAGAAGCCCATAGGAGATAGTGGTTTCTGATATGTAAGCCCCCCCCCAGATTAGCTATTTCTTTATTCACTCGACGTAGTGGCCGATGGATAGTTACATGGGAAATACTGGGGTAAGTACTCATTGACTACAGAAAAGTATTCAGTTTTTTCTGGTTTTGGCTAGTTTTCATTTGGCGTTGCCGGTGGTTGTGTGGTAGTGGTGTCAACCCATAGCCCAGGTAAACGATCAGGATCCTGATCGGTTTTTTTTTGTTGAATTTAATATCACTTTCTTAGTCATAAGTTGTTTTAAACATAAACATCGGGGGGGTGATTACTTGATTTGCTGGAGCAATCCGATTCGTTTTTCTGCCTACCGCTTACGACTTCCAAAGATTCCATATCCAATTCGTGACTTGCAGAATTCCACATCCAACTTCCCACTTTCCATCCTTTACTTATCTCCAAGAACAAAAGCATCACCAGAACAGTCTTATATGTCCGAACCAAGTGCCTCGGAATTTGGTGCATCCAATAAGAATGAATGCACTCTGCCTGCTGTCTTTGAAATAACTACACTGGATTAGCTTCTCAATTCTCTATTGTTTTGGAATGTGCCTTCACTAGGGTGGCCCAGTATATCGAATCTGGCGTAAGTTGTTATCTGAATTGTTGATGAATTGTATGCCGGTTAAACGGGTATATGTTTACACGTGATAGCCATAAGCATGGTGTGTAAGTTCTAAGGTTGCCATATAGATGCTGTCGCCATACTTCTTTTTGAGTCCTTCAAAAAGCACTTTCCGATATTCAAAGGCGCCATGTGCTAGGATATCTTTTTACTTCCTCCCTCTGGATGGCTGGCCTTTCCTTTGTCAGTCATTTGATTTAACCAAAGGTATCGCTGTTTCATAGGAAAATGAATGTATCCCCCACCCGGTTTTGCAATCTTTCAAATGAGCGGACCCCGTTCGATCGGAATCCTTAATTTCCAATGGAGAATTAATATTGTAGTTTCAAAAAGGTTGACTCTAGCCATTATCAGAATTATTGTGATGGCTTTGTGGTTGGACGTGCTCTCAGGAAACCCAGTATTTATCGGCCTGAAGATGAGGTATGCTTGAGGGCGTACTTATAATCAAGCTTTTTGGGTTTGTTGATTTGCAACCCCATATTCCGAACTAGCCAATACCTGTAGGTTAATCCGTGTTTTATGCATCACGTGTTGATTGGTGATTTTGAGTGTTTTTTAGTAGTTCCGACTAACTTTCCGTTTTTAACTTGTGGAATCCATCGGAATTTTCATTTGCGTTCGGTGGAAAATCCTATTTAGCGCAACCTTGAGTCTGCTGACTGAAGGACGATTACTTGCTCCATGAATTTATTCTTTTTGCGTATCCAAAAGAGAGCTTAGGCGCATAGTAATCAGACCAGTTCATCAATAAGGTATTGCTTTGTTTTTTTATAAGTAGTGTTGGAGTCGCGTTCCAGATATTTCTTTGATTTTACTCTGGGGGCTTTTGCAAAAGGCAATCCCTTGCTGTGCCCATGTCCAAAGCCCAAGCTCATTAAAGACTGAGTCTGCCAATTCTTTTTACTTCTTCCAATAACTGGGTTTAACATGTGCGATATTGAGGTTGTGGTAGGACGGAGTGGATTTCCCCTTTTGATGAATAGCCTCCTTAAATTCTCCGTCAGTTATTTTTCTATAGAACTTGATCTGAGATCCATCAGAATTTTCAAAAGTGTGTAGCCAGGTTTGCATCAAAATCGTTCGAAGACGGTATTTTCGGCAGTCTTTCTGTCCTTCGCTAACTGCTGTTTTCAAAAATCTAAGTATCATGCATTAATGTCTCGGATTGTGGGTGTAACGCGCTTCTGTGCTAGGGTTTTGAATTTGATCGTTAGAAAGCAAAGCTTATATCGCCCTCGTGATTGATTGCAAGTGTACCGTATGGTGTCAAAGACCCAACCAATCCGCCCTGATGATCGGGGATAGGTAGAGATAGGGGTCAACCCTGCGAGGTAGTTTATCCCAGGATTCTTTGGACAATTTAATGGTTCCTATTTTTCATTAGTATTCCAGCGAAGTATTTAGAAACGGAATTTGGAGTTTATAGTTTTTTCTTGGACATACCGGGTTCCACTTCAAAGGCTTGTGGTGGCAGCGAAACAGATGGAACTGGTTGATCCGAGGTGGGTCTAGAAACTACATAGTGCGACTTTACGGTCATAGCGCGGGTGGCGGTATAGGGAGTTTCATAATCTTTGTTAAGCACATTGTATTCCCCCATCTGTCGGGCTATGGTCTATCTTCGGTTTTTCTAAGCAGCTTTTTGGCATCCCAAACCGTAAGGCGATTTAGGTTCGAATAATTAAAGAGGTGTTTGTGTTTTGCATTTCATGGAATCTGTCGTCACATTTGGGGGGTACCATGATAGTCCAGGATTTTCGATTGAGTTTGGATGTGCCAGCGGCAACCACAGAGTAGCGGGTGTAGATGTGCAGTGAAAACCCAATAATGTTCGTCGACCCTGCAGGCCAGCTTCGTTATATGCTTCCCTGCGATGAGTGGAATCTGTACTGAGGAAAGCTTTTTTGTGCTTTGCCCAAAGGGGAATATTGGCGATCGCGGCTTCAGGATTCACGGTTGGATCAATGTGGAAATGGAATTTTCTATATTTTTCGCAATCCATTGAGGGCAGGAATCATAGCGGAAAGCATCGCCCGGTTCTGAGAGAAGGTTCCCGTTTGCCATGAACCCACCTCATATTACAAGATGGATGGTGCTGGCATTGGCTGACTTCCGGCTTAGTTGCCCGATAGGGTTCGCCAATGATTGTTAAGCGGATCCGTTCAGTTTGGAAAGATTGGTCCCCTGTCGTAACTTTAGGTCATATTTACTTGAGGTTACGTCGTGTGTAAGGTCCGACATTATGATTGCGCATTCGGGCTGTTGATTTTCCGGTATTTTCAAGTTATTCACGATTTCAATCTAGCGGGTTGCCAATCACCCGTGGGATAACCAGAAATTCTTCAGGTAAGGAAGGACGAGTCATTTTCTTGCCCGGAAAAATAAATGTGTTGATTATATGGGCGAAAGCAGCCGAAGACTCCGAGTATATAAGACAATAATTAGGATAGGATTTTTTGATAAAGTATTGTGTTGAAAATTAACGAAAAAGAGAGTGTGTGCCACTAAACCATAATGCCCATCATATGGTTTTTGTAATTGGGTCCGTTTCGGGGGCAATTGAACTAATTTAAGATTAACATCTCAACCAAAAAAACTAATATGGATACGAAAAGATCATGGCTTTTAGTTGGAGTGGGCTGCTGAGTTACCGAATTTTGCCAAGAAAAGATTCACCACGCATGAAAAGCTGAAGGCACCAGAGTTTTTACCACTCCAATACTCCAAATCACACCCGTACTCAAAAATAATTTCCCCCCCCCCCTTTTTTTTTTTTTCCTCGGGGCGGGATGCGGGATTGGTTTTTTTCGTTTTTGTTTTCTTTTTTGGGGAGGGGGGAACGTCAAGCATGAATGCTTTTTAGTCAAAGATGGGAGTTCACAGACTGAGTGGAAATCGAGATGGAGATTCTTGTGCCAAGAGGGAAAGTGACTATCCATCAAATTAGTTTTTTGAGAGTGTCCAGATACAATTGGAATGCTGCGCCTACTGAAATTTCGGAGAGGTCAGGTGAGAGGAAATTCGTAATTTTTCCATATGGAATCTATGAGTGGGTTTTGGAGCTATGTAAGTTAAGGATTATAGCGAGGGATGGGAGAACGCCGTGGAGCATTCAAGACAACTCGCCATTGTGTCAAACCCCAATTCGTCTCCGGGAGAATGGAATTCCTTACCCGATATCATCTTTCAAGCACCTCGCTTAGACAAAAATGGTGGGGTGTGCTTTTGCTGCTATGGATTACTTTATTTTATTAATGGGGTTTTTGTTACACAATAATGTGATCCCTTTAAAAGGTCTACGGAGTACATGGGATCCAAAAACTATAAAG